>Ga0055448_10000269_pt1 | contig 12890 bp, 10 predicted proteins | sample China_Galinas_PW_4_FD_57744 | JGI IMG/M metagenome (GOLD analysis project Ga0055448, IMG submission 57744) | Wetland microbial communities from San Francisco Bay, California, USA, that impact long-term carbon sequestration - China_Galinas_PWA_D2 | ecosystem: Environmental > Aquatic > Marine >... | reverse complement strand
GCCGCGCCGTGCGTGCCCTGGTGGTCGTAGCGCCCTTCACCTCGCGGGTGAGTCCCAGATCTCCTAATAGCCGTCAGAAAAACAATCACTTGCTAGCCACTCGAAGCGGTCAACTGCGGTTTCTAGGGTGACCGAGGACCGGTAGACGCGACGGGACAGGGCGCCCTTCCTCGTCTCGGTATGGACGTAATCCGGCAGTGCCAGCCCCGGGCATTCCAGAAACATCTGCTTGGCCATGAGTGCCACCGACACGAAGAAGGAGAGCTCGCACGGGCGGATCTCCTCGCCCCCCATCCCGCGGGAGGCGTGGGCGAAATGCCATTGGTTCACCTCCCCCTTGCGGGCGATGAGGGATGCGTTGCAGGAGGGGCAGACGCAGGCGCAGGCCAGTCCCTGGGGCACCTCGGAGACGTCCACCAGACGCTGGTCGGCGCTGCGCAGGCCAAATGGAATCAGGGTCAGCTGGTGGTGTGAGGCCATGGAGCGTCAGCGACCGAGGCGCTGCCGGGCGGCGGTGGGCCGGAGCCGGACGCGCGTGGCGATTTGTTGCAGTAGTCCCAGGCAATCCATGGGTCAACTTTCGTCGGGGCGCGCTGGCTTTTCAAGGTAACCGGCTTTCAGCCCCGGGCAGCGCGTTACCTTCCGCCAACCGTGTCCATGGAACCACCTGCCAGTCGCTGCGTGCCTGGGCCTGGGTACCGCCGTAAATCACCCTCCCATCTTCCAAAACGTCCGGGAAAGTCCTGGAAAAGTCTGACAGCCCGCGAAAGTAGTCCGGGTTGACCGTTGCACCCGCCTTGATCTCGATCACGTGGAACCGCCTTCCGGAGGGCATAAGCAGATCGACCTCGTTGCCGGAAGCGTCCCGGTAGAAATACATCTCCGCGGTCTCTCCGCGATTGAACCTTCCCTTGAGGGCCTCCATGACCACGAGGTTCTCGAACAGCCCGCCTAGCAGCGGATCACGTTGGGCCTGCTCGGCAGTGCGTATGCCGAGCAGCCAGCAGGCGAGCCCCACGTCGTGAAAATACAGTTTCGGGCTCTTCACCAGACGCTTGCGGGTGTTGGTGAACCAGGGGGGAAGCAGATGGACAATGTAGCTGGTCTGCAACAGATCCAGCCAACCCCGGGCGGTGGCGTGGGAGACGCCCGCGTCGTTTCCCAGGCTCGAAAGGTTAAGCAGCTGCCCGACCCGCCCCGCACACAGCCGAAGGAAGCGTTCGAAGCGCTGCAGGTCGTGCACCGCGCTCAGCTGGCGTAGGTCGCGTTCCACGTACAGCGTGAAGTAGTCGCCCAGGGCCTGTACCGGGTCTAGACGACGGTCGTGTATGCGCGGGTAGAACCCGGTCACTAGGGTGTTTCCCAGGTCGCAGGGAGGTGTCAGCCGCTGCGTCTCTGCCAGGTTGAACGGCAGCAGCCGCAGCAGGGCGGTACGGCCTGCCAGGGACTGGCTGACCCGTTCCATGAACTCGAACTGCTGGCTGCCGGTAAGGATGAAGCGGCCGGGTTTAGGGTCGGCGTCCACGATTCCCTGGAGGTAGGAAGGCAGGTCCGGGGTGCGCTGAATCTCGTCCAGCACCGCTCCTTGCCTCAGGGAGCCCAGGAAGCCCCGCGGATCTTCCTGGGCAAAGCGCCTGGTGTCCGGGTCTTCCAGGCTCACGTACAGCTTGTCCGGGAACAGCATGCGGCACAGGGTGGTCTTGCCGCTCTGGCGTGGACCGGTCATAGTCACCACCGGGTACTGGCCCGCCAAGCGCTCAAGGACGGGGGCGATGTCGCGAGGAATCACTCGAAGGGTCTCGGTTTCTGCAAATTGAAAAAATTATATTCAATTTGCATACAAAGCAAAACAGGCTTGAAATTTCAGAGGGTTAACCAGCGTGTCCGCAGATCGTGGGCTGGGAGTGCGGCTTCAGGTCGACGCGGGATGGGAAGAAACCTGCCCCGAGGAGGGATAAGCTTCTCCGTCGCCGTCCGCGTCGGCCTACCCTGCCCCTTTTGAGCATGTCGCATGCGGGGCACCGGGCGAGGAGTACAGGGAAGAGGTGCGGGATGCGAGACGAGCCAGGGCTTCTCCGGCGCCGAAAGATGGATGTCCAATTATTTCCAATCCACTCTCTTGCACTCGATGCTGTTGTAGCTACGCTTACTCATGGGGGACACCTCCGACATCTCGGTTGCCTACACATGCAAGTCAAGCACTTGCGCGCCGAGCCATGAGGGGCCCCCTTTTTTTTGCCTTTTGATAACTAGCTGACTGCCAAGCTAGCCGGATTCGCGGATGGCCCGGGCGAGGTCCTCCAGGAGCTGGCACAGCTCGGGGGGGAGGTTGTCGGGGATGGACGGGAGCCGGCACGTGGCGAGCTCACGCAGATGGGCTGCCAGGTCCGGGAAGGGATCGGGCCAGCAGTCCAGGGTGGCCAGGGCCTCTTCCTCGGCGGGGCCGATGGCCTGGGGCTGGTCGGCGCCGAAGCCGGCCCGGGCGCAGGCGCGGGCGAGCTGCTGGAGGGGCTGGAGCAGCGGGGCGGGGATGGTGTTGCCGCCGCCGGCGCGGCGTTGCAGCTCGGCGCGCAGGTTGTCGCGCTTCCTGGCCCAGGCCGCGCCCGTCTGGGTGTCGCCGCGGGCCTGGGCGATTTGGGAAAGGATGGCATAGGTCTTCCAGGCCTCCTTGAGGCCGAGGGACTCGCAGGTCTCGCGGGCGGCCTGGGCACGCTGCTCGGCGGTGTCCAGGTCTCCGAGGAAGAGGTGAATGCGGGCGAGTTGGCTCCACGCCGAGGCTTCATCGGGCTTGTTGTCGTAGCCCTGTCTGACCCGCAGGCTCTCCTCCACGGAACGGCGGGCCGCCTCGAAGTGCCGCCGGGCCGCGGGCTCGTCGCCCCGCTCGCGGGCGGCCTCGCCCTCCAGCTGGCAGACGATGCCGAGGTTCTGGGCGGCCTGGCCTAGGCCGGGCTGGTCGTGCAGCTGCTCGGCCAGCTCTCGAGAGCGCTGGTGCCAGTCCCGCGCCTCGGCCAGGCGACCGGCCTTGCGTTCGGCCACGCCGAGGGAGTTGTAGGTTCGCATCATCTCACCCGAATTACTGGTCTCCTGGAAGCGCTGCAGGGTCTGGCGGTAGAGGCGGGTGGCGCGGTCGAGCCGGTTGCGATCAATGGCGAGGCCTCCCTGATGCTGGAGCATCAACCCTTCCAGCCCCTGGTCCCCGGCCTGACGGGCGGCGGCCAGGGCCTGGTCGTAGCGGGCATCGGCCTCATCGTAGCGGCCCGCGGCCATGAGGATGCTGGCACAGATGCCATGACCTGCGGCGGATTCGCGCAGGTTGCCGAGCTTTTCGTCGATCTTGAGTCCGTTCTCCGCCACGGCCAGTGCCTCGTCGTGCCGACCGACGTGTCTAAGGGCATTGGCCAGGTCGCCCAGGGTGGCGGAGAGGTTGCCCAGCTCGGTCGCCGCCTTGGCGTGATCTGGCGTGGCTAGCAGCCCCTCCCAGGGTCGCCCCCCGGCGCGTTCCACCAGGGCCTCCCAGTGGCCGACGGCTTCTTGCGAGATGGGGATCGCCTGGGAGGAGGCGCCGGCGTGAACGAGCACTTGACCCAACGACCGGATCGCCATTGCCAACTGAAACGCGGGGTCGAACTCGGTGGTGCGGCTCAGGCGCTCGACCAGGGCCTTGAGCCGCTGGACGGCCTCCTGGGGCTGGCCCTGGGTGAAGAAGGTCCAGGCGTTCTGGCGCTCGTAGACGGCGGCCTCCTCGGTGAAGTCCCCGTGGGTCACCGCGTCGCGCAGCCACTGCACCCAGCTGTCCCGCTCGCGCAGTCGGCCGGAGCGCTCCAGATACGTCCGAAAGGTGTCCCCCAGCCTCGCCGCGCTCAGTTGCTGGCCGTCGGCCAGGGCCCAGCGGACGGCGGTGCGGTAGTTGGTCTCCTCCCGCTCCAGGATGGCCAGGGCGGCGCGGGACTGGGCGCCGCTGAGCATCTTTTCCAGCATCCGCGCAACCGCAACATAAACGGCGATGAAGCGCCCCCGCACCCCCGGGTCCTGGGCCAGGCGGTGGTCGGCGGAGGCGATGGCAAGCGTCGGGTGGAAGCGCAGGAAGGGGCGGTTGTTGATCGGAATACCGTCCTCGCTGCGCAGCAGGGCGATCCCCTGCAGCTCGGCGCGGATGGGCTTCCAGGCCGCCGGCTCAATCTGGCACACGTCCAGAAGGTTGACCTCGAACACCCCGCCACTGAACAGCCCGACCCAGGGCAGCGCCGCGCGGGCGTCCTCGCTGAGGTGGCGTCTCGAGAATTCCAGGGAGGCGAGCAAAGAGCGGTTGCGGTCCTCGTCCGCCTGCTGCTGGAAGCCTTTCAGCAACTCGCCGAAGTCGGCACGGATCTGCTCCGGGGTGAGGCGGTGCAGGTGGGGGCCGACCAGCTCCAGGGAGAGGGGGTGGCCGGCCAGGTCGCGCAGCAGGGGGTCGAGGCGCTCCCGAGCAAGGCGCGGGTCGTCCAGGGAGGCGCCGTCCCGGCCCAGGATGCGGTGCAGCAGCCAGAGGCTGTCGGGCCGGGCCAGGCCTTGCAGCTCCAGACGCTGGGCCCCGGGCAGGCCGGGCTCTCCCGGGCGGCAGGTGACCAGCAGGCATCCCTGGCCCGGGGTCTGGGTGAGGTTGTGGAAGAGGTCGGCGAGACGGCGGCGCTCCTCGTCGGTGTAGGGGCTGGCTTGGTCGGCGCTCGGGTCCTGGCCGAACTGGGGCAGGGCGCTCTCGTAGTTGTCCCAGACCAGCAGCAGGCGGTGCCGCTGGAGAAGCTCGATGGCGCGGCGGCGCTGCTCCGAGCCGGGACGCTGGTGGAATCGGGGCCCCTCGGCGTATTCGCCCAGCAGCTGCACCACCCGCTCGGCGCTGGTGAACTGCTCGAAGCTGACGAAGCAGGCGCCGTCCGGGAAGAGCCCGCTGCGGGTCCACCAGCGGGCGGCCTCGGCGGCCAGGGCGGTCTTGCCCATGCCGCCCATGGCGTGGAGGACGAGACCGCGGCCGTGGCGGAAGCGCCGCTCCAGCTCGTGCAGCTCTTGCGCGCGGCCCTGGAAGCCGTACTGGGGCGGGCGGGGGAGGCCGCCGGGCTGGCCGAATTCAGGGGGCGGGCGGAAGCCGCGGAGGGCGCGGGCGTCCCGGGCATCGAGCGAGCGAACCAGGGAGGCGAGACGCGCCAAGCCGCTCTCATTCTCTGCGGCGTCGAGCAGGTCGACCCAGAGCAGGTCTTCGATGTGCCCCGGTAGCTCCAGTGGCTCCAGGCGTAGGGGGATGATGTGGCTGCGTTGCGGGTCGTGGTGGATGGCTGTCTGGATCTCCCACTCCACCCATTTGGATTGCACGGCCGCTTGTGACGCGGCAACCAGGATGAAGCGGCTCTGCCGTATCCCCTGCTCGCACTGCTGCTCGATGGTGCCGGGCAGCATCTCCCAGGCATCGAGCCAGACGCGCAGTCCGTGGCGGTCCGAGAGGCTGCGGGCCAGGGCCTCCACCCGCGACTTGTCGTTCTTGTTGTGGCTGAGGAAGAGGTCGAACCGACGAACCGGCTGCTGCGCGAGGGTGTCGGCGGGCAGCAGCGGCTGGTCCGTCCCGCGCTGGTAGAGCTGGGGCAGGAACCAGTCCCTGAGGGTGATGGTGCGGCCCTGGGGGCCGGGCTCGATCCAACGGGCGTCGGCCGAGACCAGGGCGCTGCGGCCCTGGGCGACGGCGTGGCCGATGCTGGTGCCGCGCACCAGCTCGCGATAGAAGCGGTCGAGCAGGACCCGCGCGGCCTCCACATGCACTGCGTGGCTCATGGAGACCACGCTGCCGACGCCGGCCTGGATCAGCCGGGGCGCCACCGAGCGGAAGACGGCGGTCTTGCCCAGGGCAGGGCTGCGACAGGCCTCCAGCACCACCAGGGGGATGCGGTAGCCGGCCAGCAGGGTGCCGAGGCGGTCGGCGCGGACGAAGTCGGTCTCGGTCTCGTCGGCCCCTTGGTCGGGCTTCTCGAAGCAGAGGGCGCCAATCTGGGCCTCGGGCAGGAAGGCACCGTGGCGGTCGAAGTGGACCAGGTGGTAGGGCTCGCCCTTTCTCTGCTGCTCCCTGAGCATCTCATCCATGCGGCCCAGGGTGGGCGGGCGGCAGAAGTCGATGCGCACGCTGGCGCCGAGGGGGTCCAGGGCATCGAACAGCGATCGGGTGGTGAGCCGTGGGTCGATGAAGCCGGTGTCGGCCGGCCGGCTCACCATGTAGAGGATGCGCAGGGGCAGCTGGATGGCGGCCCGGTCCGAGGACTCCGGGCTGGCCAGCTGGCGGCGCACCGAGATCCGCTGGGCCAGGCTGCCCGCCTCGTCCGCCAGCAGCTCCCAGGGCAGGCGCAGCAGGGCGGATTGGTCGGTGGCGATGGTGAGGCAGCGGGGCTCGGGGTTGTCGCGGAGCTGCTGGAGCAGGGCGCGGTTTTCAGGGGCCGCGAAGAGGGCATCGTGGAGTCGGTGGCCCCACTGGCCCAGCTGGCGCTCTATGCCCTGGGCGCGGAACGGTCTTCCCTGCCGCGCCAGAGTCGGATGATGATGATCCTCTGTGGCTCGACCAGATATCGGATCACGTAGGGTGCGACGATAAGCTCGCGGAGTTCTTCCATTCCGCCGTCCGGCACCGGTATGACGCGACCCAGCCGCGGGCTGTCGGGCAGCGATTCGATGGCTTTGCGTATCCGTCGGGCCTGAGCGGGTGCTTTGGCGGGGCTGTAGCCTTCCGTCCAGGGTCGCAACCGCTGGAGGTCGAAGCGGGCCGGGGTCGTCCAGACGATCCGCCTCAGCTGCCCCACTGGTCCAGCTCAGCCATGACATCGGCGTGCTCGACAAGCTCCCCCGAGCGAGCCGACTCCAGGCCTTCGAGGGTCAGACGCTCCAGCTCATGTTGCTTCGCGAGGAAATCCGCCACGGCCTGTCGGATCAGCCAGGCCTTGGACCTGCCTTCGGCTTCGGCAACGGCGTCCAACCCCTCTGCCATCTCGTCGGGTAGCTGAGCCGTCACGGTGCGCATATTGATGCCTACTCGTCGTGATTGATGGTCAATAGACTGGAACAGGTGGCGAAGGGAGTCAATCGTCTCCGAGCCGTGCCTAGCCCCAGACCCCCTGTTTGTCTTGGCCAGAGAGGCCCCACGAAACGCTGGCTGGCCGAACGCGGCCTGGTGGAGTTGTGCCGGGCGCCGATACCACCGCCTTCCGGTCCCTCGCAGAGCTGAGCCCGCAACGGCTACAATCCGTGACATACGAGGAACTGGGAGACAGTCACACCATGGCCGCCGTTTGGCGGCGCTTCGACGAGGTTCTTGTATTCGAGCCGCCCAACTTGGAGCAGCTCCGGCGTCTGCTCGGCGTCAAGCTGCGAGGTTTGCGCCGCGAATTCGATCCGGTGGACAGCCGTATCGCCGGTCTGTTCAAGGGCATGAGCCATGGGGGCGTGGAGCGCGTCATCCGAAGGGCGGCCAAGGAGATGATTCTTGGTGGCCAGGAATTCCTTACCGAACGGCATCTCAATTCCGCGATAAGGCGGGAGGATGCGAGGAGAGCACGTCTGAGAGGCGTTTGATGGGTTCTATCATGACCAAGACACCGGTAGAGCACGGAGCGGCCGGATCCGCGGCTGGGATACTGTTCCAACTGGAACGGGCTTTGTATTGGCTTGCAGAAAGTGCGGACCCTGCTTCCACACTCGGCGTCGAAACCTATGCTGACGTGTTCCTGCTGGAGACTGGATCGCCCGCGATTCACGAAGAGGATAAGCACTCTGTTCAGCCACAAGGCCATCCTTTCGGTGATCACGACAAACGTCTTTGGCGAACGCTGGAAATCTGGTGCGATTCGGCCGTCAACGGCGCCCCTGAGGAAAGAGCCGCTCGACTATTGCTCGTGACCAACCGGCCTGTGCCGGCTTGCCTCGCTCGACGACTCCACGAAGCGAATCAGGAACCCGAGATATCCGCCTGCGTCCAAGAAATCAAGCGCGTTGCCGCATCCGCCCCCGCAGGAGTGAAAGAGACGATCGACGCGGTGACGGCTTTCGGGGACGAGATTCTGGGCGATGTCATCCAACGCATGGAACTTTGGGACGGGACCGGTGTGGCCGGCGCAAGCGTGCGCCGCCAAGTAATCGGCCGCCTGCATCTCCCGGCGGAAGTGGATGGCGAACGCGTCGTGGACGAACTGCTCGGATGGCTACATTTCGTACTCTTGGAGAAGTGGCGAGACCAGAAACCCGGATGGATCAAGCGGGCGGCGTTCGACAAACGATTCCTTGCGATTGTCCATGATCTCCAAGTTCTAAGGGTCCAGGCTCAAGCGGCACGTTTGATTCCAGTAGACCCGGCGGACGTGGAGAAACAGAAGGGAAATCGCTTTGTTCAGCACCTCGCCCAGGTGGAGGTCGACGACGCCCTGCTGGAAAAGGCCATCACCGATTACCTTCGCTTCGGGGCCGAGCACCTGCGCTTGCTTGACGACGCCGAAATCGGACCAGCGGACTGGACGGATCGAGGGGACCGGATGCGGGATCGATGGCAGCACATTGCTGCGTCGGAGCGCCGGAAAGCGATCCAACAATCTCCGGAACAACTGGGTCACGATATCCTCGACCGGACCCTCGATCCGGACTACCAAGAGCCCCTCGCCGGCCATCCCCAACCCGAACCCTACCTCACCCGAGGACAGTACCACCGCCTCGCCGAAGTGGATCAGGTATGGTGGTATCCCTGTGGCCGCCCGGAATACTGAGGACCCATCCCATGGACCTGGATTTCGAGGAGCGCATCTTGTTCAACGGTGTCTTCGGGGCGTCGGTCCTCTGGCAATTCAGCCGCAGTTTTTTCGATGCCCGCGAGCAGCTGGAAGGCCCCGACTTCCCATTGCTCCACCTGGTCTTGCCGCTCGCTTATCACCGCAGAAGCGCAGATGCACTCAAGGACCTTTTCTTAAATGGGGGATTGCTTCGCGCCTTGAGTCGGGTTCCGGACCTGCATGCCGACATGTCAAAACGGGCGGAGGAGCTAGCTGGTTGTACCCGCACTTCCCTGAATCTGGCTTGCGCCAGTGGTCTGCTGAGGGCGGAGCAATCGGAGACATGGCCCAGCTTCCTCCCCGGCTGCAAAACCTTGCCGGGACAGCTGTACCCCGCCCAAGACTCGCTTCGCGCCATTCTGGCAACGGCGAAGCGCCTCGGTCACTGGATGGCACAAGAACAGCGGCAAACGCTTTGGCGCTACTTGGACATGCGGTTCTGAAACCATGCGTTTGACCATCGACAAACTGATCCTCTGGCCAAAAGATCCGACCAAGAGAATCCGTGAATTAGCGTTCAAGCGGGGAAGGGTCAACGTCATCACCGGCGACAGCCGCTCGGGCAAGTCCGCCCTCACGGCCATCATCGACTACTGCCTCGCCAGCGGAACCTGCGCCATTCCGGTGGGAGAGATCCGGGATCGAACCGCCTGGTTCGGCCTGCAGCTGACGAGCGACGCGGGGGAGATCCTGGTTGCGCGCGAGGAGCCGGAAGACAGGCAGTCCAGTGGGAACCTCTATTGGCTCGAAGGACAGGACCTGGAACTGCCGGTCCGACCCGCAAAAAATGTCGGTCTAAACGACGTCAAGGTGCGGCTGAACCAATTGGCCAGGCTTTCCGATCTGCCCATGTTGGACCAGGAGGAAACCGAGTACCGGGTCGAGCGACCGAGCTTCCGGGACTTGGTGGCGTTCAATTTCTTGCCCTAATACATCGTTGCCAACCCCTACGCCCTGTTCTACAAGTCCGACCATCCCGAGCACCGCAAAAAACTCCAATTCATGTTTCCGCTCGCGTTGGGCGTGGACCTGTCGAACAGTCTCGCGCTGGAACAAGAGCTTCGTGACCTCAAGCGGCGCCTCCGTCCCCTGGAAGCGGACCTGGAATTGCGTGCTCGCACACGGGAACGGTGGTTGGGCGATGCGCGTGGCCTCTGGTGGCGGGCGCGTGAATTCGGGCTCATCGCGACCGAGGCCATCCCGCCAGAAAGCCTGGACGGCATCACCGCCGACCTGCGGCGGCTGCTGACGGAGTCGCAGGACCCTCTGCCCCGGCCGGGCGCCGCCGCTCAGGCTGGCGAGCACTTCGCCGTCTTGCGATCTCGTGAGTCAGAGGTCTCGTCGCGTATTCGTTCCCTCAAGCTGCGTCTTCAACGCCTAGGCTCATTGAGCGGCGCCGCGGGAGATTATGGTAATGGACTGAGGGAACAACAAGGCCGACTCGGCGGGCTGGGGTGGTTCGAAAAGCACATCGGGGGCACCGCCTACTGTTCCGTATGCGGCAGTGAACAGGACAGCGCCCGGCACGAGCTTACGCGGCTGAAAAAGCTGGCGTCGGATCTCGGCAGGGAAACGGAAGCCCTCGCCCGTACACCCGTGGTCGTGGACAAAGAGCGTTCGGAAGTCTCGGAACAACTAGCCGACTTGGAGGAGCAGCACAGGCAGATCCGCCGCGAGCGGATCCAGGCTGAGGACAACCACCAGACGCGGGATGGAGGCACCCGGTTAGAAGACGTCCACCGCTTTCTCGGTTGGCTGGAAAAGTTCCTGGAAGATCAAACCGGGTCCGAGGACGACGCCGACTTGGCGGTCAAAGTCGCCGGTATGCGCCATCGACTGTCGGCGATAGAGCGGCAATTGGCTGGCGATGCCCGCAAGGGACGCCTGGCAACCGCCTTGAAGAAGGTGTCCGCGGGGATCACGGAGCATGCCCGTTTTCTGCGCCTCGAACGGGCCGACGAGTGGATCGAACTCAAGATCAACAGCCTGAACCTCCAATTCACAGACCAGACCCGCAATCGTCGTGATGTACTCTCGGACCTGGGCAGCGGTGAAAACTGGATGGGATATCATCTCGCAACCTTCCTCGCCCTGCACAACCACTTCGCCAAGCAGACCCACAGCCCGGTGGCGAACTTCCTGGTCATCGATCAGCCCAGCCAGGTGTATTTCCCGGCCCAGATCCTGGACGAGCACGCAGAGAACAACTCCCGTGTGCTGAAAGACAAGGATAAACAGGCGACCAGGCGAATATTCGAGGCCCTGTCCCGCGGCATCGAGAGCATTGACAAGGGATTCCAGATCATCGTCACCGAGCATGCGGACGAAGACATCTGGGGTGGGATCGAGCAGGTGGAATTGGTGGATCGGTGGCGGGGGGAGAGGGACTATTTGGTGCCGAGGGATTGGTTGGCATAACGCTTTCTGCGTTGGAGCGGAGCTTGGCAGAGTGCGACCTGGGGCTTTCGACAGCTCGATTTGAGGTCGACGTTGCGCCGCAATCGACTGTTCGTGGTGATGACCCACAACGATCTTTCCTGGGGCGAGAGCCACAGCGCCTCTCAGGAACGCTATGCCCTGGTAGTGGCACTGCGTGACCGCGAGAATGACGCGGCAAGGCTCTATACGCAGATTCGCAACCGGCTTCAGGCGAGGGTCAGGGCGCGGCTTTAATATCGGCCTTAGGGAATTGCTGATCCAAACTGAGGCTATGCGATTCGCCTCTCTGCTGCCGCGGAGCAGTCGTCCACCGGTGGTGTTGCCAGCGTCTCCCGGGTTTCTGAGAGGCTTTTTCCACGGGGTCAACTGAGCGCCCCGAGTATCAGTCCCTTGACCATGTCCAAGCCGTCTCCAGAGAGCGGATGCCGTTCCCGCGGGACCAGCTTGTCCGCGGTAAGGGCCAGCATATCGCCGACGTGGCGGTAGAACTCGCCGATCAGCTTGAGCTTGGTAAAGTCCGCCTCACCCACCACATCCGGCCCGTGCGTTTCGACCAGGGTCGCCAACCCCGCATGGCGGGTCTTCCAGTGGATTGCGTGGCCGATACGGGCCTCCGGGGTGTCCGTGTCCGCGTCGGGTTGGATCAGCGGGACGATCCTGTCCAGGAAGTCGTTGTCTTGGTAACGGGCATTGAGGTAGATCCGATAGAACTCGGTCATGCACGCCTCCGAGCGCAGATAGCCCGCGCCCAGGACCAGGAGGACGCAGCGCCCCGCGCTGAGGCGCTCCATGAAGCGGGAGATGCGATCCCCCGGGCGCAGCTCGGTGGTGTCCCTGCGAAGTTGGACACCCTCGTTCTCCAGCGCCTCGCAGAGTCTGGCCACCAGAGGCTCCTCGCGCTCCCGGGCCCAGGCGTAGGAGACGTAGACCTCGGGCTCGGCCGGTGGGCGGACCGGGGATGGGGCTGGATCGATCGGTGGGGTCTCGACCTCTCGGTGGATGGAGGTCTCGTCCGCAGGCCCGCGGCCGCCCCACCCGGAGCGCTCGTCGAGCTTGGCGATCCGCTCCACCAGCCTCTCCAGCAGGGCCTTCGCACCATCGCCCTTGGTCTGAATGCGCACCTGGCCGCCGTAGCCCTCGGCATTCGGCACCGCCTCCACCAGGGCGCCCGCACGGGTGGCCGCGTCATAGAGACAGAGGCCGTAGCGCCAGTAGATAGCGCTGGCGCGGGCCAGGCCTCCCAGATCCGAGAGCACCGAGCGGGCGATGGACGGTGAGAGCAGGGGATATTCGAAGCTGGCTTCCCGAGGCGTCCCCGGCAGCGGGTCCCAGCGGGCAGCCAGATCGTCCGCCAGGCTATCCCTACCCTCGGGCAGCAGATCCGGGGCGACGTACTCCGTCTCCCCTTGGTCGCCGTCCCGGCGATGCACGAAGCAGATGCCGCTGATTTGCATCATCTCCAGCAGCGACGCTTGATCTTTGTCGGACAGGCCTTGGGTATGCCAAAGCAGGGAGTCCAGATCCGTAGGCGTGAAACGGCCGCCAAGGCGACGCAGGGTGCGATAGACCCCGCCCTCGCGAGTAAACAGGGCGTAGATGGCGTCCAGGGCCCAGGACTGATCCAGCAGC
>Ga0055448_10000267_pt1 | contig 12894 bp, 13 predicted proteins | sample China_Galinas_PW_4_FD_57744 | JGI IMG/M metagenome (GOLD analysis project Ga0055448, IMG submission 57744) | Wetland microbial communities from San Francisco Bay, California, USA, that impact long-term carbon sequestration - China_Galinas_PWA_D2 | ecosystem: Environmental > Aquatic > Marine >... | reverse complement strand
CCGGGTGTCCGCAGCCCGCGTCATTGTCGACACGCGCGACGGCACGGTAGTCGTGGGCGGGGAAGTGACGGTCGGACCGGGAGTCGTGAGCCACGCGGGTCTGACTCTCACGGTCGGCGCGACACGGACCGACCAGCCGGTGGCAGGCGAGGTCCGCATCGCGAGCGGTGCCAGTGTGCAGGACATTGCGGGCGCGCTTCACGCAGTGGGCGCCGCGCCCGGCGCTATCGCGGCGATCTTCGAGTCGCTGCACCGCGTCGGTGCACTGGCCGCCGAGGTGACCGTCCGATGACCGGCCCGATCCGGAGCACCGGGCCCGGGCCGGCCGGTGCCGTGGCCGATGAGGCGGCACGGCTGCGCAAGGCAGCAGCGGAGGTGGAAGGCGTGTTCATGCAGCAGCTGTTCAAGGCAATGCGCGCCACGGTACCCGCCGGCGGGCTGTTCGATGGCGGGACCGGTGAGGACATGTTCACCGGCATGCTCGATGAGCACGTCGCCAATGTCGCCGCCGCCCGCCAGAAGCACGGCCTCGGCGAAGCACTCTACCGCCAGCTCGTGAACCGCCTCGATGCGGTGGACATCATGCCGGATCGGGATTCCGGCCCGGCGGCTGGCCCGGACGGGGGAGGCCGGCCATGACCACGATGGCGACGGGCCGCGCAGGAATCGCCGATGACACGGCGCTCCTGATCGAGACGCTCGATACGGAGTGCAGACTGCTCGGCGAGCTGGCGTCGACCTTGAAACAGCAGCGCGAAGGCGTAGCGACCGACAATATGAACATGGTCGATGACAGCGTGTTCGCCGCGCACCGCGTGATGGGCACGCTGAGGGAAGCGCAGCGGCGACGACGCTCACTGGTCGAACTGCTGACCGGGACGCAGACGACGTCGCTGGCCGACCTCGATGAAGCGCTCAGCCAGGAACAGGCTCACGCACTCTGCGACGTCCGCAGCCGCATCGGCCGTGAAGCACGCGCTCTCGCCCGCGAGATCCGCGTCAACAGACGGGTGCTCGATGGAGCAATGGAACAGGGCAGCCGGCTCATGATGGCGCTGCGCGGAGCGACCGCGAGCGCGATTCCGGGGACAGGATCCGAAGGACCGGGCGTCCTCATCGACCAGCACGTGTGACTTCATGTCGAGCTCGATAGGCAGCATCCTGTCCAAGGCGTGGACGGCAATGTCGGCGAATCAGGTCGCGATCGACGTCGTCTCGCACAATGTCGCGAACGCGGCGACCGACGGCTACTCGCGCCAGCGCGCCGACCTGATCGCGGCCTCACCGCTGCGCACGCCGCAGTACAACATCGGCCGCGGCGTCGAGGTCGCGGACATCACACGGGCACGCGACAGCCTGCTCGACATCACGTACCGCGACGAAACGTCGGGCGCTTCGTACTCGCAGCGCCGGGGCATGCTGCTCGGCCAGGTCGAAGCGCTGCATGGCGATCTCGATTCGCCCGGGCTGTCCACGGCGCTCGATCAGTTCTGGACATCGTGGAGCGACCTGGCCGCCGATCCGTCGAGTCCGGCCGCGCGAGCGCTCGTCTTGCAGGCCGGCCAGGAACTCGTTTCGCACTTCAACCGGCTGTCGAACGGGCTGGACCAGATCAGCGCGACGGCAGACCAGCGGCTCCGCTACGATGTCGATCAGGCCAACGCGCTGTCGGCCCGGATCGCGTCACTGAACCAGCGCATTGTCGCAGCCGAGGCCGGCGGCCTGACGGCCGGTGACCTGCGCGATGCGCGTGACCTTGCCGTCGACCAGCTCTCGAAGCTGGCCAGTGTACAGGTCGTCGAGCGCAGCAACGGCAGCATCGGTGTCAGTCTGCGCGGCATCAATGTCGTCGACGGCAACAATGCGACACGTCTCGTCGTCAATACCGCCGGCGCCACATGGGGCGTCAGGACCGAGAGCGGCACCGCCGTGACCAATGTCGGCGGTTCGATCGGCGCGACAATCGATGTCCTGAACGCCGACATCGGACAGGTGCGATCCGGACTCGATGCGATCGCACAGCAGCTCGCGATCGCCGTCAACACGGTGCACCAGACCGGCATGAACGCGGCCGGCCAGACCGGTATCCTGTTCTTCGACGACTTCGGTGATCCGACCACGATCACCGCTCGCAACCTCACGCTCTCCGCCGATGTGCTGGCGGACTCGAACGCGATCGCAGCGGGCACGCCTGCAACGGACCCGGTCTCGGGGAACCCCGTCTACGGCGCCGGCCGCAACGATGTCGCGATCGCGCTGTCCCAGCTGCGGGAAGCGCCGCAGGCCGCGCTCGGCAATGAGAGCATTGGCGGCTCCTACGCCAGCTCCATTGCCCGTATCGGTGTCGCCGTCCACGCGGCCAACGACAACGAGTCTGTCCACGTCGCGCTCGCCGGTCAGGCGGATATCGCCCGTTCGAGCGTCAGTGGCGTCAACATCGACGAAGAGATGGTGAATCTGATCCGATTCCAGAACGCGTACAGTGCGGCAGCCCGTCTCGTCACGACCGCCGACGAGATGCTCCAGACCATCCTCGACATGAAGCGATAAGAGAGATTCGCATGCTCGTCCTGAATCGCCACCCCGGCAACGCCGTGCTGTTCAGCGGCGGCATCCGCGTCGTGATCCTCGAATGCTCGCGTCGCGGCGTGCGGATCGGCATCGAAGCGCCCGCCGATGTGGGCATCATGCGCGAGGAGATCGCGAACCAGATCGCGGAAGAGAACGCTCGCGCGACGAACATGCAGCAGGCCCGCGAGCTGCTCGGCCGCGAGCCGGCGGCCTGAATCCTGCCCCATGCCGTAACCGTGCCCGGTAGCCCGGGCACGGGCGCGCAGCCGCGACCCGGATGCCAACAGCCGGCTTCCGGGTCGTTTCCAGTGCAGTTCCCACCGTACCGTAACACTCCCTCAAATTCCCGCTCCGTCCGCCGATACTGGCCGAGGCAACGGGGGCTCGAAACCGTCAACTCGACGCACGGGAAAATCAGTGTTCGCAGTCATAGGCCTGGCCATCGTATTCGGCAGCGTGCTGTTGGGATACACAATGCACGGGGGCAACGTGATGGTCCTCGTGCAGGTATCCGAGTTCATCATCATCCTCGGTTGCGCGGGTGGCGCGATCATCGTCGCGAACAAGCCGAAGGTCGTCCTCGGGATGGTGAAGCAGTCGATCGGCCTGCTGAAGCCGAACCCGTTCAGCCGAAGCGCCTACGCCGAGCTGCTCCAGGTGCTCTACGAGCTGTTCTACATGGCCAGGCGGGATGGGCTGGTCGGCATCGAGAGCCACATCGAGGAGCCCGAGAAGAGCGAGCTGTTCAATCGCTATCCCACGTTCAGCAAGAACCACCACGCGATGAGCTTCCTGAGTGACACGCTGAAGGTGATGCTCACCGGTACTGTCGAGGACCATCACCTCGCGGAGATCCTCGACCTCGACCTCGATCGCCACCACTCGGAAGGTCGCGTGGTGACGGACAGCATCCAGCGCGTCGGTGATGCCATGCCGGGCTTCGGCATTGTGGCCGCCGTGCTCGGCGTCATCATCACGATGGGTCACATCGGCGGCGCAGCGGAGGAAGTCGGCAAGAGTGTGGCGGCCGCACTGGTCGGCACGTTCCTGGGTGTGCTCATGGCATATGGCGTGGTCAACCCGCTGGCCGGCGCGATCGAGTCGCGGCACCACGGCGAGGACGCGTACATGAAGTGCATCCGCACGGCGATCCTGTCATTCGCTCGAGGCGACCCCCCGATCACCTGCGTCGAATTCGCGCGCCGCAACATCGAGCCGGGTGACCGGCCGTCGTTCACGGAACTCGAAGAGATGACGCGCAAGAAGGCGAAGGCCGCATGAGCCCGCAGAAGGACAACCGCCCGATCATCATCAAGAAGGTGTCGGGTGGACACGGCGGCCACCACGGCGGGGCGTGGAAAGTCGCATATGCCGACTTCGTGACGGCGATGATGGCGTTCTTCATGGTCATGTGGATCATGGGCATGGATCCGTCGACGAAGGAATCCGTCCAGGGCTACTTCCAGAACCCGGTCGGCTTCAGGAAGGCGTTCGGCGGCGGCACGAATCCGCTGTCGGCGGGCAATTCGCTCCGCAACCAGACGGCCGTGACCGTCACCATGAATTCGCGCGACTATCAGCAGACGCAGTTCAACCGGGTCGCGCAGCGGATCCGGTCGCGGCTCGAGCACGATGCGCAACTCAAGCGGCTCGCCGGCAACTTCGACATCAGCGTCACCTCGGAAGGGCTGCGCATCGAGATCTCGGATGCGGGTGCGGGCGACACGTTCTTCGCGCTCGGCTCGTCGAAACCGAGCGAGACAGCGATCCGCGCGTTTGCCCTGGTCGGCGAAGAGCTGGCGGACCTCGAGAACACGGTCGTCCTCGAGGGCCACACGGACGCGCTCCAGTACGGGCGAGATGGCTACTCGAACTGGGAGCTGTCCGTCGACCGCGCGAACGCGGCACGGCGAGTGATCGTCGAGGCGGGCGTCGACAAGCGCCGGATCCGCGAGGTCCGCGGGCTGGCCGATCGCGATCTCCGCCTGCCCGAATCCCCGGCCGACCCCGCGAATCGACGCGTCTCGTTCCTGCTCCCGTTCGCGCCGCCCGGCGATGGCTCGATGGTCGAGATGCCGCACGACGAATCCGCCGAACGACCGGACCTGTCCGGCGCCAGCACCCGGGCCGGCGGCCATTAGACAGGCTCGTCGGCGACCACCGCCCGATCAGGCCGACAGCCCACACGCCACCAGCCCCACAGCCCCTAAAGTTCCGCCAGACCCCGCCGATCATACCACCCGCGGTCGGAGCTTCGACCGGAGCAAGATCGGGGTACGGACGCCCCACCATCAAGATCAGTAGGCAGACAGGAGACACGCACCATGCGCGTCAACACCAACGTTCCGGCACTCAACACGCAGCGGATCCTGGGCAAGACCGGGACCGAGATGGCTCGTACGATCGGTCGCCTTTCATCGGGCTTCCGGATCAACCGTGCCGCGGACGACGCGGCGGGTCTCGGCATCGCGAACAAGCTTCGCGCCGACGTCCGTTCGCTGAGCCAGGCGGCACGCAACGCAGAGCAGGCCACTTCGCTGTTGCAGGTGGCGGAAGGCGCGGTTCAGACGGTCAGCACGATCATCGACCGCATGAAGGAACTCGCCACGCAGGCCGCTTCGGACAACGTCGACGACGCGGGTCGCGGCCGAATCAAGGCCGAGTGGGACCAGCTCGAGACGGAAATCCAGAAGATCGTCGACACCACGAAGTTCCAGGGCAAGGCACTGCTGAACGGTTCGTTCGGCAACTTCGTCGACACGGTCGGCAACGGCAGCACGGCGCTGGCGGCCGGCACGGGGCTCTATGCGGCGTCGCTGAGCGGCACCGCGGCGGCCACGTACTCGTTCACGCAGGGCGCCGATGGTGAGATCACCATCGATGACAACAACGGCACAACGCAGACGGTGACCGGTGTTGCGGCCGGCAAGGGCTCGGTCGTGTTCGACCAGTTCGGCATCACGCTGAGCCTGGACGCCAACTTCGACGAGACCGCGCTGGCGGGCACGCTCGACGGCACGGACCTCGTCGTGACAGCCGGCTCGGGCGGTGGCTCGTTCCTGGTCCGGTCGAGCGGCGCGTATTCGAGTGACGACCTGATCTCGCTGTCGAGCCTCGACCTCTCGACAGGCGCGACCGGCCTGAACATCTCGGGCATTTCGTTCACGGGCAACGGCACGGGCGCCGAGTGGCAGGCCGCGCTGACCACGCTCGACAGTGCGTTCGACACCGTCAGCTCCGTGTTCGGTGAGATCGGTGCCGCCCAGAACCGGATCGACTACGCGACCGCCAACGTCCGCACGTCGATCGAGAACATCGCGGCCGCCGAGTCCACGATTCGTGACGCGGACATGGCAGCAGAGATGACCGAGTTCACGAAGTTCCAGATCCTGCAGCAGGCCGGCGTCGCGATGCTCGCGCAGGCCAATGCGGCACCGCAGGCGGTGCTGGCGCTGCTCCAGTAGCAGACGAGTTCACGCTTCGAGGCGGACGCCCGGGGCCGGCTCAGCCGGTCCCGGGCTCCACCGCAAGAGGGCTGAACCATGGCGGACTCACTGATATCCTTCAGTGGACTGGCAAGCGGGATACAATGGCGCGATCTGGTCGACCAGATCGTCGCGCTCGAGCGCCAGCCGATCACGAAGTTGCAGACGCGCATCTCGAACGCGCAGCTGCGGGTCGCCGCGTGGACCAGTTTCAGCAGCAAGGTCCAGGACCTCGATGATGCGGCATCCGCACTCAACGCGAATGCACTGCTGGCCAACAAGGTCTCGACCAGCGGGGCTTCGGTCCTGTCGTCCGCGTCGGCATCGGCCGACGCCACGCCCGGCACGCATTCGGTACGCGTGCACTCCCTGGCCACAGCGGAATCGCTCAGCTCGAGCGTGTTCACATCGCGCACCGCCGCGCTCAGCGTTGCCGGCGAGCTGCGCATCAACGGGACACGCGTCGAGATCCTGAGCACGGACTCGCTCAACACGATCGCATCGAAGATCAACACGGCCAATGCGAGCGGCGGGACTGGCGTGACCGCGTCCATCGTGACGACCGGCTCGACCGCGCACCGGCTCGTGCTCTCGAGCACCGCGACCGGCGCGACCGGCATCGACCTGGTCGATGGCGCCGCGGGCGCGCTGCGCGACCTCGGGTTCCTCGATGCCACTGTAGCCATCAAGCAGCCGACATCGAATGGCGCGAAGAGCGATCTGTTCGACGATTCGACGACGACGCTCGCGGACCTGCTCGGGTTCACAAGCCCGCCGCCCATGGGCGATGTCACGATCGGTGGTGTCGACGTGACACTCGACCTGTCGACCATGTCACTCGATGACGTGGCGGACGCCATCAATGCCGCGGCCGTTGCAGCCGGTCGGGGTGTGACCGCAACCGCGGTTTCCGATGGCGCGGGCAAGCGCCTCGAGATCCACGGCGCTACGCAGTACTCGGACGACAACCATGTCCTCGAAGCGCTCGGCGTGCTCGAAGGCGGCCGCTCGGCGGTGGCGCAGCAGGTCAACTCGGACGCCATGGAATCCGCCTCCGGCGTGCCGGCGACAGCCGGCACACTGCTCACCGGTCTGTGGACCGGTGGTGCCGCCGCCGGCGTGCAGGCCGGAGACACGTTCTCGATCACCGGAACGCGCGGCGATGGCACGACCTTCAGCTTCAATTACACGGTCGGCGCGTCCGATACGCTCCAGGACCTGGTCGACAGGCTCAACGATGCAGGTGATGCGTTCGGCGCGGGATCGCGCACGGCGACCGCGTTCATTGATGCCGACGGGAGTATTGGCGTAACGGACGGCACAGGCGGCAGCAGCCGGCTCGCACTCGGCATTGTCGCCAACAACGAAGCCGGCGGCACGCTCGATTTCGGCACGTTCGGCATCACGGAATCAGGCCACGATCGCGTGATAACGGCCGGACAGGACGCGCAGATCGAACTGGACGGCTCGTTCATCACGAGCTCATCGAATACGGTTACCGACGTCGTGCCGGGCCTGACACTGAACCTGAGCGCGGCCGATTCATCATCGACCGCCACAGTCACTGTTGCGCGCGACACCGATGCGGCGATCGCCGCGGTCAAGAAGCTGGTCGATGCGTACAACACCCTGACCGACTTCGTCAATACACAGCTGACGCCGCCCGCGGACGGCGCGACTGCCGCGCCGCTCTACGGTGACAGTGTGCTGCGCGGCATGCGCACCACGCTGCGGTCGGCGCTTGCCGGCACTCTGGACACGAGCGTCACCGGCGGCCTCGCACGACTCGGTGACATAGGCATCGAGATTGACCGCACCGGCCACTATACGCTCGACAGCAGTGATCTGCGGACCGCCCTCCTGAACGGCGCCGAAGGGGTCCGCCGCCTGTTCGGCGTCTACGGCGCCGCGTCGGGCAGCGGACTCTCGTACGTCGATTCATCAGACAGCACGACCGCCGGTACCTGGGCGGTCGAGATCACGCAGGCGGCCGACTACGCGGCGATCACCGGCACGGGCTTCTCAGGCACGTACGTCGATGACGGGACCGCGGATGTGATCGAGATCCGCGACACCGGCACCAATCGCACATACTCGGTCTCGCTGTCCAACGGCATGACGTTGAGCGACATCGTCGACGCGATCAATGCGGAATTCGACACGCCGCTCGAGCACACGATCGCGGCAGGGAACGCGCTCGCGTCCGATGCCGGCGGTACACCGGCAACGGACTCGACACTCTGGTCCGATGTCAACATAAGCGGTGGCAGTGCAGGCGTCGTTGCGGGCGATGCCATCACGATCGCCGGCACGAAGACCGACGGCAGCAGCTTCCTGACCACACTGGTGGTGAGTGATGGCGGCACGCTCGCCGAGCTGCGGTCGGCGGTCCAGAACGCGATCGGCACGGATGTAGACGTGAGCTGGCAGGGCGGAGTGCTTACGGCGACGTCAAAGGAAGCCGGCTCGAAGACGTTCACGTTGTCGGTCACCTCCGACAATGCGGGTGGCGGGTCGTTCGATCTGGGCGGCGTCTCGATGACGCAACATGGCCGCGCCGCGGCGGCGATCACCGCGTCCGACGATGGCGGCCAGCTCCGCATCGCACACGACAATGCGGGCTCGACCGCGGGCTTCGAGATCTCGTTCACGGCCGGCGGCGCCGATGGCACGGCTTCACTCGGGGTCGGCGCGGCGATGTATGTCGGCCAGGATGTGATCGGCACGATCGGCGGGTTCGCCGCGACCGGCTCGGGCACGATCCTGACCGGCGCGGCCGGCACGGCGGTCGCCGGCCTGATCGTCGGCTACGACGGCAGTGCGCTCGGCTCGATCGGCAGCATCACGTTCAGTCGCGGGCTGGCCAGTCGTCTCGCGGTCGCGGCGGACCGGCTGACCGGCACCGAAGCCGGCTCGATCCAGAGTCTGATCGATCGCATCAACGGGAGCACATCCTCGCTCGAGGACAGGATCGAGAATTTCGAGGCGCGCGTGGAACGGCGCCAGCAGGCCCTCATCAAGAGGTTCACTGCCATGGAGGAAGCCATGGCGACCGCACAGTCACAGTCGGCCTGGCTCGAGGCGCAGATAGGCCAGTTCCAGCGGTCGAAGCGTTGACGGTGGCGGGCAGGTAACGATGAAGAACGCAACGGGAATCGCCGCGTACCGCCAGACGAGTGTGCTGGCCAGCAACCGCGAACAGCTCGTGGTCCTGATGTACGACCACCTGCTCGCTTCGCTTCGCCGCGCAGCACAGCAGGTCCGCGATGGCGACATCGAAGGCCGTGTCACCAGTCTGGCACGTGCATCCGACATCCTGACCGAACTGCTCGCCACACTCGATTTCGAGCGTGGCGGCGACATCGCGTCCCGGCTGTCGGCCCTGTATGCCTGGTTCCTCGGTGAGATCGGCGAAGTGTCGCGCCGGCCCGATGCAGCCCGGCTCGAGAGGATGACCACGCTCGTCGCCTCACTGCACGAATCCTGGGTCTCGGCCGCGACGGGCGGCGCGGAACCCACGGTCGGACCGGAACTCGCCGGATGAAACGGACGATCGGACTGGCCGACGCGTACGCGCGCTATGCCGACCTGATTGCGGCGCAGCTCGCGGCCATCGAGAACGACGAGTTCGACGAGTTCACTTCGCTGACCCATGAGCGCGAGGCACTCGCCCGTTCGATCGACTCGATGCACGCGGTCGATCCGGACGGCAGTGCGGAAATCGCGCGCGCGGCCATGTCGCATCTCGAGGCCGCACTCGCCGCCGATGTCATGCTGCGTGAACGGATCGACCGGATACAGAACGACAGCCTCGACGGTGCCCGCGCCATCGGGCGCAATCGCAAGGCGATCCGGTCCTATGCCGCGCCCGCCGAAACGGGCGCCAGGGTGGACCTGAGCCTCTGACGCTCAAGAAACCGGCGAAACCGCCGATCATGGGTTTCCGAGGAGGAACCATGGACATCAACAACCTGCGACCCGACGCTCCGCCCGCCCACCGGATCGATTCGGTCGGGCCGGTGCGCGAGGACAGACGGCCGCCGGAATCCGGGGTCGAACACCAGCCCGACGGGCAGACCGGTGATACCGTCGAGATCTCCCAAGAAGCCAGGGCGCGCGCCGCCGACGCCGGCCCGGTGGCCGATATCCCGTCCGGTACGCTCCCCGCCGAACGCATTGCCGAACTGCGCCACCGCATCGTGGAACGCGTGCACGACTCCGACCTCATGGCCGACCATGTCATGCGCCGGATCGTCCACAGCGGAGACCTCGACTGACGCCCGGGTGATGCCACACCGCAACGTCTCCGACGACGCGCTCCAGGACTCGGCCGCAAGCCTGCGCATGGCCGATGGAATACTGCGTGAACTCGTTGAGGCCGGCGCCGTAGACGACGATGCCTGCCATCTCGCCGAGCTCTTCGCGTCGACATGCGATGGAATCATCGATGTCTCGAGAATCCTCGAGTTCCCCAACGACGACACGGATCCGGGAACATCGCCCGTAATTCACACGTTCGACCTGGAATCCGCTGTGCGATCCGCCGCTTCCGCCCACCACATGAACGGCGCCGCGGAAGTGCTGCGGCTCACCGAACAGAGACTCGAGGTCCTTGCACGCCTCATTGAAGGCGCCATTGATTCTCCCGTCCCGATCGACTGACCGCAAACGGACTGCGAACGGAACACTCGCGGCGCTATCCTTGTAATGCGTCGACGTAATGCGTCGACCAGGCCGGCGTGCCGGCGACCTCTAACGACATGTCCCCTGATGAGGGGCGGACGAACATGCGGACACGAAGGCCGCGACATGACAGGATCCACCCGGTCCGGGCCGCTCTGATCGCGGCCTGCCTCGCGACAGTCACGGCGTTCATTCCAGGCGATGTCTCCACGGCGAATCTCGTTCCCGTATCGACCCGCATCGACCCCGTCTCGCCAGCGCAGGGCACGCTGTTCACTGTGACGGTCTCATCGGTGCCCGAATCGCCCGTGCTCGGTGTGACCGGCGAGTTCGCCGGCGAGAAGCTCCACTTCCGGCGCACCGGCGATGACGCGTTCAACGCGATTGCCGCACTGCCGATCGACGCGACCGGCACACTCGAGTTGCCGCTCGCCGTCATGCGGAACGACAGCATCGAGTACGTGAAAGTCGAAGTGCGCGTCCGGACCGGCGACTATCGCATGGAGAAGCTCACGGTCGCGCCGAAGTTCGGATCACCCTACGATTCCGCGACGCTCGCCCGCATCCACGGCGACCAGCTGAAGGCGGCCGGCGTGTCGAGCCGGTCACATGATACGCCCCGCCTTTGGTCCGATTCGATCGTAAGGCCCCGCGATTCGCGCGTGACCAGCGGCTTCGGTGATGGCCGCGAGTTCAATGGCCGGATCCAGAGCCGACACATGGGTCTCGACCTCGCCGGGGCGCCCGGTGAACCCGTCCGCGCGGCAGCGCGCGGCGTCATCGCACTCGTCGACTCGTTCTTCCTTGCCGGCAACGTGATCTACATCGACCACGGTGCCGGTCTGATCACCGCCTACTTCCACCTCAGCCGGCAGGACGTCGCTCAGGGCGATACCGTGGAAGTTGGTCAGGTCATCGGCCGTGTCGGCGCCACCGGACGCGTCACGGGACCGCACCTGCACTGGGTCGTCCGGTACGGCAGCATCACCGTCAGCCCGCTCAGCCTCCTCGCACTCGCCGACTCGACCGGCCACTGAGCGCTGGCGCACCCCGGCCGAATCATGGGTAGCGGGCCACTCGCCCACCCCCGAATCGAAGCGGGCGCGACCGGCGCCATCGAGATCTGGACGCGCGGGCAGGGACCCTGCATCAGCGATGCGCGGAACAATCGTGGCCGGCAGCAGGCGCCAGGCGAGTGATCGACAATCCCGTGCCCCGCCTCGCAACGTTGATCGGGGTCGCCGGGGCCGTCCGACGTACTATCGCACCACGAGCCGGCTGACGCGCTGGACATCGAGTGAGTCACGGGTCACGACGATCAACGTGTCGCCCGCCACGTCCGTCAGAGCCGACCGGGCCGGCAGCCGGACCCGGAACCGCATGCGCAGGTCGGGGCCGAAGGCGTGCCATTCGACGGAGTCAGCCACACCGGCGTCCGCACCGACCCACAAAGTTCCATCACTCGAAGTCAGCAGATCGAGGAGGACGGGCCGGCGCTCGGGCATCGTGACGCGCGCGCGCTCGAGCGAAAGCGGGTCTGCCGGTTCGAGCCGCCCGTCCGCCGATACGAATGCCGCTATGTCCTCGCCTGTCACCCGTGGACCCTGCATGCCGACGACTACGTGGCCGAGCGTGTCGCCGGTGGCGGAGAACCGCGTCACGTAGTATGCGTCATTGTCCGCGTACCACCAGCCGCCGGCGGGGTCGGCGGTCCAGAGCGGGCCTCGAGGAAAGGGCGCCGTGGCCAGGCCGGGCTCGCCGGTCCCGGAACGGGTGAGGGCGGCCTGCATGCCGGGCCACTCGACCACCGGCTCCCACCGGTCGGCGTCGATCGACCAGCGGACGAGCCGGGCGGTCGCGCGGATGATGCCGTGATCGACTTCGACCGCGTCGTCATCGAGGCTGGCGATCTCCTGATCGAGGTAGAGCCACGTGCCGTCCGCGGCCCGCTCGACACGCGTCGGCCAGCCGGCCTGCGGACGAGGCTCGATGCGCCGGGCCATGAGCAGCGTGCCGTCGGGATCGAACGCGCTGATCCGCCAGACTGCCGGATCCCAGACGAACACCGTGTCGCCCGACACCGCAATGCCCGAGATCGCCTCGAACTCGCCCGGCCCGCGGCCCTGCCGGCCGATCGTCGCGACGTGTCGGCCGG
>Ga0055448_10000265_pt1 | contig 12905 bp, 11 predicted proteins | sample China_Galinas_PW_4_FD_57744 | JGI IMG/M metagenome (GOLD analysis project Ga0055448, IMG submission 57744) | Wetland microbial communities from San Francisco Bay, California, USA, that impact long-term carbon sequestration - China_Galinas_PWA_D2 | ecosystem: Environmental > Aquatic > Marine >... | reverse complement strand
TCCAGTCGATCTCTTCTTCGTAGAAGCCGTTGTAGAGCATCGGGAAGAAGGCGTCGAGCGGCCATTCGTCCCATGCCTGGCGCACGAGCCGGCGAGCGATCGTCGGAGTGGGGAACACCGCCGCCGTGATCGGCTTGCCTCGAGCATGGACCGTGTCCGCCAGTACCTTCACGAGGCCCGTGACACTGTCCCAGCGGAAGCGGCGCCACTGGGCGTCCGACGGCGCATCCTCGATGTCCATCGGATCGCGACCGGTGAGAGCGGAGAACGCCTCTCGGCACGCGTCGCAGTAGCAGAAGTCGAACTCGGGATACTCGCGATCCTGCACCAGGTCGTACTTCTTCCACAACCCGACCGGCAGGATGACGTCGCAGTGGCGGACATAGTCGAGGTGCACGCCATCGACCGCGGGGTCGGCGGCCAGCTCGTCGACTACGGATTGAAGGTAATCGCGCACGGCCGGACGGGTTGGACACAGCCACTGGTAGTAGCCGACGTAGGGTGGCTTCTCCAGACTCGAATCGCCGTTGCGGCTGACCGTGAACCATTCCGGATGCTCGGCCTTCACCCGCGCATCGCCGCTTCGGTTCAGCGTCCAGATCCAGCGGTGGAACTCGAGACCGACACCCCTCGCCACGTCGGAGAGCATCGCCATGTCACCGCCGGACACGTTGACGCCCGACAGGCCGGCCGTACGCAGCCCGGAAAAGCGACTGCGCCATTCGTCGGCGGTCCGGTCGCCGTTGCCGTGTACCCACGTCCAGCCGCGGACCGGCGCCTTCCCATCGACCGTGCCCGGGTCTCCGCGCCTGCCCGGCGCGGATCGCCCGCAGGCGGCCACCATCGCCGTGAAGCCGGAAGCCGCGGCCGCAAGTGCGCCGGTCCGCTCGATGAAGCGCCTGCGTGTGAGGCAGTCGGTGATGTCCGGGAACGGACGGGATGATGGGTGCGACATCGTCGCCTTCACCTCTTCGTTGTGATCAGGCCATCATCGCGGATGTACCACGTCGTGCCGATCCTGCCACCATCGGCGCGTGCCTGCCAGCCGGACGGCGTGAGTACGATGGCCAGGCCGGGCAGCCGGGCGAGCCGTTCGCGGGACAGGCCGAGGGCGGCCGCATCAGTAGTGAATCGTCCCGTCCGCCGTTCGTAATCCCGCTCGGCATGATAGACTTCGCGCAGCGCGTTGCGCACGTCCTCGTCCGCCGGCGGTACGAAGACCGGTTGGCCGCGGCCGGCCGCCACGTCGCTGAACTGGACCATCCCCCACAGCTCGGGCCGGTGCATGTCGATCACACCCTGCGGCGACCACACCCAGTTGTGCTCCGGCAGCGGCCGGCCACTTGCCGGATCAATGACCTTCGCGTAGCCCGAACCGTCCGCCCGACCCTGCACGTCCCACTCTACGCGCGAGAAATTGATCCGCCACGTGTCGCCGGAACGCGGCGGCCGGCCGCCCGGCGCCGCTTCCTCGAGGACCGCCCACGGCATCGCCAACTCGACCGTCCAGGCCCTGTCCGTGTCGCCCGGATCGTTCACCGTGCCATCGACCCGGACCGCCGACCGCAGCCCCGCCATGTCCCATGCGTCGATCGCCGGACCACCATCCCGGTACGGCTTCACGAGAAACAGGTCCCACACCGTGCCCAGAGCGTTGATCTCGAGCTCGTAGTAGTCGTGCGTGTCACCGTCGGGATCGATGAACACCTCGAAGTCGGCATCATGGTAAATGACCGCGTCCCGGTCCGTCAGGGTGCCCCATACATGCGGCTCCTCGAGCTCGGCCGCGATGTACAACCAGTCATCGTCCCACAGCAGCTTCACGCGCGTCCGCAACGGCGGCGCCGGGCGGAGGTCGCCTTCGATGTCAACAAAATCGCTGGTCCATTCTGCCGCCGCCCAGGCCGGATCGTCGAGGCGGCCGTCGATCACCGGCGCGGTAAACGCCCGAAGGCAGACGTATCGCCGTGGCGTCGGCGCCCGGATCGCCAAGGACAGGCCGAGAACGCCGAGCAGGAAGACTGAGGACCGCATGACTGCATAGTAGCTCTCGAAACAACCCGCGCCAGCCAACACGAAGGTCGGCCGGCGCGGGTCGCCGGGGGTGGAACGCGGCGTCCGGGGTCGCCGCGCTCAGTGAGAGCTGAACGTGATCGGTTGCGAGACCCAGACCTGAACCGCCTTGTCACGGTTCTTCGCTGGCGAGAACTTCATGATCTCCGCGACCTTCAGCGCCGCCTCGTCCATCAGCGTGTAACCGCTCGACCTGTTCAGCTGGCGCTTCAGCACCGTGCCGTCGTAGTCCAGGTACAACCAGACTTCCGCCGTACCGCTTACTCCCGCATCCCGGAGCATGGATGGAAAATTGCGCTCCATCGCCCGCGTCACCTCGTCTACGTTCAGCACGCGTGGCTTCACGTCCATTGGCGTCAGCCGAGGTGCCAGCGAGAGATCGTCGTTCGCAGTCGAACGCGTCGGCGGCGGCGGCAGTGTGGTCAGCGGCTGGCTCGCGAACGACGTCTCCGCGATCGTGACGTCCTGGTCGATCAACGTCTCACTCACGACCGGCAACGAGGGCCGCTGAATCTGCTCCGGCGGCGGAGGAATCGGGATCGACTCCGGAATGTCGATGACCTCCAGCTCGTCCGGGTCGAACGACGTCTCGCTCGCCGCCATGGTCGGCCAGAACGCGAACAGGCAACCGTGAAGTACGGCAGCTGCGATGATCGAAGCCCGGAGCCAGGCATCGAAGCGTTGTTTGAACCTGTCGTTGGCAGTCAAGCCGGCCTCCCATGCTGGTTACAACTATCACTATAGTATTAGTTGATGACCGCGTCAAGACCGGCGGCCGCACCACCTCGGACACCCGCCTGACAACCGGCATCCTGCAAGCCTGCGGACGGGAACGAGTGGAGCCGCGCGGGTTGGCGGAGTACATCGATCCCGTTCCACAGATCAAGGGAGTGACGTACGTTCCAACGGCGGCGGGACGCACGGCGCTCAGTTCTTTGCGTTGGCGCCGGGAGGTGGGCTCACGGGAAGGACGCGTGTGGAACGGCAGCAGCTGGCCGCTCGGATTCACGAGGATGCGGCGGAATACTGGCTGCTGGCGACGGCGCTTTCGCCGGATTCCGTGCTTGCCTTCTATCGGCGGGCCGCGACGCGGCGGGGCTGGACCATCGAGCTGGACAGGTCGCCGTGGCTTCAGCTGGCCCGGCGGAGCTTCCGCTATCGCGCTTGTGGACCGGTGACTGAGGACCGGTCCGGATCGACGTTGATCACGAGGTTCGGGGAATGAGAGATCGCCACGGAGCCCTTGACTGGCGTTCGGGACTGGGCGCCGGATTGATCGCGACCGGGATTCTGGTCGGTGTCGTCGCCGTTGCGGCGGACCGGCTGGGATTCGGCAGCGGCGGCGGCTTCGGGGTTCGTCAGGCAGGCCTTCTGGGCGCGGGTGTCGCGCTGGCGGCGCTCGGCGTTGCACTGGGTGGCTGGGCGCGTTTCGCGGGCATGATCGTGGTTTCGTGGCGACGATTCTCCGCGCAGTCCATCCCGTTCATGGACGTGCTCGGCCTGGCCGTGCTCGGCGGGGCGAGCGCCGGGCTGATCGAGCTGGTCATCGACACGCAGCGCCAGCGACTGACCGGCGCGCCGCTCGTTCTCGGTGTCGACGCCATCTGGATGGTCCCCGTCGCCGACGCCCTGCTGCCGCTTGTCGGGGCGCTTGCGATCGCGCTGATCTTCACGGCGCTCAGGCGACGCATCCCGCTGCTTCCGGCTGTCACGACAGTGACAGTGATTGCGGTGCTGGAGGTGCTGGCGAGTTTTCCGCCCGCCGACCGGGTCCAGCCGTTGGCGAAACTGATCCTCTGCGCCGGCATCGGCCTGATGGCCGCGCGCGGACTCGAGGCCCGGATCGTCCGGCGGCCGGGCACGATCCGGTGGGCACTCGGTGCCGTGCTGGTGTTCGTCGCGTTGCTGGCTGCGGGTGTGCGGGTCCGTCACATGATGAGGGAGCGGAGCGCCGCCGCCGATCTGCCCGGTTCCGCCGGTGGCCCGAACATCATGCTGATCATTCTCGACACGGTACGGGCGGCGAATCTGGGGCTCTACGGCTACGCGCGGCCGACATCGCCGTTTCTCGACAGCCTGGCCCGGAGCAGTGTCGTGTTCGACTCGGCGTTCAGCACCTCACCCTGGACGCTGCCTTCACACGCCAGCATGTTCACCGGGCGATACCCGGCAGAGCTGTCGGCCAACTGGCAGACGCCACTCGATGGGTCGTATCCGACCGTCGCGGAGCTGCTGAGCGCGGCCGGCTACTCGACCGCCGGATTCGTCGCCAACCGCTACTACACATCGGCGGTCTACGGTCTTGGCCGCGGCTTCGTCCACTACGACGACTTCGACATCTCGCTCGGCGAAACGCTCAAGAGTTCCTTTTTCGTCTCACGGCTGCTCAACAAGGACGGCGCACTCCGGCGGATGACCGGCAATCGCCAGCTGCTGAGCCGCAAGTCCGCCGCCGACATCAACCGGGCCGCACTCCGCTGGCTTTCGAGACCGGCTACCCGGCCGCGGTTCGTGTTCCTCAACTACTTCGATGCGCACGATCCGTACTGGCCGCCCGCCCCGTTCGACACCCTGTTCGGGCCGGTGAAGAAGCGGGAGAATCCAACGCTCGAGTGGGGACGGCCCTGGACCGACGAACAGGTGCACGCCGAGAACGACGCGTACGATCGCGTGCTGGTCTGGCTGGATCGGTCGCTCGAGCAGTTGTTTGCCGGGCTCGACCACGACGGGCTCCTCGACAACACCATCGTCATCATTACTTCGGACCACGGAGAACACCTCGGCGAGCACGGATTCATGCGGCACGGCCGGACCCTCTACCAGCCTCTCATTCACGTGCCGCTCCTCATTCACGCACCGGGCCGGATGCCGGGCGGCACCCGCATCGACAGTCCGGTTTCGCTGCGTGACATGGCCGCCACGATCCTCGACTTCGCCGGCGTCGCACCACAGGGTGTCCCCGGCACCACGCTGCGTCGATTCGCCGACGACCCGACGGCCCCGGTCCCTTCATGGATACGGGCCGAGGTTCGCCGCAGCATCCGGACCCCCGCCAGGTATCCCGCCACCCATGGAGACCTCCAGACGTTCCTCTCCGGCGGATACCAGTACATCGTGAGCACCACTGGCAAGGACGAACTCTACTCCCTGTCCGCCGACCCGTCGCAGACGACGAATCTGATCGGTGACCCGTCGCTGGATGCAGTGATCGGTCGTTTCCGGGCGGCAGTCACGCTCGATCTGGCGGACACGGCGGTTGCGTCAGGTCGAGCGCCCTGACGTCGGCAGTCCGAGTCTTGCGCCGATCCGATAATTCGCATATATGTAGAAGACGACTTGTGAAGAACGTTGGGGACGGTATGCAAATTCGAATGACACACATCACGGCGCTCGTGCTCCGAGCCATTGGCGACGGATACCGGTACGGCTTCGACATCATGGATGCGACCGGGCTGGCGAGCGGGACCGTCTACCCAGCGCTACGGCGGATCGAGCGCGCGGGCCTGCTACGATCGAGGTGGGAGGCAGCGACTGCCGCACTCGACAGCGGGCGGCCGCGACGGCGCCTGTACGAGCTGACCGCGGAAGGCCGGCGTTCACTGGCGGCCGCAGAGAGCAGACTGGCGGATGCGCGCCGGTTTCTGTCCGGCAGGCTGGCATCGGAGCGAGGCCGGTAGGTGGTTGGCGGCGGGCAGGCGCCCCGCGGCGGGCATCGGCGAGGCTGGCTGGCGCGAGCGATCATCCTTGCATCGTCGTTTCTCGTGCCGCGGGAAGAGCGCGACGCCTGGTGTGAGGAGTGGCATGCCGAGCTGGACACCCGTCTGATCGAGGGGGAAGCGGGGCTCCTGCGGAGGGCTTCGGGAGCGCCGCTGGACGCGTGGCTGATGCGTCGGCGTGGAGTCCGGATGACGGGGCTGGGGAAGGATGTGCGGTGGGCGGTGCGGGCACTGCTGCGGACGCCGTCGTTCACGCTGACGGCGGTGTGCACGCTCGGTCTCGGTGCGGGCGCGATCACGGCGCTGTTCAGCGTCGTCAACGGCGTGTTGAGGCAGCCGCTTCCGTATCCGGAGCCGGATCGACTCGTGCGCGTGGAGGGGGCGGGGTCGACGGGTTTCCGATTGCAGGTGTCGCGACCGGACTGGCGGGACTGGAACGAGGCGCAGACGAGTTTCACGGGAATTGCGAGCTATCTCCCGTTGACGACGGAGACGGCGCTGGGCGGTAGCCAGCCGGCCCGGTTCAGGGTCCGGCGCGTGTCGGCGAACTTCTTCGACGTTCTCGGTGTGTCCGCGCTGCGTGGACGGACATTTGGCGAAGGGGAGAGCGGTCGGTCGCCGACGGCGGCGGCGGTGCTGAGCTGGGGCGCGTGGCAGCGGCTGTACGGAGGTCGGAGCGACCTTGGCACATTGCGGCTGGACGTTCTGGGAGAGGCGCACACGGTGATCGGCGTGATGCCTCGCGACTTCGAGTTCGTGGAGCCGACGGATGTCTGGGTGTTGCACGAACGGGAGGCAGTGTGGGAAGTGAGGTTCTGGCCGACGTTCGGTGCATTCGCTCGGCTTCGGCCGGGTTCGACTATGGCGATGGCGGCCGCGGACATGAACGTGGTCGCCGGGCAGGGTCGCAAGACGTGGGGTGACCGAACGATGGCGGTTTCGGTTGTTCTGTCACCGCTGCGTGAATCGATGGTAGCGGCCGTCCGTGGCACGCTGCTGACGCTGTTCGCGGCGGCCGGCTTCGTGATGCTGGTGGCTTGCGCTAACGTCGCGAGTGCGCTGCTCGCGCGAGGGCTGGCTCGGGCGGGAGACCTTGCCGTTCGCCGGGCCGTCGGCGCAACGCGGGGCCGGCTGGTTCGCGAGCTGCTGATCGAGAGTGCGATGCTGGCCCTGGCGGGCGGAACTGCGGGCATGGTAGTGGCGCGCGCCGGACTCGCGGTTGTGCGAGTGACCGGCAGCGGTCTGGTGCCCCGTCTCGATGATGTCCGGCTGGCTGGTGGAGTCGCCCTGTTCGCACTGCTTGTCTCGGGCATGGCGACGATCCTGTTCGGACTCGCGCCCGCCTTTGCGAGTTCGTCGGTCAGATCGATCAGCTCGACGATCCGGTCGATCGGCCGGGGTCGCCGGACGGCGTGGAGCGGCCTGGTCGCGGTCGAAGTCGCGGCCGCGACTTCCCTGCTCGTGGGTACCGGGCTGCTGGTCCGCAGCGTGATGGCGATACGAGGCGAATCGCTCGGCTGGAATACCCGTGATGCGTATGTGGTCGAGGTCTCACTGCCGCCATCGCTCTATGCGGATGGCCCGTCGCGGATTCGCTTCGAGCGCCGGTTGCACTCGGAACTCGCATCGGTTCCGGGAGTGACGGCGGTCGGTGCCACCACGCGGCTACCGCTCGAGCCGTCACAGGACGGAGCACCCGCGTACACGCCCGAGACGGGTTGGGACAACGCCGTGTATTCCGGTTTCCGCGTCGTCGATCCCACGTATTTCGAAGCGATGGGGATCCCGCTGATCGAGGGTCGGACATTCGACGCGTCGGACACGCAGGACATGCCGGATGTCGCGATCGTGACCGAGTCAATGGCAAGGAAGCTGTGGCCGGGTGAGGATCCGATCGGCAAGCGCGTCCGTCACAATCACGACCTGGGCAACCGGAACGAATGGCTCACCGTCGTGGGAGTCAGCGGAGACGTCCGCCACTGGGCACTGGAAGCGGGCGGGCAGCACGAGTTGTACACGCCGTACACGCAGCGCGGCGAACAGTCGTCAACGATGATGTATATCGTCCGCGCCGCCGACGGCGCGCGTGGGATCGCCAGCGCGGTCCACGATCGTGCCGCGAGGATCGATCCGCAGGTGCCGGTGTCGATCCGCACAATGGATGACCGGCTCGCCGTGACCTACAGGAATCGGACGTTCGCGCTCGTGCTGCTCGGAGCGTTCGCGGCAGTCGCCGCAATCCTCGCCCTGATCGGTACGGCAGGCGTCGTTTCCTACGCGGTCGAACGGCGGCGCCGGGAAATCGGCATCCGAGTCGCGCTCGGCGCGCGACCGGCCCGCCTGCTGCTCGGGACGCAAGCGAGTGCTCTCGGACCGGCCATCGCAGGAACAGCAGTCGGAATGCTCGCCGCCCTGTTCCTGGCTCGCGCCATCTCGAGCCTGCTCTGGGGCGTGACTACGAGCGACCCCATCACTCAGGCAGGTGTCGCGCTGATGCTCGTGCTGGCCGTCTCCGTCGCGAGCGCGGTTCCCGCGTTGCGTACGCTTCGAGTCCAGCCCGCCGATGTAATGCGCAACGAGGGCTGAGCCCGGCGGTCCTACTCGATGGCGCGGAGGTAGCGCCGGGCAAGTCGGGCAACGCGTGTCTCGCCGCTCGCATCAGCCTGCCGCTCGATCGCACGGATGTGTTCGACCAGCGCAGCATCACCCCAGGAATAGCCTGTGGCCAGCTCCGCACCACGCGTGTCTCCACGGTCCGCACCCTCGATCAAAGCCCACGCCGCCGCTTCAGGATAGTACGGAGACGACGGGTCCGGCAGACTGTATCCGGGATCCGGCGTGTTGCCGGCGTCCTCGTTGACGAATGCGCGTGACATGCTGGCGAACGTGCAATGGCGACAGCGCGCCGGCAAGGCCGAGCCGATCGGCGAGCGGACGATCAGGACGCCGCAAGCCACAATATGCCCGAATGGCAGTGGATCCTGGAGCGCCACCGGCGAGCGACCATCTGTACGACAGCACAGGCTCAGGGCCAGACGATACGGAACCGTCTCACGAACTGGATGTCGTTCTCGTCGGTCGTGACGCCCCAGACCGTATCGCCCTTCATCGAGAAGATTCTGGTGTCATACGGCACGGCGATCTGACCCACCCATGTGCCGTCAGGCTCAAAGACGTCAAGGAGCGTGGGTTCGCGCCACGGAACAGGCGGGACCGGTGCATGGCCCGGTACACCCACCCTGCCGCCGCCGGCGGAGACCGGGGACAGGCCCACGCTCTGGTTCGGATCGACCTCGGGGTCGTACTTCTCGGACGGCGTCGAAACGGTGACCAGGATGCGGCCGTCCGCAGTGACATCAATCTCGCGGTACGCGGGCTTTCTCGCGGGAACGTCGGGGATAGCGTGGTCCTGAGTGCCTTCGCTCCGGTTCAAGAGCGCCTCCATTCTCGAATGCTGGTCGTTCCGTTCCGCGCGACTGACGGAAACGGGTGAGTACCGCCTTCGAATGCTCACGACCGGATTGCCGGGCATCCACCGCGGTGGCGCGCCGTCGCCAGTCCGCCGGACCGGCTCGTCCGGCGATGCACCCGGTGGAACGCGCAGCTCGAACGCATAGCGATCGGGAACACCCGTCACCATGTAGCCGTTCGGACTCCATGTCCACACGGGAACCGGAACGTACGGGACGCTCACCCGGACCGTCGCCGAACCCCTGCCGACGGATTGCACCTTCGACACGATCGCATCCTCACTGATGGGCAGGTCGGGCTGGAAAATCGTGTCCAGAACCGTGCCGGCCGAATCGAGCAGCAGAATGGTGCGCCGTATGCGACTTGCCATGTCGCCACCGGCACTGCGCGGCAACAGCATTGTGGCCCTGACATGGACCATGCCATCGGGGTTGACGTGCAATCCCGCGTTGAGGCCGAGCGAGAAGTTGAACTGATCGAGCGCCCATTGATCGAGTGATGTGCCGGTCCGCGAATAGACGTTGATGCGCCTGCCTGCCGCATCGACAAGCAGCACGCGGCCGTCCGGCAACTGCGCGACGCCGGCCGGCGATCGGTATTCGCCAGGTCCCTCGCCTCGCCTGCCGAACGTCCTGACGTACTTGCCTTGCGCATCGTACTCCCGGAGCATCGGCGAGTTGGACGACCGATCTGCCACCAGGATCGATCCATCCATCGTCGGAACGACATCGGTCACGTGGGCGAAGATGTAGTCGCGTGACCCGTCCACAACGCCGATCGACAGATCCGGATCGAGCCGCGCGACGCCCTCGTGTCGTGGTGCGGCAGCCAACCTGACAGTCGTGTCACTCTGTTGCAGGCGAATGGCAATGCCGGACCCGGAACCCGTGGCCGGCGCCGCCATCGCCGGGACCGTAATCAGGAACGTCATCATGAGGATGAACGGAACGAGGCAGGTTGATCGTGCCATGCTCGACGAGGCACTGGTTCGAGTGTACATGGTCTCTCCTTGACTGGTCTTCCCGGGTTGACGGGCGTACGCGTGGCCAGTCACACGGGCATGGGATCACTGCGTGCAAGTCGGAAATCGGGCTGTCGTTCAACTCCGCTACAGCATCGTGTCCGGTCGCATCCGCCGCCGGTCGAGCTGGCGCATGATCGAGTCCAACGGGACGTGGTCCTCGAACAACTGGCGGGCCAGATCGGGCGGCAATCGACCGGTTCTGACTCCACCTGCCCGACCGGGCAACGCGTCTGCACCCGCACCATTGCGCGGACCGGCAGCGACCCCGGCGCGTTCACCGGTTCGTGGTGCTGCGCTCGAGGGCACTGGATTTCTGTCGCCGCGGATGGCGATTCGCTTCACGCTGGCGCCGGCCGTGATGCTGGTGCCGGGCGGGGCCGAGGCGGTGAGACGGGTCGAATCACCGTCGAGGCTCGTGTCCGGGCCGGCATTCACCGGCTGTTGCCGCGGCAACCCGATCCGAGCGTCCACCACCCCGTCGACGGGCCGTGCCGGCGAGCCGAACAGCATGGACCGCAATGAACCCGCGGCTCCGAGCGGCGGACGCGGAACACCCAGTATGGCCGCTGAGAGGACACCGCTCGCAACCAGTTGGGTCAGCCGGGCCGCACCGCGGGATGGCTGTACGGCTCCGAGGATCGCGACGACTCTACGCTCGAGGTCCGATGACGTGTCGACCAGGGCAGGCTGGGACAGCACACGGCGCCACGGCCGTGATCCCATCTCGATCAGCATTCGCGCATATTCTCTCGCCGCCGGGTGCAAGCGAAGAACCCGGGCATCGCAGTCCATCTCGGCACTCGACCGGAATCGTCGCACCAGCATCCAGACCACTGGATTCCACGGCAGCAATGCCGCCACGACGAGCGTGAACGTGACGAGAAGCGGGTCGCGAGCCAGCACATGCTGCCGCTCATGCTCCAGAATCAGCGCCCGACGTGGTGCATCCAACGACAAGAGCCACCGCGGTACGATGATCTCTGGACGCAGAACACCCGCGACCGCCGGCCCGACTCCCGACGTGACCAGCACCGGGATCCCATCCACCACCGCGCGGCGCCAGTCGTGACGATGTCGCCTCATTCTGAGCGCCGACACCGCCAGCATCCCGAACGTGCCCGCACTCAGTGCCAACCAGAAGACCAGCAACGCCCGATCGTAGCGCGACACCGCACCGGCATTGCCGTAGCCCGACAGCGCATCCGCCAGCGACAGCCACTCGAGCCGCGGCACAGGCGCCGATGCGTCCGCCCGACCGGGCCGCAACGGCGCAGACGTGAACACCAACACCAGCGACAGCGCGCCCATCCACACGAATCGAGTCGGCAAGCGCCACGATCGGAGCACGCGCTCGAGCAGCATCGCTACCACGGCCAGCCCGACCGAGACCGCAACGCCGTACCCCAGCCACATCGCGATCATTCGCCGTTGCCCTCCTCGAGGTACGCGTCCAGCAGCTGACGCAGACGTTCGAGCTTCTTCCGGCCCAGCTTCTGATCCCGCACGAGATGCATCAGCATCAACTCATCCGAACCGCCGAATACCGTGTCGACAAGGCGCCGGATCGCGCTCGTTCCCGCCGCGCCACGGTCGACGAGCGGATGGAACCGGTACGTCCGCCCTTCTTCCGTGTGCGTTACATAGGCCTTCTCCTCCAGAATCGTGAGCATCGTGAGCACGGTGTTGTGCGCCAGGTCGTCCGGCAGTGCCGCCCGTACCTCGGCCGCAGTCGACGGCCCGTGCTCCCAGAGTGCGGCCATCACATCGAGTTCCCGTTGGGTGAACGACGGCTTCATGCTCACTCCTAAGTTTTTAGGAATGCTAATCGATGCCTGACCGGCTGTCAACGATCTACTCACACCCGCGGCATGGGAACGGGCCGGAATCGAGGTATGCGATATGCATTTGATGAAGGGATCGGGCCGCGGACATGCCGTATTGGCGGCCACGGAGCGGCTGGCAACGCGAAGCGGCCGTGACCGAATGTGCCTTCCATGAAGGAGGCTCCCATGCGTGGATTCAGACTGGGTTCGGTCCTCGGGCTCGAGGTGAGGATCGACTACTCGTGGTTCATCATCTTCTTCCTGATCCTGTGGACGTTCAGCGCCGGCGTGTTTCCGGCGGCGCTGCCGGGGCATTCTCCGGGCATCTATCTGTTGATGGGCGGGATCGGCGCTTTGCTGTTCTTTGCGTCGTTGCTGGCCCACGAGCTGACGCACTCGGTGGTGGCGCGATCGAAGGGCATTCCGGTGGAGGGCATTACGCTGTTCGTGTTCGGCGGGATGGCCAGGACACGTATGGAGGCGGCATCGCCGGGTGACGAGTTTGTGATCGCGGGCGTCGGACCTCTGGCGAGCGTCGTGATCGCGCTGTTGTTCGGGCTGGTCGCGTGGATCGGGGCGGCGGCGGGTCTGTCGGCTGTGGCCGGGGTGGCGCAGTACCTGGCGTTTCTGAACCTGGCGCTGGCGGTGTTCAACCTGTTGCCGGGCTTTCCGCTGGACGGGGGCCGGCTGTTCCGGGCGGCGGCGTGGCGGTTCACAGGTGACCTGACGAAGGCGACACGGTGGGCGACGACTGGTGGCCGGTGGCTGGGCTACATGCTGATGGCGGTCGGCGTTCTG
>Ga0055448_10000264_pt1 | contig 12914 bp, 9 predicted proteins | sample China_Galinas_PW_4_FD_57744 | JGI IMG/M metagenome (GOLD analysis project Ga0055448, IMG submission 57744) | Wetland microbial communities from San Francisco Bay, California, USA, that impact long-term carbon sequestration - China_Galinas_PWA_D2 | ecosystem: Environmental > Aquatic > Marine >... | reverse complement strand
CGCCGCGCCCGATCTGGATGTCCCGCGACGACAGGAACAACGCGTGCCCGCCCAGCTGATGCGCGCCGACCTCGAACGACACCCGCGTCCGCGTCGAACTCTTCTCGAAGATCATGGCCAGCGCCCGCCCCGCCAGTGGCCGCTCGCGGTACTCGCCACGCTTCATTGCAGCCGCCAGCTCGAGCACAGCCGTGAGCTGTGCCGGCTCGAGATCGGTAATCGCGAGGAAATCCTGTCCGGACATGGTCCGAAGGTATCTGCCGGAACGGCAGGTGGCCAGAGGCGACGCGGTTCCGGACGGGCCCCGTCGGCCCGGTTCTCGGCCGGGCGGCAGGGGCTCGCGGTGCACGCGGTCAGAGGATGTACTTCCTCAGGTCCTCGTCTTCGAGGATCGACTGGAGCCGCTCGCGGACGGCGGCTCCGTCGATCCTGATCCGGCCTGTCGACGATTCGGGCAGGTCGAACAGGATCTCGTCGAGCAGCGTGGTCATGACCGTGTGCAGGCGGCGGGCGCCGATGTTCTCCATGCGCTGATTGACGTCGGCGGCGATGCGGGCGATCTCGTTGATGCCTTCCTCATCGAACTCGAGGTCGGCGCCTTCCGACCCGACCATGGCCTGGTACTGGCGAAGCAGCGCGTTGCGCGGTTCGGTGAGGATGCGAACGAAGTCCTCTTCTGTAAGCGGGTCGAGCTCGACCCGGATCGGAAAGCGACCCTGGAGCTCGGGCACGAGGTCGCTGGGCTTGGACATGTGGAATGCGCCGGCGGCAATGAAGAGCACGTGGTCGGTGCGGATCATGCCGTACTTCGTCTGAACGGTACTGCCTTCGACGACTGGGAGCAGGTCACGCTGCACACCTTCGCGGCTGACATCGGGGCCGGCGCCGCCGCGTTGGCCGGCGATCTTGTCGATTTCATCGAGGAACACGATGCCGGCCTCCTCGGCGCGCTCGAGCGCGTCGTTCACGACCTCATCCATGTCGATGAGCTTGTCGAGCTCGTCCTGGAGCAGCACACGGCGAGCCTCGGATATGCTGACAGTGCGGCGCTTCTTGCGCCTGGGCAGCACATCCTGGAGCATTTCCTGGAGGTTGAAATCCATTCCGCCGTCCATGCCGACAGGCAGCATCATGTTCTCGATGGGCTGAGCCTGCGACACCTCGATGTCGACCATGCGTTCCTCGAGCTTCCCATCGCGAAGCAGCGCGCGCAGTTTTTCGCGGGTGCGTTCGCGGCGTTCGCGGATGGCGCGGGCGTCATCGTCCTCATCGTCATCCCGCTGCTCCTGGCGGATGCCGCCATCGGTCCCGACGACGAAGGCGCGAGGCATCTCGCCGGTGTCGACGGCCGGGCCGGCCGGCATGGCGGGTCCGGCCGCCGGCTGCGATGGAGGCGTGGTCTCGGGCGGCTGGGGCAGCAGCAGGTCGAGCAGCCGCTCTTCGACGCGTTGCTGAGCCAGGTCCTCGACATCGGCTTCACGTTCCTCGCGGACGAGGTTGACGGCGACATCGACGAGGTCGCGAATCATGGATTCGACATCGCGGCCGACGTATCCGACTTCGGTGAACTTCGAGGCTTCGACCTTGACGAAGGGCGCGCCGGCAAGGCGAGCGAGACGTCGCGCGATCTCGGTCTTTCCGACACCGGTCGGCCCGATCATGATGATGTTGTTGGGCATGATCTCATCGCGCAGCTCGTCGTCGACGCGCTGGCGGCGCCAGCGGTTGCGGAGCGCAATAGCGACAGCGCGCTTTGCTGCATCCTGCCCGACGATGTACTTGTCGAGTTCGGCAACGATCTGGCGAGGCGTGAGTTCATCGCCCCAGGACGCCTCACGCTGCGGAGGCCCGGAGGATGCGTGGGCGAGAGGGCGGGACGGGATTGTCGCGTTCGTCGAGTCGCTCATTTTCCGTCTTCCAGATTGAGCACAACGATGTTGCGATTCGTGTAGATGCAGATGTCCGCGGCGATCTCGAGTGCGGCCCGCACGATGGCGCCTGCATCGAGACCGGAATGCTGCCTGAGTGCGCGCGCGGCGGCCAGCGCGTACGGACCGCCACTGCCGATCGCGATCACGTCGTCATCGGGCTCGATGACGTTGCCATCTCCGCTGATGACGAACAGGTGTCGTTCGTCGGCGACGGCGAGCAGTGCTTCGAGGCGACGCAGGTAGCGGTCGGTCCGCCAGTCCTTGGCCAGCTCGACGCACGCCCGCGACAGATTGCCGGGATAGCGCTCGAGCTTCTCCTCGAATTTTTCGAACAGTGTGAACGCATCGGCAACCGAGCCGGCGAAGCCGGCCAGGATGGTGCCGTCCCGGAGCTTGCGCACCTTCTGCGCGCTGCCTTTCACGACGGTCTCGCCCATGGTGACCTGGCCGTCGCCGCCGAGTGCGACATGGCCGCGGTGACGCACGGCGATGATGGTGGTGGCGTGGAATCTGGGCAGACTCAAGTCTCCTCCGTTGTCCGCATCCGGCCGTTGTCAGGCTCTCGGATGGGCCTGGTCGTACACGCGTTTCAGCCGTTCACGTGAAGTGTGGGCGTAGATACGCGTGGTCGAAAGCGATGCGTGGCCGAGCAGCTCCTTGACCGCCAGCAGGTCGGCGCCGCCATCGAGCATGTGTGTGGCGAACGAGTGGCGCAGCGAATGCGTCGACAGGCTCTCATCGCCGCTGGCCTGGTGCAGGGCCGTGCTGACGATGTCCTGGATGCGACGTTTCGAGAGCCGGCGGCCGCTGCGCGAGACGAAGAGCGCTCGCCGGTCTTCGGTGCCCGCGTCCGCGACGGCTTCCTCACGTCGCGGATCCCATCGACGAAGCGCCTGAACGGCGGCCCGGCCGATCGGTACAATGCGTTCCTTGCGGCCCTTGCCCCTGACCTTGACCTGATCACCTACCAGATCGACTTCGGTGATGTCCAGTCCGTGCAGCTCGGCGAGGCGCAGGCCGGCGGAGTAGAAGAGCTCGAGAATCGCATGGTCGCGTACACCCTCGAGCGTGTTCTCGGCAGACCGGTTGGCGGCGAGTGTGAACATGCGGTCCGCCTCCGTTCGCGTAAGCCACGACGGCAGGGTCCGCTCGAGCCGGGGCGAGCGGACGACTCTCGCGGCGTTCGTCTCGATCAGCTCCTCGCGGTGCAGGTATCGGAAGAACGTGCGGATCGCGGACATCCTGCGCGCGATCGTCCGGCGGGCGAGGCCTCGGCGGCCGAGCCGGCCGACGTACTCGCGCAGTGCCAGCCGGTCGACCTGGTTCCATTCCCAGTCGGCGTCACCGTGCCGCGCATCGAGGAACTCGCAGAGTTCCCGGAGGTCGTGGCGGTAGGCACAGACGGTGTGCGGACTGAGTTGCCGCCCATCCTCGATTTCGCGCCACCAGTCGTACAGCGGCGCACGTGACTCGGCGCTCATCGGAAACCGGTCACGACGCGGGCAACGGTGTCGGCCGGGGCGCCCACGTGCCGGTCGATCCATGCGTCCATGTCCTCGCCGGCCCGGTCGACGAGCCGTTGGCGGCGAGCGCCCTTGTCACGGATCGGCGGTGCCAGCGGTTCGAGCAACCCGAGATTCGAGTTCATCGGCTGGAACTCACCGGGCGTCGCTTCACGCAGCCAGCTGTACAACCCGCCGAGCATGGTGGTTGGGGGTGGTACGGCCGGATCGAGACCGCGCATGATGCGGTCCAGGTTGATGCCGGCCAGAATGCCGGAGGCCGCGGATTCCGTGTAGCCTTCGACGCCCGTGAGCTGGCCCGCGAAGATCAGGTCCGGCCGTGCGGGCGGCGCGCCGTGCGGGCTGAGGCGCGCGGGGAAGTTCAGGTACGTGTTGCGGTGGATCGAGCCCATGCGCAGGAACTCGGCTTGCTCGAGGCCGGGGATCATTCGGAAGATGCGGCGCTGTTCGGCTGTACGCAGCCGCGTCTGGAATCCGACCAGGTTCCACATCTGGCCGGCGCGATCCTCACGGCGGAGCTGAACGATGGCGTAGGCGCGGCGGCCGGTCCGTGGGTCCCGAAGTCCGACCGGCTTCATGGGACCGAACCGGAGCGTGTCATCGCCGCGTTCGGCCATCACCTCGATCGGCAGACAGCCCTCGAAGTACGGGATGTTCTCCCAGTCGTGCCCGGGATAGACGTCGGCGGCGCGCAGTGCCTCGAGGAAAGCGGTGTACCTGTCGCGATCGAGCGGGCAGTTGAGGTAGTCCTCGGCGCCGCCCTTGCCCCAGCGCGAGGCGTAGAACGCGGTACCGGTGTCGATCGAGTCGTGGGCCACGATGGGCGCGATCGCGTCGAAGAACGCCAGCCCGTCATCACCGAGTAGCTGTGCGATCTGCCGAGTCAGTGCGGGCGAGGTGAGCGGTCCCGTTGCGATGATGCAGGGTGATTCGGGCAGGCTCGTGACTTCGGCTCGTTCGATGTCGATGTTCGGGTGCGCTTCGATGCGGGTCGTGATCGAACGGGCGAACGCCTGCCGGTCGACGGCGAGAGCAGTGCCGGCCGGAACGGCAGCCCGGGCTGCGGCATCGAGAAGGACCGAGCCGAGCGCGCGCATCTCGCGCTTGAGCAGGCCGTGCGCATTCGACGGGTCCACGCTCTTGAACGAGTTGGTGCAGACCAGCTCGGCGAGGTCTGCCGAGCGGTGAGCCGGTGTCGTGCGAACGGGCCGCATCTCGAAGAGCTTGACGCGTGTTCCCCGCTGCGCGAGCTGCCATGCGGCTTCGCAGCCGGCCAACCCGCCGCCGACCACGATCGCGTGTTGCACGCTAGCGTCCTTTCGGGCCTTGCGGATCCTTGCGGTTCCTGCCGCTCCCGCTGCTCTTACCCTTCGAACGCGTTCCGGCTCCCGCGGCCGGCGCCCGACGCGACGACTTCTTCGCGGCTTTCGTACGGCTCGTCTTCGTCGCGGCCTTTGCCGGCCGGTGTGTCGTCCTGCGGCTCGATGTACGAGCGGTTGCAGCCGTCGTCGGTTTGCGGTGTCCACTCGTCGAGTCCGTGGCCGCGGTGTCGCCTGTTTCTTCCGTGACCACTGCGCCGCACGCCGGACATTTCAGGAACTCGCCCTGCTTCTTCGTGCTCTTGCGGAGCATGAACGATGAATCGCACTGCTCGCACTGTGCCGGAACGGGTTCATCCCAGACGGACCAGTCGCAGTCGGGATAACGGGTGCAGCCCCAGAACGGCTTGCCGCGGCGGGTCCGCTTCTCGGCGACCTCGCCCTGTCCGCACACAGGACAGGTCAGGCCGGGAATCGTGCGCGGCCGGGTGTACTTGCAGTCCGGGTAGTTGCTGCATGCGATGAACGGCCCGAAGCGACCCTGCCGTTCGACCATCTCGCCACCGCACTCGGGGCACTTCTCACCGATCGGCTTCGGCTCGGGTGCGCCTGAATCGAGCTGTTCCGTGTGTCTGCACTCGGGATAGCCAGAGCAGCCGAGGAACCGGCCGAACCGGTTCCAGCGGACAACCATCGTGCGCCCGCAGTCCGGGCACTCCTTCTTCTCGCCGCCGGACACGACTTCGCGGATGATCTCGTCGCTCTTCTCGGAGCCTTCCTCGAGGCGGCGGCGGAACGGCTCGTAGAATTCGGTGAGCACCTTGCGCCAGTCGAGCTCGCCTTCCTCGATGCGGTCCAGCTCGGCTTCCATGCCGCTGGTGAAGTCGACATTGAAGATATCCGGGAACACGCGTACGAGGACGCCGGCCACCGTTTCACCGAGCATGGTGGGATGGAACCGCTTCTTCTCGACCTCGGCGTAGTGCCGGTCCTGGAGCGTCGAGATGATTTGTGCGTAGGTCGACGGTCTGCCGATTCCGAGCCGCTCGAGTTCCTTGACCAGGCTCGCTTCCGTGTAGCGTGGCGGCGGCTGCGTGAAGTGCTGTTCCGGCAGAATGCCGTGCAGCACGCACTCGTTGCCTTCGTCGAGGCGCGGCAGCGGGGCAAGGTCGTCGAGCGTGCGGTGATCGCCCTCCTCACGTGCTTCCTGGTAGAGGCGAGTGAACCCATCGAACTTGACGACCGAGCCGGTCGCCCGGAACAGGTAGTTGTGGCCGGACCGGCTGCCGATGTCGAAGTCGACCGTGGTCGTGTCGTAGACGGCGGGTGACATCTGACCGCCGACGAAGCGGAGCCAGATCAGCTCGTAGAGTCGCAGCTGGTCGCGGTCGAGAAACGACCGGACGTCGGCCGGCCGGCGCGTCGCGTCGGTCGGGCGGATCGCTTCATGGGCTTCCTGCGCACCCTTCTGCTGCTTGCCCTTCCAGAGCCGCGGCCGGGCAGGCACGTAGCGCTCGCCGAACTCCTGCGTGATCATCGAGCGCGCCGTGTCGACGGCCATCTGCGACACGCGGGTCGAGTCCGTCCGCATGTACGTGATCAGGCCGACCGAGCCTTCCGCGCCCAGTTCGACGCCCTCGTACAGCTGCTGCGCCAGACGCATCGTCCGCTGCGCACTGAAGCCCAGCCGCTTGGCGGCTTCCTGCTGCATCGTCGACGTGGTGAACGGCGCAGGCGGGTTCTTCAGGCGTTCACGCCGCTTGACTTCCGTGACCACGAAGGCTCGGCCGCCAATGTCGTCGACCGCGGTGGTCGCCGATTCCTCATCGCCGAGCCTGAAGGCCTTGCCGTCGATGTGGTGCAGCTTCGCCTCGAACCTCGCTTCGTCCTTCTCGAGGTCCGCGGTGACCGACCAGTACTCTTCTTCGACGAATGCGCGAATCTCGGTCTCGCGCTCCGTGATCAGCCGCAGCGCGACGGTCTGCACCCGTCCGGCGGACAGGCCCGGCCGGATCGGTTTCCAGAGGAGCGGACTGACCTGGTAGCCGACGAGCCGGTCCAGGATGCGTCTGGCCTGCTGCGCCTCGACCTTGCGCATGTCGAGCGCGATCGGCTGGCGCAGCGCAGACGCGACGGCGTCACGCGTGATCTCGTGGAACAGGATGCGCCGGAAGCGGCCGTCGTTGCCGCCCCGGCCCGTCCCGCCGTCGTAGCCGAGCTGGTCCGCGACGTGCCACGCTATGGCCTCGCCTTCACGATCCGGGTCCGTCGCGAGGAGGACCGCGTCCGCGCCCTCAGCTTCGCGCCGCAGCTCCTGGATGACCTTGCCCTTGCCGCGTATGGTGACGTACTTCGGCTCGAAGCCGTGATCGATGTCGACACCGAGCTCGCGTTCGGGCAAGTCGCGGATGTGGCCGATCGACGCCCTCACCCGGTAGCCGGGGCCGAGGTATCTGCCGATCGTCCTCGCCTTGGCCGGCGACTCGACGATTACGAGCTGTCTTCCACCCTTCCCGTCCATGCGTCACATATCATTGAGGATTTTCAGGATGTCGTCCGCGATCTGTTGCGGCGACCTGTCGTCTGCATCGATGCGGATATCGGCCTGTTCGTAATGCGTCCGCCGCCCGGCGAGCAATGACTCCGCCGCTGCGGCCGGATCGGCGACCTCGAGCAGCGGCCGGACGATCCCGGATGCCGCGGCTCTGCGCACCGCCTCACCGGCGGATACGTCCAGCCAGACGGACAGTGCGGTATCCGGCATCGCATCGAGAGTTCCGGGCTGCACGGCCCACCCGCCGCCGGTCGCGAGCACGGAATCGTGCCGCCGGACGAGCGCCGGCGTCAACTTCCGCTCGATCTCGCGGAACGCGCTCTCGCCCAAGTCCCGGAACAGGGCCGGAATCGACATGCCGGCATGCTTCTCGACTTCCGCGTCGAGGTCGACGAAGCTCCAGTCGAGGCTGCGCGCGAGGATCCGGCCGGCGGTCGACTTGCCTGCCGCCATGAAGCCAACGAGCACGATGGTACGCACTGGTACCCCGCCGGGTTTCCGTCGCACGCTGTCCGCCTCCGGCGATCAGGGCGCCTCGCCGCCCGCCGCATCGCGTTCGACCGCGAGATCGAGCCGATGACTGCGGGCGTCGAGCTGGCCGAGGTACGACTCGACGTTGCGCCGGAGTTCGGCCATGCTGTCGCCGCCGAACTTCTCGAGCAGTGCATCGGCAAGCACGATCGCGAGCATGGCTTCACCGACAACGCCTGCGGCCGCGAGTGCGACGACGTCACTGCGTTCGCGGATCGCGTCCGCGCGGCGGCCCGTGCGCAGGTCCACACTCCGCAACGGCCGCATCAGCGTGGACAGAGGTTTCATGGCGACGCGCACGATGATCGGCTCCCCGGTCGTGATCCCGCCCTCGAGACCGCCGGCGCTGTTGGTAATGCGGCGGAACCCGCCGGTGTTCCTGCGTCCGGCATCGCGTTCGATCTCATCGTGCACCTGCGAGCCGGGTCTTCGCGCCGCCTCGAAGCCCATCCCGATCTCGACACCCTTCATTGCCTGGATCGACATCATGGCTCCGGCAATGCGGCCATCGAGCTTGCGATCCCATGCGACATGACTGCCGAGTCCGGCGGGCAGTCCGCGCGCGACGACCTCGAACACGCCGCCGAGCGTGTCACCGTGCTCTTTCGCGTGATCGATTCCGTCGATCATGCGCGCCGCGGCCTCCGGGTCGAGCGTGCGCACGGGCGAGTCGTCGGCGACCGCGTTGATGTCGTCGGGCAGCGGGTCCGGCCGGGTCGCCTCGATACCGCCGAGCATGACAATGTGGCTGCCGATCGTGATGCCGAACTCGCCGATCAGTCGCTTTGCGACTGCGCCCGCCACGACGCGGGCCGTGGTCTCGCGGGCCGACGCGCGTTCGAGGACGTCGCGCGCGTCATCGCGGTCATACTTCAGCACGCCGACGAGGTCCGCATGTCCGGGACGCGGCAGGTGGACCCGCTTCAGGCGGTCGGATTCCTCCGCCGGCCGTTCCGGATCCATGGCGACTCGCCAGTTCTCCCAGTCCCGGTTCCAGACGAGAAACGCGAGCGGCGAGCCGAGTGTTTCGCCCAGCCGGATGCCGGCCACGACCTCGGCGGCATCGCGTTCGATCTTCATTCGGCCGCCCCGGCCGTAGCCGCCCTGACGGCGACGCAGCTCGGGATCGATGTCGCGGGATGCGGAGAGATCGAGACCGGCGGGCACGCCTTCGACCATGCAGATGAGGCCTCGCCCGTGTGACTCGCCTGCCGTGCGGAACCGGAAGTGCATGTTCTCTTCGGCAAAAGTGAGAGAGCCCGGCCGAAACCGGGCTCTCCGAATGCTGACCCACTCCAATTATCTGGAGCCCTTCACGTATTGTCCAGTCCGGCCGATCGGCCGGTGCTGCCGATATCTACTTCCGTGAACCGGACTGCAGTATGCCACCGGGTCCACGGGCGTCGACTCGTGGTGTCGTCACGACGACCGGCGCTACGTCGACCGGGTCTGCACACAGCGCGTCGCCCGTCAGGAACACGGTAGACATGACGATCGGGCTCAGGTTGAGATCTGCGTCGTATGCGGTAACGAGAGCGTAGAAGACAGCATCGTTCCTTACACACGGCGTCTCGACTGCAATGTCTTCCGTCACCGAGAGCCTCGGCGGATCGACCGTGAAGATCGTCTCGGGGCCGGGTAGAATATTGTCATTCTCATGCAGGTCATTCACGCCGCCGGGTTTGTCCTTCGTAAATCCGCGCCAGCGAACGCGGAGCTTCGTGATTGGTCGATCACCGGTTGCCTGAATCCGGAAGTCCGCATAGTGGCTGGCCGTGATCGTCTCCCAGTACGGCGTTGCACTGACCACGAGAGGTGTGCCCTGGGGCGCGTCGACCGTGAACACGTCGGTCGCGCTCAGGACGTCTGCACGATCGAGAGCGATGGCGCGGACCTGCAACTCGGGCGCCAACAGGTTTTCCGGCAGCGGCACATCGACGAAGACGAGGGCATTGGCCTGCGTCGGTGACAGCTTGAACACCTTGTCGGTCGAGAAGCCACCGCGGACCTCGACGCGGATCTCGGCGATCTGGCGCGCGGAGCTGGCCGAGACACCGACACTCAGAACCTTGCCGGCCTGTACACTCGGCGGCACGATCGCGCTCACGGTCGGCGGTGCAATAACGAGCGGCACGAGCATCGACTTGCCCGGGCTGGCCGCACCCAGCTCGTCGACGGCGCTGATCGTCAGCGCGATCACCGTGTCCTGAGCGGGCGCCGGCACCCTCAGCACGATGTCCTGGACCACGCTGTTGCGTGCCGGGAACACGTTCACGGACGTATCCGTCTGAATGGCGCCGGTCGCGACGATGTCGAGCTGCGAGATCTTCCTCGAACCGAATGCCGATACGCGCAGGCTCATCAGCTCGCCGGACTGCACGATGGCGGGCGCCAGCACGTTCGAGATCGAAGGCGGTCCGAACACGACGATCGAACTCTGCCGTGTGCTGCTCGAGTTGCCGACCTGGTCGATCACCGAAGCATGCACGGTGACCACCGTGTCGGTCAGGGCCTGCGGCACCTGGAGGCTGATGACTTCGGAGATCCGGGCCAGTGGTTCGTCCAGCTCGACCACGGAATCCTTCGACACGGCGCCCCTGAGGGCAAGCACGATCCGCGAGACTCCGCGCGCCGCGACTGCGTCGACCCGGACCGTGACGTTGTCGCCCGCGAATGCCACCTGAGGCACCGACAGATCCGTCACGACCGGTGTGTACTCACTGATGTCACCGCTGAAGACGTTGTCTCCCTGACAGGCGCCGCCGAACACCACTCCGGCCAGGAGCAGGGCGGACAGGCGCCGCACGACCCGGCTCGTGCCGGGCATTTCGATCTTGTTGTTCATTCGCCTCGCTCGTTCATCCAGGGACGCGATCCCCGGGCTCCGGTTCTCGTATACCTCGGGTATGGTTCAGTCCCTGACGATGTGCGGCGTGACCATGATGAGCAGGTCGCGCTTGGTTTCGGAATCGCGGGTGTGCCGGAACAGCGAGCCGAGGACCGGCAGGTCCATCAGCAGTGGCACACCGCTGCGAACGCGCGTCTTCTCGGAGATCGTGAGACCGCCGATAACGGTGGTCTCGCCGTCACGGACGAGGACCTGCGTCTGTGCGTTCTGGGTCGAGAAGACAAAGCCGACATCGGCTGAGGACGCAATGGCGTCCGAGCGCTCGGCGTGAATGTCGAGAAGGACCTGGTCACCCGTTACGTGTGGTGTCACACGCAGGATCACGCCCGTGTCCTGATAGTCGACGGTCGCGACCGGTGCACCACCCTGGCCGCCACCCTGCTGCGAACCCGCATCGATCACGCGGATCGGCGTGCGCTGCCCGACCTGGATCTCCGCCTCGCGGTGGTTCATCACCGTGATGACCGGCTTGGCCTGGATGTCGCTCAGTGTGACCTGCTGGAGCGCCTCGAGGAACGAGATCAGCGTGTGCCGACCCAGTACCAGCGACGTCGCGACCTTGAGTGTCGGACTCGGCACCGGGTTGTTTGCGTTCGCCAGTGCGGCAATCGAGTTGCCGCCGAGCAGCACGACATCGTCGTGCGTCGCCTCCTCGGACTGGAAGATGCCGTCGTCGTTCTTGTCCAGGAGGCCGGGCACGACGGCGTTCAACTGGTTGCCGCGCGAGTCCTTGACGTCGTACGTGAAGCCGAGTTCCTGGAGCGCGTCACGGTCGACGAACGCGATCGTGGACGCGATCGTGACCTGCGGCATGCGCACATCAAGTTGCTGGATGAGCGGCTCGACGCGGTCGAGCACGGACGGCACGTCGGTCACGAGCAGCGAGTTCGACGACTTGTTCGCGCTGACCTTGCCCTTGCCCTGCGTCAGCATGGCGCGCACCGTCTCGACGAGCGAATCCGAGCTGACGTACAGGATCTGGTACTGGCGTGAGACGAGCGGCTCTTCCTCGGCCTTCTTGGCCAGCTGGGCGCCGTCCTCGACGAGCAGGACGCCGTTGTCCATCTCACGCGCATACATGTTGTTCGCGGTGAGGATCGCCTCGAGCGCGACGTCCCACGGCTGACCGCGGACCTCGGCGGTGATCGTCTTCACCTTGACCTGCTGCGACGGGATGATGCTGCGGTTCGCGTACTCGGCGAACAGCGAGAGCACGTTGGCGACGGGCTCGTCCGTGAACTGGACGGTGATGGCCTGCGCCTGCTGCTGTCTCGCCATTGGCTGAGGCGTGCGCCGTACCGGTTCGCTGCCCATCCGCTTCCCGCCGGTTTCGGGCGCTCTGGAGACTACCGGCGCGGGCGGATCGATGGTCGGCGGCGCCGCAGTGAACCCGTCCGAATTCCACGGCGTGAAGTCGCCCTGCGGATTCGGGAACGAGACCCTCAACGCACCGCTCGCCTGATCGACGCGGTACTCGACGGGGTTGGTGAGATCGACCACGACACGCACTGTGTTCGGGTCGAACTGGCCGACGCGAAGTCGGAGTACGCCACCACGGTCGATGGTGTACTGCGAGCCCTTGACCGGAGCCAGACCGGTGAGGTCCAGCACGATCCGGTTGGGGTTCTCAAGCGTGAAATGACTCGCGGTGACGTTGCCGTCGATTCCGATCACGATTTCGGTTCGGTCGGCGGCAGGCTGCACGCTGAGACCGGTAACCGCTGCGTCGGACGTCAGCACCGCCAGCGAGAGCGCGATGAACGGGATCATCCCTTACGCTCCTTCCTTCTGGTTCTGAGCCTTGAGGTCCAGTACTTCCTGCCGGCGGTTGCCGAAGTCCTCGACCATGAAAGTCACCTGATCTTCCTTGATGTCGAGGACCGTCGCGTTGCCGACGACGTCTCCCTTGTGCAACCGGAACACTTTCTGAGATCCGTCGACGACGAGCGCGACGCTCTGGCCCGGCTGGTTCGAATGAATGATCATTCTGAGCTTGAGGTCGTCGAACAGCGGCCCCATGCCTTCCTCGTTGGCGAGCGACCGGAACGGGTCGCGCCGGCCGGCACGAGCGTAGGTGAAGACCTCACGCTCGAAGACCAGCTGGACGTCGTGCGGCTGGACCGGCACCTGCGGTGCACCACTGGCAGC
>Ga0055448_10000261_pt1 | contig 12952 bp, 12 predicted proteins | sample China_Galinas_PW_4_FD_57744 | JGI IMG/M metagenome (GOLD analysis project Ga0055448, IMG submission 57744) | Wetland microbial communities from San Francisco Bay, California, USA, that impact long-term carbon sequestration - China_Galinas_PWA_D2 | ecosystem: Environmental > Aquatic > Marine >... | reverse complement strand
GATGCCGGCGGCCAGCTGCGGGTCGGGACGCTGGGCCTGGAGAGGCGCGACACAGGCCGCCAGCAGGGTGAACAGGAAGACCGTAGTGCGGCGCATGTCGGGCTCCTGTGCGGGATTCAGTGTCGACGTTTCTGATTGGCAAACTGCCTCGCCGCTCTCCGGGTCGCAACGCGGGGACGCACGGCGGGCACGGCGAGCCCTCGTGGATGGCGCCGCCGGACGCGCGCCAGAAGGACATTCTCCGGACAGCCCACGGCAGCCGTGGTGGCAGTGCCGGGAACCGAGATTGGAGCCACTGAAAGTGGCCTGTTCAGGCTGAAGCCTGCTCAAAGCCCAGCGGCTGAAGGTGGTACTGGATGTCGTGAATCGTGTGCGACCCGCGACGGTACTCCGCCATGTTCTTCCTCGATTCAGCTGAGGCCATTCTACGTCCGTCGCGACACCTCCGCCAAAGCTGTTCGCCTCAAAGGCGAAGGTTTGAAACCTGGCGCGGTGAAATCAAGGAACTCCAGAGCGAATACGACGCGGTCGCCCGCGAGCAGATGCGGGCCCCGAAGCAGCAGCGTTCGACCAGGCCGTACGACGATGAGCTGACGGCGATCATGCAGAGACTGACGACCGCGCAGCGCAAGCTCGGGGAAGCGGAGGCGTTCGCGGCCGAACGCCAGCTTCAGTGGGAACGGATTTCGGCCGCAATCAACGAGACCCGGAATCTTGCCGCTACGTGGGATGCAGTCGGGCCGGAGGAACGGTGCGTGTTGTTCGACTGGTGGGTGCTGATGTCATGATTGCCGTCGAGTGTCTGCCCGGATACAAGCGCGCGAACCGGAAGACGGCGATCGTGACGCTTCGCAGCGCACCCGACTCGCCGCGCTACTTCGCCTTCGGCCGCGACCTGTCCAGCGCGGCCTCCAGCTCGGACCGCACGAACGGGTCGTCCTCGGATGAGACCCGAGACTCGAGTGCACGGACTGCCTCCGGCGACCCGACTTCGCCCAGCGCCCATGCAGCGTGGCCGCGGACCAACGGGTCGGTGTCGGACAGTGCCGACACCAGCGCCGGCACCGCCTCCACGGAGCCCCAGTTCCCGAGCGCGACGGCCACGTTGCGAAGGAAGCCGGCCCGACCGGCCCGGCGCAGGGCCGACCCGCGGGAGAAGGCCTCCCAGCCGGCCTCGTCGAGCGCCATGAGGTCCATGAGCGATGGCGACCTCGTTCCGGGGTGCCAGCCGTCCGAGGGTAGTTTCTCGACGCCGATCGGCGGCTCACCCGGTCCCCGGGCCGCGAAAGATGGCTCCGCAGAAGGAGATGCGAACTTTCGGGGAAATGGGCAGACCTCCTGACATATGTCGCAGCCGAATACGCGGTTGCCGATCAGCGGACGCAGCTCGTTCGGGATCGGGCCGTCATGCTCGATCGTGAGATACGAGATGCAGCGTGTCGCATCGATGACCGGCGCACCGGCGGCATCGCGGCCGAGCAGTGCGCTGGTCGGGCAGGCTTCGACGCAGGCGTTGCAGGTGCCGCAGTGATCGCGGACGACGGGCGTGTCGCCTTCGAGATCGAGTTCGACGAGCAGCACGCCGAGGAAGAAGTACGAGCCTCGCCGGGGATGGATGAGCATGGTATTGCGGCCGAACCACCCGAGACCGGCGCGCCGTGCCAGCTCGCGCTCGAGGACGGGACCCGTGTCGACGTACGCGCGGGCAGCGGGCAGTTCGCGGCCGACGATCGCTTCGACCTCGTGCAGCAGTGCAAGCAGCTTCTTCTTCATCCCGCGGTGGTAGTCACGGCCGCGCGCGTACCGGGCGATGATCCCGCGCGACACATCCGCCCCGGCTTTCTGTGCGCTCGCACCCGCAGGTGGCCGGTCGTCGGATGGGGTCGCTCGGGAGGCGGCCGGTTCCGCGTCGGAAGTGTCGCCTGAACCATCGTCCGTGGTTGCGACCATTGCGGCTGGTCTCGCGTCGCGACCATTGCCCGTACCGTAGGCCATGGTGACGACGATCGCCGAGCGCAGTTCGGGCCAGCGCGAGGGCGGATCGATGCGCGCGGCAACGGCGTCCGGGCGAGCCAGCCAGTGCATGTCGCCATGCCGGCCACGATCCAGCCAGTCATGGAAGAACGCGGCGTGGTCGCTCCGTCGAAGCGAAGTGATGCCGGCCGCATCGAAGCCCAGCCGCAGCGCGCAGGCGCGAATGTCATGCGCAAGGCGGGCCGGAGCATGTCCGGGCCGTGCGGTAGCGCGTTCCGCGGAATCGGGAGCCGACGTGCCGCGACCGGTGTTCACGGGCTCACCGTCGTTCGCTTCATCAGGCGACGACACGTACGACAGACACGTCGACTCTCTTGCTGTCCGGTCGATACAGGGAAAGGCGGGCGCGAACCGGTCCAGCGGCATGACGCGGCGAGCACTGAGACCGAGTGCCGCGCCGACTGGCCGCACGAACCGGGCGGTTGCCGTGCCGCACCGTCCAGCGGCGTGCAACGGGACAGAACGAGTTTGCGGTCTGACGCATGTCGACTGCTTCTCCAGACACCACCCGGACGGGGGGCGAAAGGCATGAGATGGTCGCGCGAGCCTGCATTGAGCATTGTGTGGGTGCTCGGCGCGTGTGGCAACGGAGACGGGAGCGCTCCGGTCGATCGACATCATCGTCATGCGGTCCGACCGGTTCGCGGTGGTGGACAACCGGGGCACGCGTGTGCCGGTCGGGGGGCGGGCCGCGGTCCGGGATCGGCCGTGCGTCGCGAGAATCCGGAGTGTACCCCACGAGAATCGGCGGATTCCCCACGCCGGTCCGGCCGTGAGTGCGCCATTATTCGAGATTGCCCCGGGGTCGGGGTGATGCGTTCCGCAGCTGCACGGGAGCGGCCTGAGCGACCCGCTATCGAACCTGCCCATGACGAATGCTGCCGTGTTACCGTCGATCATCCAGGGGGGAATGGGCGTTGGAGTCTCGGGCTGGAGGCTGGCCCGCGCCGTGTCGTCCCGCGGGCAGCTCGGCGTGGTCTCGGGCACGGGCCTCGATACGCTGTTCGTGCGACGGTTGTGCGATGGAGACCCGGGCGGCGATCTGCGCCGGGCGATGGAGCGGTTCTCGTTGCCGGGCGTGGCAGAGGCGGCTCTGGCGCGCTATTTCCGACCGGGCGGCCGGCGCGAGGGTGAGCCCTACCCGCTCCTGCCCGTGTACCGGCAGGTGATGGATCGGGCGCGTTACCAGTTGACGGCACTGGCGAACTTCGTCGAGGTGTTCCTTGCCCGCGAGGGGCATGACGGCATCGTCGGCGTCAATCTCCTCACGAAGATCCAGCTTCCGAACCTCGCGTCACTGTACGGCGCGATGCTGGCTGGCGTGGACTACGTCCTCATGGGTGCGGGCATTCCGCGCGAGATCCCGGGCGTGCTGGACTGTCTCAGCCGCCACGAGCCGGTCGAGATGGCGTTCGACGTGGTCGGCCTGCCGCGCGGCGAGAGCGAGACCGTGGCGTTCGACCCGCGACAGATCTGCGACTGTGCACTCCCGGAACTGAAGCGACCGGCGTTTCTGCCGATCGTGGCGTCCAACTCACTGGCCGCGGTCATGACGAAGAAGGCGACCGGTCGCGTCGACGGATTCGTGATCGAGGGTCCGACGGCCGGCGGTCACAACGCTCCGCCGCGCGGCGTTCGTCAGCTCAACGCGCGCGGCGAACCCGTGTATGGTGAGCGGGACGAGGTCGACCTGACGAAGGTCGCCGGGCTGGGCCTTCCGTTCTGGGTCGCCGGAGGGGCGGGCCATCCCGAACGCCTGAGGGATGCCCGTGCCGCTGGCGCAACCGGAGTGCAGGTGGGCACACTCTTCGCCTACTGCCGCGAGAGCGGCCTTACGGAATCGCACCGGAAGCGCATCCTCGATGCATCGCGCAACGGCGGCCTTGACGTGGTCACGGAGGAACGCGCCTCTCCGACCGGCTTCCCGTTCAAGACGATCCAGCTCGACGGGACGCTCTCGTCCGACGACATGTACGACCGGCGGGAACGCCGCTGCGATCTCGGCTACCTGCGCACCGCCTACCGCAACGGCGATGGACGCGTGGCGTTCCGCTGTCCGGCCGAACCCGTCGACACATATGTGAAGAAGGGCGGTGAGCGGACAGACACGGAAGGCCGCAAATGCCTGTGCAATGCCCTGATGGCCAACATCGGCCTCGGCCAGGTCCTCGACGACGGCAGCGTCGAGCCGGGTCTGTTCACTGCGGGCGATGATCTTCGCAGCCTCGGCCGATTCCTCGATGGCCGCACATCATACACGGCTGCTGATGTCATCGACTACCTGCTGTCAGACGGGACCCCGGATCGCGTTTCCGACGATGCGGCGTCACTCATCACTGCCGGAAACGCAGGCGACACTGCGTGAATTGACACTCGCCGCCGACCGGTCTACCATCCGCGCCGATCCGTACTTCCGACTGAACGGAGGTCATGGCATGACGCGGACGATCCGCGTGGCGCATTCGCCGGATTCGGACGACGCCTTCATGTTCTACGCCCTTGCCGCGGGCAAGATCGACACGGGCGACATCCGGTTCGAGCACGAGCTCCAGGACATCGAGACGCTGAACCGGCGCGCGCTCGCGGGTGAGCTCGACGTCACGGCCGTGTCGATCCACGCGTACGCCTACCTATCGGCGCGGTACGCGCTGCTGCCGCACGGCGCATCAATGGGCGAGGGCTACGGTCCGCGCATTGTCGCCCGCAGGAAGCTCCGCATAAAAGACCTCGCCGGCGCCATGGTCGCCATCCCCGGCACCATGACCTCCGCCTGGCTCGCACTGAAGATGTACGTGCCGGACGTGCGCCACCAGGTCGTACCGTTCGACCGCATCATCGAGCACGTCGCCGAAGGCAAGGCGGATGCCGGCCTCATCATCCACGAAGGTCAGCTCACGTATCAGGACGCAGGGCTGAAGCTCATCAAGGACCTCGGCGAGTGGTGGGCGCACGAGACAAGAGGTCTGCCACTGCCACTCGGCGGCAACGTGATCCGTCGTGACCTGGGCGAGGATCTGATGATCCGCGTGTCCCGGCTGCTGCGCGCATCCATCGCCTACGCACTGAAACACCGCCGGCAGGCGCTCGAACATGCCATGCAGTACGGCCGCGGACTCACGAAGGAGCAGGCAGACGAGTTCGTCGGCATGTACGTCAACCAGCGCACGCTCGACTACGGCGATGATGGCCGGCGTGCCGTGCAGCTGTTCCTGAATCGCGGCTTCGAGGCCGGTCTCATCCCGCGCCGGGTCCGCATCGAATTCGTCGACGACGCGGTCGCACCGTAGCCGCATACCCCGTACCCCCGCTGAAGAACAACCGGCAGAACTCCTCGCGGGCGCGCAGGATTTCTCTACGACGCGGGCCGCTCCAGCGCTCGTCGGTCGCCGTAGGATCGAACAGCTCCGAGTGTCCTTTCGAGCGCAGCCTCGAACCGGGTGTTTCGACCCGGCGAACGCGGACAGCCAGCGGCGATGCGCCGCCGCTGGACCATAGTCGAGCGGATCGATCGCGGCAATGCCGAAAAGGGGCTCGGAAACGGTCGAGCTTCCCGATGCCGCCGGAGCGGTTCCCCTCGACTTGTCCGCCTTCTGACGGCATGTTCTTCGCGTCTGGCGGGATCTCGGCGGTGAGGTCCCTTGCACTTGTCCGAGAACCCGGGGATGACATGCTGGGCAATGAGACACGCGGCCCGGAAGTGGCCACGTCGCCGAATCGGGAACATGGGCTGAGCGATTCTTCGTCGCAGGAGCGCCGTGTCGCCGCCTGGATCGGCGGATCCATCCTGATCGAGGGCAACATCATCAGCTCGGAGGACACGACGATTGCCGGCAGCGTGGAAGGTGACATCACTGTCCAGCAGCACACGCTGGTCATCGCGGCCGAAGGCAGAATCCGGGGCAACGTCGCGGCCGGCGCCGTCGTCGTGCACGGCGAGGTCACCGGCAACATCACCGCCGAGTGGAAACTCGAGCTGCACGAGACGGCATCAGTAGCCGGCAACATCACCGCATCGCGCCTGACGATTGCCGAAGGGGCCGTGCTCGAGGGTCGGCTCCGAATGACGATGTAGTCCGCCCCGACATCACAGGACGTCAGCGTTCACGCCGACGGTTCACGACCGGGGGAGGTCACGATGGCCACCAACGCGGACCGGATGCGCGACTGACCCCGCTCTCCGTTGCCGCCGGGCCGGTGTAGCGTCGGCCCCGCCACGTCACTCTGTCTCCGAGCATCGCGCTCCGCACGAACAGCATGGCGGTCATGAACGCGCCGAGCGGATAGAGCAGCGCGGTCACGACCGGGACACTGAACCGTCTGTGCATCCATACCCAGAACACCAGCGATGCCAGCACGGCTGCGAGTGCCCAGCCGAACGGAACGGACGCGACGAACGGCTTCATCAGCAGAGCGGCGGGTGGTCCGATCCAGAACGCGACGAGGAACGCGGCACTGAGCCACGGCAGGAAGGGTCGCAACCACGGGTCGACGCTCTGGCGCGATCCACTGGCGAGGTTCCGGGACCAGCCCTCGATGATGGCGCGCAGCGAGCGGTACATACGTGTCGCGATGAGATCCTGGCCGTGTGTCAGGTACAGTCTGCGTTTCGAGGCGACTGTGCGTTGGGCGAGTGCGAGATCCTCGACGATTTCGGTCTTCACGGCTTCGTGGCCGCCGATCGCTTCGTACGCACCGCGCGTGAACGTGATGAACTGGCCGTTCGCGATCACGTCGCGCGGGTTGCGCGTGCTGTTGACGTGCGACGGGTTGCGGTAGCGGCCCATGATGGCTGCGAACACGTGCGGCTGAATTACCCGTTCCCAGAAGGTGAACATCAGCTGGCGCGGGAAGGTGGTGACGAGGTCGGCTCGCCTGGTCGTGAGCGTGCCCACGGCATGGCCGAGCAGTCGGCTGTGGTGTCGTGTGTCGGCATCGGTGAACACGAGCACATCGCCTTTCGCGTGGCGGTACCCCTGCCAGCATGCCCAGCACTTGCCGACCCAGCCGTCCGGCAACGGCTCACCGTGCACGACGCGGATGACATCGCGGTGGTTGGCGGCCAGCTTGTCGGCGATGTCACTGGTGCCGTCGATGCTCGAGTCATCGACCAGGATGATTTCGTAACGCGGATACTCGGACGTGAGGAGTGTCGCGACGAGGCCGGGCAGGTTCTCGGCCTCGTTGCGGGCGGGCACGATGACGGAAACGAAGGGTGCATTCCCGGGGTCGGGCAGCGGGCCGTCACTCAGCCGGGGCTTCCGGCTGATCAGCACCGGTGCCAGCACAGCCAGTGCGATCCATGGCAATGCGAGCAGCACGTCGGTAGTCGAGAAGGGCACGTCAGGCGCTCCCACTTGTGCAGGCGGCATGCCGCTGACGCCGGCCGGGCACCGCATGGTGACGCTGTGTCTCGCGGCGATCGAGAGCGCGTGCCGGCCGAACCGACATGGGGCCGTGAATCGCTTGCCGCCACGGAAGCGGCCCGGATAAGTTGCGCCGCGCCGGCGCCATGGTAACCGATGGTTGCGCCGGCCGCACTTTCTCGACCGGCCCGCAGGTGGGTCGGCCACGCTCTTCCCCGCACCGCGGACGATGCACGTGAACGTGACCGATTGTCGAGCCGAATTCCCGATCCTCGAGAAGAAGGCATACCTCAACTCGTGTTCGCTCGGTGCGCTGTCGCACCGCGCGCTCGGCTATGTGCGGCAGTTCCACGAGGAGTGGCACGCGCAGGGTGCGGCGTCGTGGTACGGCCCGTGGAGCGAGCGGCTGGATCTGTTGAGAGCCGGTGTGGCGCGGCTTCTGAATGCGTCGCGTGAGGAGGTCGCGCTCACTGCCAGCGTGTCGGCCGCGCTGGCGAGCATTGCATCCTCGGTCGACTACTCGGAGCGTACGCGCATTGTCATCTCTGAGCTCGATTTCCCGACGCTCGGCTATCAGTGGATGGTGAAGCCGGGCATCGAGGTCGTGCGTGTGCCGAGCGATGATGGCGCGACGATCGATCCTGCGCGTTTCGCCGAGGCCGTCGACGGGCGCACCGCGATCCTCGCGACCAGCCACGTGTTCTTCACGACCGGCGCGATCCAGGATCTGCCGCGGCTGGCCGACATCGCGCACTCGGCCGGCGCACTGTTCCTGGTCGATGCGTATCAGAGCGGCGGCCAGGTGCCGATCGATGTGCGGGCCGCGAACGCGGACGTGCTGATCACGGGCCCGCTCAAGTGGCTGCTCGGCGGGCCGGGCCTGGCGTATCTGTTCGTGAAGCGCGATCGCATTGCGCAGCTCGCACCCACCATTGCCGGCTGGTTCGGCCGGGAAGACCAGTTCGGGTTCGACAGCTCGTCGTTCGTCTTCCGCGATGATGCGCAGCGCTTCGAGATGGGTACGCCCGCGCTGCCGACGGTGCACGCGGCCCTCGGAGGCCACGAGATCATCGAGGAGATCGGCATGGCTGCGATCCGCGAGCGGGACAGCGCGCTCACGGAACGGCTGATCGCCCGCGTGAGAGATGCCGGCATGCGCGTACGCTGCGCGCCCGATGCGGCATCGCGGTCCGCGATCGTGATGGTCGCGCACGAGGATCCGGCCGCCGCCGTCGCCCGGCTCGCCGCGCGTGACGTCATTGTCGACTGGAGACCCGGCCACGTGCGCTTCTCGCCGCACTTCTACAACACGGAATCCGAGATCGACTTCGCGGCCGACATCCTGACGGACCGGACGTCGTGACGATCGAGGAAGCGCAGCGTGCGGTCGATGCGTGGATCGGTCAATTCGAGGAGGGATACTGGCCACCGCTCGCGAACCTCGCGCGGCTGGTCGAGGAAGTCGGCGAGCTGGCACGTGAGCTGAATCACCGGTTCGGCCACAAGCCGAAGAAGCCGGACGAGACCGAACAGGACCTCGCGCTCGAGCTGGCAGACATCCTGTTCGTGCTGATCGCGATCGCGAACGAGCAGAAGATCGACCTCGACGAAGCATTCGCCAGGGTCCTCGAGAAGTACCGCGTGCGGGACGGCGGCCGCTGGACGCGACGCTGAGGCGGGTCACACCACCATCACTCACGCCGGCGTCCCTGTCACGGTTCGAGCACGATCTTGCCGAACTGCCGGCCGCTCTCGAGTCGCTCGTGCGCATCGCGAATGCGTTCGAGCGGCCAGACCACGTCGACGACCGGCTCGAGCGTTCCGTCGAACACCAGCCCCATCACCTTCTCGAATTCGCGGCGATTCGACATTGTCGTACCGATGATCGACAGCTGCTTCCAGAAGACGTGTCGCAGGTCGGTCGTCGCCGCGTGACCGGTGGTCGCGCCATAGACGACCATGCGGCCGCCGCGCGCCAGTGCGCGGACGTTGTCATGCCACGTGGCCTCTCCCACCGAGTCGAAGACGACGTCGACGCCGCGACGGCCCGTCGCCTCGAACAACGCCTTGCGGTGTTCCGGATCCCGCCGGTCCCACACATGGTCCGCGCCGAGTGCGGCCACGCGGTCGACCTTCTCCGTCGTCGTGATCGCGTGCACGGTCGCACCGACGTGTCGCGCTATGCGGATGGCGGCGACCGCTACACCCCCGGACGCGCCCGTGACCAGGACGGATTCACCGGCGCGCAGTCCGGCCCGGCTGATCAGACCCCGCCACGCGGTCAGGAACGTGAGCGGCGCCGCCGCCGCTGGCGCAAACGGGAAATCGGCCGGGATGCGATATGCATGGTCCGATGGCACGACGACATACTCCGCGAAACCGCCGTCCCGGTGCTCACCGAGAATCCGGTACCTCGCGCACAGCGGTTTCTCGTCTCGCAGGCAGTGCTCGCACGTGCCGCACGACAGGCCCGGGTCCACGATCACCGGCTCACCGATGTCACGGTCCACGCCACGCCCGACGCTCTCGATCTCGCCCGCGACATCGGACCCGCCGATGTGGGGCAACGGTACGCCGGGCAGGCCCCGCCTTGCCCACAGGTCGAGGTGGTTGAGCCCTGCCGCCCGCACCGCAATGCGGACCTCGCCCGGACCGGGAACCGGTGTCTCGACCTGCTCGACCCGGAGCACATCCGGCCCGCCGGGCTCCCGGAACAGCGCTGCTCTCATCGTATCTCCGCGTCCGCGTCCGCACCTCATGCGACGCGTAGTGTATATCGCGCGGGACCGCAGCCGCCACCGGTTGACCCGGGGTGGCGGTCACGTGTGGCGTGGGCTAAGGTTTCCGCGGGTGCCGCGCGGGCGCGGACCGCTTCCGCAGGTCGCGGCAGCCGGAACACAATGAGGACACGATGAGGGTCCGGGCCCATGCACACCGGCGGTGAATCCGGGATGAGCGACGCAGAATCCGGAAACGGCGGACTCTTCGACGAGATCGAGCGTCGCGCCCTGTTCGCAATGGATGACGATGACGCCGACGACGGCCTCGACGTGATCAACACCCTGCGCGGACGGCCGACCGATCCCGCCGCCGATCTCACGCTGGCCGGCTACATCGCGAAACACGGCCGCGTTCCGGCTTTCGAAGGCTGTGACGGCCAACCCTACACCGTCGATGTCGCGACCGATGAGACCGGCGATCCCGACCGCCCCGTCGCCGCGTTCCTCGTTTTCATCCGCTGGGCGCAGACCGGCGCCGGCATCATGGACCACACCGAGAGCGGTGACCTCGTGACCGGCATGACCGAGGACGAGGTCCGCAAGGCGATCGGCGAATTGTCGCTCTACGAAGTCAGGAGCGAACTCGATGCCGCGATCGAACGCAAGCGAAAGAACCTCAAGGACTGAACCGTGCTTCGCGGAACGCTGATCTTCCTGAGTGGAAACCGGCTCGCCCGGCGGATCGCAACCCGTGCGCCGGGCGCCCGCACCATGGCCCGCCGCTTCGTGGCCGGCGAGACCCTCGATGACGGTATGCGCGTGGCCGCCCAGCTCAACGGCGCCGGCATGAAGGTCACACTCGATTACCTCGGCGAATCCGTGTCGAACCGCGAGGAAGCCACCGCCGCCGCCGACATGTACGTCGACATGATCGATCGCATCGCGAACCAGGGGCTGGACGCCAACGTGTCGCTCAAGCTGACCCAGATGGGACAGGACATGGACGCGGCATTCCTCCGCCAGAACGTCGGCCGCGTCATTGAGCGCGCACGTGAACACGACATGTTCGTCCGCTTCGACATGGAGTCGAGCAGCCACACCCAGCCGACCATCGATTTCTTCCGCTCCCTCTGGAACGAGGGATTCCGCAACATCGGCATCGTGCTCCAGTCCTACATGCGACGCAGCGAGCAGGATGTGCGGGACGCGAATGAACTCGGCGCGCGAGTCCGCCTCTGCAAGGGTGCCTACCGGGAACCGGACGAGGTCGCGTTCCAGGAAAAACGTCAGGTCGACGAGAACTTCGTCCGACTTGCCGGAATGCTGCTCGAGAACGGCAACTACCCCGGCATCGCCACGCATGATGAGGCCATGATCGATGCCGCCACCCGGTTCGTGCAGGACCACGGCATCGCTCGCGATGCATTCGAGTTCCAGATGCTGTACGGCGTCCGCCGCGATGTGCAGCAGCGCCTGGCCGAGGCAGGCTACACAGTCCGCATCTACGTGCCGTTCGGCGGCGCATGGTACCCATACCTCATGCGACGAATGGCCGAGCGACCCGCCAACATGTTCTTCATCGTGAAGGCCGTGCTCCGCGAATCACCACTCCGATTCCTGGTCCGCAGGAGCGACAACGGCCGGCAATCGTGAACCCGCCAGCCGCGTTCCTCCGGATCACCGAGATCTTCCATTCGATCCAGGGCGAGAGCACGTGGGCGGGCCAGCCGTGCACTTTCATCCGCCTGACCGGCTGCCCGCTCCGCTGCGTCTGGTGTGACACCGAATACGCGTTCCATGGCGGAGAGCGCATGACGCTCGACCGGATCGTCAGCCGCGTCCGGGAGATCGGCACGCCGCTCGTCGAGGTCACGGGCGGCGAACCGCTCGCCCACCGCAGTGCTTTCCCCCTCGTGAGGCTCCTGCTCGACCGCGGGTTCACCGTCCTGGTCGAGACATCCGGCGCGTTCGATGTCGCACCGCTCGATCCACGCGCGCACCGAATCATGGACCTCAAGTGTCCCGGCTCCGGCGAGTCCGGCCGGAACCTCTGGTCCAACCTCGAACACCTGAACGACCGCGACGAAGTCAAGTTCGTCATCGCCGACCGCGCCGACTACGACTGGGCCGCAGCCGTCGTCCGCGACCGCGGCCTTGACGCCAGTGTCCGGGCCGGCCGCCTGCGCGCGATTCACTTCTCGCCCGTCTGGGGTGCCGTCGAGTTCCACGACCTCGCCCGCTGGATCCTCGATGACCGGCTGCCCGTCCGATTCCAGCTCCAGCTCCACAAGCTGATCTGGGGTGCGAAGGTACCGGGCGTCTGACCGGCTCGGCGCGCGGTCGACAAACTCCGCTTTCTAGAAAAGTGCGTCGATCGGGAACGGACCCGCAGCACAGTGCGCGGCGGGTGTGACCAGCGCAATGCGCCGGGTCGGCTCTGGAAAGTCCGCTTCGCCCGCAGCCATGGCGCGCTCGATGATCGGTTCGAGCACCTCACGCAGGCCGGGGTCCGGTTCCTGGCGGAACGGGCCGCGGTCACCGTTGAGGCGGTGCATGACCCACGTCTCGGCCTGCGGGCCGCCCAGCCGGCGGGCCAGATTGCGGGCGGCGCCGCGTGCTCTGGCCCTTGCGGCGACCAGGACCAGGCTGCGACGGGCCATCTCGTGTTCCTGATGGAAGGACGCACCGGGCGCGCGGCAGACCCATGCATTGATGGCTGCGAAGCCGGCATCGCGGGCGCGCTCGATGCGATCGAACGTGCGGTCGCCGGCGTCCATGGCCCCGATCATGTCAGGGCCGATCGGCGGGTCGTCGGAAGGGGATGTCGTCTCGGTG
>Ga0055448_10000260_pt1 | contig 12971 bp, 11 predicted proteins | sample China_Galinas_PW_4_FD_57744 | JGI IMG/M metagenome (GOLD analysis project Ga0055448, IMG submission 57744) | Wetland microbial communities from San Francisco Bay, California, USA, that impact long-term carbon sequestration - China_Galinas_PWA_D2 | ecosystem: Environmental > Aquatic > Marine >... | reverse complement strand
CAGGGCCTTACTTTCTAATCTGATATGGACATCCTTCATATCTCTCTGGCTAACCTCAGGAGAAAACCGTCGAGGACTGCCGCCATATTCCTCGGCATATGCGCGCTTACGGCAATGCTCGTGGCGCTTTCGCTGGTGCACCTGTCTGTGAACAACTCCATAGAGGCCGGTCGCTCGCGCCTCGGTGCTGACGCAATGGTCGTTCCGAGCGGATGGGAGGACAAGACCATGGGCGTCTTGCTATCGGGCGGCCCGACCGAGTTTTACATGAAGTCCTCTATCGAAGACATGGTCAGGGAGGTACCAGGAGTGGCCGACACGGCGACACAGCTGTTCGTTGTCTCGGCCCCGTTTTCATGCTGTTCCGTTTCCGAGACCATGCTCGTCGGCATCGACCCGGAGCGCGACTTCACCATCTCGCCATGGCTTCGCGAGAGTCTTCACCAGAAGCTTCAACCCAAGGAGATAATCGTGGGCAGTAATATTCTCGCTGAACCAAAGGGCCATATGAAGTTTTATGGCACAGAGTTCCTTATTGCCGGTAAGCTCGAGCCCACGGGGATGAAATACATCGACAGCTCGATATTTATTCCCATTCAGGGCGTGAGGGATATGATTGCCGTGTCAAAAGAGAAGGCTGTCAAGCCCCTCACGATCGGCAACGACGAGATATCGGACGTCATGGTTAAGCTAAAGGATGGGGCCAATCCCGGAGAGACCGCCCTTAGGATAGAGAACGCCATTCCGGGCGTCAAGGTAATCCTTTCAAGCAGGGTGCTCTCGGCCGCGAGGAAGAACCTCTCTGTACCACTTAAGGTGATGGCCCTGACCGTTGTGGTCCAGTGGCTCGTAAGCCTCTTCATGATAGGAGTGCTCTTCGCCATGAGCATATCGGAAAGGGAAAAAGAAGTGGGCATAATTAGGGCTACTGGCGCCAGGCCCTCTCACGTATTCAAACTGTTCATCTATGAGATGCTAATCATAGCAGGAGCCGGAGGCTTGGTGGGCGTCATCATAGGGCTCGCGGTGGTAATGGGTTTCCATGACCTCGTCGAGGCGGCATTGAAAGTGCCGTTCTTACTCCCCGGCACAGGCACGATTGCCGCTGTAGCGGCCCTGGCGCTTCTGCTCGCCCTCACAACGTCAGTGCTGGCTACGATACGGCCGATAATAAAGATATCGAGGAAATCGCCTTTCAGCGCGATGCAGGCAGGTATCTGAGCCGCATCGAAGCTATCTGTTGAGGTTCCAGTCGTAATGAAGGTGCTCTATGCCGAGCCCCTCGGCGTTTTCCCTGACGAAGTCTCGGGCCTTGTTGTCGGCGATGTAATCGAGCAGGAAGTCCAGGATGCCGCGCCTTCCCCCCAAATCCTTCTCGTACCACCTGAAAATGTCCGAAATGAGCACCTTGTTCTCCTCGGGAAGCACGAGCACCTCCGATGAGTTGACGAAGCTCCTGGCGGCTGAATCGAGCTGCTCATAGATGTTGTTGGCGTCGTAGAAATCAATGGGAGCGCAGGAGCGCGAGCCGCACACGAGGGCGAAATGTATTCTTGGATCAACGGGGCTCAGCACCCAGTCCTTTCTCTCGTCGGCGATACCAAACTGATGGAACGGTCGAAACCAAGGCCTCGAGTTGTCCCTGAGAATGCCGTGCTCTATATCGTCAGGAGAGAAGCCGTAGGGGCCGATGATGTACTTTACCCGGCTGAAGAAGTCCGGGACCTCCTTTACCGATTGTTTTATCTCTAAAGATATGATGCCGTCCACGACTATGGTGTTATAGAGGTTTATCCAGAAGGCAAGCTTTTCCCTGCGGCCAACCAGCGACGCCGGGTCGAATTGTCTTAGGTTATTCGTAAGGAGGCGGTACTCGGCGAACTCGGTTGAAGACCTGAGAGAGTCATAATCCACCCGACCGCGTCCCGTATCATAGAACTTGTCCCTTAGCGAGCGCATGGTGCGCATGAGCCTGCCTGCCAGATCCCCGGGGGCGACTTCGGCGGTATCGCGCCCGTCGTTTAGGACCTGTTCGCCCGGCAGAACGCTGTGGGCGTACTCGGCAATCCTGTCGTCGATGGAACGTTCCTCGGTTTCATAGAAGTCATTTACGAGATCAATGAAGAGGGCGGCGGTCCAACTGAAATCGGGGCTTCCGTACCCTGTGCCCTCGAAGGAGTCAAAGTATTCGTAGAACCCGAAACGTATCGGCAGTTGCAGGAGGTCTTTCTGCAGTGAGTCTGCCTTGAGTGTGTAGCCGTATCGCCTGAGCCCCTGGGCGAGCATCCAGTTGATGTTTATCCATATAGGGCCACGCCAGTAGTTTGTGCGGCTGAAATCGTCTCTGCTAGTATCGTAGTTCGGGACGGTAAAACAGTTACCCTGGTGAAGGGCGCAGAATGCGCTTGAGTTCAGGCGCTGGAATATCATCTCCGCCTGTTCCCGCGTGGCGGCCCCTCCGAAGAGAGGGATGAAGCCGGCCGCCGTATCCACCTCAATGAGTGTGTCGGCGACGAGGTCGTACGCATCGAAGATGTCGCGCTCCCCATGCCACAGCTTCTCTCGGATGGCGCGGGCGGTCTTCTCGAACCATTGTCGGGCTTTCTCCGGCGACTCTCCTATGATCTCCGCAATCCTTGCAAGAGACTCGTTCGCCCTGCAGAGGACTGAATTAAACAGGGGGTCCTGTATCAGAAACGGACACTTATCCCTAATCCTTGCCTCGTCGTATGAGGCATTTCTGAAGAGGTCAACGAGATAGACATAGCGGTCGTAGTCATCGTCGCTTGGTCGCATCGAGGGGTCCACGGCGTGGTCGAGATCCTTTCTCTCGTATTTCGGAAGCGATGGCTTGTCGATGGCGATTCTCCCAAGAGGGCCGTCCCACGTGGGAGAGTTGTCTATGCCAGACTCCCATGGGTGCCGGATGTACACGAGACCTTCGTCACGCGGATCCCGCTCGCGATAGAGGTACTCGTGCAGCGCCATGAGCCTGGGGTATAGGTCTTTGAGGAACTCCACTGCCTTGTGTTTCCCTCCCGCCGCTTCGTATATCTTCTCCGCCGCGATGGCATGCACCGGCGGCATCGTGATGCCCGAGGTCAACTTTCCCTCTGGTGCATCGGGAGAACGCTCGGTCTGCCAGAAATCGGGTTCCGGGAAATAGTGGCCGAGTTCCTCGGGGTTGAAGACTATCTGCGGCAGCATGCCATTCGTCCACTGGGCATCAAAAAGGGTCTCGAGCTCTTTCATGGCACGCCCTGTGTCCAGGTGGGCCATGCCTATGGCGATAAAGCCCGAGTCCCAGTTCCACTGATGGGGGTAGAGCGACCGCGACGGCTTCGTTGATGAGCCCGTCCAGTTATCATCGAGAATGTGCCTGGCCCGCTTAACGTAATCGGCGAAAATTCGGGACAAATCATGCCCTCCTAATATATTGAATCTCAAAGAAATTATATATGATTGGTCAGATTTATCAAGTAACTTGGCTTACATATTTACAGTCCTCCATGGCTGTGATAAGCTTTTTTCGTAAGCCATAACACATCAGTGACAGGAGGGGGATATGGCAGAGAAAAAGGCAGGGAAGAAGGCTCCGAAGAAGGCGGAAAAGGCGAAGAAGGAGGTCGCCCCGTACTCACCACCGAGGCTGCCGATGATGTTCGACGACATGGACCGGATGTTCAACCATTTCCTCGGCAGGCCGTTCGGGCTCATGCGGTGGCCCAAAATGCTCTGGCCCGAGGCTCTGGAAGCCGGTTACCCGAGCGTGGACATCTTCGAGGACGACAAGGGCGTTACCGTCAAGGCCGAGATGCCAGGCGTGAAGAAGGACGACCTGAACGTGAACGTCACCGAGGACGTCATAACCATCCACGGAGAGAAGAAGAAAGAGGAGAAGGTCAAGGAGAAGGACTATTATCGCTACGAGCGCTCGTACGGCTCGTTCAGCCGCACGCTGCCGCTGCCGTCGGGCCTGCAGAGCGACAAGGCCAAGGCCAAGTTCAAGGACGGCGTGCTCGAGGTATCGATACCCAAAAACCCTGCGGCCGCAAAGAAGAAGAAAAAGGTGTCAATCGAATAGGCACGCATCCAGCACAGAGCATAACCCCGGGGCGGCCTTCGGGCCGCCCCGTTACGTTTGAGGGGCCGCGCATGCGTTATAATACGTGGTACATATGAAAAACATAGTAATATTAGGCTCTACGGGCTCTATCGGACAGAGCGCCCTCGACGTGATAGCCAGAAACAGCGACCGATTCAAGGTCGTGGGTCTCACGGCCAACCTCAACGTAGAGCTCATAGCTAAGCAGGCCGAGGAGTTCGCCCCGGCTGCGATAGCAGTCTCGGACGGTTCGGCCCACGAGATCAAGGATAAGTTTAAGGGCGAGGTACTTGAGGGGCCGGATGCCATCTGCGATATTGCAGCGCACAAGGACGCCGACTTCGTGCTCACCTCCATAGTAGGCTCGGCAGGACTGCTTCCCACGCTGGCTGCCGTTCGCGCGGGCAAGACCATAGGGCTTGCGAACAAGGAGACCCTCGTGGCCGCGGGAGACCTCGTCATGGCCGAGGCCCGAAAGAGCGGCTCCAGCATTCTGCCCGTGGACAGCGAGCATAGCGCGGTCTTTCAGTGCCTCGAGGGACAGAGCAGAAAGGCCCTCAAGAAGATAATCCTCACCGCATCGGGCGGCCCGTTTGCCGGAAAGAGCCGTGAGGAGCTCAGGAACGTGACCCTGGCCCAGGCCTTGAACCATCCGAGCTGGTCGATGGGGAAGAAGATAACCATCGACTCTGCGACCCTCATGAACAAGGGCCTCGAGGTGATAGAGGCGCATCACCTTTTCGGAGTCGGCCCCGACGACATCGAGGTTGTTATTCATCCACAGAGCATAATTCACTCCATGGTGGAGTTCACCGACGGCTCATGCATTGCGCAGCTCTCGGTGCCTGACATGCGTGGGGCCATCGCCTACGCGCTTTCGTACCCCGAACGGCTCGACGATGTGATACCGCACCTCGACCTTCCGGGGATGGGCAAGCTCACGTTCATGAAGCCCGACTTCGAGGCGTTCCCGTGTCTTTCTTATGCCTATGACGCCCTGAGAAAGGGAGGAACGGTACCGGCGGTCCTCAACGCGGCCAACGAGATAGCCGTAGAGGGGTTCCTCGCCGAAAAGATAGGGTACAACGACATACCTGTTATAATTAAAAAGACCATGGATACGCACGAGCTTGCCGCGGCTGACAGCATAGACGCGGTGCTCGCGGCCGATTTGTGGGCCAGGCAATACGCCTCGGAGCTACTGAAAAACCTTTAGGGAAAGAAATATCGATGTCGATAATAGCGCCAATAATACTTCTCGGAATATTAATCTTCGTGCACGAGCTCGGGCACTTCATCTTCGCTAAGCTCATGGGAGTGAAGGTGCTCAAGTTCTCCCTCGGTTTCGGCAGAAAGCTCATCGGCGGAAAGATAGGCGAGACCGAATACCAGGTGGCGATGCTCCCGATTGGCGGTTACGTCAAGATGTTCGGTGAGGAGTCGGGCGAAGAGATGCACATCACCGGCGAGGGCGACGAGGCTCCGATGCCCGCGAGCGAGGAAGACCTCAAGCGCGCCTTCAGCGCTCAGCCCGTCTGGAAACGAATTGTCATCGTGCTCTCCGGACCGATGTTCAATATCCTGCTCACGTTCGTCATATTCGCCGGATTCCTCGGCGTGGGACTGCCGGTTGTCGTCCCGACTCTCGACGACATCGCACCCGAGGTCGGCGAGGTGATCGCTAACACGCCAGCGGCAATGGCGGGCATTCAGGCAGATGACGTATTCACAGAGGTCGACGGCAAACCCATAGACTCGTGGTTCGGTCTCGTCGATAAAATTAGTAAAAAGCCAGGGGAACATGTGTCGCTTAAAGTAAAGAGGGGCGACAAGACTATCGCTCTTGATATCGTGCCCGAGAAAACCGAAGTGAAGGACAGCAAAGGGGATACCGTCACAATAGGCAGGATAGGCGTCGTAAAGAAAGTCCTCAAACCGCCTTTCGTCGTCGAGGCCAATGGCCTTATGGAGTCGATCAACGGCGCGGCGGCGGCGACGTGGAAGCTCTCCGTATCGGTGCTCGACATACTTAAAGGTCTCGTTACGGGCAAGGTGTCGTTCAGGACAATGGGCGGGCCTGTTACGATAGTGCACGAGTCGAGCAAGGCCGTGTCGCTGGGAATCTCGTATTACCTTTTTTTCATGGCGTTTATCAGTACCAACCTGGGCGTCATAAACCTCTTTCCCATCCCGATACTGGACGGTGGGCACATCGTGTTCCTCGCCTATGAGGGCATCGCAAGGAAGCCCGCCAACGAAAAACTCGTTGAAACGGCGCAGAAGGTTGGGCTTGTGCTCCTGCTCATGCTTATAGTGCTCGTAACATATAACGACATCTTCAGGCTATTCAGCTGACGACATGGGCAAGATAATCGATACCTGGAACGAACTCAAGAAGGCCCTCGATGCGGAGAAGGCACGGGGCCGGAGAGTCGTCTTCACCAACGGCTGCTTCGATATCATCCACGCCGGACACGTGAGCTACCTGAAAGAGGCTAAAGGTCTCGGCGACGTGCTCGTCATCGGTCTTAACTCCGACAGCTCGGTCTCGAAGATTAAACCCGGGAGGCCGGTCGTGCCTGAGCGCCAGAGGGCTGCGGTTCTCGCGGCTCTCGAGATGGTCGATTACGTAACCCTTTTCAACGAGGACACCCCGTACGAGCTGATCAAGGCTCTCGGACCCGACGTTCTCGTGAAAGGCGGCGACTGGAAGCCCGAGGACATCGTGGGTTCCGACATCGTCCCCGAGACCCGCAGCCTGCCGTACGTGAAGGGGATATCGACCTCGGATATCATTGCCAGGATTATCAAGCTAAGCAAGGGATAGTCCCAGGTGTCCCTCTCCGAAGCATTCGAGTCCTTTCATTCCAGCCTGAATTCCTCCGAAGGGAGAGTCTATAACCTCACGGGCTCTTCGATGGCCCTGTACCTCTCGGCTCTCGACGAACCGTTCCTGATGGTAGAGAAGACAGAGGAAGCGGCAGATGCGCTCTGGAAGGACGTACTGTTCTATCGAAGACTCATGAAGCTCGGTGAAGAGGTGCTCTGCCTTCACGATGCCGACGGCCCGACGCGTTCCGGACACCGCGCCAAGGCCGCCCATACGCTCGGAAGCTGCCCTGATTGCTCCGTCATAGCTTCGGTCGAAGCAATGGGGGAAAAGCTCTGGAGTTCGCCGGACCTTGAGAGCCGTGTGGTCACGCTGCATAAAGGCGGCGAGATGGAGCGGGACTCGCTCGAAGAAGCCCTGAAGGAGATTGGCTACGCGAGGGTGCCGCTTGTCACCGAGGCGGGACAGTTCAGCCGCAGGGGTTTTATCTTCGACGTGTTCCCGACCACCAAGGACGCGCCCGTGAGAGTTGAGTTCTTCGGCGACCAGGTGGACAACATGCGCCTCTTCGATGTGGACTCTCAACGCTCAAAGAGCAATATCGAGAGCCTCATCATATACCCGGCAGTGGAAGATGAGGTTGGCGTGGACGTATGGGAAATCGCAGGCGACAGAAGCGTCTTCACGGAGGAAGGAGCTTACGACGAAGCCCCTGAGTCGTCAGTTACCCTGAGCCGCTTTTCCATTGAAGGCGAGGGCGCAGATGCCGGGACGCTCCCCATCGCGGGGCTCGGCGTGCTTCCCGAAGAACGAGGCGGCCTCGACGACCTGCCAAAGGCCATAGACAAAATATCCGGCACCGACCGCGTGGTGATAGTCTGCTCCTCCGAGGGGCAGGCCCTCAGGCTCAAGGACATCCTCAAGGACGGAGGCGTGATAGCCCCGTTCGTGGAGATAAAGGAGTTGCTCCGATATGAGGGCAATGTGTCTATAACGGTCGGCGAGCTTTCCTCGGGCCTGCGACTGCCGGGTCTCGTTATTCTCACCGAGCTTGAGGTCTTTGGCGGTAGGCCTTCGTACAGGCCGCTTAAGAGGTCGAAGGTGGCGAAGCTCATGACCAAGGTCGAGGACCTGGCCAAGGGCGACCTTATCGTTCATTACGACCACGGTATCGGGCAGTTCCAGGGCATGGCACGCCAGACGGTCGAAGGACATGATGTCGACCTTATGGTGATCGACTATGCCGAAGGAGGGCGGCTGTACCTGCCCCTTCACGCGATAGGGAAGATAAAGAAATACCACGCCGAGGAGGCGGCAACGCCCAAGCTCGACACTCTGGGCACAAAGACCTGGCAGCGAAAGCGCGAGCGCGTGAGAAAGCGCATCAAGGAGCTGGCGTCGAAGTTGCTTAAGATATACGCCGAGCGCAGGGTGGCAAAGGGATTTCGCTTCTCGGCCGACACGGAGATGCACAGGGAATTCGAGAGCTTCTTCCCGTACGAAGAGACGCCGGACCAGCTCAAGGCCATAGAGGACATCAAGCGTGACATGGAGGCCGAGGAGCCCATGGACAGGCTGCTCGCAGGTGACGTGGGGTACGGCAAGACGGAGGTAGCCATGAGGGCGGCCTTCAAGGCGGCCTTCGACGGCAAGCAGGTCGCGGTTCTCGTGCCCACCACGCTGCTTTGCGAACAGCATTACAGGATATTCCGAAAGAGGTTCTCCGCGTTCCCAATTGCAATCGACTATATCAGCCGCTTCAAAACCCCCAAGGAGCGCACAAAGACACTCGGCGACATCGCCAAGGGGCGCGTGGACATCGTCATAGCCACGCATGCGCTGCTGAAGAAGGGCATAGCGTTCCGCGACCTCGGCCTCCTGGTAATCGACGAGGAGCACCGCTTTGGCGTCGGTCAGAAGGAGCGCATAAAGGAGATCAAGAGCGGCGTGGACGTGCTCGCCCTGAGCGCCACTCCCATACCGAGGACTCTTCAGATGTCGCTCTCGGGCATCAGGAAGATGAGCATTATAGAGACGGCCCCCGAGGAGCGCGTGGCCACGAGTACCACGGTATCGGTGTTCAGGGATAACCTCATAAAAGAGGCCATAGAAAAGGAGCTGCAGCGCGGCGGACAGACCTTCTTCGTCCATAACCGCATCCACGACATAGGTAAGTACGCGCGACTGCTCGGACAACTCCTTCCCGAGGCGCGGATAGAGGTGGCGCACGGGCAGATGTCCGAGAGGTCGCTTGAAGGCATAATGCTAAGGTTTTTGAACGGTGATATTGACGTACTCATTGCCACAGCTATTGTAGGCTCCGGGCTGGATATACCCACGGCAAATACTATCATCATAGACATGGCGCACCGAATGGGCCTCGCCGACCTCTACCAGCTCAAGGGTAGGGTGGGCAGAAGCGATGTTCGTGCGCACGCATATTTCCTGATACCGCCCGGAGTGCCGATTCCAGACGACGCTGCAAGGCGTCTTCAGGCCATACAGGAGCTCAATTACATGGGCGCGGGGTTCAGGCTCGCAATGAAGGACCTCGAGATAAGGGGGGCGGGCAACATGCTTGGCGCCGAACAGTCGGGCTACATAGACGCCGTAGGGTTCGACCTTTACATAGAAATGCTCGAGAAAGCGGTCTCTGAACTAAGGGGCATAGAGGTTCGAGAGCCAGTGCGCACGTCGATAAGCATCACCTGCGACGCCTTAATCCCAGACGATTACATAGACGACATGACTCTCAGGCTCAGCGCCTACAGGGCCATCTCGGGCGTAAGCTCTCATGACGACATAGAGTCAATCAAGGCGGAGATGCGAGACAGGTTCGGCACGCCGCCCGAGGAGTTCCTGAACCTGCTTCGCATAATGGAGCTGAGGCTTCTGGCTGAGCCACTCGGCATAACCGGGATCACTCAGATTGGCAAACGCGTCAAATTCGTCTTCCAGGCCGAAGCGGGTTTGAAGGCCGACGATATCGTGGCGATATTCGGCAAGGGCATCAGGTTTTATCCCGCGGGATTCGATATCACGGCAGGAGACGCGCCTTTGGAAACCGTCCGCCATGCGCTCGATAGCATGCGCAAAACGTTCAATAAATCTATAAATATGAATTAGTTATGTTGACAGTATTTAGGCCTATCTGTTATGTTTAGCAATGGTTAGATACGCCCTAATTATAGGTAGTATTGTGCTCTTATTGCTGCCCGCGGGGAAATCTTACGGAACTGACCTCAGTGGGCTTCAGCCGCCCACCCCCTATGCCGTGTTCTCGACTTTCACGGCGGAAAGCCCCGAGAAAGGTCATTTAGCGGTAGACATTTCTTACGATACGCTCCTCAGGAGCTCGGCTTACCATGTCGGCACGGACATGTCGTTCGGCATTAAGGACAACCTTGAGATATCGTTAAGCGCCACCGACGCCCGTGGCGAATTCGAAGATCTCGCCATAGGGCTTAAGCACAGATTCATAGACAAGGGGCCCAACGGCCCCGCGCTGGCTTACATGCTAATATCGACCATTGACCTCGGAGGCGAAGACGTGAGCACCGGCGGAAGCTATGGCGGAGGGTTCATAATGAGCGAAAGGGTGGGGCCAGTATTCGCTCATTTCAACCTGATATATCTCGTGCCGGGCGACTCAAAATACAAGGGAGAATTCAGGGCGTCTGGAGGCCTTGTATTCGCCGCGGCGCACAACAAATGGCTCCTCGGGGAAGTATACGGGCGCTCGACCCATTACTCCGACGCCGTAGACCAGTGCGAGGCACGCCTGGGATACAGGGCGCTCATCGCCGAGAACCTATATGCCGACCTAGGCATGGGAGTAGACTTTCTGAGCGACCCCGCCGACTACAGGCTTATGCTTACTGTGGCGGTCGTCCTGCCGGGCGAGAAGAAGAATATACGGCGCATCTATGAGGATAAATAGCTATGTTCGATCTTGGGCTTCAGGAGCTGATAGTAATCTTCGCTGTGGCTTTGCTCGTCTTCGGCCCCAAGAAGCTGCCGGAGCTCGCGCGTTCGCTAGGCAAGGCAGTAGCCCAGTTCAAGAACGTTCTATCTGACGTCAGGACGGAAGTAAACAGGGAGATGCACATGGCCGAGACCGGCCTGGACATCGACGATCTCCCCGCCTGGAAGAAGAAAGACGAGACCCCTGCGGCGCTGGCAAGTAACGAGGTCACGCCGCCGGAGGGCGAGGAGGCAAAGAAGGCCTCCGAGCAACCTGGCGAGACCGCGGAGGCGGGTGACATAAAGAAGCCCGAGGAGGGCGTGAACCCCGAGATTGTCGAGCATGTAGAACCGACCGAGAAACCCGAACCTACAGAGAAACCCGTGGAGACCGAGGAGACCGACACCACTGATGTTAAATGACAAGATGCCTTTTCTGAACCACCTCGATGAACTCCGTAAGCGCTTATTCGTATCTTTTATCGCCATAATAATATGCTTCCTCGGGGCGTTCCATTTCTCGGAATTCATCTTCAAGGTGCTTTTGCTCCCTATGAACAACGACATTCAATTCCTGACTCATTACCCTTTCGTTACGTTCATTGAAAAGGAAGGCGTACAGCAGTCCCTTGTGTTTCTGGCGCCCGCCGAGGCCCTCTGGGCTCATTTCAAGATAGCCATGATCGCCGGTGTTATAATCGCCATGCCGATATTGTTTCAGCAGCTCTGGAAGTTCATATCGCCCGGCCTCGATCACAAGGAAAAGAGGTACGCCATGCCGTTCATCGTCTTCGCAAGCGGCATGTTCCTGTTCGGTGCGCTGTTCTGCTTCGTCATAGTGCTGCCGTTCGCCATGAAATTTCTTCTCACCTACAAAACAGAGTCTATGACGCCCATGATATCGGTGGAGCGCTATATAGATTTCTGTCTGAAGTTCATACTGGCCTTCGGTGTGGTGTTCGAGCTGCCACTGGTAATAGTGTTTCTTGCGAGACTCGGTATCGTGACCCCGAAGACGCTCGCGAAATACAGGAAATACGCGGTACTGGTCGCTTTCATAGTAGCGGCCGTCTTGACGCCCACTCCGGACGCGTTTAACCAGACGCTTATGGCGGCGCCCATAATCGTGCTTTATGAGGCCGGCATCATAGCGGCGAGAATATTCGTAAGGGGAAAGAAAAAAGATGATAATGATCAGGGGGAAGAGTCCGAAAGCGACAGCGTATGATATAGCCGACGGCTATATTATCGTTAATCCGCTTTTTCTGAAGCCTCTCGACACCGAGGCGCTGAAGGTGCTGTACGCCGAGATGCAGAAGGTGTTGACGGAGATAAGGGGCGAGAAATTTCCTCAGGGTGACATCCAGGGCATCCGCAAGCGCAACACGAGGCTCTCAAAACTCCACCAGTCAAGCATGGTTCTGAGGAACTTCGCACGTGAGCGGCGGGTGCTTATCCTGTGATACAGGATTTCTTTAAATATTGACACGCAAGTATATATATTGTAATAATATTTAAATGCCTGACTCTCAAGACATAAAGTCTGTTACAGAGCTACTTCAGATCATTCTTAAGGCTAAGAAAAATCTGCGTATCTATCCGTCCAATAACCCGATCTATGCTAAGACCGTGGAGAACGCTTTCAATAAGATCGAAGGGGTTCTTGAGTACCTCGACGAGATCCCGCTCAGGATAACACGTAACGAGATATTCTTCGCCGGCGAGGAAGTTTTTAAGGGCGTGGGAAAGGAAGACAATCTCGCGCTATTCTTTTCCAGAGACGGCATCAAGGAGCTGGTCTTCAAGAGCGGCCTCCAGCAGAGCGAGTTTCAGGACTTCCTGGAGATAGCCTCTTTTGATTTCGACAGAGAAGACGTGGCCGACGACGTCGTCACGCTCATGTGGGGCAAGGACTTCCAGCATATCACTTACCAGGTCGACGAGAGCATGCTTGTGGAGGAGGACGAGGAGCAGTACGAGGAAGAGGCGGTTAAGCAGGTCAAGGAAAGATCCGCCGACGATGACGACCTCCAGAAGGCATACCAGGACGCGCTGGACAGCGAAGAGACGACC
>Ga0055448_10000257_pt1 | contig 13019 bp, 7 predicted proteins | sample China_Galinas_PW_4_FD_57744 | JGI IMG/M metagenome (GOLD analysis project Ga0055448, IMG submission 57744) | Wetland microbial communities from San Francisco Bay, California, USA, that impact long-term carbon sequestration - China_Galinas_PWA_D2 | ecosystem: Environmental > Aquatic > Marine >... | reverse complement strand
CCGCCGATCGGCGCGACGATCGTGTCGACTTCCGGCCAGTCCTCGAGGATCTCGAGTCCGACCGTGCCCTGCCCGGCAATGATGTCCGGATGATCGAACGCCGGTATGATCGTCAGGCCGCGCGTCTCCGCTTCCGCCTCGGCTCGCCTCTGCCGCTCGATCGAAGTCGTGCCCTCGAGGATGATCTCGGCGCCGAGCCGCGCCGCGCCGTCACGTTTCACGGCCGGAGCCGTCGTAGGCATCACGACCACCGCCGGCACGCCGAACAGCTTCGCAGCCAGTGCCACCCCCTGCGCGTGGTTGCCCGACGAGTACGCGATCACGCCCCGCTCCCGCTCCGCAGGTGAGAGCCGCGTCATCATCGTATACGCCCCGCGGATCTTGAACGCGCCCGCGCGCTGGAGGTTCTCGCACTTGAGACGCACCTCCCTGCCGTCCTCCGCCTCGAGCCAGCGCGCGCGCAACAACGGCGAACGGACGGCTACGTCCGCCAGAATCCGGGCGGCCGCCTCGACGGCGGACGGTTCGACCAGCTCACTCATCGGCAGCCGCGTCCTCGACCTCGTCCTCGACCTCGCCGACGTCGCGATCGCCTGATTCCTCGCCAGCGGTCCCGTCATCTTCGTCCGGAATGAGCCGCGCTATGTCGACCAGCTCGTCACCCTTGTCGAGCGCGAGGACGCGAACGCCCTGCGTGTTGCGTCCGATTACGCGAATGCCGGACACGCTCTGTCGGTTCACGACGCCGTTGCGCGTGATCACCATCAGCTCGTGCTCGTCCGTCACGCTCTTGATGGCGACGACCCGGCCCGTCTGATGGTTGATCCGGAAATTGATGACGCCCTGTCCACCCCGACTCTGGAGCCGGTAGTCGTCGATGCCGCTCCGCTTGCCGCGGCCCCGTTCCGTCACGGCGAGCAGAGTCGTTTCAGTGCGCGCATGCTCCGGCACGACCACCATGCCGATCACGACATCGGTTTCGCGCAGGCGGATGCCGCGGACGCCCGTCGCCACGCGGCCCATCGAGCGAACATCCTTCTCGTTGAAGCGGATCGCCTTACCGTTGCGTGTCGCCAGGATCACCTCGTCGTTGCCGTGTGTGATCTGCACGTCGATCAGCTCGTCGTTCTCGCTGATGTTGATCGCATTGACGCCGTTCACACGGACGTGACGGTACGCGCTCAGCTCCGTCTTCTTGACCGTGCCGCGGCGGGTCGCGAACAGCAGGGCGCGGTCCTCGCTGAATTCACGGACCGGCACGACTGCGGCAATGCGTTCGTCCGTCGACAGTGCCAGCACATTGACGATCGGCTTGCCTCTGGACTCACGAGAGCCGATCGGGATCTCGTGCACCTTCAGCCAGTAGCAATGCCCTCGCGCCGTGAACACCATCAGATAGTCGTGCGTCTGCGCCGTCCACAGGTGCTCGATCCAGTCATCGTCCTTCGGCTTCACACCCATCAGTCCGCGGCCGCCACGTCGCTGCGAGCGATACGTCGTGAGCGGCAGCCGCTTGACGTACCCCGCGTGCGACAGCGTGATGACCATCTCCTCGTCGGCCAGCAGGTCCTCGATCGAGAGCGACCCGATCGACGTGAATTCGGTGCGTCGATCATCGCCGTACACGCGGGCGATCTCGCTCAGCTCGTCCTTGATGATGGTCGTCCTGCGATCTCGACTGCCGAGGATGTCCCGCAGCTCCGCGATCTGGGCGCGTACTTCCGCGATCTCCGCATCGAGCCGGTCGATCTCGAGACTGGTCAGCCGACCGAGCCGCATGTCGAGGATCGCCTTCGCCTGGCGCTCGCTCAGATCGAATTCCTCACGCAGGCGGGCGTTCGCCGTCTCCGTGTCCGGTGAGGTGCGGATCAGATGGACGACCGCGTCGATCGCATCCACCGCGATCTTCAGTCCCTCGAGGATGTGCTCACGGTCGAGGGCCTGACGCAGATCGTACTCGGAGCGCCTGACCACGACCTCGTGCCGGTGGTCGACGAAGTGCTGGATCAGCGCGCGCAGATCCATGATGCGCGGCACACCATCGACGAGCGCGAGCATGATCACGCCGAACGTCGATTGCATCTGCGTGTGCTTGTAGAGCTGGTTCAGTACAATGTTCGGGATCGCGTCACGCTTGAGTTCGATGACGACGCGGATGCCGTCGCGATCGGATTCATCACGGAGATCGGCGATTTCGGTGACCCGCTTGTCACGCACCAGCTGCGCGATCTGCTCGATCAGCCGGGTCTTGTTCACCATGAACGGGATCTCCGTCACGATGATGCGCGGCCGCCCCTCCGCCGGCTCTTCGATGTCGGCGCGAGCGCGCATCAGTATCCGGCCACGACCCGTCTCGTACGCGTCCTTCAGACCTTCACTCACGCAGATGAAGCCGCCCGTCGGAAAGTCCGGACCTCGAACGAACTGCCTCAGGTCCGTCGCTGTGGCATCCGGATTGTCCGCAAGGTGGATGCACGCGGCGACGACCTCACGCAGGTTGTGGGGCGGCACGTTCGTCGCCATGCCGACGGCAATGCCGCTGCTGCCGTTGACGAGCAGGTTCGGGAACTTCGCCGGCAGCACGGTCGGCTCCGTGCGCTGGTCATCGAAGTTCGCGGTGAACTCGACCGTCTCCTTGTCGATGTCGGCAAGGAGCTCACCGGCGAGCCGGGTCAGGCGAGCTTCGGTGTAACGGTAGGCCGCCGCATTGTCTCCGTCGACCGAGCCGAAGTTGCCCTGGCCATCGACCAGCGGATAGCGAAGGGAGAAGTCCTGCACCATGCGGACAAGCGCATCGTAGACGGCGGAATCCCCGTGCGGATGGTACTTGCCGAGCACGTCACCAACTACCGTCGCGCTCTTCTTGTACGGCCGGGTCGGAATCAGGCCGGCTTCCTGCATGGCGAAGAGAATCCTGCGGTGCACCGGCTTGAGACCGTCACGCACGTCCGGCAGTGCGCGCTGCACGATGACGCTCATCGAGTAGTCGAGGAACGACTCTCGCATCTCGTCCTCGATCAAACGGGGCAGGATGCGTTCGTTGCTGCCGGGCGGGCTCGTCGCCATTTGCTCTCGTCGGTCGGGTTCGTTGTTATTCGGCAATCGACCCGCGCCACGATCACACTGCGCGGGTCGGCACGGCCGGGCCGGGCGGCGCGAAGATCACCGTATCGTGCCGATCGGATCACGGCGAATTCTCGATTCCGGTCTGCTACCCCGTTCGCACGCGCGTGTGCCGCGCGCGCTCGGGCGCGTGCGCAGGCTCAGGCGACGGCGCAGAAGTCGCGGGTTTCACGCCATCCTGCGGCTTCCAGCGCGACACGGATCGCGGCTCGCCCGCCGGGCTGGGCGACCGCCGCCAGCGAGAACGCCCCGCGGAATGCATCGATGCCGGCCGGCTCGATGACGGGAGCGCCGTGGATGGCCTGGCCGATTCTGCGCGGATCGAGGTCGACGAACGCGAGAAGCATGGCGCCGTGGGCGACGAGTTCCCGGGCCATCGCCTTGCCGGTCGGACCGGCGCCCCAGACCACGATGCCGGAGCGGTCACGAAGGTACGTCCGCATCAGCCAGCCGGCCTTGCAGCGACGGAACGCGGCCGGCGAGTAGCGCGGATCCGTGCGGGAAAGCCGGGCGGGTCCGTCACGCCAGTCGAGCAACCGGTCCGCGACCTTCGCCATGCCGTAGCCGGCCGCCCAGAGCCGCAGGATCAGGTCATAGTCCTCGGGCCAGCCGGGATCACGGTAGCCGCCGACCGCATCGAGCGCAGAGCGCCGGATCATCAGCGTCGGATGCGGGATCGGACATTCGACGAAGATGTCGCGGGCAATGTCGTCGCCTTCGATCAGGCCGTTGATCCACCGTTCGTAGCGACGAGCGCCCTGCCCCAGCGTGGCGCGTGGGAAGTAGCGGATGCCGGTGCCACAGGCCGCAAGGTCGGGACGGCTCTCGAGCAGTTCGAGCTGGCGGCTCAGCCTGCCGGGATGCGCGACGTCGTCCGCGTCCATCCGGGCGATGACCGGCGCGGCGGCAGCCTCGATACTGGTGTTCAGCGCGCTGACAATGCCGCGATGCGGTGTGTGGATTACGTGGAAGCGACGATCCCTGCGCGACCATTCGTTCAGGCGATCGGCGGTATCATCCGTCGAACCGTCATCGACCGTGATGCACTCGAAATCGCACAACGCCTGCGCTTCGATCGAAGCGAGCGCATCGTTGATCGTGCCGGCCGCATTGCGACACGGCACGAGAACCGAAACCCGGATCCCGCTCAGTTCCTCTGCGCGGTGAACGTTCCGGAATCCGTTGTCGGAAGTCCGGTCGACAGGCTCCAGTCGCCCGTCACCCGGCCGTGCCGCATCCGGCCGTCATGAATGAGGCGGAACGGGTAGGAACCGTCGTCGAAGAGGAGATCGCCTTCGAACTCGAAGTGCATGTGCCCGTCACTGTCGAGGTCGGCGACGGCCGGTTCGTCGGTCGTGATCACGATGGTCTCCTGCGCGTCATCGAGATACGACCACTCGATCGTCACGTCCGCTCGCCGGCCCCGCTGCCGCGTGATCGTGAACGTGCCGATCACGGCGTCGTGTGCTTCGTGATCGACCGTGCCGGCAAACGAGTAGAAACCCTCGAAATCGTGGCTACCGATGCCGATCACATCGTCGCAGCCCGCCACCGCGAGCGCGAGCGCCGCTGGTACGATCAACGTTGCCTTCATGCCGTGCTCCCGCGCTGCGGTGCCGTGTCGGATTCCACTGGCACTACCGGTCGCGCGGCCCGAAAGTTTCCGGATGGCGCATGCCGTCCCATCGCATGCGCGGGCGGATTCCGGGGCGGTGTACAACGGGTCATGGCCGGCTCGCTGCGGGCAGACGGGCGAGCGCTTCGCGCAGGTACGGCGCCGTCCGGCTCGTGTCGCTGCGCGCGACCTCCAAGGGCGTGCCCATGGCCACGACCCGGCCACCTTCATCGCCGGCTTCCGGTCCGAGGTCGATGATCCAGTCGGCGGCCCGGATGACCTCGATGTTGTGCTCGATGACCAGAACGGTGTGTCCCGAGTCCGTCAGACGGCGCATCACTCTGAGCAGCCGGTCGACTTCGGGGCCGGACAGGCCGGTCGTCGGCTCATCCATGATGTAGAGGCGGCTACCGCGCTTGCGACCGGCGAAGATGAGCTCGCGCGCGATCTTCAGTCGCTGCGCCTCGCCGCCGGACAGTGTGGGCGCCGGTTGACCGAGCCGGAGGTAGCCGAGGCCGACCTGCTGGAGTTGCCAGAGCATCTGGCCGAGCTTGTCCTGGCGGATGAAGAAGCGGATCGCTTCGTCGACCGTGAGGTCGAGGACCTCGCGGATGTTCAGGCCCTTGAACCTGACCTCGAGCGTGTCCCGACTGTAGCGCGCGCCGAGGCAGATCTCGCACGGGATCCAGACATCGGCCAGGAACACCATCTCGACGCGGACCCAGCCCTCGCCGCGGCACGTCTCGCAGCGGCCGCCCTTGACGTTGAACGAGAAATGGCCCGGCTTGTACCCTCGTTCGACGGCGAGCGGCTGGGCGGCGAAGATCTCGCGGATGTGGTTGAACGCCTTGACGTAGGTCACGGGATTCGAGCGGAAGCTCCTGCCGATCGGCGCCTGATCGACCATCACCGCGCCATCGACGTGAGCCAGCCCCTCGATCGCGGCATACTGGCCGTTGACCTCGCCCAGATGCCGCTTGGCCGACGTCTCTTCATCCAGTTCCTTCTCGATCGCCCGATAGAGAACGTCGTGCACGAGGGTGCTCTTGCCCGACCCGCTCACGCCGCTCACGACCGTCAGCGTCCCGAGCGGGACGTCGATGTCGATGCCGTGCAGGTTGTGGAGCCGTGCGCCGCGCAGCCGGAGCACGCGACGCTTGAGTCCCGGTCGGCGAGGCGCCGGCGGAGGCACCGGCTCGCGGGCAAGGAAGCGGGCCGTCGCAGTGTCGGCCTCGAGCAGACCGTCGAGGCCACCCGAGTACACGACTGCGCCGCCTTTCTCGCCGCTGCCCGGTCCGAGCTCGACGACATGGTCGGCGCTGCGGATGGCCGACTCATCGTGTTCGACCACGACAACCGTGTTGCCCGAGTCCCGAAGCTGGTGGAGCAGAGCGAGCAGCCGGTCCGTGTCCCGCGGATGCAGACCGACTGTCGGCTCATCCAGAACGTACAGTGTGTCGACGAGGTTCGACCCGAGTGAATTCGCCAGCGAGATGCGCTGCGCCTCGCCGCCCGACAGCGTGCGGGTCTGGCGGTGAAGCGTCAGGTATCCGACGCCTACATCCGTCAGGAACGCGAGGCGTGAACGCAGTTCGCGGAGAATCGGCGCCGCAATGTCCCGTTCCTGTTGCGTGAGGCGCGGCGCGCCGCTGTCGGCTGCGTCGCGGCCGAGCGTCCGGACCCACCCGCTCAGCTCCCGGATCGGCGTCAGACCCGCTTCCGCGATGTCCATGCCGGCCAGCTTCACGTACAGTGCTTCCGGCCGCAGCTTGCTGCCTTCACACGCCCGACACGTCATTGCCGTCTGGTACTGTCGCAGGAACACGCGGATGTACTGCTTGTAGCGCTTCTTCTCGCGGGACCGCAGGAACGGGATGACGCCCTGGAATCCTCGCCTTCCGCGCAGAACCGTATCGCGAAACCGCTTCGGCAGCTCTTCCCACGGCGTATCCGTCGAGACGTTCTGCTCCTTCGCGAAGGCCAGAAGCCTGCGCCGCTGTTTCGAGTATCGCGGCTTCTCCCATGGATCGACCGCGCCTTCTCGAAGAGAACGCTGCGATACGGGCACGATGAGCGCCGGATCGTATTCGAGCACTGCGCCGAAGCCCGTACACTCGGGGCACGAACCGTACGGATTGTTGAACGAGAACAGGCGCGGAGTCGGGTCGAGGAACCGGATGTCGGGGTGGTCCGGGCAGCGGAACCGCTCCGTGAAGAGATGCCGGCGACCGCTGTCCGCGTCCACCACGATGGCCTCGCCTTCTCCCTCGGAAAGCACCGTAGCGACGGAATCGGCGATCCGGTCTCGCGAATCCGGTCGCACTGCGAGCCGATCGACGACGACCAGCACTTCCTCCGCCCCCGCGAGATCGACGCCCGCACCATCCGGCGAGCCGGCGTCCGGCTCGTCGATCACCAGGTTCGCCTCGTCGACACGCAACCGGATGAAGCCGAGCGCACGCAGGTTCTCGACAATGCCGGCATGTGAGATGCGCGCGCTCCGGGGCAGCGGAAAGGTGATCAGAATCCGTGTGTCGGCCGGTTGCTTCAGGATACTGTCGGTCACGGACTGTACCGTGTCGGGCGTGACGTGTCGTCCGCACTCGGGACACAGGGTGCGGCCGGCCCGCGCGAACAGCAGCCGCAGGTAGTCGTAGACTTCCGTCGCAGTGCCGACAGTCGAACGGCTGGTGCGCGTCGGGTTCTTCTGCTCGATGGCGACAGCCGGACTGATGCCATCGATCGAGTCGACAAGCGGTTTCTCCATCCGCTCGAGGAATTGCTTTGCGTAGGTCGACAACGACTCGACGTACCGGCGTTGCCCTTCGGCATACAGCGTATCGAACGCGAGCGACGACTTGCCGGAGCCGCTCGGCCCCGTGAGCACGATGAGGGACCGGCGGGGCAGATCGAGATCGATGCCCTTGAGGTTGTTCTGCCGCGCGTTGCGGATGGTGATGCGGTCCTTCACACCCGATCCGTGGATGCAGTGGCGTCCGGGTCGCGATCATGTCCCGACCGTCCAAGATCGCCGGGCCGCGGCGCCGGGGCCAGAGGTGGGCCGCCGCCCGCGCGGGCTCAGGCGTCGGCAACGATCGCCTCGAAGGCGCCGGCCATGATATCGATGTCGCGCTCGAGGTTGAAGTAGTGCGGTGAGATACGGACCGCGCTGAACGCGTCCTTCGCCTTCATGTCGAGCATGGCCCACGGCCGGCCGGTCGCGCTCGTGTTGATCGCCTCGTCACGGAGCGCGGCGACGATCCGGTCGGCATCGATGCCATTGACCTCGACCGTCGCGATGGCGCACAGTTCCGGGCCGTGGTCGAGCACGCGGACCCGTTCGATCGCGCCGAGCTTCCGGCGGGCGCGATCGGCAAGGAGTGCGGCGAAGGCTCCGGCTGCGGCCACGCCGACCCGGTTCGCGTACGCGGCCGCCCTGCCGAGACCGATCAGGAGCGCATATGCGAATTCCCAGTTCTCGAACCGTCGCGCGTCCGGCTCGAGCTCGAAGATGTCATCGTCGAGCCAGCGTGCGCCGCGCATGTCGATGAGCAGCGGGTGGTCGCCTCGGTCGAGTGACCGGTCCGATACGAAGAGGAAGCCGATGCCGCGCGGGCCGCGCAGGAACTTGCGCGCTGTCGCCGACAGGAAGTCACAGCGGATCGCCGTGACGTCGATCGGGATCTGGCCGACAGCCTGGCAGGCGTCGACCAGATACGGCACGCCTTCATCCTCGCAGATGCGGCCGACGGTCTCGACGGGCTGTACGAGTCCCGAGTTGGTCGGGACCCATGTCAGCGTGACGAGCCGCGGCCGGTGTTCGCGAATACTGTCACGTACGGACTGCGGATCGACTCCGCCTTCGGGCAGGTCCGCCGCACGGATCACCCGAACGCCACGTCTGGCCGCGAGCGAAAGGAAGGACAACTGGTTCGAGATGTAGTCGTTGCGGCTCGTGACAATGACATCGCCGTGCTCGAAATCGAACGACGACAGTGCGAGCGAAAAAGCGGCCGTCGCGTTCTCGACGATCGCGATGTTCCGTGGCTGCGCACCGATCAGTGTCGCGATTTCGCGATAGGCTTGCTCGACATCGGGCCACGCGGCAGCCGCAGCTTCATAGCCGCCGAGCATGGTCTCGCGATCGAGGTGCTCGTGGATCGCCGCCGCGACCGCGTCCGGCATCAGGCTGGCCCCGGCGTTGTTCAGATGGATCCTGCCGGCCCCTGCCGCGGCGGTCTCCGCTCGCCAGGGCCGGGGATCGAATTCCATTTGCGCACCTCCTCGTCAGCAGACCGCGCACCAAGATCGGCTACCCGATGACGCGCGGACAGGGGTGGACCGGGGCGGAGCCTGACATTTCGCCATACCGACCCGCCTGGTGGCTGGCGGGTCCACACGCACAGACCGTTGCCGGACGCCTGCTTCGCCGGGGCGACGTCTCTTCCTTGCGTCGCGAACGCATCAATACGCCGGACGGCGATTTCCTCGATCTCGATTTCACGCCGCTCGCGCGCGACGGCCATCCGGTCGTGCTGCTGCTGCACGGACTCGAAGGTTCTGCGCGCCGCGGCTACGCACTGAACACGTATCGCGAGCTCGAATCGCGCGGCATCGGCGCTGTCGGCCTGAACTTCCGCTCGTGCAGCGGAGAGCCGAATCGGCTGGCGCGCTCGTACCACTCGGGTGATACAGGCGACCTGGCGTTCGTGCTCGAATGGATCGAGCACCGCCTGCCACGCTCGCCGACCGCGGCGGTCGGCTTCTCGCTCGGCGGCAACGTGCTGTTGAAGTGGCTGGGTGAGAACGGTGATGTGGCGGCCGGTCGGCTCGTCGCATGCGCGGCGGCGTCCGTGCCCTTCGATCTGGCCGCCTGCGCCGATGTCCTCGACAGCACGCGGATCGGGCGGTTCTACGTGCGCCGGTTCCTCAATACGCTGATCGCGAAAGTCGAAGCGAAGCGCGAGATCCTGGCCGGGCGGATCGATATCGAACGCGTACTCGCCTCTCGTTCATTCCGCGAATTCGATGACGCCGCGACGGCTCCGCTGCATGGGTTCCGGGACGCGGACGACTACTACGCCCGATCGAGCAGCGCCGGCTTCCTCGAACACATACGCGTGCCGACACTCGTGCTGCACGCCGAGGACGACCCGTTCATGCCCGGCGCCGCGCTGCCGCGGGATGTGCTCCGATCGAATCCGTCCCTGCATCCCGTGATCACTCGCAATGGCGGCCATGTCGGATTCATCACGGGCCGGCCGTGGGCACCACGGTACTGGGCCGAACGTGAAGCCGCCGCTTTCCTTGCCGCACGATTCGCTGCCGCGGGCGGTTCCGCCGAGTCTTGACAGCCGGAGCTGCCACGCTTAGCGTTGCGGCCATGAATCGGCTTCGCACGCACCACGCGCATGTTCATCATCACGGCCTCATGGGTCGCGAGGCGGACGTGTAGCGCATTTCGATTCGACGAGCGCGACCGATCCGAGCCGCGGCCCAGGACCAACGGGCCGCGGCTCTTTCTCTTTCCGGACCCGCGGATGATACGCATTGCATTGCCCAACAAGGGCCGATTAGCGGACGAGGCGAGGCAGCTTCTCGAGCAGGCCGGGCTGACGTTCGACGCGCGTGGCGACCGCGCGCTCCAGGCCTCGCTGGGAGACGACTTCCTGGCGCTGCTCGTGCGATCGCGCGACATCCCGGAATTCGTGGCCGACGGCGCCGCCGACCTCGGCATCACGGGACTCGACCTGATCGAGGAATGCGGCCGCCCACTCGATCAGCTGCTGGACCTCGGCTTCGGCCGATGCCGCCTCGCGGTCGCCGCCCGCGATGACAGTGCGATCCACACTGTCGATGACGTGCCCGCCGACGCCCGTGTGGCGACCAGCTTTCCCGGCCTGACTCGCCGGTATTTCGAGACTCGCGGCAAGACCGTGTTCGTCGTGCCGGTCTCGGGTGCCGCCGAGAACGCGCCGCACCTCGGCGTGGCGGACTACATCGTCGATCTCGTCTCGACCGGTTCCACCCTGCGCATGAACGGCCTGGTCGAGATCGGCACGATCCTGGCCTCGAGCGCACGGCTGGTCGCGCGACACGGTCTGCTCGAGGATGCCGACACGCGGCGTCTCGTGACCGAACTGGTCGCAGCACTCGAGTCCGTCATTCGTGCGCGCGGTAAGCGATACCTGATGGCGAACGTGCCGCGCGATGCGCTGGACAGCGTCAAACGCATCATTCCCGGACTGTCAGGACCGACGATCGTCGAGGTCATGGACGGTGGCCGGTTCGTCGCCGCGCACGCGGTGGTCGACCAGCGTGATCTGTACCGCGTGATCGCCGAACTCAGGGCGATCGGCGGCGAGGGCATTCTGGTGACGCGCATCGAGAGGCTGATGCCATGACCGTATCAGGCGGTGGCCCGGTCGAGGTCGCAGGAATCCGGTTCGCTGCCGCCGGCCGACTCGACACGCTGGATGCCGGCACGGTTGAACGACTGATCCGGCGCATTGCATTCGGGGACTCGACGGACTCCACGGGTGGTTTCTCGGCCGTTGCCGGCGACACAGGACCCGAACCGTCCACGTCGACGACAGGCACCGCGGCCGATGTCAGGGAACGCGTCACGGCGATCATCGAGCGCGTCCGCCTCGCGGGTGATACGGCATTGATCGAGATGGCATCCGAGTTCGATCGGGTCACGCTTGCGCGCATCGAGGTAGCGCCGGACGCGATCGGCCGGGCGCTCGAGAGCATTGGGGCGCCGGTCCGTGCCGCGCTCGAGCAGTCTGCTCGGGCGATCGAGACGTTCCATCGCGCACAGCTTCCCGATACGCTCGAACTCGAAGCGGTGCCGGGTGTGCGGCTGTCACGCGTCCCGCAGCCGCTTGACGCGATCGGCGTGTATGCGCCGGGCGGGCGGGCCGCCTACCCGTCCAGCGTACTGATGGGCGCGGTTCCGGCACGCGTCGCCGGCGTCGGAGAGGTCGTCGTGTGTTCGCCACCCGGTCCGGACGGCATGCCGAGTGCGGTCGTGCTGGCCGCATGCGCCATTGCACGTGTGGATCGCGTTTTCGCCATTGGAGGCGCCGGCGCGATCGCCGCGCTCGCGCACGGCACGGAGACCGTGCCGCGTGTCGCGCTCATCGCAGGTCCGGGCAACGCATGGGTCGTCGAGGCCAAGCGCCAGCTCCAGCGCGTGGTCGGGATCGACTGTCCCGCGGGCCCTTCCGAGCTCATGGTCGTTGCCGATGCATCAGCCGACCCGGCCACTCTCGCCGCCGAGCTGGTCGCGCAGGCCGAGCACGATCCCGATGCCGCGGTCGTTCTGGTTGCCACCGATGAAGCCGTGCCGAACGCTGTCGCCACGGAGATCGCGAGACTGCTGCGCGACCATCCGCGGGCCGGGGTGATATCCACCGCATTCGCCCACCGCAGCGCAATGCTCGTCGCCGGCCGGACGATCGCTCTGGACTTCGCTTCGGCATACGCGCCCGAACACTTGCTCATTGCGCTGCGCGATGCCCACGAGGCCGCACGTAGCGTACGGAACGCGGGCACGATATTCGTCGGTGAGTCCAGCTCCGTGACGTTCGGCGACTACATTACGGGCGCGAATCACGTGCTGCCGACCGGCGGGCTCGCACGTTCGTTCTCGGGTCTGAACGTGCTCGATTTCCTGCGCTGGACGACAATCCAGGAAGTGTCACCCGCGGGCGCTGCGGCGCTGTCGGCTGCGGCGGCCACGCTCGCCGAGTCCGAGAATCTGCCGGGACACGCCTTCGCCGCTCGCCGGCACGCACGCGCGGACGGCCGCCGCCCGCCGATCGAGGCGGCCCGCTCGGGCGGTGCTATTCTCCGACCTCGTTCGCGCGCAGCGTATGCATCGATCTCGATCTACGACCCGGGCCGGACGCCCGTCGCCGTCGACCTCAGCGACAACACCAACCTGTTCGGCGTGTGTCCGGCCGTACGGGATACCCTGGCGAGAGCGGATGCTCCCGTAGTGACGCGCTATCCGCCGGTCTATGCCGATACCCTCGTTCGAACGGCCGCGGAACACTTCGGCGTCGACCCGACGCAGATCGTCACGGGCTGCGGCTCCGATGATGTGATCGACTCGGCGATCCGCGCATTCTGCGATCCCGGCGATCTGATGGCGCACACCTGGCCGACGTTCGGCATTGTACCGACCTTCGCGCGCATGAACGCCGCAACGCCGATCGCCATCGACTGTCCGCCCGGAAAGCCGCTCGATACGGCGACCCTGCTCGCCGCCTCG
>Ga0055448_10000254_pt1 | contig 13056 bp, 12 predicted proteins | sample China_Galinas_PW_4_FD_57744 | JGI IMG/M metagenome (GOLD analysis project Ga0055448, IMG submission 57744) | Wetland microbial communities from San Francisco Bay, California, USA, that impact long-term carbon sequestration - China_Galinas_PWA_D2 | ecosystem: Environmental > Aquatic > Marine >... | reverse complement strand
TCGATTGAGGCGACCTTGCGTTCGTGGGCGGAATGGACGCTGACTGTTCGATGCGCTCGCTCGGACGGACGGCTGTCTGAGGCCGGACGCGGGGATTTGCCGCCTGAGGGACGGCGCCCCTATCGTTGAGCGGACCGGCAGGGGAAACGGGAGCGACGGAGGGACACGCGATGGCCGAAAGGGAGAAGCCGCTCGAGGCGCTGCTGCGTGAGGAGCGGCGGTTTCCGCCTTCAGCGGAGTTCAGGGCGCAGGCGCACGCATCGGACGGTTCGATGCACGAGGCGGGCGCATCGGATCCGGAAGCGTTCTGGAGCAAGTGGGCGGGGGCGCTCGAGTGGTTCGAGCCGTGGTCGACGGTCCTCGAGTGGAAGCCGCCGCACGCGAAGTGGTTCGTGGGAGGCCGGCTGAACGCGTCGTACAACTGCCTGGACCGGCATCTTGGCGGCCGCAAGCGCAACAAGGCGGCGCTGGTGTGGGAAGGCGAGCCCGGCGACCGGCGCGTGTTCACGTACTGGGACCTGCACCAGGAGGTCAGCCGGTTCGCGAACGTGTTGAAGGATGATCTGGGCGTCCGCAAGGGCGACCGGGTCGCGATCTACCTGCCGATGATCCCGGAAGCGGCGATCGCGATGCTCGCGTGTGCGCGGATCGGCGCGCCGCACTCGGTGGTGTTCGGCGGTTTCTCGGCGGACAGTCTGGGCGATCGGATCAACGATGCTGCGGCGAAGGTCCTGATCACGGCGGATGGCGGATTCCGGCGAGGCAAGGTCGTACCACTGAAGGAGAGCGCGGACCGGGCGGTGGGGGAATGTCCGTCGATCGAGTCCGTGGTCGTGGTCCGGCGCGGGTCCGGACTCGAGACGCCGGTGAACATGAGAGCGGGCCGCGACCACTGGTACCACGAGCTGATGCAGTACGCATCGGCCACGTGTCCCGCGGAGCCGATGGACGCGGAGGACCTGCTCTTCATCCTCTACACGTCCGGCACGACCGGCAAGCCGAAGGGTGTCGTGCACACGACGGGCGGTTACATGACTCACGTGCACGCGACGACTCGCCTGGTCTTCGACATGAAGGACGAGGACATGTTCTGGTGCACGGCGGACGTGGGTTGGGTGACGGGGCACAGCTACATCGTGTACGGTCCACTGTCGAACGGCGCGACCGTGCTGATGTACGAGGGCGCGCCGGACTGGCCGGACCGGGGCCGCTTCTGGTCGATTGTCGAGCGGCACGGCGTGACCGTGTTCTACACCGCGCCGACCGCGATCCGCGCGTTCATGCGCTGGGGCGCGGAATGGCCGCAGAAGTACGACCTGTCCACGCTGCGGCTGCTCGGCACGGTGGGTGAGCCGATCAATCCGGAAGCGTGGATGTGGTACAACGAGAACGTGGGTCGTGGCCACTGTCCGATCGTGGACACCTGGTGGCAGACGGAGACGGGCGGAATCATGATCACGCCGTTGCCGGGTGTGACGGCGACGAAGCCCGGCAGTGCGACGGTCCCGTTCCCCGGCATTGACGCGGCGGTCCTGGATCAGGAGGGCGCCGCGGTGTCCGCGGGGTACCTCGCCATCCGGCGCCCGTGGCCGGGCATGCTGCGTACGATCTACGGCGATGATGAGCGGTACCGGCAGACCTACTGGTCGAAGTGGGACGGGCTCTACTTCCCGGGCGATGGCGCGAAACACGACGAGGATGGCTACTTCTGGATCCTCGGCCGTGTCGATGACGTGCTGAACGTGGCGGGCCACCGCATCGGGACGATGGAAGTCGAGAGCGCGCTGGTCGACCATCCCGCCGTTGCGGAGGCCGCGGTCGTCGGTCGGGCCGATGACCTGAAGGGCCAGGCGATCGCGGCGTTCGTGCTTCTGAGGGAGGCCGTTCGCCCGACCGAGCACCTCAGGAACGAGCTGCGTGAACACGTCGGCATGAAGATCGGCGCGATCGCGAAGCCCGATGACGTGCTTTACGCCGCGGACCTGCCGAAGACGCGGTCGGGCAAGATCATGCGTCGGCTGCTGCGCGACATCGCGGAGGGAAGAGCGCTCGGAGACACCACGACGCTCGCGGATCCGGCGGTCGTGGCGCGGCTCAAGTCCGAGTATGAGGAGATGGAGACGTGAGTCTGGGGTGAGGCTGAGGTGAGGTGGGAGGGGAACCGGGGCCTTCCGAACCCGCGCAGCCAGCCGCGAGTCCCGTCTCACCCCGCCAACGGATCCCCTGTCCGTGGAAACGTCTCCCGTTCCTCGATTGCCGGCTTCGAGAGCTTCGGTTGCGCCGGTATCCCGAGGGCGACCTTGCCGGACGGTACGTCCTTCGTGGCCACGGCCATCGAGCCGAGCATCGAGTCGGCTTCCATGTTGGCGCCGGCCAGCACCGTGGCATGGTAGGTGATACGGACGCCGTCGCCGAGGCGGGTCACGGGTGAGGTGACCACGCGCTGATCGCCGAGATCGTGCGTGTGGCTATAGACGTTGGCGTAATCCGCGATCGAGACCTTGTTGCCCATGATGATGCCGCCGCGGTCATCGAGCAGGACGTGGCGGTGGATCACGACGTCGTCGCCCGCCTCGATGTTGTAGCCGAAGGATACCTTCACGAACTGGAAGCACTTGAAGTTGGCGCCGCAACGGCGAAAGATGTGGCGCGCGAGGATTCGCCGGAACCGGACACCGAGATCGGTGTTCTCGCCGGCCGCGCTCTTGTCGAACATCTCCCACAGCCAGATGAGTGGTTTCACGCGCGCGAACCGCTCGACATCGATCTCCGCATAGTACTCGGGCTCGAGCGTGACGTTGCGCGGATCCATCTGGGCCAGCGCAACGCGTTCGTGCGGCCCGAGCGAATCGTGGGATCGGCCGGCCAGGCCCGGGAACCACAACCCCGTCAGGATCTCCCGACACAGCTCGTTACGGTCGCGATCATCGTTATCGAGTTGATCCGCGATGTCGGAGAGCCAGGCATTGCAGGCGGCGCCGGCAGCCTCTGGAATCGACACCTGTCTGAGTGGCAGAAACGGCATGAATCGTCTCGTCAGGGGTATGGAATCCGGCCCGGAATGCCGATGCGCGCTGAAGGTTAGGCCGGTGTGGGCCGGCCGGCAACCGGATCGGGGGAGCACCGAGGTGACCGTGCCCGCACGGAGAACAGGATGCGATGCGGCGTCTGTGCGTGCTTGCGTCGTAACCGTCAGGCGGTCGGGATGCGGGTGCCGGGATGGCCGGCCTGCAACCGTGGCGGGTCGGACAGCGTACGAATGCGTGCCGGAGCAGCGTTCCGCCGGGTGCCGGCACTGGTTATGTTCATGGAGTCACGCTCAGGAGAGCACGCGATGCACGACATTCTGCGCGAGCGCATCATGCGCAAGCTCAGCGTTCTGCCTGAGGACCGGCTTTACCAGGTCCTCGACTACATCGAGTTCCTCGAATCGAAGTACGCGCCGGGTCGGGCGCCACGCGCCGACGGGCTGCAACGCTTCGCGGAGAAGCTCGAGGACAGCATGCGCATGCGGAAGGTAGCTCCGAAGGTCATCAGCGGGACGGTCGGCGCCGTCGGAACGGCACGTCGCGTTCTGCTCGATGTCGCGGGCGCGGGCCGCGAGATCGGCCGCAGCATCCTGGGTGAGTCATCGTCGAGCCAGTCCCGGTCGAAGTCCGGGAGCGGCGACCGGGATGCTGGCGCTGACAGTGACACGGATCGGAACGGTCGATGAAGCGTCGTGACCGGCGCAGGTCCCGGTCGGCGCGCGGCGTTGCGCGCGCGATGATCCGCAACCTGCCGAATTTCCTGCTGCTGCTGATCCGACTGCTTCGCGACTCGCGCGTGTCGAAGCTCGACAAGGCGTTCTTCGGCTTCGTGATCGTCTACACTCTCTCGCCCGCCGACCTGATCCCCGATGTTCTCGGACTGCTGGGCCTTTTCGACGATGTCTATCTGATCGGGCTGGCGCTGACGCGGCTGCTCACGCGGGCCGGACCGGACATCCTGCTCGAACACTGGGACGGCGATCCGGGCGACCTGGGATACCTTCTCGAGCGGTCGGGCGAGGTCGGCGGCCTGCTGCCGCGCGGCATCGGCCGCACTCTGCGCAGGGTGGTTCGCCGGGTCGGCTGATTCCGCGCCTGTGAAACCCGCGTCGACCACGGGTTGACAGACGGAAGCGGCGCCGCCTACGTTCTCGCATGGATAGACGGAACGCACACAGGCGTTTCAGCAACCGCCCGCCGGGCAGCCGAGTCGCGCGACTCGTGCCGGCGGGCGGTTCTCGTTCCAGCCACCAGATGAAACGGGCGAAATGAGCCGCGAGGATCGCCTGGTCCCTCAGGGTCTGACGTTCGACGATGTCCTGATGGTCCCGGCCTTTTCGGAAGTGCACCCACAGAACACGAAAGTGACCACCCGGTTGACGGCGACGATCGAGCTGCCGACGCCGCTGCTCGCCGCCGCAATGGACACGGTGACGGAATCGCGGATGGCCATTGCCATGGCTCGCGAAGGTGGACTGGGCGTGATCCACAAGAACATGCCTATCGATCGCCAGACCGCCGAAGTCGACCGGGTCAAGCGGTCCGAGAGCGGCATGATCCTGAATCCGATCACGCTGACGCCCGACCGGCCGCTCCGCGATGCGTTGCGCATGATGGAGCGATTCTCGATCAGCGGCGTTCCGATTGTTGACGGCGATGGTCTGCTGCGCGGGATCCTGACGAACCGCGACCTCCAGTTCGAGACCCGGCTCGATCGGCCGATCCAGGAGATCATGACGGCGAAGGGCCTCATCACGGCGCCCGTCGGCACGTCGCTCGAGGAGGCCGAACGGATCCTGCACCGCGAACGGATCGAGAAGCTGCCCGTCGTGGATGACGAAGGCAGACTGAGAGGCCTGATCACGGTCAAGGACATCTACAAGCGGCGCCAGTTCCCGAATGCGTGCAAGGACTCGCACGGTCGGCTCCGCGTGGGCGCCGCCATCGGCACGGGCCGCGTCGACATCGATCGAGCGGAGTCACTGCTGGCCGCCGGCTGTGATGTGCTCGTGATCGACACCGCCCACGGCCATTCCGCCGGCGTGCTCGACGCGCTGGCGCGAACGCGCGAGCGGTTCCCGGATGCGCAGATCATTGCGGGCAACGTCGGCACGTCGGCGGGTGCCCGCGCACTGCTCGATCGCGGCGCGAGCGCCATCAAGGTGGGTATCGGCCCGGGCAGCATCTGCACGACCCGCGTCGTGACCGGAGTCGGCGTCCCCCAGCTCACGGCCATCATGGATGCTGTCGAAGGCGTGGATGACACGTTACCCGTCATTGCGGACGGAGGGATCCGCTATTCGGGTGACATTGTGAAGGCGCTGGCGGCGGGCGCGTCCTCCGTCATGGTGGGGTCGCTGATGGCTGGCACCGAGGAGAGTCCGGGCGAGAGCTTCCTCCTCGAGGGTCGCCGGTTCAAGACGGTTCGGGGCATGGGATCGCTGTCCGCCATGGAACAGGGCTCCGCGGACCGCTACTTCCAGGAAGCCGTCACCGAGAACCGCAAGTACGTGCCGGAGGGCATCGAGGGCAGGGTTCCGTACCAGGGTCCGGTCTCCGACGTGATCTTCCAGCTCGTCGGTGGGTTGAGGAGCGGGATGGGATACCTCGGCTGCTTGACCATGCGCGACCTCCAGACGCGGGCGCAGTTCATGCCCATCACACCGGGTGGCCTGCGAGAGTCCCATCCCCATGATGTCGCGATCACGCGCGAGGCCCCCAACTACCATCTCTGATCCTGCGGGACTGGCGAAAGTCGCCTGTCATGCCGAAACTCTGAGACGTATGGAGCCCGTGGTAGAAAACGTGAGCGCACTTGACGCGGTCCGCGATAGGCTCGCTGCGCTTCCGGGCGTTGAGCACGTGATCATCGAGGGCGGGGCCGTCTGGCTGGTCCGGTCCGCGGGCGTGGGGCCCGCCATCGATCTCGTGGACGCGGCCGGAACCGTCCTGCGTGATGAAGGTCTCGACCCGGGTACGGTCGGGATCGAGATCGTCACGTCCGGCGGAGAACGCAAGCGCGTCCGCTTCGAGGGTGTCGAGCGGACCGATCTGCCCGAACTGCGTGTACGAGTCCGGGTCACACTCGAGTGGCAGGGCGAATCGGTCACGGGCGAGGCTGAAGGGGAGAAGGGCCTGAACATCGAATTGCGTACTGCGGCCCTCGCAGCGCTCGATGCGCTCGATCGCGTCGCTGGCCGATCTCTCGAAGTCCGGCTCGCCGGCGTGAAGCAGGTCCGCGCGTTCGATGCCGAACTCATGGTGGTGTCACTCTATCGGACACAGCCGGAGTTCCAGAAATTCCTCGGCGTAGTGCTCGTCGGACCGGAGTCGTTGCGAGCTTCGGCGCTCGCGGTCCTGCACGCTCTCAACCGGGTACTCGGCAACTTCCTCGCAACACGGTGAGGCCGATGCAGGCGAGAAACGTGACCCTCCTCCTCGGGATCGCGGGCGTATCAGCCTGTGCTCACACCACCGCACTGCCGCCCAGGCCGGCGGCCGTAGATATCGACGAAGTCGAGCCCATCGTGGTCGAGCCGATCGACGCCGGATCGTCGAGCTTCGAGCCCGCGCCATTCGCGCTGACGGCAACCGATGAAGTGCCGACGAGCGATGCCGATGCACCCGAGGGCCTCGACCTGTCCGGCACCACGATCCCCCTCGAGATCAATCCACGCGTGCAGTTCTGGATCGACATCTTCACCGGCCGTGAGCGGGAGCGCTTTCAGCTCTACCTCGCCCGCGAAGGCCGCTATGATGACATGATCCGGTCCAAGCTGCGGGACAAGGGACTGCCCGAGGAACTGCTCTATCTCGCACTGATCGAGAGTGGCTTCTCGCCGATCGCCCGATCCAGGGCGGCAGCGGTCGGCATGTGGCAGTTCATGGCTGGCACGGCTCGGATCGAAGGGCTCGAGGTATCCGAGTACCTGGATGAACGCAGGGATGTCGAGCGCGCGACGGATGCCGCAGTCAGGCATCTCGGCCGGCTGTATGGCGAGTTCGGCAGCTGGTACCTTGCCGCCGCCGCCTACAATAGCGGGTCGGGTCGGGTCAATCGTGCACTGCGCCGTCGAGCGCCCGGGGAAACGGGCGCCGATTCACTGTTCTGGCGCATCCACGACTCGCTGCCACGCGAGACCCGTGACTACGTGCCGAAGCTGCTCGCGGCAACCATCATTGCGCGGAATCGGGAGCAGTTCGGTCTCGACAGCGTGATGCCTCTCGATCCGCAACCGGTCGACAGGGTCACCGTCCCCGATGCAACGGACCTGAGCGTGATCGCCGAAGCGGCCGGTGTGGACGAAGGCGACGTGGTAGCGCTCAACCCGCAGCTCCCGAGGCGAGTCACGCCGCCGGGCCGCAAGTTCGAGGTGCTGCTTCCAGAAGGCACGGCGGAGACGTTCGAGGTCGCCTACGCGAAGGTTCCGCCGGCCAAACGCGTCCGCTTCCTCGAACACACGGTTCGTCGCGGCGAAACACTGTCACACATCGCCGCCCGCTACGGCACGTCGATCCGTCTGATCCAGCAGACGAACGGCATTCGCAACGCCAACCGACTGAGCGTTGGCCAGCGGCTGCGCATTCCGCGGGGCAGCGTCACGACGAGGGTGGCCTCGAACGCAGATAGCGGCACACGGGCAGGTGGGCCGCAGGCCGACGGAAAGCTCGAGTACCGCGTACGCAGAGGCGATTCGTTGTGGTCGATCTCACGCCATTACGGTGTGAGCACGCGACAGCTGATGACCTGGAATTCGCTGAACTCGCGGAGTGTGCTCCACCCGGGCGACATCATCATCGTCAACCCGGGTTCCTGACCGTACGCGTGAGGTGGGCCGGCGGGGGGAGGCCGCCGAACTGTTCCGCGGTCACCGGTGGTTGACGAGCGGATCGTCGTCTTCAGGATCGAGTTCCGGGCGCCTTCCACTCACCGCTCCGTCCGCCGCTCTTGGACAGGAGCCGGATTCCTTCGATTCGCATTCCTCTGTCGACGGCCTTGAGCATGTCGTAGATCGTGAGCAGTGCGATGCTCACGGCGGTGAGCGCCTCCATCTCGACGCCGGTTCGGTCATTGACGCGCACGGTTGCAGTGGCGCGCACACCGGGAATGGCGCGATCGATTTCGAGGTCGACCTGCACGTGTGAAAGCGCGAGCGGGTGGCAGAGCGGGATCAGTTCGCTCGTCCGCTTCGCCGCCTGGATCGCCGCAATGCGAGCGACGACGAGCGGATCGCCCTTCGGCCCGCCGCCCTCTTCGAGCATGCGGAGCGTGTTGGCCTCCATGCTGATGAGACCCTCCGCGACTGCCGTACGCCGGGTCCGTTCCTTCTCCCCGACATCGACCATGCCGGGGCGTCCGGCATCATCGACGTGGGTAAGGCGAGGTTCGACTTCGCGATCCGGATCGGTCATGTCGATTCCGCGGGTTGCAGCGCAAGGCGATCCGACAGACGGCGCATGAGATCACGCAGGGCGAGCTGCGGATTGATGTTGAAGACGGTGAGACCGAGCGTGGCATCGATGTCGGATATCGCGCCGGCAATCACCCGGCCGTCGGCGAATCCCCGGGCGTGCCGTTCGAGCCATCCGGTGGCGTCGACATTGATGACGGATTCATGTGCACCGGCGGCCACGGCGGCCAGGTCGCGGAGCCAGCGGGCGGCGAATTCCAGGATCGTCGAGAAATCGCCACGTGCGCCTGCCGGTGCGCGGGCGAGTGCGAGTGCGTACGCTTCCGCGCCGCCGTGGAACACGGCTTCGAGGATCGTCCGTGCCTCGAGCCGCAGTGAGTCGAGCGGGCCGGGCTGTCCGTCCACTGGCAGGTAGCCGGCCGCATGTCCGATCGAACCTTCCGAGAGTCGGGCGGCCAGCGCGGCATGCTCGGGATCGACACCGTGAACGGCTACGAGATGATCACGCACCGCGTCCTCGGGCAGCCGACCGAACCGAACCGGCAGCAGGCGAGACCGCACCGTGGGAAGCAGGGCATCGGGGTCGGATGCCGTCGTGATCAGGGTCGTGTCGGCCGGTGGCTCCTCGAACAGCTTCAGCAGTGCATTGGCCGCTTCGGGGCTCGCCTCCTGAGGGACGAGCAGCTCCGCATCGCCGATGACGATGACCTTGCATCTGGCCATCGCGGGTCGGGTACCGGCGACCCGGCGGATGACCTGGGCGTGGGCCAGGTAGATACCGACCGGTTCGTCGGGCCGCGTGGTCGCCCATGATCCGCTGCGCCTGGCTTCGAGCTCGATGGCGCGGGCCTCCTCGAGCGCTTCCCCCAGTCTTTCCGGACCGCCCGACACACGAGGTCGCGGCAGGGGGAAGAACCAGTGGATGTCCGGATGTTCGAGACGTAGTGCCAGGTGGCACGGCCGGCATGTGCCGCAAGGTCCATCCGCCGCAGGTGCTTCGCACAGCAGCATCTGCGCGAGCCACAGGGCCGTCCGTTGCTTCCCCGTGCCCGGCGGGCCGATGAACAGCAGTGCGGTCGGGAGCGTGCCGCGCAATGCCGCTGCCGCGAGCGACGCCCGGACCGCCTCGTGACCGTTCAGCGAGGCGAGCGGGCTCACGTGCCGCCGGCCTTCGAGCGAAGCCAGGTCAGTGGATCGACCGGTTCGGGTACCGTGCCACGGACCGGCGCCCTGACCTGAAACTCGAGATGCGGACCTTCGGGCGTCTGTGAACCGCCGACAGTGCCGATCAGGTCACCCGCCGCGATGCTCTGGCCGACCTCGACGCTCACGCTCGCCATGTACATGTACAACGTGTAGTAGCCGCCGCCATGATTCACCATGACCATTGAGCCATAGCCCTCGAACGGACCGGCGTGCGACACGCGACCGGCTTCGACGGCGCGGACGGTCGTTCCAGCCGGCGCCCCGATGCCAATGCCGTTGTTCGTGAGCGTGACGCCGCTCGGTTTCCGTTCCGGTCCGAAGCCGTACACGATCCTGCCATCGACAGGCCAGCGAAGTGTGCCGAGGGAGGACGTCGTGATGCTGGCCGGCGTTTTCGCGGCTTCGCCGGCGCGCGCTTCCTCGGCTCTGCGTGCCGCTTCGATGCGTTCGATCATTGTGCTCACGCGGGCCTCATCACGTTCGGCCTGCTCGATCATGCTGGCGGTTGCCGCTTCCCTCTGTTTCACGCGGTCGAGAGTCTGCTGACTGCGCCGTTCGAGCAGTCGCAGGTCTGTCACCTCACGGCTCTTCTCCGAACGCAGATTCTGCAATTGGGTGAGGTCCGTTCGGAGCGATGCTTCCTTGTCGACCAGGCCGGCCTCCAGCTTCCGGACATCGCTGATCACCATGCGGTCGTAGTCCGCTACCAGACGCAGGTACTTGTAACGGTTCAGCAGGTCGCCGAAACTCTCCGCGCTGAGAAGCACCCGAACCGTGTGCAGCGGGCCTCGCTTGTAGATCGAGCGCAGCCGTTCACGCAGCATCTCGGAGCGGTCCGCCAGGCGCCTGCGCGCGCCATCGAGTTCGGCGGTCGTCACATCGACGGAGCTCTGGAGAACCGCCGCCTGGAAATCGAGTTCCTGGAGGGCGCTCACCGACATGGCGCGCTGGCGGCCGATGTTCACCAGCTCGCGCGAGTTGTCGCGCACCCGCGACTGGAGGTCATTGAGCTCTCGCTGGAGCCGCAGCCGTTCCTGCCGGATCGAGTCGAGGCGGAGCTGGCTCTCCCGGTACTCGCGCGCAGGATTCTGCGCTGCGACTCTCGAAACGGGGCCGAGCGCGGCGAGCGTCAGTGCGAGCAGAGCCACGCGCCGCATGCCTCAGACCTCGCGCAGGTGCCGGCGCACGGCGATCGCGCTGGCGACGATGCCGACGACTGCGCCGGCCGCGATACCGGCCGCCATCCAGCTCTGCGGCAACCATTCGAGCTGGAATATCGATCTCGATATCATTGCGAACACCGCGTACGTCAGAGCCACTGCCACGACCCCGCCACCAATGCCGGTGAACAGCCCCTCGAGCACGAACGGCCGCCGGATGAAACCTTCGGTGGCACCCACGAGTCGCATGATCGCGATCTCGTCGCGGCGCGCATAGATCGCCATGCGGATCGCAGTCGCAATGATCAGTGATGCGACGATCGCGAAGGACGCGCCGAGCACGAGCATGGCCGTGCCCGCGACGCGCCGCAGCACGTACACCTTGTCGAGCCACTCGCTGCCGTACCGGACATCCTCGACGAACGGGTACTGGCGAATCCGCGCGGCCACGCGCTCGACGATGGTTGGTCCGGTCTGGTTGGGTTTGAGCATGACTTCGATCGAAGCCGGCAGCGGATTCGACTCGATGTCGCCGAACAGCTCCTCGAACTCGGGCAGTTCACGCCTTGCCTTGAGCAACGCGGCTTCACGCGAGACGTAGCGGACCTCGCGCACCTCATCGTACGCCTCGATCTGCTCGCGAGCCTGCGTCACCATTTCGGGGACCGCATCATCACGCAGGAACGCGACGACCTCGACGCGCGCCTCGACGCGTTCGAGGACGCGCCTGATGTTGTAGGCGGCCAGCCCGAACAGGCCGACGAGGAAAAGCGACAGCGCGATCATCCCGGCTGACAGGCCGGTGAGCAGCGGGGCGCGTCGAAAAGCGCGAAGGGCTTCCGTCAGGGCATGCGGCATCACGCACCCCTTGCTTCCGCGGCCGAATCGAACACGACCGATCCGTTGTCGAGTTCGATCACGCGGAACCCCGGATTCTTGCGAACGAGGTCGAGGTTGTGCGTCGCGAACAGCACCGCCGTGCCTGCGATGTTGATGTCACGGAAGAGGTCGAAGATGCCCCAGGTCGCGCGCTCATCGAGGTTGCCTGTCGGCTCATCCGCGAGCAGCACGAGCGGATCGTTCACGAGAGCCCGTGCGACCGCGACGCGCTGCTGCTCGCCACCGGACAGCTCTGCGGGCAGCGCTTCGGAGCGCGCGGCGAGGCCAACCTGCGCCAGCAATCGTCCGACCTTCGACCGGATGACGGCGGGGCGAGCGCCCGTGACCTCGAGAGCGAACGCGATGTTGGCCGAGGCGCTGCGGTCCGGCAGCAGTTTGAAATCCTGGAACACGTAGCCGATCTTGCGGCGGAGCATTGCGATCTCGCGTGGCTGGATCGTCGCCGCGCGATAGCCCGCGACACGGATGTCGCCGGCGGTCGGGCGGTCCGCCATGTGGATCAGCCGCATGATTGTCGACTTGCCGGCGCCGCTGTGGCCCGTGAGGAAGCAGAACTCGCCCTTGCGCAGCTCGAAGGACACGCCGTTCAGCGCGGCGCCGCCCTTCGGAAACTCCTTCTTCACGTCGATCAGTCGGATCATTGTCCTGCCATGTGCGGCGCCAATGCAATCGCGAGGCGAGTCGCGAGCTTCAGCGCCTCGACCATCGAGGACGGGTCGGCCCGTCCGCGGCCGGCGATGTCGAACGCCGTGCCGTGATCCGGCGATGTCCGGACGAACGGCAGCCCGAGAGTCACATTGACGCCACTGCCGAACGATGCGGTCTTGAACGCGGCCATGCCTACATCGTGATAGGGCGCGATCACGGCGTCGAACTCGTCGCGCAGCGCCCGCACGAACACCGTGTCGGCAGGGAACGGACCACGCACGTCGTGTCCCTCATCCCGGAGCGCGGCGATCGCCGGCTCGAGGATCCGCCTCTCCTCATCTCCGAAAAGACCGCCGTCAGACGCATGCGGATTGACCGCGCAGACCGCGATGCGGGGTTCGGCAATGCGCCAGCCGTTGCGCATCGCATCGACCAGAATGCGGCCCTGTCTGACGATGCCCGGCGTCGTGAGCGCGGCCGGCACGTCCGCCAGACGTATGTGCGTCGTCGCCAGCACGACACGCAGTGGTGCGCCCGCCACCGTCCGCTCCGCGCACATCAGCATCGACACATCCGGCGTTCCGCTCAAGGCAGCGAACATCTCGGTGTGCCCCGGCCAGGGATAGCCGGCGGCATGCAGCGCGAACTTGTCAATGGGAGCGGTCACGATGGCATCGATCTCACCGGCCATGACCAGGCGGG
>Ga0055448_10000253_pt1 | contig 13068 bp, 9 predicted proteins | sample China_Galinas_PW_4_FD_57744 | JGI IMG/M metagenome (GOLD analysis project Ga0055448, IMG submission 57744) | Wetland microbial communities from San Francisco Bay, California, USA, that impact long-term carbon sequestration - China_Galinas_PWA_D2 | ecosystem: Environmental > Aquatic > Marine >... | reverse complement strand
GACCGCGTCGCTGCCGCACGCCGAAAGAACCGCCACGGACGCCAGTATGGTACTCGGACAGTAATTCCCTCTTCTCATTGACTCACCCGGTCCCGGAAGTGACCGGGATTGCTCCAGCGATTCTACGACGAATTCGCGCGCTCTACGAGTGCTGGAGCCACCCACTCCCGGACAGCCCCGCCGTTCTACGACAGCAGGGTCGGCCAACAGATTACGCTCCGGCGCACTGAACGGCGAGCCGGTCCGGGACCACCCCCGGCGTCCTGCCGCGATCATCCTGCCGCGGCGCGCCCGGTCGTCACTCCGCGCGAAGGGCCTCCGCCGGATCGACCCGCACCGCCCGCCGAGCGGGCATCCAGCAGGCGGCAAGCGTCGTGCCACCGATGACCGCGGCCGCTGTCACATAGGCGGCCACATTGCCCGCCTGGAGACCGAAGACCTGAGTCGAGAGGAGGTGCATTCCCACGAAGGTGAGTCCAACGCCCACGGCGAGACCCGTCGTCGCCGCCACTGCACCCATCCGCAGGATCATCCCGCGGATCTCTGACGCGACGGCACCCAGCGACATGCGGATGCCGATCTCCCGCGTCCGCTGTGCCACTACCTGAGACACGACGCCATAGAGACCCACGGCGGAGAGGATCAGCGCCAGCACACCGAAAGCAGTGAGCAGCGTGGTGGTGAATCGCTCGAAGGCGATACTCTGACCCATGAGACGATCCACGGGTGCCGGTCGGTCCACCACCGCATCGGGCTCGACGCTGCGGACCACTGAACGAAGGGTCTCGAGAAGCGCCGAGTCGATCCGGCCGGCGGCGCGCACCACGATGTCGGCATGGAGGTCGACGCGTTTCAGCGGTGTGTAAATCACGAGCTCGTTGCTGCCGTGACCCAGGCCGTACACGAGCACGTTCCCGGCGATGCCCACCACAGTGTGCTCGTCGTTCCCAAGGGTCAATCGCCTTCCCAGTGCCTGTCCGTCCGGAAAGAACTGCTTGGCCGTGTACTCCGTGATGATCACCGGTGCCTCAAGGGCGTCCGCATCGCCGGCCGTGAAGTCACGGCCTCCGCGCAACGGTTGACCCATGAACCCGAGGAAATGGTCGCTGACCGCCGCACCGTTGATCAACGTGCTCTCGTTCCGCCACGGCGTGCCATCCACGCGCACGCGACCGAAGAAGACGACCCCCATGGCCGGCGGAATTCCCGTTGCCAGCGCGACATCCCGAACACCTGCGATTCCCTTCATGGACCGCGTCATCGCGTCGAAGGCGTCGCGCCTCGCCGGTTCGGCGGAATACGACCAGCTCGGCAGGCGAACGGATACCGTGGCGAGACCTTCGGACCGGAATCCCGGGTCCTGGGACGCCAGGTCACGAAGCGACGCGATCACCATCACAGATCCCACCAGCAACGAGAACGACAGCGCAACCTCGCCGGCCACGAGCATCCAGCGCACACGCGAAGTCCCTCGGCTGCCGCCGTCTCCCCGCCGGCCGTGCCGGAGCTCGCGCGCGGATGCCGAACGTGTGGCATGCAGCGCCGGCAGAAGACCGAAGAGCAGCCCCGCAAGGAGCGAGGCCGCGACCGAGAACGCCAGCACCGGACCACTCAGGCGGAGCGACTCGAAGACCGCCAGCTCGTCAGGGCGGACACGGTCGAGGAAACCGAGCCCGGCGGCCGCGAGCCCCACACCGAGGACTCCGCCCAGCATCGCCAGAAGGACACTCTCGAGCATCGCCTGCCGTAGAATGCGAGCCGCGCCAGCGCCCAGTGCCGAACGGATCGCCACCTCCTGCCGGCGAGCCGAGGCCTGCGTCAGCAGCAGGTTGGCGACGTTCACGCACGCCACCAGAAGCAGCAGAGTGACAGCGGCCATGAGCACCTGCAGGGAGTCGAAGTACTGGACCCGGTCGAACTCCTCCAAAGGCATCACGCTGCCCTCCCATTCGGCGTCCGCGCCGTCATCCGGGGCGACGCGCCGCGCCACCGCCTCCATGCGTGTCTTCGCCTGCTCGGCCGTGACACCTTCCTGCAACCGCGCCAGTGTGTAGTTGCCCGCCGCGTGTTCGGGCAGAGGCAGCCAGATGTCGACCTGCCCCGGCCTGCCGTCCGGAGGACCCACACGCGGCGGCATCACACCGACAATGGTCCAGGGCTCCCCGTCCAGCTCGAGGGCCTCGCCCAGCACCGCACGGCTGCCGCCTAACCGACTCTTCCACAAGGCGTTCGAGATCAGCACCACCTTGCGACTCGAGTCGGCCGTCTCCGCCGGAGTGAACGAGCGCCCCAGGACCGGCGTGATCCCGAGGAACGCCGGCAAAGTGCCGTGCATCCTGAACCCCGTGACGAGCGCCGGATCGCCAACACCCGAAAGTTCCTTCCGCGTGGAGATCACCTGCTCGATTCCCTCGAACGTCCCGCCCGTCTCCCTCAGCGCCGCCACCAGCTCCGGACTCACCGGCCTCAGCAGGTTCCCGTTGTGGCTGCTGCGAAAGATGCCGACCAGCCGTTCCGCGCCGGCATACGGAAGCGGGTGCAGCATCACGCCGTCCACCGCACTGAACATCGCGGTCGCCGACGCGATCCCGAGTGCCGCCGTCGCCGACGCGAATACCGTGAATCCCGGGTTGCGCTTCAGGAAGCGCAACGCGAGCGTGAGATCGTCCCGGATCCTCGTTCCCCAACCTGCCATTCCCGCCTCCCATCGTCGGATGTCCACCCGCCCACGCCACGCCTCGTCTTCCCACTGCCGTGACTCCCGCCGCCTTCGCAGCCTGCCGGCCGTCATCGTCACGTCCGCCAGTTCCCGGAGCCAGAGCCGCCATCGCGCCATGGATCCCCACCGCCCCACATCCGCCCACGCATCAGCGAACGCCGCCTCCATCGCGGCCCCGTGCCGCCGGCGGAAAGCCGAAGGGAGAAGCAGCAGCAGGATCCGGTATCGGAGCGGCGCCCTCATCGGCCTTCCTCACCCGCCGGTTCCAGATCCGGCACCAACCGCCCCTCCCGAGCCACCTCGAGGACCCGGAGCATCCGCCGCGCCTCCGCCCGCGCCACCTCACGCCCCGCCCCGGTGATCGCGTAGTACCGCCGCCTCCGGTCCTGATCGGGCGACGGCAGCTCCGTCGACTCGGCGATCAACCCGTCCTCCATGAGGCGCTGCAGCGCCGCGTACAGACTCCCCGTGCCCGGAACCACTGCACCGTCCGTCTGGCGCTCGATCTCCTTCATGAGGCCGTAGCCGTGTCGGTCCCGATCGGCCAGCGCGAGCAGAATCGCCATCGAGAGTGGTGTCAGCGGCAGGCCATCAGGTTGGGCAGTCATCCGCGGTCCCGGTTCGTCGGATTATGTGTCGACGATCGGAATAATATGTCGACCGAAGGAGTATCGCAAGCCCGGACGTCGCCGCCGGCACGAGCCCGATAGCGCCCCGATTTCGACTCCGTGACCGCGCGTCCGACCGTTTCAGTTCTGATCACGTCCACGGCCTGGCGGGGAGCCGTCCCCCGATCGCGAACTCCGTCAGCCTCTGTCGACCAACTTGGTTCCGACTTCCTGTTCCTGCAGCGGCCCGGCGAGCAGCCGTCCCGGTCGGGAGTTCCGTCCACTGGTGTCGACCAACCCGGTTCCAACTTCATTCCGGCTGCCCGGCGAGGAGCTGTTCCGGTCGCGGACCGGTCATGGGTCGAAACTGACCCATGACCCGCGGACCTCGTTGCCTTGTGTCGACGCCGCGGGTCTCTCACGTTTCCGGTCTGCTTCGTCACCTGTCCCGAGGAATGTCGAGTTCGGGTCCTCCACTCTTCTTGCGGGAAGCATGCGCCATGAGCTGGTCGAGAGTCCGCCGGATCGCAACGTGCTTCGTTGCCACCGCCATCTTCCATCCGGCCGGACAGCTGGCCGGACAGATCCCCACGGAGTTCAAGAACCTGCGCGTCCTTCCGAAGGACATCTCACGGGATAGCCTTGTCCTCCTGATGCGCAGCTTCACGTTCGCGACGGGGCTTCGCTGCGAGGGCTGTCACGTCATGGGGGAGAACAACTCGTTCAGGGGTGCCCGTTTCGACCTCGATGACAAGCCTGACAAGCGCAGAGCCAGGTACATGCTGCGCATGGTTCAGAAGATCAACCAGGATCTTCTCGCGGGAATGCCCGAACGGGAGACGCCGAATCTGGCCGTCGAGTGCAAGACATGCCATCGCGGGCTTGCGAAGCCGTTCCTGCTGAGGACCGAGCTGCACAGGGTCGTCGAGGAGAAAGGGCTCGATTCCGCCGTTGCGAGATACCGTGAGCTCCGGAAAACGGCCACCATGCGTGGAGCGTACGACTTCGGCGAGTGGGAGATGAACGAGCTGGCCCGCGAGGTCGAAGGCGAGGGTCGTACGGAAGCATCGATCGCGTTCCTCGAGCTGAACGCGGAATTCTACCCCGAATCGGCGAGTATCGCGGGAACGCTGGGACCGCTGTACGAGAAGGTTGGCCAGCGGGACAAGGCCATTGCGGCCTACCGTCGCGCTCTCGAGCTGAATCCCCGGAACCGCACCGCCCGCGAGCGGTTGCAGGCCCTGACGGGAGGGTGACGCTCACAACCGGCTGAAGCAGGATGCGCCCGCAGGACCTGGTCCGGACAGGCAACCACTGACGCTCGACGTCGACCAGTCATCGACGCCCGGCACTACAGCACGGCCCGACCGGAGCTCGACCCGATGCCGAGTTGCACCGTGAAGCTGAATCGAGCACGCACCGCACGCGGTGCCATCAACGATAGTGCGGTCTGCGGTCGATCTCCTGCTCGCCACAGCCGCCGCTGATCAGCACCACCGCCGGAACCCCGATCATTGTCGCTCGCACACGGTGCATCATCGGAACTTCACTTGTCGGCCGGCCGCAGGGCGCGGAACGCGGTCGGACCTTCCGGGTCAGCTGCCTGCCAGACGCTTCGATCCCGCGCCCGGCGCACGGTCCTTCAGCTTTCTTCCGGGTCGCAAGCGACACAACGAGCAGCGCGGCGGCCAGAAGTGCGCTTTCCGTGGCCCGCTCGAGGGCTTCCCGGTAGCGCGCGCCGGTCCTCACCGGGACGCATCGCGGATCTCCCACAACACATTGACGATCTTCCACTGTCCGTTGAACCGAGCGAGGTGCATGTAGTCGATCCAGCCGTGCGCGTCGACGCGCACGCTCGCTACGTCCTGAAACATGTCCAGAATCCGGACATCCGTGCGCCGCACGTCCCGCGGTACCGACGAACCGCCGCCGGCGCGCACCTGCTCGACAAGCTCGAGCGCCGACGTGTCCGTGAGCCGGACGCCCGCCGGACCAAGGTCCTCGACGAAGCGCTTGGCGAGATGCGGATGAAGTGCACGCTCCATCCTCGTCGCATCCGCCTCGTACCACCCTTCGATGTAGTCCAGAGCGGTCGCCGTGACCGCCGTAGAGTCCGCCGGACTCTGCGCCAGCACAGGCGATGATGAAGCCGCCGCCGTGATCATCAGCAATGAGAACACGATGTACAGATACCGCATGAAGTCCTCCGGAATCCCGTGGCGCGTGGTCGACCGCAACGTCGCCCGCACACGAACATCACGTCAACCGGAGCACCGGTCGCGTCCCCGGGCAACGTATCGCCAGGCAACATTCGCCAACCACGGCCCGGCGGACAACGCAAGCCGGATATTTCCCGCATACCGGCAATTATCCGTCACGGGTGGCCCGGTCGGAGCTACCGGTGACGGATTCCGCCCGCATACCGAGCACCATTCGTCAACCGTCGCGAGGCGTGCATTGATTGTCATATCTTGCCCGCCAGTCCCGCCAGTCCCGCCAGTCCTACGTTTTCTACCAGTCTCGCCAATCCCGCCGTCCGACCGACCGAGCGGCGGTCCGACCGGGGCACCGGGCGGAGGCGATGCTGCGGTGTTGCGCAAAGGTCCATGGAGCGGGGGCGACAGCGCGGAAGTCGTGGACCCGCTGGTGGTTGGCCGATTTCACGACGCGGGGCCAAGGCCGCCGAGTTTGCCCCGGTCGGGTTCGAGCCAGAGGCGTTTTCTACGGTCACCCATGGATCTGCGCTGCGTGACGACGGGTAACATTCTGTCTGAGGCCATTGTTCGGGTTCGACGAGCGATGGCGCTCACCTCGAAGGCTGCTGACGAGAGAGAGAGTCTGATGGCCAAGATGCGGATTTTCCGGAAGGACGGCCGGCCCACACCCTTCTTCTGGCGCGAGAAGGACGGCACCGACCGGACTCGCCAGACGGTTTACAAGCGGACGGCGGACGGCGTCAAACGCATGAAGGGCGTTCACTTCAACGTGAAGACGAACGAGTTCGAGAAGGAGTAGGCTCGCACTCGCCGAAGGCGATCCGGAGCCCGGCCAGCGGCACCTGCGCCGGGCCCGTCCAGCTCGAGTGAACCGTCCACGGTGACACGGCCGTCCCGCAGATCCTGCTTCTGCGCTTCCAGACGTGCCGGTCCGGTATTGCCGGCAGAACAACCAGACTGATTCGAGTGGAATGATGTGGCATGCGACGCATCATTCACGCTTTGCGTTCAGTGGGTGTCGCTCGCTCGGCGGCGATGCTCTCACAACTGGCCCGGAGTGCCCGTGCGAAACGTCGGAGCGCTTTCGGGGAATCTGCTTCGTAGGCGAGAATCTCCTGTCCGTCGAGAAGGCTCGCGAGGCGTCCGGCATCGCCGCCGGCCGCTGCCGCGAGTCCGCCCGCCAGTCCTGCGACGCTGTCGCTCTCACCGATCAGGATCCACCGTCCGCCGTAGTCCGCCTTCAGCGTCGAGATCTCCCAGATCAGGTTGGCCGAAGGCACGGAAACGTCGATCAACAGGATGTCGGCTACTCCGGCGAGTTGTTTGACCATGTCGCGCCAGACGCCGGTCGCGGACCTCAGCACGACGAGCCTCGGTGCGAAGATGCCGTGAGCCCGCTTCGCGACACGGACCGCCGCTCGCTTCACCTCGCCGGACGCCCTGACCGTCGGCCGCTTCGCCAACTCGGACAGCATCACTCCGATCCAGGACGTGGCCGACACGGCCAGTGACGAGCCGACTACCGCGAAGAACACGGTGAAGAGGCTCAGAACGAGAAGACCCACGATCATTGACATGATGACCGCGCCGAAGAGACCGGCAATGAACGCGCCGATCGCGTTGCCGCCCTGTTGGATCGCCGAGCTCTGCGTGCTCGTGAACGCCTTCTGGAAGACTCCGCCGAGCGCATCTCCAACAAGCCACCGGCCGACTTCCCGGACGATGAGGACGAGCAGGATCGCACTGGCTACGCTCGCGGCGGCAAGGAGCCACCGCACCCAGCGCCGGGCCGCGACCGGAGCCAGCTGGTTGTCATCGAGCGTCACGGCGCGGAACCGCCGGCCGACCGCCGTGCCGACCGAGAAGCTGACCGCCCGCGAGGACCCGGTGAAGCCGAACCGCCTGAGGAACAGGACCAGCCGCCGCTTGCCGCGGACCAGCCGGCGACCGGCGATGACCGCTGCGGTGCCGACGACCGCGAACAGCACGATCCGCCCGAGTGCGTTGTCCGATGACCGACTCACGGTGAGCGAGACGACAATCAGTCCGAACATCGGCACCGCCACCAGCAACCCGCCCAGAACGAGGATCCACCCGAGCAATGCCCCGGCGGCCCTCCGGAGACTCCGGCGGGTTCGTTCTGCACTCACCGTGGTGACGACGCGAACGCTCATGAACGCTCATGACTGACGGCGGGTCCGAAGGGGGGGTCGTTTCCGTTGCATGCACGACGCACAATGCCCGCCACATGCCATGGCCCCGACCTCAAGGAATAGCCCGGGCACATCTACAGTCAAGACTGTCGGCCGCACGAGCGGGCGTCGCCACGGCGGACGAGGGTTCCGACCGCACCCTGGCTGGATCGACAATGCGTTGTGTCACCGGCCACAGGCCGCCGTGTCGCCTGCGACGACGACGACCGACAATGCCTGCTCCCACCGAGCGGATGAGTCTGCCTGCCGGGTCGGAGAGTCGTGGCTCGTCGTTACCCGCGTTTACGACCGGGACATTGCCGTCGGACCTCGTGAACACCGCTGGCACAATGAAAGCTGTTGCGTCGAGTCGCTTTCATTGCCGCCGACATCGAACAGTGGAGTTGGCGCGCTGGACAATACCCCATCGGCTGTCGTCAGCTCGACATTGCCTACAAGTCGAATACCGGCGCTGTCGGCCATGACGTACCTGCCTGCTTCGACGCTACGACCGCGAGCGGCAGCCATGAGCGCGCATCCCTCAAGCACGTACACCAGAACTGGCCAACCACTGCGGTCAACTCCTGCCGATTACCGACCTGCGGCGCCGTGGCTGTCCACTGGACTGTCCACTGGATGTCGCTGCCATTGAGCTCCCGGCCTTTCCAGATTCCCCCTGTCGCCACATGCCGGGCCAGCGAGGGGTCGTCCACCACCCGCCGGAGCGTCGATTCAATCGATAACAGTCAACGTGCTCGACATCGAGAAGCGCCTGAGCGCTGTCGCCATGGTCGCTGGCCGTAAAATCGCACAATTGCGACGCCGGAAGACGCCGTTGTGCAATATGTCCGCTCATGACCGGAAGAATGCACAGGCGCAGAACTCCGGACCGCTACTGTGTGCGATCTTGCTGAATAGTTCCGCATCTTTGCACAATCGCCGCGCATCCGCTCGGCCGTGTGCGATCTTGCGGGTTCGGCCAGAGCCGCGAGCCTGTCGCATCAGCTTCATCGGCCGGAACGTTCTGTCCGCATGACCGACACGGGACCGGGCGGACACGAGGACGAGGTCGCATCAGTATCACCCGCCGGAACGTTCTGTCCGGGCGCGCTACCGAAGGTCGAGGATGCGCGGGGAGCCTGTCACGTCGGCTTCACGAACCGGAGCGTTCCGGGCGCCCTGGCCCTGCCGCCTGCCGCGGCATGGGCAGATCCTCGTCGTCGAAGACGAGGACGCCGTCCGCCGTTCGTCGCGAATGATCACGAGTGCTCGACCCGTTGTCGGCCACGACGATGCCCCGTTCTTGTGACCGGAGCCAGCGTGTCCGGCGCGATCCTCCCGGCCACGGCGAACACCCGGCCGACGACACAAGCGCCAGCAACCGGGGGCGAGCGACCCATGCCGAAACAGACGGCCTGGCTCTCACATGACCGCTCCTGCCTCTACCCGTCCAGGATCTCGCGCGGCTCCCCCAGACCCGCGCGCAAAGCCGGAACGGCGGTCGCGAACAGGCCGGCTGCGGCCAGCAGTGCGACGGCGACCGACACGCTGGACGGGTCGAGGGTGGTGATGCCGAAGACCAGAGACCGGAGCGCACGACCGGTCAGGGCCACGCCGGCCAGGCCGATCACGAGACCGGCGGCGACGGCGAAGAGCTGACCGCCGACGGCGGGAGCGAGGGCGCGGGCGGGACCGGCGCCGAGCGCGACGCGGATGGCGACCTGGCGGCGGAATCGGGATGCGGAGAACGCGGCCAGGCCGGCCATGCCGACGACGGCGATCACGAGGGCGAGCGCGCCGAGCGCGGTCATGAGGAACAGACTGAAGCGGCGAGCGGACAGCGTGGTCGCGACTGCGCGTGTGAGCGGCCCGGCGTCGACGAGGGGGAGTTCGGGATCGACGTCGGCGAGAGCGGCGCGGATCGCGGCCCAGACCGTGTCGCCTGGCTGAGTCGGACGGACAGCGATCCACATGCGGCCGAACGGGCGGCTCTGGAGGTACGGCTCGTAGATCCTGGGCTCGGCGGCGTGGTCGGGGCCGGCCTCCCTGACATCGGACACGACGCCGATGACGCGGACCGGGTCGCCGGTCCCGTCGCTACCTTCGATCAACTGACTTCCCACGGCGGCGGCCGGATCATCCGTGCCGAGCAGGAGGCGAGCCGCGCTCAGGTTGAGCACGGCGACGGACTCGGCGTTCGAGTCATCGCCCACGGCCGGTGTCCTTCCGGCGAGAACCGGGATCCGGAGCGTCTCGAAGTAGTCGGGCCCGATCAGCCGCTCGGTCACGGGACGCGGCGGCTGGCTCCCATCGCGCGGCCGGAACTGCGGGGTGAAGTCGAGGCTGGGCAACGCCGGCAGCCCTGTCGCCACGGTCACATCCGCGATCTCCGGCCGGTCCGCGAGCGAACGGTGCAGGCGCTCGAAGAAAGTCCTATGGAGCGCGCCGTCCCCCGGATTGTAGCGGTTGAAGGGCAGCACGATGCGGGCGGTATGGACATCCGCGGCGACGAAACCGGGATCCACGGTCTGCACCTCGATCCAGCTCCGGACCAGCGTCGCCATCGAAGCCAGCAGGATCAGCGTGAGGGCCGTCTGAGCGGCGAGCAGTGAGCGCTGGATCCGGAACGAGCCCGCATCGCCCGAACTGCCCCGCGCGTGCAGGTTCAGCGGGCTCGGACCGCGAGCGCCTCGCAGTGCGGGCGCCAGGCCGGTCACGACGGCCGCCACTGCGGCTGCGAGCGCCAGGTAGATGCCCACGCGTGGCGTGAGCCGGACATCGGCCCAGCCCGGCAGCTGTCCGGGATCGACGCTCAGGAACACCCGCAGGATCACCTGCGCGAAACCGGCGGCCAGCAACGCGCCCGCGCCGGCCACTGCCGCGCCCTCGATCGCCAGCATGCGGCCCAGCGCGCCCGGGCCCGCGCCGAGCGCGAGCCGCACCGCCAGCTCCTGCTTCCTTGCCAGCCCCCGTGCCAGCAGCAGCTGCGCCACGTTCGCGCATGCTAGCAGTAGCACCAGCGTGACCGCCCCCATCAGCACGGGCAGCGCCGACCCGGCCGGTCGCGTCAGATCCTCGAGCGGCGCGGCCCGCACGTGCGTGGCCAGGTATCGGGCCGGGTAACCGCCCTGGCTGGCCGGGACCGGCTCGGGGATCAGTGGCTCGAGCTCGCCGCGGATCACCGCGAGCCCCGGACCGTCCGGTCGCCGCCACGCGATCGCTTCGAACTCCGGTACGTCGTGCAGGAACCGCGGCCCCGCGAAGGTGCTCCCGAACGGACTCCAGCCCATGACGTCCCGGTCCAGTGGAAGCCGGAAACCGGGCGCCGCCACGCCGATCACGACGCGGTCCGTGCCCGCCAGTCGCAGTGTGCGGCCGACGACCGCCGAATCGGATCCCAGACGGCTGCGCCAGAACGCATGCGACAGCACGATCACCGGCGTCCTGTCGTCACTCTCGTCGGGCGCGAACGACCGACCCAGCACCGTATGGATGCCCAGCCGGTTCAGCAGTGCCGGCTGCACGTCCGTAACCATCACATCCTGCGGATCGCCGACGCCGATCAGCGTGGCCCGCCAGACATCGTACAGCCCGACGCCCGCTACCGTGTGTGCCCGCTCGTTCCAGCTCGACCACGCATTTCCCGACACCTTTCCCGGCTCGTCGGCCCCATCGCCGGGATCCGCCATCCAGACCCGGACCAGCTCACCCGCATCGTCGTACGGCAGCGGCGCCAGCAGAATGCCGTCGACCACCGCGAACACCGCCGCGTTCACACCCAGCGCCAGCCCGATCGTCAGCACCGCCGGGACCGTCGCAGCCGGTGTGCGACCCAGCGACCTGACCGCCCATCGCAGGTCCCTCACGATTCCGGAACCCGAACGCCACCGGTGGGCCGGTCCCGGGGATCGAAGCTGTGAGCGACGCGTCGCGTACGACAGCACCTGCCGCCAGTACCATGCGCGGGCGCGTCCGACATCACGCACCCGCCGGGCATGAAACTCGTCCAGCTCGGACAGGATCGCGTTCCGGTCCGCGGCGGGAAGGATCCGCGCCAGCAGCCAGCGGGCCAGTCGCGGCGGACGCCCGGCCCCGTCGGCGCCGGCCGGTCCGTCCCGCTCCGGCCGCCCGGACCCTCCGGATCCCGGTTCGCGGCCCGGCCCGGTCATTGTGCCGGCTCCGCACCTGGAACCGCCGACCACAGCGCGTCCAGCTCGCGGCGCGCCGCCCGCAGCCGCTCCCGCCCCGCCTCCAGGATCTCGTAGCACCGCCGCTCGCGCCCGCCCTCCTCCGCCGGTCCTCGCCTCAGCTCCGACCGGACCAGCCCCTTCTCCTCCAGCCGCCTCAGCGAAACGTGGATCGTCGCCAGCGACACCTCGAGCCCCGTCAGCGCCTCGAGATGCTCCGCGATCGACACCGAATACGCGTCCTCGCCCAGTGCCACCGCCGCCAGCAGCACCCGGTGCTCCAGTTCCCCCAGCATCGTCGAACCCATGGCTCCGCTCGTGTTGTCAGACAATTCCAGTGTTCAGAGTACAAGGGCTGGAATTGTCAGTCAAGGGTGGCGAGCGGGGTTGGCGGTGTGCGCGCATGACAACCATCCGTTTCGGTCGAAGCTGATCAGGCATTTCGGTCCAGAACTGACCGGGCGCTTCGGTCGAAGCTGACCGCGTGGAGATGCGTGTCGGCGCTGGACACCTGAACCCGGAAGGCATCCCCTTCCTGCGGCATGGCATCACACGGTCCAGCCATTATCTTTCGGGTTCTGCGATCGGCATTGTCTCATTCGGAGGACTCATGAGGATTCGGACCAGGGTGTGGACATTCCCGCCTGCGGTGTTCATTCCCGTGGTGCTGGCGGGGTTCCTGCCGGCGGCGGGACAGGCGCAGGACCGGCTGAAGTCGATGCCGGGCTACGAGCGTTACGCGAGCCTGCGCAACGAGATCCCGCAGTCGGTCGGGTCCGGTGCGCTGCGGGTGACGTGGTCCGAGGATGGCAAGTCGTTCGAGTACGCGCGTGGCGGCACGCGTTACCGCTACGATGTCGGCTCGAAGTCCGCGACGGAGCTGAGCGGTGAGGCCGAGCAGGCCGGGCGGGGCCGGTTCGGCGGCCGTGGCGGCGGACCCGCGCGCGGCCGCCAGTTCGGGAGCGCGAAATCGCCGGACGGCACCATGGAAGCCATCTATCGTGATCGCAACCTGTGGCTGAAGGACCCGGCGGGGGACGAGAAGGCGTTGACCACGGACGGCAATGAATCGGCCCGCACCAAGTACGGCACGGCCAGCTGGGTGTACGGCGAGGAGCTGGGGCAACGGACCGCGATGTGGTGGTC
>Ga0055448_10000252_pt1 | contig 13073 bp, 14 predicted proteins | sample China_Galinas_PW_4_FD_57744 | JGI IMG/M metagenome (GOLD analysis project Ga0055448, IMG submission 57744) | Wetland microbial communities from San Francisco Bay, California, USA, that impact long-term carbon sequestration - China_Galinas_PWA_D2 | ecosystem: Environmental > Aquatic > Marine >... | reverse complement strand
CATTTCACAGAGAAGAGCTGCTCACGCAGCCTGCGGCCGTCGGGCAGTCCCTTCGTGTACCAGCCGAGGTGCTTGCGGAAGTCGCGTATGGCGCGGACCTCGTCATCCTCGAACGCGATCGCATTGCGGGCATGCTCGAGGACGATGGCGAAACGCGTGTCGACATCGGGGTCGGCGACGGACGGCAGGCCATCGAGCGCAGCCCGCGCCTGCGCGAACACCCACGGCGAGCCGTGCGAACCGCGCGCGATCATCACGCCCGCACAGCCGGTGTGATCGCGCATGCGACGCGCATCATCACCCGTGAACACATCGCCGTTGCCGACGACCGGGATGTCGAGTGCGGCCACCACCGCCGCGATCTCATCCCAGTCGGCCTGACCCGAGTACATCTGGGTCCGACTGCGCGCATGGATGGTCAGGATCCGTGCACCGGCGTCCTGGCAGCGCAGTCCGATCTCGACCGGGTTGCGGGTGTCGTCGCTCCAGCCGCTGCGGATCTTCGCCGTCGTCGGAATCGAGATCGTGGATGCCACTGCGCGAATGATGCGCTCGACGAGATCGAGGTCGCGCAGACACCCCGATCCGCCGTTCCGCCTCACCACCTTCTTCACCGGGCAGCCGAAGTTGATGTCGACGAAATCCGGCTCGTACGCCTGCTCGACCAGCATCGCCGCTTCCGCCATCGCGGAGGGATCCGCACCGAAGATCTGGACGCCGATCGGACGCTCCGCATTCTCGAAGCGCAGGTACGCGTGCGTCTTCTCGCTGCCACGTCTGAGCCCTTCCGCGCTCACGAACTCGCTCACGACCACATCAGCGCCGAACCGCCGGCACAACCGACGGAACGGGCTCTCGCTTACACCCGCCTGCGGCGCCAGGTACAGCGGGCAGCGATCTGCCGCCATCATCGTCTCGATACGCTCGTACATGGACCGAAAGCTAACCCGCCCGATCGACACCTTCAATCGACGTCGTCCCTTTTGACACCCGAACGCCACCGCTTGTATGTTCAGTTGCCCCGTACACATACGGGATCGGCCCCGGGAGGAAACACCAGCATGCGCTTGCGCGACTTCTTCGATAAGGACGCCGTTCAGCTCGACCTCATGGGCGAGACCAAGGACGACATTCTCAGGGAACTCATCGCCCTGCTGCATCTCGATGAGAAGAGCGAGGGCATCCTCTTCAAGATGCTCAAACGAAGGGAGAATCTCGGATCGACGGGCATCGGCCGCGGTATCGCCATACCGCACTGCCGCTCACTCGTCGTCAACCAACTGCGCGTCGCCTACGGCCGCAAACCGACGGGCATCGAATTCAACGCAATCGACAACCAGCCGGTCCACAACTTCTTTCTCATCGTCGCTCCACCGCTCGAGGTCAGCAACCAGTACCTGCCCGTGCTCGGCAAACTCGCCCAATTCGCGAAGGTGCCGGACATCGGAAAGGAGCTGCAAGCGGCGGAATCGGCCGACGACTTCCTCGGCCTGATCGAGACGAACGCTCCCTGAAAAATGAAAGGACGCCGGCCCCGACCGGGACCGGCGTCCTCTTCTTTCCTCCTACTTGGCCACCGTCATCTTGAGTGACGTGGCCTTCCTTCCGTTGACCTCCAGCAGAACCACGTAGACGCCAGAAGCGACGTCCTGTCCGTTCTTGTCCAGCCCATCCCAGTAGGCCAGGTAGTTACCCGGCCCGGGATATTCGAGCTTCTCGATCAGGGCGCCGTTGCCCGCTGGATGATTCAGCGCCGTCGGGACGGCGACCAACTGCCTCAGGATCGAGTAGATCCGGATCGTGACTCGAACCGGCTGACCTTTCTCAAAAAGCCCCGGACTCAGTGTGAACGGAATCTTCGTGACCGGGTTGAACGGGTTCGGAAAATTCTGGAACAGCCGGAAATCAACGTCTCGGCTTTCCGTCCGGGCCTGCGCGTGAGCGTGAGTCGCCGAACCAGCGAAGCCGAGAAGGAGGATGACACCGACGCGCAACAGGCGTCTCATCGTCACCTCCGCACAGAATCAGCTGTGCTGTAGCAAAGTGTGCGATAACCCTCCCGTTTGGTTTGAGCACTATTGGATTGCCCGATTCTTCCTCCGGTGATGGGATGATACCGCATGAGCGGAAGGTCGTCAAGGCCTTGTCGTTGCAGGGTCTAGGCCGGACCGGCCTGAGGTGGCGTCTCAACTCGTGGCACACTGCGGAGTTCGCCGGTCCTGACGGTGATTCCGGTGCGGTCGAGCCACGCGAGGAGCGGCAGCAGGTACTTTCGAGAGATGCCGAAGATATCCCGAAAGTCACCCGGTCCGAGGTCCGAGCGGCCGCCGAGATCAGAGCGGACGCGGGTCGCGGCGGCGGCAGCATGGGCGGCGGTGACGTATCGGTCGGGCGTGAGTGGAACGAGGTCTCCGGTCCGGGTAAGGTGGTGGAGCAGGTCCTCGAGGTCGGTCCTGGCGGCGAGGTCCGGCGGCAGCTCGGTGGCCGCGGTTGCCGCGACTCCGGCGGCATCGAGGGTCGCGAGAATCGCATTGCAGGCGGTCTGCTGCGCCCGAGTGAGGCGGGGCTGGTGGTCGGCGAGGCGAATGAGGCCTGCGTCGACGCGGATGACGTGATCCTGGCCGAGTCTCGCAATGACGTGGTCGGCAAGCGCGGACCCGGCTGTACCCCCTGCCCCGGAGCTCCCGGAGGTCCCGGAGGCACCGGAGGCACCGGAGGCACCGGAGCTACTGGAGCCGCCGGCGTTCCCGGAGGTTCGAGCGATCCGAGCGGTTCCGGCCGCCGGCAGTATCTGACGCGCCTGCTGGAGGGCGAGGCCGGGTGCGAGCGGGCTGGCGCGGTGGAAGTCACGCAGGCATCCGATGATTTTCTGGCCCGCAATGGAAACCAGCTCGTCGTGGAACAGCCGTCCGTCTACCCTGGCGACCGGTGCGTGGCGCTGACGGAGGACGGACTCCGCGATTGCGGGCGGAAGCGGTGTGGCGACGGGCAGTTGCTGGAGGTGCAGGCCGGTCCAGCCGGCCAGGGCGACGGCGGCCTCGACCGACGCGGCAGGGTCGTCATCGAGGATGGCGTTGAGCCGCTGGGCGGTTGCCCGCCCGACGCGTTTTCTGCGGCGGGCGGCGGGTTCGAGGATGAGGCCACCGGCAATCGTGGTGACCGGGGACCAGGAGCGGACGACGAAGCGGTCACCGGCGCGGGCGATGATGGGCTTTTCGAGCCGCAACTGGGCGATGTCTACGGAGCCGGGTTCGAGTGCGGGACCGGCGGCTGGCACAATGCGGGCGGCGACCTCGGCGGTTGCGAGGTGGAAGCGGACGCGCTGGCCGTGGCGGATGGAGGGCGCGCTTTCGAGCACACGCAGTCTGGCGGTTATGATGCGGGTGGACTGCCAGCCGGGCGCATCGACGAGGACATCACCGCGGCGCAGGTCGAGACGATCGACGCCGACGAGGGCGAGGGCGGTGCGTTCGCCTGCAGTTGCGGCATCGCGTTCGCGACCATGGGTCTGGACAGCGCGAACGCGGATTCTGCGGTCGGCCGGCATGAGTCGGACCTTGTGGTCTCTGGCGACGGTGCCGGACCAGAGCGTACCGGTGACGACGGTACCGGTCCCACGAATGGAGAAGACGCGGTCGATGGGGAGCCGCATGAGGTCATCGGCTGGCCGGCTTCGTATCAGGCGGGCGTGTTCGACCAGGTGGTCACGCAGGAGATCGAGGCCCTCGCCGGTGGTGGCGGAGACGGCGATGGCGGTGGTCCCGGCGAACGGACCACCCGCGAGCAGACCGGCAATGTCGTCGGCGACGAGGTCACGCCATTCGGGTTGTGCGAGGTCGGCCTTGGTCATCGCAATGACGACATCCCGCACGCCGAGCAGCTCGAGGATGGCGAGGTGTTCGCGAGTCTGCGGCATCACGCCTTCATCGGCGGCGACGACGAGCAGACCGAGATCGATGCCAGTAGCGCCGGCCAGCATGTTGCGAATGAAGTTCTCGTGACCGGGCACATCGACGATGCCGACGTGAATGTCATCTGCAATGGTGAGATCGGCGAATCCGAGATCGATGGTGATGCCGCGCCGCTTTTCCTCGGGCAGCCGGTCGGTGTCCACGCCGGTCAGGGCGCGGACGAGCGCGGTCTTTCCGTGATCGATGTGACCGGCGGTCCCGAGGATCAGCTGTCGCACGAGTCGTCGCTCCTGGCGCCGGCAATGAAGGTGAGTGAGCGGAGCGTCGCGCCTTCGAGGAGGTGGTGGTCGAGGTATCGCATGAGCAGCCACCAGTGGCCGCCGGTCTCACCGAGCCGGACGTCCCGACCGGCGACCATGGCGCGGAGCGCCTCGAGCGCGCGGGCAGGCACGGTCCGGCCGGGCGCGCCGGGCGCGCAGTCGTCGCATCGGATGCCACCGGCGGCGTAGTCGAAGCGAACCTCGGCACCTGTCGCCGGGCGACCGCACTGGATGCAGGCGTCGAGCTGGGGCGTGAACCCGAGGCAGGCGGCCAGTTGCCATGCATGCCCGATGGCGACGGCTTCGAGCTCGCTCTCCGCGGCGGATTCCAGGCGATCGAATGAAGCCGCGATCAGGTTGAAGAGGCGAGTCTGCGGCTGGTCGTCGCCGGCAGTCTGCCATGCCGCGACCGGATCTTCCTCGCGTGTCGCACGCAGCACGATCTCGGCAAGCATGGATGCACCGCCGAACCGGATCAGGTCACGGCCGAGTGCCTGACCGCTTCGAGAGAGGTCGAAGCCGGACAGCGTCTGGAGCTCACGGTTCTCCCTGATGTGAAGCGTCGCCATGCCGCGGCTGAACGGTTCGAGGAGACCGCTGTACTGGCTGCGTGGCCGTCTGGCGCCCCGCGCGATGGCGGAGGTAAGTCCGTGCGAAGCGGTGAGCAGCCGCAGGATCCGGCTGGTTTCGCCGTAGGCAAAAGCCTGGAGGACAATGGCCTCGACGGTGATGGCGGGCACGCCGATGCCGGCTAGTCTGCGAGCAGCCGCTCCATGAGGCGAGCCCGTTCGCGCCCGAGTTCGAGGTTCTCGCGATCGAGCTCGAGTTCCTCATCGATCGAGGCCAGCCTGATGAGCGTCTGCCTTTGCACGGGTGGTCGTGTGCTCCGACCGAATGCCCAGCCGGCGACGCCCAGCAGGGCGATCAGCGGCAGCAGGATCAGCACACTCCGACGTGGCCCGCCGCCTGGACTGACCGGCGGCAGCGAGGCGGGGCCCATGGCGGGGCCGCCCGGGATGGCGGGTCCGAGCGACATGGGTTCTCCGCCAACGACGAGCGTGTAGGGCACTCCCGTGTCGGCTTCACGGATGAACGGTCCGATGTACAGTTGTTCCTCGAAGCGCGTAGCCGCGAAGTAGACGGCAGCGGTATCGGCGGATGCCTCGGCCGATATCGAGAAAGCGCCGGCCGAATCGGTGGTCGCGGCACCGAGCGGAGCACCACCCGAACTGTCCACGCGGTGGAGCAGCACTTCGATGCCGGCAAGCGCCTGCCCCTGCGGATCTACCGCGTGGCCGGTCATCGTGACGTTGCCTGCGGATTGAGCGAATGCAGGCCGACTGGCGGAGCAGAGCAGGACGAGCGCGCCGATCGCGCGAATGACGGGTCGTCGCATCAGGGATTGAACCGTCCGAAGTCTTCAGGGTCGAGGTGCCGCAGGTATTCCCGCAGTTGTTCGGGGCTGAGCCCGGCGCCACCGGTATCGGACGTTGCGGATGGAGTCGGCAGGTCCGATTCGTCGACCGGCTCGGTGACTTCGATCGAGGTATGCTCGAGCAGGTCGTCGGTGGTATAGATCGATGCGGACATTCTGAGCGCGATCGCGATCGAATCCGATGGCCGCGCGTCGACGCTGACCAGCTCGCTGTCGCGCCGGATGATCAGCTCGGCGTAGTAGGTATCGTCGACGACCTTGGTGATCATGACGCGCTGGAGCGTCCCGCCGAAGCCGATGATCACGGAAGCGAACAGGTCGTGCGTCAGCGGGCGCGAGAACTTCATGCCGGCGAGCTCCATGGCGATCGCGCTGGCTTCGCCGGGACCGATCCAGATGGGAAGGACCCTCGATCCATCGACCTCCTGGAGAATGACGACCGGCGTATTCGATGTCCGGTCCAATCCGAGGCTCTGGACCTTCACTTCAACCATGGACTTGTCCGGCATGATACCCCGGGAGTTCGCGTTCTCGGTCCCGCCGACGTGGCATCGGGCCGGTTCGTTCACGGTCCTGCCGATCTCCCGCCCGTCGATCGAGCGTCATACCCGCATCCTGTCCATGGGATACGAACGGTGCAGACGGGTTCACGTCAACCTTCATCGTCCGGCGGCACGTCCGTGCCCCGCGTCTGGCCGGCGCTCTCGGGCCGGAGGTTCCACCTGTCCGAATACATCGAGAGGTCGATCCACTCATCGAGTCCGGAACGCAGAATCGAGACGATCTCGGGCCCCGTGGCTGCGTTCAGTACCTGTGCTACGGCTGCGCGAGCGGCGGCGGCGGGAACCGATCGGATCACCTTCTTGGTCTCGGTCAGCATGGACGGTCCGACACTGAGCGCCGAAATGCCGAGTCCGAGGAACAGGAAGATCGCCAGCGGGTTGGCAGCCAGCTCGCCGCAGACACTGACTTCGATGCCGGCGGCCCGACCGGCCTGTGCCGTCATCTCGAGGAGCCTGACGACTGCGGGATGGAACGGTGTGAAGCGGGGCGCCAGACGTGCATTGCCGCGGTCCACGGCGAGGGTGTACTGCACGAGGTCGTTGGTCCCGATCGAGAAGAAGTCGGCGTGGCGAGCGAGTTCCTGAGCGGTCAGCGCGGCGGCGGGCGTCTCGATCATGATGCCGAGCTTGTATGCCGGATTGAACGGCTTGCCTTCGCGCCTGAGCTGTTCCGCCGCCTGGTCGAGCAGGTCCCGCGTCATACGGATCTCGGAGACCTCGTTGATGAGCGGCAGCATGATTCGGACATCGCCGTGGGCGGTGGCTCGCAGGGCCGCGCGCAGGTGTGTAAGGAACAGGTCGGGCACATCCAGACACACGCGGATCGCACGCCAGCCGAGGAACGGATTCTCCTCGGGCGGCATGTGCAGGAACGACGGGAACTTGTCGCCGCCGAGGTCGAACGTGCGGATGAACACAGCGTGCCGCGGGAATGTCTCTGCGACGCTGCGGTACGACTCGTACTGCTCGTCCTCTCCCGGCTGCGTGCTGCGGCCGACGACGAGGAACTCGGTGCGGAAGAGACCTACGCCCTGCGCTCCGCGCGAGCGCGCGAATCCCGCTTCACCGGGCAGATCGATGTTCGCGCGCAACACGACCGGCTGATGGTCGGGTGTGACGGCTTCCTCCTGGGCGAGAAGTCCGAGCTCGTGCTCCCATTCACGGACACGCTCGTGGCGCTCGCGGTAGAGCCGCTTCTCGGTCTCGCTGGGTGATATGATGAGGCGACCCGACCGACCGTCGAGGGCAACGACCTGGCCATTGTGCACGAGGGTGCTGAAGTCGCCGAGTCCGACGACGGCGGGCAGGTTGAGCGAGCGCGCGAGAATCGCGGAATGGGACGTACGTGTTCCCGCATCGGTCGCGATGCCGACGATGCGGCGGCGGTCGAGCTGGACCGTGATGGTCGGCGTGAGATCACGCGCGACGAGGATCACGCCCTCGAGGCTGTCATCGAATTCGAGGTCGGGGTCGGGCATTCCGAGCAGCCGGCGCAGCATCCGGTGTTCGACATCGCGCAGGTCGATCAGCCGATCGAAGACCATGGGATGGCCACTGCGCGTCCAGTCGGCCTCGACCTCGAGCATGCACAGCTCGAAGGCGCGGGCGGCGGACAGACCGTTGACGCGAATGTACTCGATCGTGCGCTCGATCACGTCGCCATCCTCGAGCATCAACAGCTGCGGCTCGAAGATGCGCGCTTCGACTTCACCGAGTCGTTCGGCGGTGCGGCGCTGCACTTCCATGATGCGTTCGCGCGTCCAGGCTCTGGCTTCATCGAACCGCTCGATCTCGTGCTCGACATCGGCGGGCTCGATGCTCGTGTGCGGGACGCGTGGCATCTCGATGTGCAGCACGTGCGCCGGTCCAACGACGATGCCGGGCGAAGCCGGCGTGCCATCACGCGTGATGCTCACTCAATCCTCGCCGAATCCGCCTTCAACGAGAGTGACGAGGGCCGCAACGGCTTCAGCGGCGTCCTCGCCGTCGGCACGGATCACGAGCTCGACGCCCTGTTCCGCGGCCAGCATCATCATGCCCATAATGCTCTTGCCATTGACCTCCAATGCATCCCTTGCAACGAAGACATCGCTCGAGAATCGGTTCGCGAGCTTGACGAACTCTGCGGCCGGCCGCGCGTGCAGGCCGAGTCGGTTCTCGATGCGGACGAGTCGGCAGCGGTCGTCGCCCGACACGGTCACGTGAGCCATCCGTAGGCGAGGGCGGCGATGAGCGCCACAGCCATGGCCGTGACGATCGGCGTCCTTGCGGCGTTGCCGGAGCGGAGCCCGAGCGTGGCGGCGATGACGCCGGCCGCAAGCCAGGGCCAGCGGATCGCGCCGGCGGCGCCGTTGCCGAGCAGCAGTGGCAGACACATACCGAGCAGCAGTGCGCCGGCGCGCGCGATATCGCGCTGGACATGCGCGAGGTTTGCCCGACGCAGGACCTCACCGACCCTTCTGCCGTGGCGGAACCCGATGCGGAATCCCCAGGCCCGCAACGCGAGGTGACCCGCATTGTAGACGAGCAGGAACACGAGCGGACCGAGCCACCATGGAGCACCTGCAAAGACGAGCACGAGTCCGAGCAGCGCGCTTGCCGGCCTCCAGCCGGCCCAGACGAGCGCATCGCCGAGAGAGCCGAGCGCACCGCGAACGGCGATCTTGAACCGTTCAATGGTCTCGGGATCGGTCCGTTCCGCTTCCAGCTCACTGACGGCGCCGAGTGCCACTCCGACCAGGTACGGGTGGCTGTTGAAGATGTGGACGTGTCTGCGCACGGCGGCATCCCGGCCTTCGGGGTCGCCACGATAGATGGCGCGCAGAGCGGGCAGGAGCGCGAACGCGAACCCGCCTCCGATGAGGGTCCGGTAGTTCCACGACCCCTGGATCGCGAACGACCGCAGGAACATGCGGGTCCGGACGGCGGTCCCGCTCTTCACGCGATGACCACCATCAGGGTGCCTGCGACCGCGCCGACGACGAAGAGCGGCCAGCGCAGGGTCCAGCCGCCGAAGAGGCGCAGTGCGGCCGCCGCACTGCCGGCCGCGGACGCGACCAGAAGGCCGCGCGCGACCTCGGGCCCGAACACCCATGCGGACGCGAGCACCTGAATCCACAGGCAGCCAATGGCTGCACCGGCAACGGTCACGAGCGCGCCGCGCGTGAAATCGAGGAGCATTGCGGCCGAGTGCCGCCTGGTGATTGCCGATGCGGTGATCGGCGAAGTGCCGCTCGGCGCGATCCGTTCATTGAATCGCCTCATCAGATTGACGGAGCCTCCACCGATCCGCTCCCAGCCGAGTGCGAACATCACGGTCAGCAGCATGGCCGGCGCGTGCGCGGCCGGGCCAGCCCACGCCATTGCGAAAACAGCCGCTGCGGTGGCAGTCCCGGACTCCGGATACTTCGATGCGCCGATCGGCAGGATCGCCAGATGGAACGCTTCGAGGACCGCTCCCAGCATGGCGCCTTCCGCCGGAATGCCCGCCATCCAGCCGGCCAGCGCTCCGGCGACGAGCGGCCGGGAAATCATGGCCTGCGGGAAGGATGTCGTATCCAGCCCGATGATCCCGCCGGCAAGGACGGAAAGCAATGCGCTCATTCGGCGGTGTGACCGAGCAGTCGTTCAGCGGGCACTCGCCGTCCACCGGGCAGATCCTGCGCACTGGCCGCGGTCCCGGCCTGGAGCAGAGCGGTGAGCGCGTGCCGTTGATCGGCGTCCAGGTAGACGTACGGCAGGACCGCTTCCCTGCCGGGTGCGTAGTGCAGCCCGCCTATGTTCACCTCGCGCCCGCGCATGTCGGCCGCGCGTGCGAGTTGGAGCATGGTCATGATGTCCCGGGTCAGCAGCATGCTTCTCGATGAGTCCGCCATCCACTCGTCGAGGTGAGCCGCCGCATTGTCGACGCTCGAGAATCGCGCACTCATGCCTTCAGCAAGGCCGAGCCGGTACAGCTCCTGCTCCCACTCCGATGACGCGATCTCATCATCGACGACAATGATGTTGTCCGGGTGCAGCTCGTTTCCCCAGCCCACGACGACCTGGCCGTGGATCAGCCGTTCGTCAACCCTGAACAGCAGGATTGCCATGTCGCGGCGCTGTAGCGTTCACGGCGTGGATCGACGCCCTCGCCTTGGCGACGATCCGTTCAACGAGTTCCTCGCGCGGCATCTCGCGGTGCATGACGAAGTCGAGCAGCATGGGCAGGTTCACACCACAGATGACGGTCAGGCCGGTCTCGTTCCGGCAGAGCAGCCGCGCGGCGAAACCGCAGCTGCCACTCGGCAGGTCAGTGAACACGATCGCGGGTCCGCTGCCGACGGCGCCACGGACCTGATCGGCCAGCGACTGCGGTGACATCCCGCGGTTCGTTATCGCCACGAGGACGCCATCCTCGATGCCAGCAATGGATTGTACGGCATCGACGAGGCCGACCGCCATGTCGCCGTGCGCGAGCACCACGCCCCGCACCTGCGGATCACTCATAATCGCCTTCCAGGTACTGTCGCACCGGCTGCATCGCCTCCACCAGGCTCTCGTTGAACCGGCGAGCCGAGTGCACGCCGGAATACTTGAGCAGGTGGTTCATGGCAATGACTTCGGAGATCACGGTGATGTTCTTGCCCGTATTGAGCGGGATGATCACCTTCGGGATGTCGACGCCGAGGATGGGGATCTCCTCGATGTCCATGCCGGTCCGGTCATAGGCGATCTTCTCGTCCCAGTCCACGAGCTGGACGACGACCTCGATGCGCTTCTGCTGGCGGATCGCACGGATGCCGAAGAGCGCCTTGATGTCGATGATTCCGATCCCGCGAATCTCCATGTGGTGCCGCTGGAGCTCGTGCCCGCGGCCGATCAGGATGTCATTGCCCCGCCGAGTCACCATCACAACATCATCGGCGACGAGCCGGTGGCCGCGTTCGACGAGGTCGAGCACGCACTCGCTCTTGCCGATGCCGCTGCGGCCAATGAACAGCAGACCGACGCCGTACACGTCGGCCAGCGAACCGTGCATGTTCGTGGCCGGCGCGAACTGTTCCTCGAGGTACGGCTGGAGCCGGCGGTAGAACTCGCCGGTCTTGAGCTGGGACAGGAACAATGGCATTGCGTGCCGAGCGGCGAGCGAGACGAGCTCGGCGGGCGGCGTCTGCCCCTTGGTCACGATGACGGCGGGCATGGGCCGGGACAGGAACGCGTCGAGCGCGGCGGTGCGGCGATCATGGTCGAGCGATTCGATGTACTGGATCTCGGTTTCGCCGAGCACCTGAAGCCTGCCGCTGGCAAAGCGCTCGTGGAAGCCGGCCAGTACGAGTCCCGGATTCGAGATGGTCGCGTTTGTGATGGGCCGGCTCATGTCACAGCCCTCGTCGGAGACCCATTCGAGCTCGAGAATCTTCTTCTTCGCGCGGTAGAACTCCTCGACCGTGATCGTCTTCAATCCGTTTTCTCCGGTCACGTCAGCGGCCGACCACTTCACGGCGCCGTTGCCGTTTGCGGGCGCGTGCGCGCTTGAGCTGACGCTCGACTTTCGAGATTGCTTCGTTGAGTGCGTTGCGGTAGGTCGCCCCGATGCCATGACCAATGAGCGGTGGTCCGCCGGCCATGTTGAGACGGGCCTCGGCGGCGCGCCTGCCACTGGCGTGTTCGAATGAGACACTGAGTGCGGCGGCCTTCAACGGATATCGTTCGAGCCGCCGAGCGTGGCGGACGGCGTGGTCGTTCAGGGAGTCGGGGATCGTGCCATGGAGAGCAGAGACCTTCACCTCCATTGTGGTCCTCCGGTTCGGGGTTCGAATGACTCGATCGGCCGTGACGGTCGTCACGGGCGCGAGACGGATTCCTCGACGATCTTCCGGAGATGAGCCTCCGTCAGGTCGGCCGAGCGGTCCCATGTGAACTGCGCGGCGAATTCGAGCGCGCCGCGCGAGAGCCTCCGATTCAGGTCCTTGTCCTCGAGCATGCGTCCAATGGCGTGAGCGAGCCGTTCGACATCGCCGTGCGGGACGAGCAGTCCGGTCCGGCCGTCGACGACGGAATCCCTGAGGCCGGGTGAATCGCTCGCGACGGTCGGAGTCCCGCATGCGGCTGCCTCCAGCGTTGTGATACCCCAGCCCTCCCGCGGCGAGGTCAGTACGTGCACCCACGCGCGGCGGAACAGGTCCCTCTTGGTATTCTCGTCGACGAAACCGGGCATGTCGACCACGGCCTCGAGGCCGAGCCGGTCCCGCAGTCTGACGAGGTCGGCCGCATGGTCACCGGTACCGGCGATGACGAGGCGGACCGGCCGGCCCTCGCGAACGAGCCGGGCGACGGCACGCATGATCAGGTCGACGCGCTTGTAGCGTTTGAGCCGGCCGAGGTACAGCACAGTCGGGACCTCGAAACGTGTGACGACCGGGTCCGGGTGATACGTGTCGAGATCCACGCCGTTCGGAATGACCTCGATCCGGTCGGGCCGGAACCCGCGATCCACGAGATCGGCCTTCGTACTCTGGGACACCGCCTGGACCGGAAGGTGCCCGTAGACCCTTGCGAGCGGCCGCTCGAGCAGCCACGTGGCGGCGGCGACGGGCAGGCCGGCCTCCTCGAACGCCGTCGCGCCGAACAGGTGGTGCACGAGTAGTGCCAATGGCGACCGGATCCACCACGGCGTGAACAGCGGCGCCTTGTTGAGGTCCTCGATCACGACATCGAACCCGTCATCGCGGATGGATCGAAGGTACCGGAACACGGCCAGTGAGAACGTATGTCGCCGGCCGGTCCGGCGCACGTCAATGCCATCGAGGGTGACGCGGTCGGGCGCGCCGGTCCAGCCGGACGCGATCAACGTGACCTCATG
>Ga0055448_10000251_pt1 | contig 13097 bp, 8 predicted proteins | sample China_Galinas_PW_4_FD_57744 | JGI IMG/M metagenome (GOLD analysis project Ga0055448, IMG submission 57744) | Wetland microbial communities from San Francisco Bay, California, USA, that impact long-term carbon sequestration - China_Galinas_PWA_D2 | ecosystem: Environmental > Aquatic > Marine >... | reverse complement strand
GATCTCGACGAGCTGACGGTCCGTTACGGAGTCCCATCCGCGAGGACCCGGTTGCCAGGCACACCAATGCGCGATGGGACGCTCACCGAGCATTTCGATCCCGACCAGCTGGCATGGCTGCCCGTCGACTTCGCCGGAGAAGGACCGCCTCACCTCCCGTTGCCCGGCCACCCGTGGCCGCCCGAGCGTGAGCGAAACCGCGCCGGATACGCCCCCGCCACCTTTCGCCGAATGGTGCCACTCGACCATCAGGCCACCCGGATCCCGGATGGTGATGGCACGCTCCTCCGTGTGGACGGCCGCTTCGTCATGGACTCGATCGCTCACACCGCATCTCACGTCAGCGCCGCTCTGTTCGTGCTCGATTCCGTGCTCTTCCCCACCGCGAACATCCATCACGACGCGACCGTCGTGACCGACACGGCGTGGTTTCACTTCGAGATCCGATTGCCGCCCGGCGGCGGCCTCTATTCCATCGAGACCATGGAGCCCGATTCCCGGCTCGCCGGCCGCGCCCATTACTTCATCGACGACGAATCCGCCTCGACTCTCCGCGTCTCCGATCCCGTCATCACGTTCCCATGGTCACCGGGACCGGTGCCCACCGCCCGCTCCGACCCCGCCTTCCGACCCCGCGCCCGGTTGATCGTCCAGCCTGATGACACGCTCGGCCTCTACGCGGAAGCCATCGGTCTCGAGCCCGGAGGCACCTTCCGCGTGGCCCTTTCGATCCATCCCGCAAGCCGCCCTTCCCTGCCATCGCGCGTTTTCTCGTGGATCGGCGACCGGCTCGGCCTGTCCGAGCCCGACTCGCCGACCCGGCTCAGCTGGACCGACCGGGCCCGCCAGAACGGCACCGCCACCCTTGCCGTCGAGCTGTTCCCGCGGGACCGCGGCACAGGCGATCGCGTTCTCGTTCTCCACATCACGGATGAAGCTTCCGGCCGCAGCGTCGAGAGCCGGCGTATCATCCGGATCGACCGAACCCCGTGACGGCTTTCTTTTCCATAACATTCATGGTCGGTAGTCCACATGGAAATCACATCAGGTGGAGCGTGTCAAGTAATTGATAAGAAGCGCGTTATGTCTTGTCATGAGTTCACAGATGCTCGGCGCCATCGACCGCCTGTCCCCGACATGTTGAAAACGTCCATCGCGTCGACGCGCGTCCCCTGGAAGCGGCTTCGAATCTCCGCCCTGCACGACCGGCAGGGTGAGCGCCGGCCAGTGTTCCTGACAGTGTCAGATGGCCGGGTCAGCCGGCGGGAGAAGTCAGCGGGCCGGCTGGCGGAGAGGTTTGCGCCGTGAGGCACCGGGCGGCTGGCCTTCCGTGTCGACGAGTGGCGCGGGATCGGCGCCCGGTCGTCCGAACAGCAGGAACAGGCCGGCTCCAAGCACGATGATCGAGGCAAATTGTGAGGTGGACAGGCCGAAGACGAATCGATCCCCCTTGGCCCGGACGAACTCGATGAGGAAGCGCTCGACGGAGTACATGACCATGAACAGGCCGAAGAGCTGTCCCTGGCGGTGGGCTCGCCGTCCGATCCTCCAGAGAATAGCGAACATCACGAGGGCGAGCGTGATTTCGTAGAGCTGGGTCGGATGTACGGAAAGCACCTGGCCGGCCGGAATCGAGTCAGGCACGGCTGCTCCGACGGATCGCAGGTAGCCGGCAGTGCTGGGTGGTGACCCCTGCGGAAACGCGATACCGTACCATGCGTCGGTGGGTAGCCCGTAGTCGTCGCCTACCAGGAAACAGCCGAGGCGGCCTGTTGCGTAGGCAATGGCCAGGGCGGGTGCCGTGGCATCGAACATGGTGAACGTCGGAAGCTTGCGCCGCCTGACCTGGAACCAGTAGGCGGAGACGCCTCCGATGAACCCACCGTACCAGACCAGTCCGCCTCGACTGAAGATCGCGCGCACCGGATGCGCGGCGAGTTCATCTCCGTGCAATCCCACGTAATAGAGCTTCGCGCCGATCAGCCCACCCACGGCAATGCCCGCCAGGAGGTCCCAGGCCAGCTCCGCCGACATCCCGTACCGCTGGAGCTGCTTCCCGAGAATCCACGCTCCGACGATGAACGAGAAGAACATCATCACGCCGAAGCTCGTGATCGTAACGCCGCCGATTCTGACAATCACCGGGTACATGCGCGCTCCATTGGACGGTTCCAGCCGCCACGGATACCCCCGGCAGGACAAGTCGTTCATCCACCCCTCTCGACCGGACCGAACCGCGTTCCCATCTTCAGGCGAGGCGCTACCATTCCAGGAGGTCTCCCGCACACGCGGAGGTGTATCCTGATCGACAAACCGGAACCGCCGGAAATCGAGGGCAACCACAGCAAGGTGATCCGCCGCGAAAACGGTTTCTCCTGGCGCGGAGTTTCGATCGAACCCTACAAGCAGACCACCGGTCAATGGAAAGGCATCACCCGTCGCGAACTGTCCGGCAGGCGGGGCGAGTCACACCCCTTCCACGTCCGCTACTTCGAAATCGCACCCGGCGGTTTCAGCTCGCTCGAGCAACACGCGCACGAGCACGTCGTCATTCCACTCCGCGGCCATGGCCAGGCACGCTTCGGCTGCTACCTCTTCGACGTCGGACCCGGCGACGTCATCTACATCGCACCCCATGACCCGCACCAGTTCCTGAACCCCGACTCGAATCCCGAGCCCTTCGGCTTCCTCTGCATCGTCGACGCAGACCGGGATCCACCCAGCCCCGTCGGCGACGCCGGCCCCTGCTGGATCTGTCAGTAGCCTTCGCCCCGACATCAGGCTTGACGGTCCCCGGCCAAACCACTAACATCGCATGTGTAATGTCTTACAACCGTAGATGACGGAGGTCGCGGTGGCAGCGGCGAAGAATGTTCTGGGTGGGTTCGAGCACGAGGTGCTACTGGCGATGCTGCATCTGGGAAAGGATGCGTATACGGCGGCGATCGTGCTGGAGCTGGAGCAGCGGATCGGGCGGGATGTGGCGGCGGCGGCGGTCTACATGGCGCTACGGCGGCTGGAAGAGAACGGCCTGGTGGACTCGGTGCTGCGGGAAAGCGAAGGTCGTGGCGGCCGGCGGGAGCGCCGTCATTTCGAGGTGAAGTCGGAGGCTCTGGATCTGTTGCGTGAATCGAAGTGGCGGCTGATGCAGTTGTGGGATGGACTACCGGCTCTTGGCGCGAGCGAGGAGAGGCGATGAAGTCGTCAATGGACCGGCCGGGGCCGCCCCGTTTGAGCAGGCGAGTGCTGACTGGTCTGTTCAGGGAACGGGAGCGAGAGCACCTGGTGGGCGAGATCGATGAACTGTACTCAGTCCGGCTGGAGCGCAGGGGTCGGTCATCGGCGCGGCGTTGGTATCGATGGCAGGTGGTGCACTTCACTGTTCGGCTGGGTGGCGCGGCGCTGTGGCGAGCGGGATCAGGCGTGCTGGCGGACGTGTTCCTGCCGACGCGCCGGTTCCGTCATGCATTGCGGCGGCTGGCGGCGAGGCCGGGATACGCGGTGGTGGCGGTTCTGACACTCGGGATCGGTGTCGGCGGGGTAGCCACGGTCTATTCGGGAGCGGAGTGGGTGTTGCTGCGTCCGGTTCCGGGCGTTCGCGATCCGGGCAGTCTGGTGACGCTGATCATGGGATCGAGCGAGGACAACGGCACCTATCGGTTCTCGAACCCGCAATTCGAGGATCTCGAGTCAGGTCTTGGCGGGCGGGTAGCGCTGGCGGCGAGTTCGCCGGTCGAGGTGGATGTGGGAACGGAGGGAGGCGCTCTGCCTGAGCGCCATACCGGCGAGCTGGTTACAGCGGATTACTTCGCGGTCCTGGGTGTGTACGCGCAGGCGGGTCGTGTGTTCAGGCCGGCGGACCATGCGGCGAACGCGGGGCCGGCGGAGGTCGTGGTAAGCGATCGGCTCTGGCGGAACCAGCTGGACGGACGTCCGGACGTAGTCGGCGGCGAGATCCGGATCAACAGTGAGCCGTTCACGGTGATTGGCGTGGCGCCGCGCGGGTTCCGTGGCGCAGAGTTGCCCGGAGCGGCCGATCTGTGGGTGACGCCGAGCGCGATCGGCACGGTCAGGCAGGGTGAGGGGACGGACGCGCTGTCGCAGCCGGGTCACGGTGTGTGGCGGAAGCTCGTTGGGCGCGTGTCTCCTTCGATGACGGTGGCGGTGGCGCAGGCGACGGCGAATCGTGCGCTCGATGCGTGGCGGGAGGCTCATCCGGGCGGACCGGTACACCAGGTCTATCGGGTGTATGGCGGTGTCGGTCTGGATCCTGGACTGCGGTCCTCGGTGCGCCGTTCGATACTGCTGCTTGCGGGTGCGTCGACACTGTTGCTGCTTCTGGCAGTGGCGAACGTTGCGAACCTATCGTTGGCGCGTGCAGCGTCCCGTCGTTCCGACTCCGCTATCCACCTTGCTCTTGGGGCGGGCCGGTGGAGGATCGCGCTGGACTCGCTGGCAGAGAGCGTGCTGATCGGCGGTGGTGGCGCGGTGGCGGCACTGCTGGTAGCCGTCGGCGGGTCCCGTGTGTTTGCGACTTCGAGCTTCGCCGACGGCGGTGCATCGCTGGACGGGATGGCGTTGGACTGGCGCGTGGTTGTCGTGGCCGTGCTGGTCGCGGCATTCGCAGGACTGCTTGCGGGTATCGCACCGGCGACCAGCGCCAGTCGTGAAGCCAGGCTGGTTGACCTGTCGGGCCGACGCCACGGTCACCGTGGAAGCTCACGTTTCCGCGGTTCGCTCGTCGTCGTTCAGGTCGGGTTGTCGACGATGCTGGTGGTGAGCGCGGCATTGCTGGCCCGGAGTGTCGCCAACCTGCGGAACATCGACATGGGCTATCGGCCGGATGGCGTGGCGATGTTCTCGATCGATCCATCCCTGCACGGTGAAGATGCGGCCCGTACGACCCGGCTGGTGGCGCAGCTGAGAGATCGGCTCGGGCGGGAACCCGGCGTACGCTCTGTTGCGGCCGTGTATCCCGCTTTGCTCGAAGGCTGGAGCTTCCCGGCGTCGTTCTATCCGCCCGGCGCGGAGAAGTCGATGGCGACGCGGATCACAGCGGCGGCGTTCATGGCGACACCCGGTCTGCTCGAGACGCTCGGTTCCGATGTTCTCGCCGGCGGTGATTTCCCGGAGGCGACCGCCGGCAAGGCGACGGATGAGGTCATCCTGAGCGAGAGCGTTGTGCGCGCCGCGTTTCCCGGCGTGTCGCCTTCCGAGGTGGTGGGTCGCAGCGTTCCGGGACGAGGCGATGAGACGCTGCGCGTCATCGGTGTCGTTCGCGACGCGCGCATGACGGTCGTCGACTTCGACCCGGAGATCTACAACGAGGCTGCGGTCGCGATCCGGCCTTGGGCCGGGTCGGATGCCGAATCGGCGACGGTCCTGGTCCGTACGTCGGGTCCACCCGAGCGGATGTTCACCCGGCTCCGGGCCGCGGCTCGCGAGGTTGCACCGTCCCTGCCGGTGTACGACCTGCGCTCGGTCCGGATGCAGGCGGACAGGTTGATTGCCGGCCGGCTGGCGATCGCACGGCTGGCACTGACGCTTGCCATGCTTGGTCTTCTGCTGGCGGGGATCGGGCTGTATGGCCTGCTGGCATACAACGTGACCGAGCGCAGGCGTGAGATCGGTGTCCGGGCAGCGCTCGGTGCGCAGCCGGCATCGGTGCTCGGCGGCGTCGTTGCGGGTGGCCTCGGCCTCACGAGCGTCGGGCTGGTCGCCGGATTCGTGGGTGCCGCATGGTCCGGCCGCCTTCTCGAGAGCCGCCTCTACCACCTGAGCAGCTTCGACCCGTTGAGCTACCTCACCTGCCTCGTGGTTCTGCTCGCAGTTGCCTTGCTGGCCAGCCTGTGGCCCGCCTGGCGCGCCATGTTGATCTCGCCCATGGAATCGTTGCGAGCAGATGGATGAGGGCGGTCAACAATCCGGCACGAGAGGTGTCGACAATCCCGAACGGAGCAAGGTGAGAGCATGAGCACCCGGAAGAACCCTGATCGACCTACTCCCCCGGCTTCTTCGCGGCGGCTGCTCAGGCGATTGCTGCCGGACGCCGACCGCGAGCACCTGATCCGGGATCTCGATGAGTTGTACGCCCACCGGCTCGCGGAGCGTGGCGAGGGCAGCGCTCGTCGATGGTACAGGTTCCAGGCCGCCGGTTTCGCGGTGCGACTCTGCGTCGCGGGGGCCGCGCGCTTCACGACCCGTTTCCTGGGCGCGACCATCAGGCCGGGTGGACGGATGCGGTTCGCTGCCCGCCGGCTCCTGCGGCGGCCCGGCCATGCCGCCACGTCGATCCTGACGCTGGGTCTCGGCGTCGGCGGAATCGCCACGGTCCATGCCGCGGCAGAATGGACACTTCTGAGACCGGTGCCCGGCGTTCGGTCACCCGATCGGCTCGTGATGTTCCAGCTGGCGTCGACCGAGAACGACCGCACGGTGTCATCTCCGGTCTCCCAGCCCGACCTCGAGACCTTGCGGGAGCGCCTCGCGCCGCTGGTCGCACTGGCCGCCAGCTCACCGGAGGACATTGATGTCGATGCCGGTGGCATTCCGGTTCGGGAACCTGCCGAGATCGTGAGTCCCGACTATTTCGAGGTTCTCGGCGTAACGGCGGTCGTGGGCAGGCTGTTCCGGCCCGCGGACCATTCGGCGAACGCGGGCCCGCCCGAAGTCGTCGTGAGCCACAGTGTATGGCAGCGACTCCTTGGTGGCAGACCGGATGCGGCCGGCACGGACATTCGACTGAACGGCCACCCCTACACCGTGATCGGCGTCACTCCGCGCGGATTCCACGGCGCGGTCCTCTCGGCACGGGCGGGCATCTGGGTAACGACGAGTGCCGTCACCGACGTCCAGCCTCAGACGGGCTCACGGGCGTTGACTTCGAGGTACAGCCCGATGTGGCAGACTCTGGTCGGACGGCTGACGAGCAACGGTGCGATGGGGCCAGTGGAGGCTGAGGCCAACACGGTGGTCGAGGGGATCCGCAAGGAATACCCGATGAGTTCGTTCATCCTGCCGGATCTCGCGTTTCGCGTCTGGCCGGGTATCGGACTCGAGCCCGGGTTCCGGGCGCCGGTTCGTCGTTCGCTCATGCTGCTTGCTGGTGCTTCCCTGCTGCTGCTCCTCCTGGCCGTTGCGAACGTCGGCAATCTCGGGCTCGCCCGCGCGGCTTCACGGCGATCGGAGTCCGCGGTCCACATGGCCCTCGGCGCCGGACGGCTCCGGATCGCGTTGGATACGCTGGCCGAAAGTCTCCTGATCGCGGTCGGTGGCGCGGCGGTCGCGTTGCCGGTGGTCGTTGCCGGATCGCGTGTATTCGCGGGGGCGAGCTTCTCGAAGGACGCCGGGTCTCTCGCAGGAATGTCGCTCGACGGAACCGTGGCGCTGGTTGCTTTCGGCATCGCGGTCATCGCCGGCCTGACCGCGGGACTGGCGCCGGCCGTTGTAGTGGGCCGCGAGCGCGCCATCGCGGAGCTGTCCGGTCATCGCCACGGCGGGCTCGCCACCGCACGCATTCGTGGCGCCCTCGTCGTCGTTCAGGTGGCTCTCTCCACGGTACTCGTCATCAGTGCCGTGCTGCTTGCCCGCACGATTTCGAACCTCCGCAACATCGATCTCGGCTTTCGTCCGGATCACGCGGTCGCCTTTTCCACCGAACCCGGACTCCACGGTCTGGACGACGATGCGATGCACGCCTTCGTCGAGGGCGTCCGGCAGCGTCTCACGGATGTACCCGGAGTTCTGTCGGCAGGCGCGGTGTACCCCGAGATCCTCCAGGGCTGGAGCGTAACCACACGGGTGCACCGGCAGGGCGCTGCCACGGAGCAGGACGCCATCGCCGTCGCGTCGCTGAAGGGCACTTCCGGGCTCATCGATGCGCTCGGGTTGCGATTGCTCGCAGGTCGTGACTTCCCGGCCGGCCGGACCGCGCAGGACGACGATCGAACAGTGGTCGTCAGTGAGAGCGTCGCGCGCAGAGCCTTTCCGACGGCGGACCTGGCGAGCGTCGTGGGTCGGACGCTCGAAGGAACCGGTCGAAACGCGGAGATGCGAATCGTCGGAATCGTGAACGACGCGAATCTCTGGAGCGTCGAGGAGCAGGATCGGCCGTTCATCCTGCGCCCATGGCCCGAGTGGATCGATGGAGGTCAGGCGACGATCCTGATCCGCCTTGCCGGCCGCCCGAACGACGCGTTCGACCGGATCCGAGCCGCGGTGCGTGAGGTCGATCCGACGCTTCCGATCTACGACCTGCGATCGGTCCGCGGGCAGGTCGACCAGTTGCTTGCCGGCCAGCTCACCATGGCGAGGCTCGCGTTGGCCCTCGCCATTCTGGGGCTGTTCCTGGCTGGTATCGGACTGCATGGCGTACTCAGCTACACGGTAACCGAACGCCGGCGTGAGATCGGCGTACGTACCGCGCTGGGTGCCCGGCCGGCACGGCTGCTCGCCAGCGTGGTGCTGCGCGGGCTCGGCCTGACCGGCACGGGTGTGGGCGTGGGGTTCCTCGGGTCGGCATGGGCTGGACAACTGATCCAGAATCGACTCCACGAAATGAGCGCCCTTGATCTGACGAGCTACACCACCGGGCTGTTGATCCTCGCGGCGGTGGCGCTGCTGGCCAGCGGGTGGCCGGCCTGGCGAGCGATGTCGGTCTCGCCAATGGAGACGCTGCGAAGTGACTGACGAAACCCGCTCCACTCATTGCGATACTGGCGATCGAGGCATTGCTGCCGACGAGCCGGACACCCGGCCGCGACGCACGTACCTGAACCGATCGGATTCGACCGGAGAAGCCTGATGAGACCGGATTCGGAGGCCCGAGGCCTCGTGAAGCCGCCGCGCTGGTTGCGCAATCTGCTGGGCCGGATGCTGCCCGTGAGCGACCGCGCCCACCTGCTGGAAGATCTGGACGAGCTTTATGCTCTCCGGTGTGAACGACGCGGAGCCGGCCTTGCGGGCTGGTGGTATGCCGTGCAGGTCGTCGCGTTTGCGACCCGTCTGGGATCGAGCGCGGCCGACCGTGGCATGAACGCCATGTTCCGGACCGTGATCCGACCCGGCAGTGGCTTGCGCCTGACCGCCCGCCGCCTGCGTCGGCGACCGGCGCAGACTCTGGCTGCGATCCTCACGCTTGGCGTTGGTGTCGGCGGTGTGGCGACTGTATACGCGACCGCCAACTGGGTGCTTCTGCGACCGGTCCCGGGTGTCCGCGATCCCGATCGGATGGTCACGCTCCAGCTCGAGTCGAACACCTACGGCAACGGGATTTCGTGGCCCATCTCGCAACCGGACCTGGAGACGCTCGAGGAGCGACTCGCACCACTGACTTCGCTGGCCGCCAGCAGCCCGGCGCACATCGATGTCGATGTCGGCGGCGGCCCGATTCGTGAGTCGGCCGAGCTGGTCACGCCCGACTATTTCGAAGTCCTGGGCGTCCGCGCGACGGTCGGTCGGGTGTTTCGTGCGACGGACCACACCGGCAACGCGGGTCCGCGAGAGGCCATTGTCAGCTACCGGTCATGGAAGCAACTGATGGGCGGCCGCTCCGATGTCGTCGGAAGCGACATCCGGCTGAACGGCCATCCGTACACCGTCATCGGAGTGGCGCCGCGCGGATTCCATGGTGCGGAACTGGCGCGAGATACGGATGTCTGGGTGACGACCAGCGGCTTCACCGACATCGATTCTGGCGCGGACCTGGCCGACCTCGGTCTCCGGCATGTCGAGGTCTGGGAGAACCTCGTCGGTCGGCTCGTGTCGGGGGCCGCGACCGTCAGCGCGGTCGAGGCTGACGCCAATCGCACGATGGAGGCGATTCGACAGGACTACAAGTCCCATTCGTTCCTGGCGCAGCACTTCGTGTTCGGCGCGTATGAAGGTGTCGGGCTGGCACCCGCCCTGCGCGGCTCGGTTCTCCGGTCGATCAGGCCGCTGGCCGGAGCGGCGATCCTGCTGCTTCTGCTGGCCGTGGCGAACGTGGCGAATCTCGGCCTCGTTCGCGCCGCATCACGCCGCTCCGAGTCGGCCATCAGCCTCGCCCTTGGTGCCGGTCGTTTTCGGGTCGCAATGGACTCATTTGCCGAGAGCCTGCTCATTGCGTCCGGTGGCGGTGCGACGGCCCTTCTGATGACGCTCGGCGCAGCTCGCGTCTTTGCTGGTTCGACCCTGTCCGATCAGGGACGGTCGTTCGCATCGCTGGAAGGCATGACGCTCGACTGGAGCGTCGTACTGCTCGCCGGGGCCGTTGCCGTCTGCACCGGGATGCTCGCCGGTCTGGCGCCGGCCATGGAGACCAGCCGCAGCATGAGCCTCGGCGAGCTTTCCGGGCACCGTCACGGCAGTCGCGGTGGTCTCCGGTTCCGGAAGGTGATGGTCGTGTTCCAGGTAGCGCTGTCGACCGTGCTCGTCGTCGGGGCAGGCCTGCTGGCTCGTACCGTTGCCAATCTGCACGACATCGATGTCGGGTTCCGGCCGGATCAGCTGGTCCTGTTCTCGATCGAGCCCGGTCTGCACGGAGTCCGCGAGACCGAAATGACCGGACTCGTCGACCGTATCCGCCGCCGTCTCGCGGCCGAGCCGGGCGTCGCGGCCGTCGCGGCCACCCGCCCTGCGCTGCTCCAGGGAAACGGCTGGACCGCCGCGGTGCAGCCCGAGGGTGCGGAGGACGCCGATGACAAGAGCGTCATCAGCATCGGGTTCACGGTGTCGCCCGACATGCTGGCAACGCTCGGTGTCGAGCTTCTGGCCGGCCGCGACTTCTCCGCCGGTGAAGCCATGGATACGCAGGATCGGGGGATCATCATCAGCGAGACGGTCGCGCGACAACTGTTCCCCGGCGTCGATCCCCGTACGGTCGTCGGCCGGCTCCTGTCGGTGCCGCGTCGCAAGGAAGCACCGCTGCGCGTGATCGGCGTCGCGCATGATGCCCGCCTCTGGCAGATCGAAGTGGATGAGGGCATGCCGTTCACGTTCCGGGCATGGTCGTCCAACTGGACGAGTGACGGCGAAGCAATGATCGGCGTGCGTGTGACCCGACCGGCCGTCGAGATGTTCGACCGCATTCGAGCCGCGGTACGTGACGTCGATCCGTCGTTCCCCGTCTACGACATGAGATCCGCCCGGCAACAGGTCGACGTCCTGCTGGCGCCCCACCTCACTCTGGCGCGCCTCGCCCTCAGCCTGGCCGTGCTGGGCCTTCTGCTTGCCGCAATCGGTCTCTATGGCGTCCTCGGCTATTCCGTCACCGAACGGATGCGCGAACTCGGAATCCGGACGGCGCTCGGTGCCCGCCCCATGACCCTGCAGGGAAGCGTGTTGCTGGCAGGCCTCAGCCTGACGGGTGTCGGTGTCGCGATTGGCTCCGTGGGCGCGGCCTGGGCCGGTCGCATCATCGAGCACCAGCTCTACCGCATGACGCCGTTCGACCCGGTGAACTACGGTGCAGGGCTCGCGCTCATCATCGCCGTAGCGTGTCTGGCAAGCTGGTGGCCGGCGCGCAGGGCCATGTCGGCATCGCCGATCGAAATACTGCGCGCCGATTGAAGGCAACCGGACGGCCGCACCGCGCCCGCCCGGAGGACCTGAACCGACGATGACGCAACCGGCACGTGCGGCACGCGGTCCCGACGGGCCCCAGCCGGACGACTCGACAAGCCCGTGCGACCCCGCCGAAGAGACGGGTGCCCGTCTGCCTCATGCAGATCGGGCACCCGTTGTGTCTGGCTGCCGGCGGGCCAGGCCGATCCCGCGGAGTCTGGAATCGCTCAGGGCGTTCCCGGCGCCGGCATCGGCGCATGCTGCCCATGCTCGCAACTGACGGCCGGGTTGAACTGGTTGAACACGCCGTCCGGATTCTCGCGGTAGAGCCAGATGTGCAGGTCGTAGTGAGACTCGAAGCCGTGTGCCTCGTCCACTTCCGTGGCCGGATCATCTGTCATCTGGAAGTAGTCCTGTCCCATGTACGACGGCGGCGCCGTGTTGCCGGCCTCCTCCCATGCCGCCGTCCACACGAGGTTCTCGATGCCCGCCAGCTTCAGTGAGCCATCCGCCTGCGGTTCGTACATCAGGATCGCTGGCTTCGTGAAGTCCATGTACATCCCCGTCCCGCTGACGCGGCCGGGCGCCTCCTTGATCCCCAGCAGGTCCGGCCGGAAGTAGTGGAGGCCCATCGCACCATTGGCCACCGGCTCACCGACCATGTCGGCGGTGACACACATGCCCGTCGGATCAGCTATGTAGCCCTCTGCCAGGGCCACATTGACGTCATTGAACCGCTCGTTGGCGGATCGCAGGTTGTCGAGTGCGGTCGCCAGCGGCGAGGTCTCGGCGGTCTCGGAAGTGGCGGCGGCGTCGGCGTCACTATCCGCCGCCCGGTTGCATCCGACGATGGTGGTGATGGACACGAGTACAGCTGTCGCGATGAGCGGTTTACGGGACATGCGTTCCCCCAATCCGGATTGTGAAAAGAAGAAGTCCGGTCCCGGGTGTCGGCGTACCGGGGGGGCGCCAGACCGGAAAACAGCGTGTGGACCCACAAGTATGCTGGCATGACTGCGCCATCCGGCGCAAGACCATCGCCGGGAAATGCCTGAATCCCCCGGCAGCGGATCAGCACCTCCGCTCTGTTTCTTCGAGCCCGGTTACCGGGGGCGCCGAGTGGGACTTCTTCGTCCGCCAGAAGTGGGACATTTGCAACCGCCGCCAACACCAACTTCAGCTATCGGGTGGCGGGCCGTCAGGCCAGCGGCCGCCATCTTCCCACCGCTTCATGTCCGAAACGATCGCGCTCATCCACGCGCGAATGGACCACGGCGTCCGGTCCGGCGCGATCCTGGGATCCACTTCGCGGGCTTCACGACGGTCCATGAATCGGCGGACATCGGTTCGATCCCGTTAACGAGATAGTCCGGCCCGGACGTGGAGCGCACCCGCGAGATCCCGCAACGTGGTCACATTCGAACACCGGCGACCGGCCAGGTAAGCGTAGCACGTCGATCGCTTCAGACTGGCCGGCCGACCGTTCGCCTGGACGGCGGCCCTCAAGGTCTCCGGCCATTCGAACAACCCCGCGCCTCCGTATGTCTGCAGAGTGT
>Ga0055448_10000248_pt1 | contig 13224 bp, 11 predicted proteins | sample China_Galinas_PW_4_FD_57744 | JGI IMG/M metagenome (GOLD analysis project Ga0055448, IMG submission 57744) | Wetland microbial communities from San Francisco Bay, California, USA, that impact long-term carbon sequestration - China_Galinas_PWA_D2 | ecosystem: Environmental > Aquatic > Marine >... | reverse complement strand
CACATGCATCCCGTTCGGCCACGTCAGCTCCGGCGGGTCATACGACATCAGCGCCTCCAGACCCGGCTCCATGCCGGCCGGTAGCGACTGCGCCAGATGCGCCGCCATCGTCACGTCCTGCCACGACACCCACGAATCCGGCCGCTCCCGCACGATGTAACGGCCCCCGACCTGTTCCAGCTCCGCCACCGCCACCCCGAGCAGATGCGCCGCCACCTGCCTCACCTTCGTTTCCACCCGCCGCGCCGCCCGCCAGACCGCCGTGCCGCCGACCGGTCCGCCCCGACTCCCGTGAGTGCCCATCCCGAACGGTCCCGCCGCCGTGTCACCATGCGCCACCGCAACATCCTCGACCCCGACACCAAGCGCCGCAGCAGTAATCTGCGCGTACGTCGTCTCGTGCCCCTGCCCCTGATCATGCGACCCCGTCTGCACTGTCACCCGACCCGTCGGATGAACCCGAACCAGCGCGCTCTCCCACAGCCCCGCCTGCGATCCCGCCGCCGTCGCCTGCCGCGATGGCGCGTGCCCCGATGCCTCCACGTAGCATGACACGCCGATCCCCATGTGCCGCCCCTGCTGCCGCAGCCGATGCTGTTCCTCTCGCAGCTCGTCGTAGCCGGCGCAATCGAGTGCGTGCTCGAGCGTTTCAACGTAGTTACCAACGTCGTATACAACGTTCACGGCGCTGCGATACGGCATCAGCGAACGCGGGACCAGATTGCGACGGCGCAGTGCGACCGGGTCGGTACCGAGCTGACGGGCGGCGATATCCAGAAGCCGCTCCAGCACATACGTCGCCTCGGGGCGGCCCGCGCCGCGGTACGCATCGACCGGCGATGTGTGGGAGAAGACGCCGGTGACCTCGCAGTGGATCGCGGGGATCGTGTACGGTCCACTGAGCACGGAGCCGTAATGCCAGGTCGGGACGGCGGCGGCGTAGAGGGACAGGTTGGCGCCGAGGTTGGCGAGTGTCCGGACGCGTAGCGCAGTGATCCGGAGGTCCTCGTCGAAGGCGATGGCGGCGTCGGTCACGTGGTCGCGGCCGTGGTTGTCGCTGGTGAAGCTCTCGCGGCGTGTGGCGGTCCATCGGACGGGCCGGCGGAGATGTCGGGCGGCCCAGGTGACGGCGACCTCTTCGGGGTGGATGGCGATCTTCGAGCCGAATGCGCCGCCGATATCGGGTGCGATCACGCGCAGTCTGTGCTCGGGGATTCCGAGGACGAACGCCGCCATGATGAGGCGGTGGACGTGCGGGTTCTGGGAGGTGAGGTGGAGCGTGAGGTTGCCGGCGTTCCAGCTGGCGGCGCACGCGCGGGGCTCGATGGCGTTCGGTATGAGCCGGTTGTTGCGGATCCTCTGCCGTACGACTGCGTGGGCTTCGTGGAAGGCCTGATCGGTCGCGTCGGCATCGCCGATGGCCCACTGGAAGCAGACGTTCCCGGGCGCGTCGTCGTAGACGGTCGGGGCGCCGGGAGCTGCGGCGAGCTCGACATCAGTCACGCAGGGCAGCGTGTCGTGGTCGGCGACGACGAGGCCGATGGCATCGCGCGCGGCGGCCGCCGTTTCAGCAATGATCATGGCAATGGGTTCGCCATGGTAGCGGACGCGGTCAATGGCCAGAGCGCGACGCTCACCGAGTTGCATGCCGGGGATGAGCCATGCGGTCGGAATCGGGTTGACTCCGCCGTCGGCCAGGTCATGGCCGTCGAATGCGGCCACGACGCCCGGCAGCGCAAGGGCGGCGGAAAGGTCGACGCTTCCGAGGAGCGCATGGGCCCACGGGCTCCTGACGAACGCCGCGTGGAGCGTGTGCGGCAGGTCGAGGTCGTCCGTGAACGTACCTGCTCCGCGCAGCAGCCGTTCGTCTTCGATCCGGGGTATCCGCGCCGCGGGAACCAGGGGTACCTGTGGTTCCGTCATCTCAATTGCTCACGCGGGTGCGCCCGATGCGCGCGCCGCGCGCGCGATCGACCGCACGATGTTCTCATAGCCGGTACAGCGGCAGAGGTTGCCCGCCAGTGCCGCGCGAATCGTCGCCTCATCCGGGTCGGGCTTTTCGCGGAGCAGCGCAACGGCGGTCATGAGGACGCCGGGCGTGCAGAAACCGCATTGGAGGCCGTGCTCCGCGCGGAACGCTTCCTGGATCGGATGAAGGGTGCGACCGGTGCCGGCCAGACCTTCGACGGTCTCGACGGACGCGCCATCGGCCTGGACGGTCAGGATCGAGCAGGCCTTGACCGGTGCGCCATCGAGGAGGACCGTGCAGGCGCCACACTGGTTCGAGTCGCATCCCACGTGCGTGCCTTTGAGCCCGAGCACATTACGGAGGTAGTGCACGAGGAGGGTGCGCGGCTCGACCTGCCGGCGAGTTCGTTCGCCGTTTACCTGAATCGTGACGGTATCCAATCGGGTTTCCCTGCCCTCCCAGAGCCGACAAGCGGTGAGCCTCCCGGGTCGGGTTCGGCAATCACGGGTCCGGGCGTGAATAGGCCCGGCACGGCCAAACCGCCGGGCGGACCCGCAGATTGCGGGTCGTTCGATCCGCCGTCAAGAACGGAGGGCCGCGCCCGGCGCCGCTGCGTATCGCTCCATGCACCTTGCAACGTTCCGTTGCAATCCGGGCCTTCGGCGGGTCGTTTCCGGGCGCCCGGGAGATGGTGCGGGTATTGGATAAGTCGCTACTAGACAATTGATTAGGAGTTTTCACGCCGCCGCCGGACGACGCCGGCACAGTCCTCGCCTGATACGGCGGTTGCACCGGGGGGTGCGGGTGGGTCGCGAGGTCGCTCGACCGGACGGCTCACCGGGTAGCAAACTGCCGGAGCGCGGCGCCCGCCGCGCTCCGGCGCTAGCCCGGCGGAGACTGTGTACGAGACGATCAGCGAAGGCATCATCAGCACTGTTTCCGCCGCGGCCGTCGTGGGTGAGGGGTCCTCCGATCAGGTCGAAGTGTCGCGCATGACGATCCGGGATTTCGAGGCAAGAATCCGACGTTACAACTCCGATCTCGGCTCGGACAGCGTCACGTTCCGCGCCGCGGTGATCCTGCTTGCCGGGCTCGAGTACGGTCACAACATCGACCGGATCGCTCGGCGCACCGGCTATGACCGACCGTTCGTCGCACGGGTCGCCCGGCGACTCACGGACAACGGCGTCTGGAACGCCGGCGTCACCGTCGCGGACTGGAGTTCCGACGACGAAGCGTCCGGCACGTTCTGGAACGATGTCGCCGTGGCCGAAGGCAAGATGTGCCGCAGAATCGGACCGACCGGTCAGATCGAGTGGGCGCCCGCCGGCTTCTGGAACAAGAGCTTCCTCTTCGTCGATCCGGACGCCCAGCAGAGTGTATCGGCGTTCTACCACGACGCCGGCCCGGGAACGGCCGGGGCAGGGTCCGGCGATTCCGCAGACAATCGCGACGACGCGATGCTCATCGGTGACGCCGCCGCGGAAGACGAGCTCGAGACCGCCCTGGCCGCCCTGTCCTCGAGCCGGCCGGAGGTCGTCGAGACGGAGATCGTCGGGCCGGGGCCGGGCACGTCCGTCTTCATGTCCGCGCCTTCCGGCAGTACCACGGTTCCGCCTCTCGAAGACCTCTTCCGGGACGTGGTCTGGATCGGCTGAGAACCCGCCTCCCTGCTGCTACGCCTCTGGTGTGGCCGCCGCCCAACAGACGACAGATTCGAGCGCCAACACAACCGGACCGCCGGTCCGTGCAGCTGACGCTGTGATGGCGTAAGTCATTGAAGGACCGTCAGTCCGGTCCCAACCAGTCAGCCCTGCGGCACGGCATGGGATTCGCACGCTGGCCGAGCGAATGCCACGATCAGATCTTCACTGTCAGGACCATGGCCAACGTCAGCAGAATGTTCCGATCGTTCGTGCCGGCACTCTACGGCGTCGCCGCCCTGCTCACCATTGCGCCGTTCACTGAGATGCTCGGTGCCGCGGGCCGTATCCAGCCCGGTCTCGCTTCCTGGCGATTCGGGGTCCTGGGGCTCGGCTTCAATGTCCTGATCGTGCAGACGCTCGGCCTCGCGCTCGCCCTCGGCGTCGCCGCCTTGCTCGGCCACAGGCGAGTCCTGCGCGGCGCGGCCGCCGCCGCCATCATTGCCGCCGTCCTTGTCGTGGCTGGTATCGCGCGATTCCTCATGGACTTCTCCAGCATCCAGGCCCTCGTCGACGCCGGCGATCGGGCCGCCTTCAACGCCGCGACACTTCGCGCCCTGATCCTTGCCAGCCTGGCCGTTCCGGTCCTCGTCACACTGGGTGGCCGCGGCTGGACCGCTGCTGCCGTGACCTCGGCGCCGATCGACTGCGAGCGCCGCACGCCTCGCGAGCGCCGCGTGATCCCGTTCCCCGGCCCGACCGCTCGCCTTCCGGACGCCCGCTGGCCGCGCCGCTGAGCGCGGCAGTGGATTCCACGCCTGTTGTCCCGGCGCATTGATCGTTGCCGTGCCGGTCCGACATGCGGATTCGTCGCACTGTCGGTAGGGATATCGTAACTCGATATGGGACCGTTGTTTGGAGTGATATTGACGAGGAACGGAACGGCCCGAATGCGCGGCACGCGGCTGGCGTTCCCTCCCGATCGCCGGCAGGTCGCGATCACGGTCTGATCCGTTCCTGCCCCCGATGCGCGAGCCTCCCCGTGTTGTGTGACCCGCTCGCCCGAACGCCACGCCGGTGGGTGCTCTTCAGCGCCTGCCGGCGTGGCGGCGATGTTACGTGGCTGTTTTGCCGTACCCCCCGCTGGACCGCTACTCTCTCCTGCGAATGGAGGCGCAGGTGCAAGGCAAATCGCAGTTCGTGGTCGTCGCCAACCGATTACCGGTCAACCGCGTCCGGCGGGAAGGCGCGCACGGCTGGAAGATCAGTCCGGGCGGTCTGGTCAGCGCTCTTGCTCCCATTCTGCACGAACGGTCCGGGGACTGGGTGGGCTGGGCCGGCTTTGCCGGGCCGGCGCCCGAGCCTTTCGAGCACGACAGGATCCGGAACTGTCCCGTTCCGCTGGACAAGCGGGAGTTGAGCGCGTTCTACGAAGGCTTCTGCAACCGGACGCTCTGGCCGTTGTACCATGATGCGATCCGGCCTCCGCAGTTCCATCGCAAGTGGTGGCGGCCGTATGTCGATGTGAACACGCGCTTTGCCCGGGCCGTGGCCGCAATTGCCGGCCCGCGCGCGACCGTCTGGATCCACGACTACCAACTCCAGCTCGTGCCCGGCCTGCTTCGTGAGATGCGGCCCGACCTCCGAATCGGCTTCTTCCTCCACATCCCGTTTCCGCCTGTCGAGCTTTTCGCGCAGCTGCCCTGGCGCCGCGAGATTCTCGAGGGCCTGCTCGGTGCCGATGTCGTCGGGTTCCAGACGCGCCTTGCCGCACGCAACTTCCGCGAGCTGACGCGGCGCTTCTGCGACGCCTCGCCGGTGCGCGGCGCCCTGCGGTTCCGTGGGCGTAATGTGAGGTCGCGCGCGTTCCCGATATCGATCGACGTCGAGTCGTACAGGAAGCTGGCCAGCGATGACGCAGTCATTGCCCGGACGGCCGAGTTCCGGGAACGGGTCGGCCAGCGCCGCATCATCCTGGGCGTCGACCGGCTCGACTACACCAAGGGCATCGACACCCGGCTCAAGGCGTTCGGTGAGTTGCTGCGGTCCGGGCGCGCGTCCGGCGCCGACTGCGTGTTCGTGCAGGTCGCCGTACCCAGTCGCGAACGCGTGTCCGAGTACAGGGAGCTGCGATCGACCGTCGAGCAGCAGGTCGGTGACATCAACGGCGAGTTCGGTGAGATCGGTCAGCCCGTCATCCACTACATCCGCCGCAGCCACCCTGCGGACCAGCTGGTCGCGCTCTACGCAGCCGCCGATGTCATGGTGGTGACGCCGTTCCGAGATGGAATGAACCTGGTCGCGAAGGAATACGTCGCGTCACGGCCTGCGCCCGACGGTGTTCTGGTACTCAGCGAATTCACGGGCGCGGCCGATGAGCTGAGGTCGGCATTGCTCGTGAATCCGCACGACGTGGATGGCCTGGTCGATTCAATGGAGCGCGCGCTGCGGATGAGGCCGGGCGAGCAGCGCCGGCGGATGCGGGCGCTCCAGCGGGCGGTCGAGCGCAACACGGTCTTCGACTGGGCTGAATCGTACCTCGATTCGCTGGCGGCGACACCGGCGTGACCGACCTCGATGCCAACCTCCGGCGCGTTGCCGCTGCCGGCACGCTCCTCGTCGCATCGGATTTCGACGGCACGTTGTCGCCTATTGTCAACGATCCGCTGAAGGCCGAGCCGCTCGAACGCGCCGTTCCCGCGCTCACCGCGCTGGCGGGGCTGCCGCGCACTCGCGTCTCCGTGCTGTCCGGCCGGTCGCTGGCCGACCTGCGCTCCCGCATTCCACTACCCTCGACGATTCACCTGATCGGCGGGCACGGCACCGAAGGCCCGCACTCGCCCGCGGGACTGCCACCGGCGAGCCGCGAGCTGCTCGGCCGGATCGCGACGGAGTTGGCAGCCATCGCGGAGCGCGCGCCCGGAAGCACGATCGAGGTGAAGCCCGGCAGTGTCGCCTTCCACTACCGGAACGCGGACGCCGGTACGGCCGAGCGCGAACGCGCCCGGGTGTTGGAGTTTGCCGCTTCTCTCGATGGCGTCCGTGTCACGGAAGGCAAGATGGTGGTCGAGCTGGTGGCGGCCGAAGGGAACAAGGGCACCGCGCTCCGGCAGCTCGCCGACTCGCTCGGCGCCGACGCGACCCTCTACATCGGCGATGACTTGACCGATGAGGACGCGTTCCGAACGCTCCGCGCGGCTGATCTGGGTGTCAAGGTCGGTGATGGACCGACCGCTGCGGCGTGCCGTGTCCCGGATCCGGCTACCGTCGTTGCGCTCCTCGAGCGGTTGTTCGCTCTGAGATCCGCGCCACCGCCCGCGACGGCGGACTCCGGAGAGCGAGCCGCCCGAGGTTGATTTCCGGTCCGGCACGCGTAACCCTTGAGAGGTCGGCGGGCCAGTCGAACGAATCCGCGGCCATGTACCACAGGCCCCCGCCGGCAGCGGATCCCGAATACCAGAGACCGGAGCGCCCATGCCAGTCAGAAAGGCCGGAACCGTGCCCTCCGAAGCGGTGCGCGCGGGTACCGACACCCGCATCCAGGTCCTCATCGGGCCGGACGAGGCACCGAACTTCGCATTGCGCCGATTCACCATGCAGCCGGGCGGCGGCATGCCGCGTCACCTGAACGAGGTCGAGCACGAGCAGTACGTGCTGCGCGGCAGGGCCCGGGTCGGAATCGGTGATGAGGTCTTCGAGGTCGCGGCCGATGACGTGGTCTACATCCCCGCGGGCGTGCCGCACTGGTACGAGGCAACAGGCGACGAGGCGTTCGAGTTCCTCTGCGTCGTACCCAACCGGCCGGACTCGATCCGGATCCTCGAGGACGACGGCCCGTGATCTCGCGAACATCGGCGTACGCGCTCGAGGCGGCGGTCATCATCGCGCAGCGGGAGGGTGACCTCGTGCGCGCCAACGAGCTGGCCGAACATCTCGAGATCCCGGCCAACTACCTCTCGAAGATCCTCAATTCCATGGCGCGCGGCGGGTTGCTCGAATCCGAGAGAGGCCCGCACGGCGGGTTCCGACTGAGCCGCCACGCCGGTGACATCGTCATCGAGGATGTCATCGGCATCTTCGAGGAGGCCGGTGGCAACCGCCGCTGCTTCCTCGGCCGCGGCAAGTGCACCGAGACCGACAGCTGCGCCATGCACGAGCAATGGCTGGAAGTCAGTGCGCCGATGTACCGCTTCTTCCGGACGACGACGCTCGCCACACTCGCCGCCGACCGGACCGGCCGGACCGGAACGCAGGCCGGGCTCGGCTGAACGGGACGGTCAGCTGCCCTGGAAGTCCTTCCGCGCGAACACGTGCAACCCGTCGAACAGCGGAGCGGCCAGCCAGACGGATAGCGCGGCCAGCGCAACGGCAGTGCCCATCACGCCACCGAAGAACTCGCGGAACACGGCACCGGTGTAACCCATCAGTGCGGAGACGTCCAGGTTCAGCATGAGCGTGACCCGTGCCAGGTCGACCGGGTTGAGAAGCATGAGCACGAGCAGCGGCCGCTCCAGCGGCCACGCGTGAAACTCGTTCGCTACGGCCAGCACCAGCGCATCGTACACGACCGCGAGGCCGACCCACACCAGCAGCGCGACGCCCATGCCGCGTACGCGGTCCTCGAAGCGGAGCGCGATCGCGAACGCGATCGCCGTGAAGATGCCCGTCAGGAATACACCGGTCGCACAAAGCAGGAGGACCGTCACGACCGTCGCCCCGCCATTGAGCCCGTGGGCCAGCGCCGGCACCGTCACTCCGACCACGAACGCGATCGCCATCGGCAGCGCCAGGCCGAGGTACAACCCGCCGAACAGCTGGCGCCGGTTCACAGGTTGCGACAACAGCAGCTCATTGAATTCGCGCGCGTTGTAGACGTGCATCGTGCCCAGCACCACGCTGATGAGCGGCACCACCAGCAGAGTCACACTGGCCAGGCTGAGCAGTGCGCGCTGGCTGCTGCCGCCGAACCGGAACAGCAACTCCGTCGCGGCCGGAAAGAACAGCGCGTACAGCAGCAGCGATCTGCTGCGAATGACGTCGCGCAGCTCGTACTTCAGGATCTTCAGAGTCGTCGTCATTGTGCGCCGCCCGTCCGTATCAGCCTTGCCACCGCGCCCTCGAGTTCGACCTCGCCCGTCTGTTGCTTGACTTCGGCCTGTGAACCGTGGAACCGGATCCGCCCGTCCAGCAGGAACGCCACATCGTCAGCCAGACTCTCCAGCTCGCTCATGATGTGTGACGTGATCACGACTGTCCGGCCACGATCCCGCTGCCGCCGCACCTTGGCCTTCAACGTGCGCGCCGACACCGGATCCAGACCCGCCGTCGGTTCGTCCAGTATCAGCAGCTCGGGTGAGAAGCGGAACGCGATCGCCGCATTGACCTTCTGTCGCGTCCCGCCGGACAGCGCGCGGAACGGCTTGCCGAGGTCCTTCTCGAGATCGAGTTCACGAATCAGCTCGTCATCGCTCGCGGGCCGGTCGCGCAGGTCCGTGATCATGGCGAGCAGCTCGTGGCCGCTCAGGTTCTCCGGGAACCGCACGATCTGCGGCATGTAGCCGACCCGCTCGCGGTACCGGCAATCGCCGTTCAACACCTCCTCGCCCCAGCGGATCCGGCCCGAGTCCGGCCTGACCAGGCCGAGCAGCATCCGGATCAGCGTCGTCTTGCCCGATCCGTTCGGTCCCACGATCGCCGTGACCCGACCCCGCGCGATCTCCATGTCGACGCCGCGCAGGACGTCGACCTCGCCGAAACGCTTGCTGATCGATTCCAGATGGATCATCTGCCGTCTCCCGCCGCGACGCGGGGCGCGCGCACCAGCCGCTCCATCAGGGGCGATGTGTCCTCCAGCGTCTCCGGCGTCAGTGCCGGAATCACCGACTCGGCCGCATCCAGCAGACCGACAAGGAAGCTGCGCGACAGGATGAGCAACGGTTCATTTCGTTCGACGATCACCGAGAACAGGCGGACCGGACGATGCGGAACGTCGCCAATGCCATCGCGATCGAGGTCGTAGCCGCGGTACGCCGCCCACCAGTTGCCCTCGAACTCACTGAAGTTGCGCAGACTGTTCGTCGCCACGTCGAATGTGTTGCCATCGAAGTTGTTCTTCGTGTAGCGGCCGTTCTCCGAATTCGCCATCAGCCGGATCGCCCAGCCGTTCCGCGTGAAGTCGTTGCCCGTCACTGTCAGCCGGTTCGAGTCCTCCGCGTACAGACCGACCGTGTTGCCGTCGAACGTGTTGTCCGCGATGCGACTGTCCCGAATGTCCTTGAGCAGGAGCCCGAACGACGCGGACCCGCGGTTGTCCATGAACGTGTTGCCCGTCATCTCGACCGACTGCGCGTACATCACCGCCACGCCGGCGCCGTTCGCGCGGAACACGTTGCGCTCGTACCGGCAGCTGTCGGAGAACATGAAGTGCAGACCATAGCGCAGATTCGCTTCACTGTCGTTGTGGACGATGCGGCTGTTGCGGACGAACTCGAAGTAAATGCCATCACGGTATCCGCGAATGTCATTGTCGGCGATGACCGCATCACGCGAATGCCAGAGGTGGATGCCGTTGCCGGAGCTGCTTTCCCGTGTGCCTGTCGCGGTCAGGCGGTTGCCGCGGATCACGCAGCCATCCGCACCGGCCAGGTAGATGCCGAAGAAGCCGTTCTCGACCGTGTTCCTCTCGATCACGCATCGCTTCGCGTTCTCGACGCGGATCGCCGCACGGTCTTCCATGAAGCTCGTGCCGACATTGCGCAGCTCGAAGCCACGGATCGTGACATCGTCGGCTCGCACGACGAACAGGCCGTGGTCGCCCTCACCATCGAGGATCACACGACCGTCCGCGACCAGCTCGACCGGCCTGTCGATCTCGATCGCCGGCTCCCGGTACGTCCCCGCCGACACGACGATCCGCGCGCCGGGCGAGGCCGCGTGAATCGCCGCCGCGATCGATGTGGAAGCAGGTATGGCACCGGTCGATACCGCCGGCCGGGCCGGACTCGCCATTGGCCCGATGCGGCCGTGCGCATGCGGCGAACCGCCGGGCCAGGCGGAGCGGACCGCCGCCCGTACTTCGTTCCAGTCCAGCGCCTCGCCCGTGCCGAGCAGCTCGAGCGCCGCATCACGTGTGCCCCGGTCCGCGTACGCCGCCACACCCACACCCATTGGACTGTGGATCGAATCGCTGCGGATGTAGAACGCCTTTCGCGCATCCAGCATGCGGGGCGGGCCTTCGTGATCCGTCACCCAGTACGATCGCGCATCGGCCGTTTCGGGTTCGGACTCGATGAACCAGACGAGACACTCGATCGAATCGAATGTGTGGACCTTGCCTCTCCGCGTGATCAGCTCCGAGCTGAATCGTTCTTGCGCGATACCCATGAGACACGTTTCGCACCGATCCTCGCCCACCCGGATCGGCTTCGGTCCCTGCGCGGTGCAGGCGACAGCCAGAAGCAGCGCCGTCAGCGGAAATCGCACGGCGTTCAGACTCCCGCCGCCCGCACAGGCTCCGACGGGCTCCCGGCCTCCGATTTCGCCGGGCCCGCCGCTGCGGCCCGAACTCCGGCATGTTCGCCTTTCGAGACGACGGCCCCGTCCGACCGACCGCGGCCGGACCCCGAGTCGCCGGGGTCGACACGATCCTTCGTGCCGCCCCGGCCTCCGCGCCGCAGCTCACTGCCCGCCGCGGCCACGACAATGAAGAATGCACCGATCGCGACGAGACCTCCGGTAGCCGGCCACGAACGCGCCGTGAAGTTGAGCAGCTTCTTCGACCCGATCAGTGGCGGCTGGTAGGCCAGACCCGGCACCTTGATCGCGGCCGTCGGGTTCAGGTTGTGGCCGTAGTCGTACTCCCACTTGTAGAAGTCGAACAGACCGGCCAGCGCCGCGACCGCGAACACCACCGCCCAGCCGACCAGCAGCTTCCTGCTGCCCGTCGCAGCCGTTGCCAGCCCGAACACCATCAGACCGGCGGTGATCCACGGCATGTACCGCAGCTCCGGAAACGACGCCGGCTCGATCCTGGCCATGCCGACATAGTGGTTGAGACCGTTGATGTTCTGGAGATCGTTCCGTTTCAGCCCCGTGATCGTGTTGACCCGGATGTGCATCCCGAGCCCCTCCGGATACTGTGGCGCCTCCAGCTTGATGCGCCACAGCGGCAGTATGAACACCAGGCCGAGCGACAGTGCCGCGACCGCGCACACGATCCTCGTTGCCTTCCTCATTGCTCTGTCCTTTCGCCGCTCGCACACACGTCAGTTGGCTGCGGCCGCCGGAGTCACCCACGTGCCGCCCGTGCCCCAGCGCAGCGCCACATTCGCACCGCGCGGCGATACCCGCACGTAGCCCTGCATCTCCTGATGCAGTGCCGAGCAGAAGTCCGTGCAGTAGAACGGATAGATGCCCGGCTCCTGCGGAACCCATGTCAGTGTGCGTGTCTCTCCCGGCATCACCAGCAGCTCGGCCGTCCTTGCACCCATCGCCGCGAAGCCGTGCGGAATGTCCCAGTCCTGCTCGAGGTTCGTGACGTGGAAACGCACCGTGTCGCCCACTTCAATGCCTTCAATGTTGTCCGGGTTGAAGTGCGTGCGTATCGCCGTCATGTAGACGTGCACGCTCCTGCCGCTCTTCTCGACCTTCGCCCGCGACTCGCCGAGAGTGGCGTACGGGTGCCTGTTCTCCTCGAGCGCGTAGAACTTGAGCTGACGGTCGCGGATGATGTCCGCCGCGATCCCCTGACCGTAGTGCGGCTCGCCCATTGTCGGGAAGTCCAGAAGCAGACGCATCTTGTCGCCCGAGATGTCGATCAGCTGCGCCGACTGCGCCAGCTCCGGTCCGGTCGGCAGATAGCGGTCCTTCGTGATCTTGTTCAGAGAAACGAGATACTTGCCCCACGGCTTCTGACTGTCGCCGCCCGGAATCGACAGATGGCCGACCGAATAGTAGACCGGGATCCGGTCGAGTACCTCCCACGTGCCCAACCGCCACTTCACGATCTCCGACGAGATGAACGCAGTCGTGTACGCGTTGCCCCTGCCGTCGAACTCGGTGTGCAACGGCCCGAGGCCCGGGTTCTGGACCTCGCCGGCAAGTACCGACTCGTAGCGCAGAACCGGAATGCCCTGAACCGTGTCCTCGAAGTCCTTCGCTTCGATCGCCGCCATCATCTTCGTGAACGAGTGCACCGGAATCACCGTCGCCAGCTTGCCACCCGCCACGATGTACTCGCCCGTCGGGTCGACATCCACGCCGTGTGGCGACTTCGGTGTTGGCAGGAAGTAGATCATGTCCGGACAGGCGGACACCTCCAGCACCGTTACGCTGTTCACCGTCTCGCTCACGGCGATACGGTCCTCGCCCAGATGATTGTGCACGTAATTCGCCGGCGTCTCGTGCGCCGCGCCGTTCGCGACGCACGCTTCCGCCCGCCGCCAGTTCACTGCCGCAATGAAGTCCTTGTCCTTCTGTGACGCGTTCACCTCGAGCAGCGTGTGAGCCTGTTCGCTGTTGTACGACGTGAAGAACGCCCAGCCGTCAGACGGACCCTTGCCCGCATGCGCAATGTCGTAGTCGAACCCGGGTACCAGAATCTGGAACGCGATC
>Ga0055448_10000245_pt1 | contig 13285 bp, 6 predicted proteins | sample China_Galinas_PW_4_FD_57744 | JGI IMG/M metagenome (GOLD analysis project Ga0055448, IMG submission 57744) | Wetland microbial communities from San Francisco Bay, California, USA, that impact long-term carbon sequestration - China_Galinas_PWA_D2 | ecosystem: Environmental > Aquatic > Marine >... | reverse complement strand
CCGCGACTGGCGAGGCATACGCCGCATCGTCGATGATCGTGCTGATCGGTCGCCAGACGCCGCCAGACGCGAGTCCGCGGTACGCATTGGCGAGTTCCAGCAGCGTGACCTCGCCGTTGCCGAGCGCGAGACCGAGGCCATAGTAGTCCGGGCCCCGATCGAGCGAAGCGAATCCCGCCTCCCTCAGGACGTTCAGCAGCTTGCGCGTGCCGAGCCGATCGGTCAGCTCGACGGCCGGCACATTGAACGAGCTGGCCAGTGCAACGCGCATGCGGACCGGCCCGTGGAACCGGCGGTCGTAGTTCTGGGGGCGGTACGGCCCGGTGCCGGTCGCATAGGTGCGCGGCACATCGGGAAGCACTGTGGCGGCGGAGTAGCCGTTGTCGAAGGCGAGGCCGTACAGGAACGGCTTGAGTGTGGAACCCGGCTGCCGGCGAGACCGGACCATGTCGACCTGGCCAGCCGAGTCGGCGTAGAAGTCGGGCGACCCGACCCACGCAAGTACGTCGCCGGACCGGTTGTCGAGCACGACCGCCGCCGCATCATGCGCGCTCCGGTCGTGCAGCGAGCGAACAGCCTGGCGAATCTCGGCCTCGACAGCGCGCTGAAGATCGACATCGAGCGTCGTGCGCAGCTCGCCGGTCGAGCCGGGGGCAAGGTCTGGCAGCACCGACGTCGTGAAGTGCGGCGCAATGAATCGTGTGACCGCCGTTTCGTCGAGCACCGGTTCGCGCAGGGCGCGATCGACATCGTCTGGATTCGCGAATCCGGCTTGCCGCATGGCACGCAGCACGGCTGCCCGCCGCTTGCTCGCGTTCGCGGCCGACGTGATCGGATTGAGGCGGGCGGGCCTGTGCGCGATGCCGGCGAGCAGCGCGGCCTGGCCGAGGCTGACATCGGATGCCGATGCATCGAAATACAGACGGGCGGCCGCTTCCACACCGACAGTCCCCTGCCCAAGTGGTACCCGATTGAGGTAGGCCTCGAGGATCCCGGCCTTGTCCATGTGCGCTTCAATACGGAGCGCCCACAGTGTCTGAATCAGCTTGCCGGTCCAGGTCCGTGGCACGGGTCGCAGCAGTCGAGCGGCCTGCATGCTCAGTGTCGACGCCCCCGAGACGACGCGGCCGTGCGCGATGTCATCACGCAGCGCGCGCGCCACGGCTCGATGATCGACACCGTGATGCTCGAAGAACCGACGGTCCTCCGCAGCGACGAATGCCTGGATGATCTCCGGGTCGATGCGATCGAAGGGCAGCCACCCGCCGCGTGTGCCATCCGCGGCCCGTGTTGCGCGCAGCGGAACGCCGTGGCGGTCGAGCAGGGCCAGGCTCGCCACTGGCGCGGGTTTCCGTACAGCCGCGGGCAGCGGCCACGCAATCCACGCAATGACCACGGCGCCAGCGACCACACCAGCGAATGTCGCAGCGAGAGCCGCATGGCGCAGCCGGTCGCGGAGCCGGCGCATCACCGTGATCCCTTCGTCACTGTGAAGACCGTGCCACCCGTCCGTCCGTTCACGCCCGTGTTGTACATCTCTTCGGCGTATGCCGGCGGTACGATGAACGTCCCGGACGTGGTGGCCCTCGCGACGTACGATGCCGTGTACCGGCCGGGCCACAGCACGGTTGCGGAGAAGACGACACGGTCGTCGCGGAACTCGCGGTGCTCGAACGGCGACCACATTCCCGAGTTCCACCAGCCGTAGTACCATCCATCGACGTCAGACCGGCTGTCGTAGTCCGGCCGGTATGCGGGGAACGCCGCACCGAGCGGCGTGATCGTGCGCAGACTCAGATCGACCGGTTCGAGACCCGCAGGCAGCGGATCATCGAGGACGACGAAGTGCCGCTCTTCCGGCACGGTGATCCTCACATTGACGCGCACCAGGTCGCCTTCGGCGATTCCGCTCGTCGGTCTGTGAGTGTCGATGGTCTCGTACCAGCGGTCGACGACCAGTCCGCGATGCACGGGATCGACCGGCCGGGTCTTCGGCGCTTCATTGACCGTCAGGTAGAACCAGAGCGGTGTTGCTGACGTCGTGTCACTGGCCGGGCGCTGTGTCTCGATGCCGACGTGCAGGACGTTGTTGCCATCCGCATCCTTCGTGACGAGCCTGCTCAACGGAATGGTGCTGTCCCGTACGGCAATGCCTCCGGCGGTTTGAATGTCGACATCGAGCAGAGTGCCGGTTTCGCCGCGCATCATGAAGTGGACGGGCCCGCCGCTCGCACGGACCTTCTCGAAGTCGGTGAGTGCGAGTACGACCCAGCCGTAGTCATGCGTATTCCACGCACGGAAATTGCCGGGCCGTCCATGGTCGAGCAGAGTTTCGACGAGAGCGCCGATCCCGGCGCGTGAAGGTTGCACGGCAAGGGTCGCGCTCATCAGCGTCGCGGCGGGCCGTGCGACGGATCGGAAATAGTGGGACTCACCCGTTGCTTCGACTGGCAGCACTGCGCGCCGGCCGGCAAAGTGGACGTCGGCCCAGGCATGGTCGAGTAGCGCCTGCGCGGCCGCGTGTTCACCGCGGCGTTCCAGCATTTCCGCAAGGACCAGGCGATCCGTCCAGGAAAGGCGAGCGGCCTGCTGGAGGAGAGTGTTCTCGAGAGCCGCGTCCGGTGTGCCGTAACGGCTCAGGAACTCCGCTGCGGCAATGCGTTCCGAGAGCATGCGCGATTCCTGGATGTACCACCAGTGCAGCGGTGACCGCGTGAACGACTCGTCGGTCAGGGTCCGATGCACGTACGTGGCGATGCCGGCCAGGACGGAACTGTCGACGGGGATTCCGGCATCGCGGGCCTCGAGCATGATGCGGCCGACGTATCCGGACAGTGTCGGGTTGCTCCAGCTGCCGGCATTCCAGTAGCCGATGCCGCCGGCCGGATTCTGGCGACGTGCCAGAGTCCGTATCAGGTCGACGAGCCGGTCGGCCAGCTCACCGGCTTCGTCCTCCAGGCCGAACTGCAGGCGAGCGCGGTACAGTGCGATCAATGGCAGGGCCACGCTCGACAACTGTTCCGAGCAGTACCACGGGTACGCGCGGAGTTCCTGCTGTGCGCCCCGGATAATGGCGAAGACGGATGATCCGAAACCGATCGTCAGAGTCGAGCGCGCTGGATCGACATCGTCGCGCAACGCGATGTCGACTGTCGTCCTGTCGGGCACGACACCGGCTACCGTCGAGGCGAGCGGATGGTAGTCGGGCCGCACGGGTACGGCGATGCGGACGGCATCGCGGTCCGGTCCCGAACGCGCGTCGAACGTGAACCGCGCACTGTCGCCTCTCTGCGCGTGGAAGCCGAAGCGTACATCGGCGCCGCGGCCGGGTGCAAGCCGCTCTTTCCGGCTGCGCCCGCCTTCGACATCAATGCCATCGACGACCGCATCGACCTCGACGTCCCGGGCGTCCCCGGCACGGCTGTTGACTATCACGCCCGCATTGAACCGGTCACCGGGCCTGACGAATCGTGGCAATGCGGGCCGGGCCACCAGCGGACGAGTCACCAGAATCGTCGATTGGCCCGAGCCGTACCGGTCGCCTGCCGTGACCGCCACGGCCATCACCCGGAAAGTCGTGAGGTTGTCCGGCAGTGCGGCACGTGCAACGACGCGGCCACTGTCATCCGCCACGACCGAGCCGAGGAAGAACGCGGTCGACCGGAAGTTCGAGCGAAGGATCGCAGCGGCTTCATCGGCACCGCCACCACCACCGGCCTCTCTCCGACCCTTCTGTCCCTCGGGAATCTGCGCCGCCAGCCCGGCCAGGTTGCTGGCGAGGCGTGAGCCGACGCCACGTTCGCGGTAGATGAGCCCGACCGGGTCCGGTATGGTGTACCCGGTCAGAGCGAGCACGCCTTCGTCGACGGCCCAGAGGGTGACTTCGGCGCGACGTCCCCGGCCTGCGGAGTCCGTGACGCGGAGCCGGATGACTGCGGTATCACGGGGTCCGTATTCGACCGGACCGGGTCGTGGCTCGACGCTGTCGATTCCCGCCAACGAGTCGGCCGCGGCGGCCAGTGGAGTCACGTCGACTTTCAGGCGCTTCACTGAAGACAGAACGCGCAGTTCCGCGTATCCGACACGCATGGTCGGCCGGCCGGGGTCATCCAGCGGGCCGGGGTCCGCGGATCGACCACGCACGACAATGATCGAGATGAATGCATTCGGCGCGAGTGCTTCGGTGATGGGAAGTTTCATTGTGGTGGCGCCCGACGTCAGGCGCACTCGCCGCGACTCGATCACGTGTTCGCGCTCGACGGTGATCCATGCTTCCGCGTCTGCGAACGGCGATGCGAAGAAGACTGTGGCCGTGTCACCGACATCGTACACGGGCCGATCCGCAATGACCTCCATTCGGAGTTTCGATTCATCGTTCCACGGCGCCCAGTCCGATCCGGTCGCCCACCGGTTGATCGATGTCCGCGCGACTCGGTCATCGTCGTCATGTGCGATGAACTCGACCTGATACGAGCCTCCGCCCGGCGGTGTGAAAGAGCAGGACGATGGTATCTGCCGGGTCCGGACCCGGCATGTCGCGACCGTATCCGTGACCCAGCTGCCGATTTCTTCGACCTGGCCGTTCCGGACGCGGCGGACACTGTGCCACGCACGCCGGAGGACAGTGCCCGTGACATCAATGTCGGAAATGCGGCGCCCGTTGTGCTCGATCGCGATGACATCGACTGCCGCCGGCTCACCAGCCGTCCAGAACCACTGGTCGCCAGGGGTGCGTGCGCCGATGTAGATCAATGCGGGATGCACCGTCATTGTCGCAGTTGCACTGACTGTCTGCCGGTTCGCATCCGTGACAGTCGCGACGAGGATCGCGGTGCCGGGCCGCCCGTCCTGTACGGCGGGCATGCCGACCTCGAGATCGAGTGCGCCGGTGGCATCGAGTGTGTCGAGCCCGGCACCTGCGACATGCGTACCGGAACCGGCATTGTCGTCCCACCATGCGCGTGAGCCACCGACCGTGAAGCCGTCCGCACCGGGAATCGGGACGCCCCAGTTGCGGGGCCGGATGCGCAGGTTCCACGAGACCGGTGAGTGCGCCATGGGCGCGCCGAAGAGGTACCGTCCACTGATCGTGAACGACGCCGAATCACCGGCCAGGATCTCGCCGGCCGGAGCGGTCGCATCAACAAGGAACTCGGGCGGCCGGTATTCGGCGACGCGATAGCTGGCCGATGCCGGAACCCTCCATTCGCCATCCAGCTTTGTCGAGATCGCGATTCTGTACCAGCCGAGCGGCGCGTCCGCCGGCAGCTGGAACGATGCATCGCTGGTTCCGAATTCCGACAATGCGATTGTCGTGTCCCTTGCCGTCTGCCCGTCGCGGTCCTGGAACGTCCAGCGGATCGAGTCGCCGACGGGCGCGTACAGCGAGCCGAGCGAGCCGTCGCGGACAATCGCCTTCGCGTAGACAGTCTCGCCCGGCCGGTAGATACCGCGATCCGTGAACGCGGCAGCCGTGCCCGGCTCGCGACTGCGGCCCCACTCCTCGCGAACACCGAACCTCCAGAGCGCGAGGTCCGGTTCATACGCGCCGATCCCTGCCATGGCGCGATCGTCGGCTGTGGTCGCGACGACGTAACCCGAGAAGCCCGTGCAGCACGAGTCCCGCTGATCGCGGTCCAGTGACTCGATGACCGCAATGCCATCCGCATCAGTCACGCTCGTGCCGATGACCCGACCGCGAGTGTCGTGCATCTCGACGCGCACGTCCGCCCGTGGCTGTCCGTCCTCAACGTTCGTGACCCAGACCATGCCGCGATCTGTCGCGATGCGGGCATGTACGGCGAGGTTCGTGACCTGCAACAGTGCGACGGGACGGGAGGCCGAGCCGCGCCGGTACATGTCCCGCGAACCGACCTGCACGGCGAACAGCGAACGACCCGGGCGCGGTTCCGACGCAGGCAGTGCGATGTTGGTAACGAGCCGCTCATCGAGATCGTGGCGAACCGGCACTTTGCGGATCGTGGCGACACTGTCCAGATCCTCGAGTGGACGGCTCCAGTTCCAGCGACTCGACAGGAACGCCGACTCGAGTGTGTCCGGTACGACGATTGTGCGAACGTAGAGGGTGTCGACATTCACGTGCTGTACGGCGAGTGTCCCCGAGCCGTCCCGTTCGACGAGCAGCCGTCCATAGTCGTACGTGACGGACGCGCCGTAGCCTGTCGTGCGAACCGGTATGACGCCCGGGCCATCGAGCGTTTGACCGAACACGTCCGCAAGGTCAGGCTGGATGACTACCGCGTACGATGTGCGCGGATCGAGGGATGCCTCGAGGACCCAGCTCGTCGATATTCCGCTGGTGTCACGCAGTGCATATTGGCGAGCCGGCACGATCCGGACGGTTCGCAGCACGTCCTCACCGGTAACGGGGGTCGTGAAGTAGACGAGGATCGGGCCGTTCGGACAGTGTTGCGGGTCCTGCGCTCCGCAGGCGACCGCGCCGGCTCTGAGCGGGCCGTACGTGTGGAACCGCCAGCCCGTGATGATCGAGTCGCTGCCGATCCCGGCGGGTACCTCGAGCCAGCCGCCGCAGTCGAGCGGCAGATCGGCTGTCGGCGTCAGCTCGACGACGCGGCGGAGATCGCTGATCGAGTCTCCGTATGGTGCCTTCCGGCCCGCCCACCTGTAGTGGTGCGGGTCCGTGGATCCGGGCCTGCGTTGGGTGATGGCCCTGAGTGCGACGGAACCGGCGCCACATTCACTTGCCAGCCGGATCCGGGACCCGGCGGCGAGTGCACGCATGTCGACAGTCCCGCTCAACAGAATGTGGAACGTCGGGCGCGCGGGCAGGTTTCCGGTCACCGAGCGAATGTCGTCGGGATCGGTCGCGATCACGCCGGGCGTTGCGACACGGAACGAACGGCTGAACGGTGCATCGAGCGTTGACCCGTCCATCGCTGCGAAGTCCGTCGATATCGATATCGTGTACCGCTCGCCGGGCGCGAGCGGCAGTACAGGCGTGAACCGGATCGTGAGCGGGTCCCGCCACTCGAGCCGACCTTCGATCGCCGGATCAATGCGGAACACGGTTGCCGGGTCGACGCTCGTATCGAGACCACCGGCGACTGGCCGGTCGAATGTCACCGTTATTTCCGCCAGCGGATCGGCCGGCGATTCCGGGGTCACGCGGATCACGTGGAGTGGTCCCGCCGCCGGAGCAACAATGTTTATTGCAGTGAAGAGAACGGTCAGACGAATGGCGAGCATGGTCAGCCTCGACTACCTTGATTCGGGCACCATCGCCCGCATGCTCTGGAAGCGCATGAAGCGTGCCACCGCATGAATCGCCCCGGGAGGACCGATTGTCCCGCCACGTCAAGCTGATGTTCGTGCTGGCGGCCGTCGTCATGCTCTCGGCGCTGCTGACGGTCTCGCTGCGGCCCGCATCGCCGCGCGAGCTTTTCTTCGACATGCGGCCGGATCTCTCGCTCGCGAGACAGGCGGCTGATTCGTGCACGAGCGAGCTTGCCGTCGAACAGGCGGGGTTCGACGCGTTCGTCGATCGCGTTGATGGATTACGCTCGCGGATCGAGCGGCTCGAAGCGCTCGATGACCGGGGCGTGCCGGCAGACAGCTACGCCGAGTATATCGAGGCGGTCGATTCGTTCAACGTGGTCACTCCGGGCTGGGAGTCGGCGGCGGATTCACTGCGTCTGCACCGTCAGTCGTGCAAGGATCTCGTACGCACGCACAACTTGCTCGCGGACTCCGCGCGAGCACTCGCGGAGCGGGCCGAACTGCTGGATGGTCGTGGCAGGGGCGAGATGCACTAGCAGTGCGTCCGTGCCGGCGATTGGTGGTGGGACCGCGGGATCCGGGCGTCGCGGGTCTTGCCGAGTCGCGGCGGCCGTCGTAAAACCCTGTCATGGCGATGGAGCGGCTGGCCCGGGGCGACTGGATCACGAAGGTCGAATTTCATGAGCGTCTGGGCCGCTGGTACCGCGAAACCGATGACCCGGTGATTGGTGATGCAGGCGCGGACCGGCGCACGGCGTGGCTCTGGATCCGCGATGGTCATCGACTTGCCCGGCTGTTCGCGGACACCACTCGCGAAGCCGTCGCCGAATACCTCCATCTGCTGGGCCGCCTGCATGGCGCTGTAGACTGGCATGTCGTGCCGAGCGCCGCCGGCCAGCTGACGAAGATCGCGTTCGGACCCGATCGCGTCGTGCTGGACGGCTTCCACCTCTACGCCGACCCGCGCACCGTTGCGCCCCGAAACCGATGAGCGAGACCGGCCGGCTGACCGCATGGGTCGTAGTGTTCGAGGGATGGGCCGACCATGAGACCGGACTGGCCTGTGCGGAGATCCGGGCGCACGGCGGCGTGACAGTCCGTTATGCCGGTGTCACCAGCCAACCGGTCCTGTCCGCGACCGGGCTGAGCACCGTTCCGGACTGCACGGCAGGCGACATCACGCCGGACGGCGCGTGCATCCTGATCCTGCCGGGCGGCCCGCTCTGGGAAGAGCGTGACGTGCCCGAGGTTACGGAAGCCGTCCGCACGTTCCGCGAGCGCGAGATCCCGATCGCCGCGATCGGCAGTGGCACGCTCGTGTTCGCGCGCGCGGGCGTGCTGGGCGGCTATCGCCACACGAGCAACGGCCTTGCCTGGCTGAAGGAACGCGTACCCGAGTATCGCGACGACCTCCAGTACGTCAACGTAGTCGACGTCGCCGACGGCGGTCTGGTCACTGCCAATTCGGGCGGCATCGTCGACTTCGCCCACGAGATCATCAAGCTGCTCGACCTGCGCGACGAGCCCGACCGCCGGACCTGGTACCGCCTGCACCGCGAGGGGGTACTCCCCATCGGCTGAGGTCCGGCTTGCGGACCTGCCCACCGACCGTCGTTTCCTGCCCGAAGATCGGCCTTCGCGGAACCGATACGTGCCGATTGTCGTAATGCCGTGAGAAGTACCGATACTGAAGGACGTGACTGCCTTGCTGTTCAAGATCCGGAGTTTCGACGAGCGACTGCTCGCAGCGGTGGTGGTCCGGCGGAAGGACTGGCTGGACCGCGCGATGCTGGCCATCACCCACCTCGGCGGTGCAACCTTCACGATTCTGTTCTCGATCCTGCTGGCGAGCGGCCTGGTGCCGGGCATGAAGCCGGCCGGTCTTCTGGCGATCCAGACACTCGCTGTCTCGCACATTGTCGCGCAGCTGCTGAAGCGGACGGTGACACGCACCCGGCCGCAATTGCCGGTGGGCTTCGCGTTCCTGGCCGAGCCGCCGGACCGGTTCAGCTTCCCATCGGGCCATGCGACGGCGTCGCTGGCGGTCGCGCTGCCGGTGGCCGCCGCGCTCGGCCCCGTCATGGCGTCGGCCGTGATCGCGCTTGCACTGCTCGTCGGCATCTCGCGCTGCTACCTCGGCGTGCACTACCCCGGCGATGTCGTGATCGGCTGGATCGTCGCCTGGACAACGTTCATCCTGCTGTAACCCGCGGATCGTGATCCGTCGCTGCGGACCGCTGCGGTCCGCAGCGGCGCGCGCGCTGAAACTCGCGCCTCGAGATTCCCGTTCGGGTCGTGGAGCCGGCCGCCGGGCACGTTGCCGGTTGAACCGGACGTGCGAAAAGGGCGAGCATTGCGCATGTTGACGAACGGCGGACGCGACGCGTACCCGGCCCGCGCCCGTCCGTACCACCCCGTCTGATTGCGGCGTCAACCACTCGATCAGGGGCACACCGCCGATGGACACGTTTCCGCAGGACATCCGCTACGCGATCCGCCGCATTCTCAAGAGCCCTGCGTTCTCCGCCCTGGTCGTGCTCACGCTCGCACTCGGCATCGGAGCGAACACGGCGATCTTCAGTGTCGTGGACGCAGTGCTGCTGCGGCCGCTGCCGTACCCGGAACCGGGCTCGCTGGTCACGATCTTCCACCGGTACCCGTCGCTCGACCTCGATGCGAGTGTCTCGGCCGGCGGGTTCCGTGACTACCGGGACCGCACGCACAGCTTTTCAGGTGTGGCGGTCGAGGCCGGCTGGGGCGCGAACCTGACCAGTGGCGATGAGCCGGTCCGTGTCGTCGGCTCGCGCGTGTCCGCGCAGTGGTTCACCGTGCTGGGCGGGACCGCTACGAAAGGCCGGACGTTCACCGAAGGCGAGGATGTTCCCGGCAACAACCACGTCGTCGTCCTGTCGGACGCACTGTGGCGCCGTCAGTTCGGCGGTGATCCCGCGATCATCGGTCGGGCCATATCGATGAACGCGGAACCGTACACGGTGATCGGCATCATGCCACCTGAGTTCCGTGATTTCCATCACCGGCTCGCCGAGATCTGGACGCCACTCGCATTGACGCCCGATCAGTTCGGGGCTGGTCGGACCAATGAGTGGTTGAGCGTCGTCGCCCGCGTCCGTGATGGCGTTTCGATCGAATCGGCGCGGTCGGAAATGACGCAGTTCGCCGAGACGCTCAAGCGCGAAACACCCGATCAGTACCCTGACAACTGGACGCTGAAGGTCGTTTCGTTCGACGAGCTGGCGACCGGTCCGATCCGGCCCGCCTTGCTGGTGCTGCTCGGTGCGGTCGGATTCGTGTTGCTGATCGCGTGCGCGAACGTCGCCAACCTGCTGCTTGCGCGAGCGGCGGGCCGGCTGAAGGAAGTCGCGGTACGGGTCGCACTGGGCGCTCGCCGCTGGCAGCTGATCCGGCAGCTGCTGGCAGAGAGCACAATGCTTTCGATCGCGGGCGGAGCGATCGGTCTGCTGATCGCGTGGGCCGGCATGAAGGCCCTGATGGCGGTGCTCGACGCGCCCACATTGCTCGGCGAACAGGTCGGCCTTCACCCGGCCGTGCTCGGGTTCACCGCCATCCTGGCGGTGCTGACCGGCGTACTGTTCGGTCTGGCGCCCGCGCTTCAGAGCACTCGGACGGACGTTCAGGAGACGTTGCGTGAGGGCGGCCGCACCGGTGCCGCCGACCGGTCGGGCCGTACGTTGCGTCACGCGTTTGTGGTCGCCGAGTTCGGCCTGGCACTCACGCTGCTCGCGGGTGCCGGCCTGATGCTGAAGAGCTTCGCGCGGCTCCAGGCGGTGGACCCCGGCTTCGACCCGGACGATCTGCTGACCGCCACAGTCGTGCTACCGCAGGCGACGTATCCTGATGACGCCTCCCGGATCGCGTTCTTCGACCGTGCGCTGGATCAGATCCGTGCCGTACCCGGCGTGCTTGCGGTCGGCGCGACGAACGTACTGCCGTTCGGCGGAAACTGGTCGACCGCCAGCTTCGGCATCGAGGGCCATCAGCCGGCCGAGGGCGAGCCCGGCCCGTGGGGCGACATGCGCAGGGTCAGTCCGGACTTCGCAACCGCAATGGGTATCCCGGTGCTGCGCGGCCGCTTCTTCAATGACATCGACGGTCCGGCCTCGCCGCTCGCTGTCGTGATCGACCGTGAACTCGAACGCCGCTATTTCCCGGACGGCGATGCGATCGGCCGGCACCTCCTGTTCGGCGACCCCAATGACCCGGGCTCGCCTCGCCCGGAGATCATCGGTGTCGTCGGCCATGCGGCGCACGAAGGGCTCGACGCGGACGCACGCGTACAGGTCTACATCAACTACCGGCAGAATGCGGCGGGCATGATGTCACTCGTGGTCCGGACCCGGGGCGATCCCCTTCGCTACATCGCCGGTGTGCGCACCGCAGTGCAGACGGTGGACGCGAGCCAGCCGTTGTCCGGCATCGCAACCATGGCGGACCTCATCTCGAGGTCCGTCGGTCAGCGGCGGCTGGCCATGTTGTTGCTCGGCATCTTCGCCGCCATTGGACTGCTGCTGGCAGCGACAGGCATTTATGGCGTGATGTCGTACAACGTCACGCAGCGGTCGCGTGAGATGGGCGTACGCATGGCACTCGGTGCCGGTCGGTCGGATGTCCTTCGCATCGTGCTGCGCCAGGGACTGCTGCTCGCCGGTATCGGGACGGCGATCGGCTTCGCCGGCGCGCTCGCGCTCACACGCGCGTTGAGAAGCCAGCTCTACAATGTCGACGCGACGGACCCGTCGACCTTTGTCGCCGTCACGGCCGTGCTCTTCCTGATCGGTACGGTGGCGACGCTGATGCCGGCGCTTCGCGCGACACGGCTGGATCCGGTCGCGACGCTACGCCGCGAGTAGGACGGACGCAGGCGCCCGACCGGCCCGACCGCCGGCCTGACACATTCAGTGCGGATCGCCGGGAGACCGGTAGATGACTCCGCCCTTCATGACGAAGCCGACCTTGCGCAGTGCGGTGATGTCGTGCGTCGGGTCGCCTTCGAACGCGGCGAGATCCGCGGTCATGCCCGGCTGGATCCGACCGACGCGGTCATCTACGTGGAACAGTCGGGCGTTCGTCGATGTCGCGGCCACCAGCGCGGCGGCGGGTGTCATGCCGTAATCGACCATCAGCTCGAGCTCGCGTTCATTCGTGCCGTGCGTGAAGACGCCGACATCGCCGCCCGCACAGATGCTGACGCCGGCATCGAGCGCAGCCCTGAAGCTGGCTCGCTTCCTTCTGATGCTCGCCGGTTCCGGATCCACTCCCTTCTTCCAGCCACCGTACTGGAGTATTGCATCGCCTGCGGCCAGCGTCGGGCAGAATCCTGTGCCGCGATCGCGCATGAGAGCGAACAGCTCGGGTGTGCCGCCATCGCCGTGCTCGATGGTCTCGGCGCCGGCCATGATCGCGCGCCGCATGCCTTCCGCCGTGGAGGCGTGAGCGACGACGGGCACGCCGGCGCTCGACGCGACCTCAACCAGCAGCTCGAGTTCACGCTGCGTGAAAGTCGGCCGCGAGGAGCCGGGCGCGCCCCAGCGGTAGTCGGCGTAGACCTTCACCACGTCGACGCCATTGCCGATCTGCGTGCGGGCGACCCGGATCAGGTCATCAATGCCGCCGGCGGTCTCGGCACCGAGCGGTATGTGCGCTTCGGGAATGAACCCCTTCGGCCCGTAGCTGCCGGTGGCGACGATGGCCGGGCCGGCCACGATCATGCGCGGCCCGGGGACCACACCCTTCTGGATCGCCTGCTTCAATCCGACATCGGAATAGCCGGCGCCCTCGGTGCCGAGGTCGCGCGTCGTCGTGAATCCGGCGAGCAGTGTGGCCCGAGCATGGTTCACTGCGCGGGCGACACGTTCCGCCCTCGATTCGTGCAGCACCTGGTCGTTCCACGCCGTCTCGTCGTACGGGTGCAGCAGCATGTGCGAGTGACCTTCGATGAGCCCGGGCGTCAGCGTCATGCCCGGCAGTGGCACGGTGGTCGTGCCGGCGG
>Ga0055448_10000244_pt1 | contig 13300 bp, 8 predicted proteins | sample China_Galinas_PW_4_FD_57744 | JGI IMG/M metagenome (GOLD analysis project Ga0055448, IMG submission 57744) | Wetland microbial communities from San Francisco Bay, California, USA, that impact long-term carbon sequestration - China_Galinas_PWA_D2 | ecosystem: Environmental > Aquatic > Marine >... | reverse complement strand
ACGACTTGACTTTTTTTTTCGGTTGCTCAAACTTAAACTTTTTTTCACTGAAAAGAGAAAAAATCTTTGCTATGTTATCACTCAAAAGACAGAGAAATTGAAGACCACAGAGAATATAGGAATGAACAAGAAGGACAAAAAAAAGTTGAAAGTGAAGAAGGAGAAAAAGAAAGAATGTATAAAACGTTTTTATTCGTCCACTTTTATCAACAATCCTTCCTCGCACCATTTGTCAATGATGTTCCTTGAGTACAGACGTCCTCCCAACGCTCTTTTCAGGTTGGTGATCAATACTCGTTTATCTCCTTCGTATTCCCATTCGGTGCCAGAGAGGACCGAATCAATAGATTCAACTATGGTGATTTCCATATCATAACGAAACGTTCCCTCTAATGCCGTAGGAGCGAAATATGTTCGTATCTTTTCCGAATCAAATATTACATGAATGTGGTTTCGTCTTCTCACTTCTTCGTCCCGTCTTCTCACTTCTTCGTCCCGTCTTCTCTTAAATTCGACTCGTTGGCGTATCTCTTCTTCGGTCGCTCTTCTTGCAGTTTGCTTAGTGCGTGCCATTTAGAAAAAGTGACTTGGATAAAAAAATTTTTTTCTTATTTTTATTTATTAAAAAAGGTATTTCTTGAAAAGCAAGTGAATTTCGTTGGTCTACCAGTCCTTTTTCGGTTCCCTTTTTTCCTCCTCTTCACTCCCTTGGAGAGGGATTTCGCTTCCTTTTTTTCTTTTAAGCAAGAATACCTTTCGGCAGAATAAAGCGTCATCTGTTCACTTGTTGGAGAGAGAGGTATTTGACGGTCTCTAACAACTTTGTAAGACAAACGTGTAGAAGGGGTAACGCCCATCACAGAGACACACTGGAGCAAAGAACATAAATTGTATTCGTCCAACTTCCCATATCCGGTTTCGTTCTTTCTTGCAACATTCAAATCTATGTTGGCAAGAATATCTGCACACTCTGACATTTTTTGAAAATTATTTTTAGAGGTGAAATTATTCGAGACGATGACAGAAGTCATCTTGAACGGATCGCATCCGACCGCTTGAATCTTCTCATCCAACGGAACATGTTTGGAACTCATCTTTTTCATAATCTCCCAAGGAGGATTGTCTTTCACGCTAAAATCTACTTTGTGCTCCTTCCCAAACAAGTCCTTTCTCTGGATTGGTTTTTTAAATTTGATCAAGTCTTGGTCTTTGCTTGCTTGGATAACAGCAAACTGCCCTTGTATTTCGCTCCAAGACTTTCCTTTGTTCTTTTTGTACGGGTTTACACAAACGTAAATGATGGGGGCACGAAGTTTATCAATGTTCTTTGGTAACGGAGGAAACCCTTGCATATTATCCAAGTCAAAGAGATAGGCCTGTAATCCTGTAATCCCGTTGTCCACAAATTCGCTTGTCTCCTTCAATCTCTGTTGGTCAGATATTTCGATCACTTCAAATTTCATATCGTCCAATATCTTCTTCACTCCTGTCTTCTTTCCACTGTTGCTTTCTCCATATACTACAGCAGCCTTTTTCTTAGTTGCTCCATGTTTCTTTGGGTTGATTTTTTGTAAGATCCAACGCTTGAGAAGACTTTGGGGTTTGTTCCTCCCATACATGAGAAAGTTTTTTTTTGTTGGTTGATTTTTGTGTCACACACACATGCATACAAAAAAAAAGAAAGTATCGAGATTCCCAAAAAAATCGAAGAAGTCTTCTCTTTTATTCATTGCAAACCAAAAAAAAGTATGAATGAACACATAAATATGAGAAAGTGGACATCATAATCGTCTCCCTTTTGCTTCTATTAGCCTTTGAGTTGTCAAGTCCATCATTTCAGTGGAGGGAGGGCTTATTGAGGTAAAAATACCACAAAGTTGGCTATAGCCATTGTCCACTTTTATTTTGGTATTTCCGTTATCTCCACACCCAGGACATGGGCAAAAAGTGTATCCATTGAAAGAATTTTTCGACAAGAGAGAACACAACCAAAAACATGTTATGCATATAATATGTTTTTTGGCATCGCATTCTCCTGCAGGAATTTTGCATATTCCACTTTCACAATTTCCGATCGAATGCTCACACACAACACACCTCTTGTTTCCACATTTGGATATATCTCCTTTGTCATTCAATATCAAAGGAGGACTACTGTGGCCAAGTGCAACAATGTGGGCTATTCCTTTTGCTCTCTCTTGGACCGAAAATCTTAGCCGGTCAAGACATTCTGGAAGAACCTTCAATCCAGTAGCTTTGCAAAAATTTTGTTTTTTCCTTTCCTCATCTGAGAGAATTTGAACGGAAGTCCTCTTTCGCTTTTTCTCATTTCCCTTTGCCTTGTTGTTGTTGTTGTTGTCGGTTTCTTTTGGTTGTGCACTATCTGGAGAAACAAGACAATAATCAAACTCTTTCAACTTTTCTTTCACCGTGATGAATTGTTCTCCCGGAGCAAGCCGGATTGGGGTATTAAACGCATGATATTTGTCAAAAAAGAGAGACGGAATCTTTTCAGGAGAAAAACTACTTTGGGAATCATCGCCATCAATTTTCAACACCATGTCTTCATCATCAGAGCAAAGGGTATCAGGAATGTTTTCTTGTGATGGTACGCCTGTATAGGACGACATGTCAAAATCTTCTTGAACAAGATCATGAGCAATGTAGTATTCCGAATTCTCCGTACTGAATACAGAAGCTAATATCTCTTCGTTGTCAAATATACCATCATCGCTTTCATATCCAAAGAGATGTAAGCTTTCTTCTGAAGAATCATAGTCATTCAATAAATAGTCTGGAACATGTGCGATTGGGATCGATTCTTCATCAATTTCGAATTCGTGTGTCATGAGGTAAAAAGAGGAGGAGAAGAAAGAAAAAAAAAGAGAAGGAAAATTTTTTTTTGTTTTTTTTTCTCTTCACTGATTTTAAAGATGGAATGTTGAAATTTTATTCAAAGGAAAAAATTTTTATCGACATTCCCAAAACAACACTTTTTTCCCCCTTTTGCGCAGATATTACAGGTCGTGTGTTATTGAATCTGAAACTGTCTTAGTACCCCCCAATTATTTGCACACAGTCTCATTTTGAGGGTGACACAGTTTTATGAATGGTCCATTTGTATCCTGCCCAGTCTTTTGTGTCTTCCAAATCGTCTTCGTTAGTACAAATTTCTCCGAATATCTTTCCCTTTTCATTGCGTAAGACTGCTGTGTTTTCAAAGGTTTTGGGATTTGCGTCGCGCGTGTCATTGTATTTAATGTTTATCGTTGTGATAAATTTCCCGTCAATCGAGTATACCTTCCCTGTGTCGTAACTTTTCTGTTTGATAAAGACATTCATATTTTTCTTGTCTATGGGGTTATATATGTAATGATATCCCCACCAAGGTGATCCCGGATATGCAGAATAATATTCATGATGATGGTGGGCAGGATGATATCTATGAGTACCACCACTACGATGGTGGTAATACACACTATACCCAGTTCCCATTTACGTTTCCTCTTTCTTTTTTTTTGAGAACAATATATTTGGACTACAGAGAAGTTTAACTTATTATTTAACTTACAATAAATAGAAAACAACATATAAAGTAAATATACATATACATATATTACATATACATATATTACATATACACGATAAATAGGAAGGATGTCAAAAGAAGATGAGAGATTTAGTATTAATGTCCCTCATGGCATATCAAGAACGAAAGGTCCTGCCATAAAACGAGGATCAGACACATCTGTCGTCGTTATTATCGAAGAAGACAAAGAAAGTGGATTACCCAACTTTGCTAAAATTCAACCCAACGAACAGAAGAATATTTCATTCGATATTGATGTATTACCTAAGAGGCCGACTCCAGGAGTGTTTGGTGCCGTATTTTTTGCCAAGCCTTTTCACGTGTTACGCTGGAACACGTCTGAACAACGATTCCTTCCAATGGAACCTACCTTTGGAGTGGAAACTGAATATCCACAAATATATTTTAGATCATCAAAGGCAAAGGTAGTGATTAAAATTACCATTTACCCCACGGTAGAAGCAAACATCAAGTATTTGAATTCAAGTCTCATTAGAGCATATCTAACAGAGGGATATACTCAAATGAAAATATTCAACGGTGTGTATGGTCCAAGGGCAAGAAGATTTGATGTTCCACTTTCTCCGGCCTTTCCATACCTACAGTTTGGAACTATATTGAACCATCTTCCTCCAAAAGGAACAGACGGAGAAAAATTTTTACATTTCAGGATTATTGAGACACTTGGCGAATACTTTTTCCAAATGTACGAATCCGGGAGATCTCCGTACGAACTACCTCGTAAAGTGGCAGCAGAGGTAGGGAGTCCAGAAAGCTTGAGGGTCATCACCAAAAAGGAAATGAAATCATCCCTAAGAAAGAGATTCGTCCAACTGTTCAAGAATAATTACGCAACGCTGACAAACAAATATCGCATGGGCATGCTCGTGACAGAATATTCCGGGAAACCGCTCTATTCTCTGTTCTTGCGGGATATATTCCTCAACAGTCCGAAAGGAGAGGACTTTTCCAAAATGAGAAAAATATTATTACCACTCTTTTTCCAACTCATCCATATCAGAGTGGTTCTAAACAAGTTGGGTGTAATTCATATGGACCTAAAAACAGACAATATTCTTGCAATACCTCTGAAAGAAGCAAGCGAGCAGAACGTATACCACACAAAAACGGATAATGGCGAAATCAAAGCTCCTCTGTTTGTTCTGGAAGTACCCCATTCTACATTCGCCAATATCAACGAAGACAAAATAGTAGTGAATCCGTACAAAACAATTGAAAAAGACGACTTGTTGGATGAAGACTACGTGTATATCGCAAAGCTGATAGATTTTGGATCTTCCGTAGACAAAAGGAAAACAATTTTCGAAACAGAACAACAGATTACTCCGGAGAGGGATATATTTAAAAGAAGCTCTGAAACTTATGCATATTCTTTCAGACCTCCAGAATCATTTATCGAGAAGAGAGAGGGTCATGTATACCACTTGAGCGACACGTTCGCGATGGGAATTTTGTTGCTCCAACTCACCATAGGAACAAGCGTGTCAATACTCGCTTCTGTCTCAAGTTGGAAATCTAATTGGTCGATATCGTACAGAAATCAATGGTTTGTCAACGATTGGAAAGACGTGTCAAAATCTAACGGAAAGGGATATATGCTTTTGCACTATTTTGCAAGACATCTTCTCTTTGTTTGTTTAGAAGATATGAAGAAGTCTTCCAAATTGTTTGATGAAAAGAAATATGAATCTCTGAAAAAAATGGACAAAGAGGATTACAACAGGTTTTTTATGGTAGAAGGCGTTGATTTTGCGACATACATAAACTGGGAAGATGGTGGAGTAATGACCAAAGAACAACTTGAGAAATTGATGGGGTCACTGGAAGGTTCTGGCAAAGAATTTCTGGAAAAATATGATTTGGAAGTGTCTGAATCAAATAGGCAACATATGTTGGAGCATGTGAAATCTGCACATTTATATTTCAACAAAGCAAAAGGAAGGATAAAAGCCATTCTGGGAGAACAGGGAATATATATGCTCTTGAAGATGCTCCACTTTGACGCACGCAGAAGGCCTTGGAGCAAAGAGATTCTTGTAGAACAGTTATCATCATACGGAATATTCAAATATATGGTCGAAGACAAAGACAAATATTACGAAAGATTGAGGATGCTTGGTACAAAAGGAGTGTCGAGATATAACCTTGGTTTGTACAGTGTTTCCCTTGACATTGCAAGGCCATATTCTCAAAGTAAGCTTTCTGGAGAAGAGCCTATGGAAATTTATTCACTCTGAATAAGATTATTGTATTATTATTTTTTGTGTATATTTTTTTACAATCTTTTCTTTTTTGTCACGTTTATCCTTGTATTCAACCATGCCTGTCCGGGCTTAATGGTGAGAGATTCGTCATATCCCATCATCTCACGAAAGTTTCTTTTTCCCAAATCGTTCTCCAATTTGAGAAAAGTTTGGAGCAGACGCATGGCCACAAAATTTACTTTTGTTTTTCCGTCCTCTTCATCATAATAAGTCACTTGTGTGGAGAGAAGATCCAACACAAGACTAACTTTCTCCATTCTCAAGTATGCTTTGATCCTTGGATCATGCATGTGTAATCTGATGTGTTTTTCAATCCCCTCTACAGACCAATGGGGATAAGCAAATCCTGCTCTTGTACCCGGTGTATAAATTTCCGTTTGGTAATATCCAAACATTTCTACTGCAATGGCTTTGAGTGTCACATCGGTAAAGAGCAAATTTTCCAATATATTATACATTCCATTCACTTTGTCTGTATCGGATTTGTCAAATTTCCTGTTCCCAAACAAGCATAGGAAGCATTCATTTGAAGTCCCCATTACTTCTGAGAGTTGTGACATCATAGAGTTCACTTCCTTTTGCAACCTCTTCAGTATATCTTGTCCTCCAGACTTGGAATTCTTGAGACATTTATTTGCGATTTGTCTCAGATTTTTCATTGCTTCAGACAATTCTCCTTCTGTGTCTCCTCTATCAAATGTGTTGCTTGTTCCATGCGAGACCCTTGTTGGCTGTGTTGAATCTCCAAACTGTTCAGAAGTTGTAATGGGATCTTTGATGAATTCAAACATTCTCTCGTTTCTTCTTCTTTTGCTTTCTTCTTCCTTTGATTGCTTGTCTCTTATCATTTGGGACAATTTTCCTTTGTGACTAATTGAAGGTTCTGTCCGAGTTGTGTGGACAACCTCTTGTGAATCTTCTTGACTTTGCGATTCGTCCCAATTTAGTTGATCAATCACATTTAAATCATCTGGAGTTGTTTCATCTATATCTCCAAGGTTTTCTCTTTCGCGTGTTTGTTGAGGGTTTGTGTTTAGAGATTTGTCTGATATGTCATAGTCCTCAACTGTGAGATTTTGTTCATATTTGTCCATACCAATCGGTATTTTCTCAAATACTTCTTCGTCATCTACATCGCTAACTATTCTCCGTCTGCTACCCCTTCTTACAGGAGACTCAAACTCGTGTATTTGCATTGTCATTCCTGTTAACATGAAAGGATTCGAATTACCAGAACTTTGTCCAACACTATTACTTTTTGCTCCGGGAGTAACAATTTCCAAAGGAAAAGTCCTCCTTTGGTCTGTTTGTCCTCTTGGTATATTTGCACTCGGGCGTACATTAACTTTAGAAATAATATCGTCGATAAAATCATCACTTATTGATGGTTCCCAATCTCCCATGTCATATACACACACACACAAACAAACAAAAAATGACAAGATTGACCAACCCACTTTAATATATATATATATATATATAGTCCGGACGATAAAAAAAGACTTTTCTTTCATACTAAGAGATATTTTCTTTTTTCGTAAAATAAAATAGTTAAAAAGTTGATATGACCAATATTCTTTATGTAGGTGTGTTTCCCGTGCTACCAAATATTATTTTTAATCATTATGTTTGGAGGAGGAAACCCTTTCGAAGAATGGAACAAATTGTATGGGAAAGGAGCAGCCAATGCTGAAAATTTTTCTGCTTTATTACAAGGATTACCTAATATCACCAGAGAATCTGACTCTCCGGAAGAATCGATTTTTGGTCATGCTCCCTCTCTTGGTTTGTTTGGAGAAGAATCGGACGATGATGACGAGAATCTTTTCGTTTCAAGAGAAAATGAAAAATTTCCTATGAAAGAGGTGTCATATATACCTGACACCGACATAGAACCCGTTACAATTGGAGATGACTTGATATCGCTTGGAAACGATAGATGCTTCCGGTGGAAATATATGAAAATCCACTTGGAATATTATCTCAAGAGCAAATATCGGCTCTCTGCGTACATTTCTGCACTCGGAGAGATGTTAGAAGAAGAAATGGACATAAGGACAAAAGAAATTCCCATCGCACTGGAAAACACAGACTCTGAGAACGGATTTGTCATCGAGAAGTCAACCAAAATACATGGATGGGGCGTCATGGAATGCGTTGACACGTCAAGTAGATTGGGTCAACAAACACTCGCTGCTCTCTCCGGATCAAACGTTGGAGACATTAACGATCCTGTAATAAGAAACATGTACGAAGCCATGATTGAGGTATATCAAGAATGCGAAAAGTTCAATAGAGAAGACAACACAGTTCTGACATGTATGAAATATATCGTCAAGAGGATCGAAGATTCTCTGATCAAAGCAAGCAAGGCATGTCAGTGTCTTTCCTGTTACACACAAACGCGCGATGACCAAGATAACGAAATGAGAGAAGTGGCTTTGGCAAGATATACTGTTGACAGGATAGGATCGTCAGAATCCAAATATTGTCAAGTAAATCCAAAGGACTATGTGAAGAAAAAAGACTATTACGCAGCGAAAGAAGCAAACATCGTCGCTCCTGAAATGGATTGGATCTGGGAAATTCTGAAAAACTTCTCCTCTGAAGGAGGAAAAGGTGCCGGAGGTTTTGCAGGGATATCATTTCAAAGGAACACAGCTTTCGTGAACGATTTGACAGAATGTTGTATTTACCTATGGACTGCTTTCGCGAGACTCTCTTTCTTGATAAACATGGACGAATATATTCAGTCTGACACGGTACCAAGCAAATTAAAGAGTTTATATTGTATGGTCGTGAATCCTCTCAATATAACAACCGAAGAAACAGAGTTGGAAGAGTTGATGAACAGAAGTGGAGTTTCTCCCGTTCTTGACTATGACACTCCTATCATGTCACTCAATTTGCATACAACGATGCTTTCGGTGGCAGAGTTAAACTCGAACCTGTTAGAATGTCCTATGACACAAGAGTTGGTAGAGTACACACACCAACTCTATGGAAGATATTGCTCTTTCTCTTGGTTTTTGTTTACAGAGAATGAACTGATGAATGCCCAAGCTTACATCAAAAGTGTTCAACTCAAGGAAAAAAAATCAAACACAATGGACAAATATACAAACGAAAAGAAAAAGGATGAGAAGGAAGAAGAAGAAGAAGAAGAGACTTTGGTTATTTTCAACCACGTCAACAAATTCTTTCTCAGATATGGTTGGAACATGTTGTTTCCTTGTCTTCAGGCGATACGAATTACCCAAGGCATAGAATCTTTACTGGATCATAAATTTTACATTGCCTCCAAGAGGTCAGATGGAATACCCACCGGTATGACCACAGAAGTGTTTTCTCATGTCAGAGAATGGGGACACGAATATATGAAAAAAGAGTGCGCCAGACTCAGTTGTGAATCTTACAACGCAGAGGTGGTCCAATACATGTTGAGACCAGGAGAAATGAAAATGTTCAAGCTGAAACACGACAGAGGTGACACCCATCCCATGAACGTGATAAATAACTTGAGGCCATACGACATGGACAGGGTGAACAAATCTCTGTTAAACACTTCTCCAGAGGATATCCTTGACGTAAAGATGTTTCCTCTGAGGTTGAAAGAAGACGACATGGTACAACGAGGAAAAGAAAGGATAGAAGAGGCGAAGCAAGAGCATGATGCATTGGCCTCTCTGATGAAAGTGGAAGGATTGAAAGACGAATATCTGGAATTGCTCAACATTATGCAATCTGGTGTTGACACCACAGGAGGGACATTGGACAAGTATGAAAGGGGAGATTCTTTTATCGAACTGGACAGAATAATTCCTTATGGGACAAAAACGTGCAACGATTATCTCTATTATTGTCTCTTTAATGCTCTTTGTTACGAAAAGGGAAGTATAGTCAAAACAATACAAGTCGTTTTCATGAGGGAAATGATCGAACACGAACTCCCATACCTTTTCTCCGAATCATTGGGTGTGAAGATAACGAATATATCTTCTCCACACAACATGAAAAAATTCTTGAAAAAGTCTCCTGTCAAAAGAGAAAAGATTCACAGAGTGAGAGAACACCCTGGCCCAATAATATGTCAATTAGTAGGAGGATATTCTGTGATATGGTTTTCTTCCAGTGTCGTATATCATTGCGAGACATTCATAGAATCTTTGTTTTATCTCTCCATTTGTTACTTGAGATATCTTTTGGATTGTTGTATATACGGAAAACTGGATGATGTAATTCTTGGAGATATTTATGGAGGAGAGTGTGCCGAAACCCAAAGAAAATTGGAGGATATCATGAAGAGAAATTCACGCATGTCTGGTATGTCTCGTATGGCGATAAGGGACGAATCTTTGGATACATTCAAGAGAGAATCTGTAGGAATTTACGTCAGGACTGCTCATGACTTGATAGAATGTGCAGAACAATCCGAAACAGGGTTGCCAGAGAAATGGAAATCAGATATTGACAAAATAACCTTTTGGTATTACATTATTATCCATGTCTTTGGAATTTATCCTGCCTCTTTGCTTGACGAAAATCTCTTCTCTGAAGAAGAAGAAGAAGGAGAAGAATTTTTAATTTCTACACATCTCCATGAAGAAGACATAGATTCTCACTTTGTGAGGAACGAAAGATTCTCTAAAAATGTGCATCAAGCAGATATATAAAAAATACTACTGTAGAAATGTATTTATAAGCTCCATTTTTTTAAATAGAATAAGTGTTGGTCAGATTTATTATTTTTTTTCTCATAAAGGGGAGAGCGGGAAGAAAACAAAAACAGAAAGGTAAAGACAAAAAAAAAGCGACCCTGGTATATTTCCCCTTTGAAAAAAAATTTTTTTTTTGCGATGGAACAAAAGTCTTTAAGTAAACAAGGAAGAATTACTCTTCCTTATGAAAAAATGTTGGATCTTTGGAATTTTTACGACAAGACTCCTGAATTGTACAGGGCGGGAGAGTTGTTGATCAACAAAGCCATGAGTTCAGAATTTTCGTTTACGTGGGGAATCATAGAGACTGAATCTCCTTCTTTCTATGAAACTGTGCAAGCGAAACTCGAAGTTTTGAAGAATAAAAACAAGACAACGGGAAGAAAGAACAGAAACAATGGCTCCGTCAATTTGTATGACTTGATGCAGGGAAGAATAGAAAGGAACAAACAAAAGAAAGAAACCGAAAAATCTGCTTCAAATCAAGAGTCTCGCCAAGCTCTGTTGACCAAGGAACTGACGAAATTGGAAGCACATACCCTGTACAAGAATATGATGTTAAAGATGCGTCCTCCTCAAAATGTGGCATCGAATCAAGAAGTTGCTCTGGAACAATACAACGACAAGGTGAAAGAAAAAGCAACAGGAGTCTCGAACTCGAAAAAATCGAAAGGAGATGTAAAGAGCAGAGGAGACTTTAACGATGACGTAGATAAAACCATTGTCGCGAGCATTGCTTCCATTGCAAGCGGAGAGTTACCAACCAAGTTACCAAAAAAGAGTGCAATAGTGACAAGCGAAGACACTCCTGGAGATTTGAAATGGATGGAAGAATTCATGAGGGAAGCACTCAAGTACAAGTTAATTTTTGGAATGGTTCCTTATTCTGCAGGTGTCGAAGAGACAAGCGGAAGGAGAAGACTTTTCGTCAGAAATATATCTGAAGGAGAGTTTGTGGTTTACAGAGACTACAACTCTCAAATTAAGGCATACTGGCAAAAGAAAACAGAAAATTCAGAGGGAACTGCCACTTCCGGGCACGCGTATGTTTACATTTGGCCAGACGAAAGTCCAAGAATATGGATGACGAAAGCTCCTTGGAGCAGCGTTACGGACAGACTGATGACAGATTGGTATACCCTCCTATCGACAAAAGAAAATAAACTTGCTGCTGACTGGCTTGCTGCACACGTTCCAATCACCACAAAATGCACAGAGAAGCTTGTAGGAATGAACGAAATGACCAGCCAAGAAGTGTTTTCCCGGTTATTAGGACAGAATGGCGCTACCATTGGTTCGGAGAGAGACAGCCAAAAGGCTGCAATAGACGCAGAACATGCAAAGAGAACTTTGATGCTCCAAGGAATGATGAACAACCAAAAGGCCAAATCCTTTCTAATGAGAAACATTCAGAAAGAGATCGGAGAAAGTGGAACTGTTGAAGAAGTCTCCAGAGGAATGTCGTGGGAAGAACAAAAACTTCATCTCCCTTACGGAAGAGAGCCTACTTCCATAACACTTCCAAGATCTCCTCCTGATTACCAAACTCTGAGAGAGAGTTTCGGAAAATTGGTAAGTATTGTATTGGGAGTGCCGTTGGAAGAGGCCGCTGGAAGAACGCGTTCGAGAACAACCAAAGGAGAGGAGGGTATTCAAACAATGTACGATGACTCTGTGAAAAGGGCAAGAATTGATGCCCAAATTTGTTTGGAAGAAGCGTTCACTGTGGCATTTGGAGAACAAGAATCAAAATCTATCAAAAGGGGCCTGGATAATACTTACGGTGCGATGAACGACGAAATGAGGGCAATCAACTACTACGAAACAATTTACGGCCTCGGTTTGGACAATCCAACAAAACCTGAAAAAATGAAAAGAGAACAAGAAGGCGCAATGCTTGACAATTACATTTACGGAAAGGCATGGGATGTTATCCAACTTGCAATGGATGACGGAGTTACCCTTAACACCGCAACTGTAAGACAACATATTAGAGACATTATTTCGGTACACAGAGATAACGTCACAAGACTGGAAGAGAGAGCAAGAGGACTGTGGAATGCACACGAAAGCGAAATTCGCTTGAGTATTCAATGGAAGCCTTCTTTCTCCAAGGAATTGATGTCTCTTTTGATAGAAGGTTATAACATAGGATTCTTAGACAAAGAGGCCTCCAGTCTGTATTATTTGGACGCGATGAATTATCCTTTGGACACCCCGATAGGTATGGAAAAGGAGGAAAGAATGGAAAATTTCAAAGCCAAACACACCAAAGAACTTGAGAAACTTAAGCACCAGCACGAAATGGAGAAGATGAAGCTCCAATCGAAATTGACAAAAGAAATGGAAAAGTTAAAGTCTAAAATTGCTCCTGCTAAAGTAGTTCAGGCGCCAACTCTGGCAGGTGGAGAAAAGAGAAAGAGTACGGAAGGAGAAAAAGAAAATGAAGGTAGTGCAAAAAAAAGCAAGACCGAAGAGACATCTTCCTCTCTTGAAAAATCCAAGAGCATTACGGAAACTACTCCAATGATCAACAAAGAAGCAAAGAATCCCTCCAAGACGAACAAGGAAAAAACAAAGACAAAATCAAAAGTGAAATAAGAAGAAAAGTAATGAGTATTTCGTGAATATTTTTCTGAAGCAAAGTAAACTAAAAAAAAGAATATTTGTTTTCCTGCTCCTCCCTTTTCTTTCTCTCTCTTTTTTTT
>Ga0055448_10000243_pt1 | contig 13309 bp, 8 predicted proteins | sample China_Galinas_PW_4_FD_57744 | JGI IMG/M metagenome (GOLD analysis project Ga0055448, IMG submission 57744) | Wetland microbial communities from San Francisco Bay, California, USA, that impact long-term carbon sequestration - China_Galinas_PWA_D2 | ecosystem: Environmental > Aquatic > Marine >... | reverse complement strand
CCTGGACCGCCACTCCAACCACCATCGCGACGAGGGATGATGCGGCAATCGCCAGCGCCGGCGGCATCTGCCGCAGCATGGCCACGACGATTGCTGCGGCCGGCAGCAGGGTGAGCAGGTTCAACGCGTACGCCGAGTCGAGGTCGTTCAGCAGGCGCACGGCCTGCTCGGGCATCCCGCCGCCCGCCGCGCCCCCGCCCGCAAGTCCATACACGATCACCGCCAGCACGAATGACGGGACCGCCGTGTACAGCATGTGCCGAATGTGGCGGTACAGGTTCGCGTTCGCGCTGATCGCCGCGATGTTCGTCATGTCCGAGAGCGGCGACATCTTGTCCCCGAAATACGCGCCCGACACGACCGCACCGGCCGCCGCGGGCAACGGCACGCCGAGCGCCGTCGCCGTCCCCATCAGCGCGACGCCGATCGTACCGGCCGAGCCCCAGGACGTGCCTGTCGCCAGCGACATCACCGATGTGGCAAGGAACGCGGTCAGCACCAGGTGCTCCGGACGTACCAGCCGGATGCCCCAGTACACGAGAAACGGGATTGTGCCGCTCAGGACCCAGGTCCCGATCAGCATGCCGATCGCGAGAAGGATGAGGATCGCCGGCAGCACGGACGCGAACTTGTCGCCCGTCGACCGCTGGATGTCGTCCCAGGTACCGCCGTGACGCACGACGATCACACCCGCGACCGCTGCCGCACCGAGCATCGCCACGACCAGCAGGTCCGTGCCCAGCTCGAGAAACAGCCCGCCGGACAGGAACAGGACGAACATCGTCGCCAGCGGCAGCACGGCCTCGAACCGACTGACCGGCGTTCGCCCCTCCGCTCCGGCCCGCGTCACCGGAGCATGCCGGGTCCGCGCCCCGACACCCGATCAGCCTTCCAGATCGGGCAACGTGTACTTGCGGCCGCGGTTCTGTTCGACCAGCCAGTCGTACAGCGGCTGGAAGTACTCGACCATCGCCTGCGCATCCAGCTCGCGGCCCGTCGTCTCCCTCAGCACGTCGCGCCACGGCAGGCTCGCACCCGGCTCCATCAGCGCACGCAGAAAGGCGCCCACGCCCGCGCTGCCGTAGTAGTCCGTGTCGTGCGGGTCCTGCTTCAGGATCCGACTCGCAATGTGATCGTGCATCTGGAACAGAAGCGCGAACGACAACGCATAGTCGTAGTACTGGCCCGGGTCGTCGTTCATGTGCGTCTTCGTCAGACCATCCGCGTACTCCTCACCGCGCGCCCCGGGGGGAACCACACCCTGATACCGGCGCACCAGGTCCCACCACTTCGCGTTGAACGAGTCCGCCGGCAACGACTCCGAGTACAGCGCATGCTCGAAGCGCGTCATCACTCCCGCAGAGAACGGAATGAACACGGCGTAGTTCAACGCCTCCTGGAGCAACTTCCGCATCTCGTCGACCTTCGCGTCCTCCGGCGCAAGGCCGCGCCCGACCAGGAACCGCCGCTGCGATGCCGCCAGCCCGATCATGCTGCCGATCGCCTCGTGATACGCGCGATTCGCACCGCCGCGAAGCACCAGCGGGATCTCCGGCCGGCTGTAGCTCATGTAGTAGTAGATGTGGCCCAGCTCGTGATGAACCGTCTCCCACCAGTACGCGTTCGGTTCAACGCTCATCAGCGAACGCACGTCGTTCTCGAGATCCATGTGCCACGCCGATGCGTGCGTGTTCTTCTTGTACATCGCGTCCACCGGCAGCGGATAGAGCGACGACTTCTCCCAGAACGTCTCCGGCAACGCAGCGAAACCCAGACTCTCGTAGAACCCTTCGCCCTGCTGAACCACCCACTCCGCCGACCGGTCCGCCAGCGCCGCATCAACATCGATGCCCTCCACGTTCACCAGCGCCGACCAGTCCTGCGCCCACCGGTTCGGCAGCCAGTGTGCCGGTATCTGGTCCGGCGCCGGCACGCCGTACCGATTCGCCAGCTCATATCGCACCCAAGTGTGCAATTCGCGGTACAACGGTCGCAGCTGCGTGATCAGCCGGTCCGTCAACGCCAGCATCTGGTCCGACGTCATGTCGTAGTCCGAGACCTGGTACGCAAAGAAATCCGGGTAGCCCAGCGCCTGCACCGTGCGGTTCCGCAGATCGCGCAGCTCGACGATCCCCGGCTTCAACACCTTGCCCACTTCCTTCGACGCTTCCCAGACCGCCTGCCGCTCCCCGAGATTCGTGCTCGTCCTCAGCAGGTCGTCGATCCCGTTCGGCGTGATCGGCCGGCCGGCCAGCGTGAACGTGAACCCGTACAGCAACTCGTTCTGCCTCGTCTCCGCAGCCACCCGCTCCCTCACCACCTCCGGTACCGTCTGAGGCCCTTCCGCCGCCATGTACAGCATCTTCTCCAGTTGCCGCCGCTGCATCGCCGTCAACGGCGAATCGCCATCCAGGTAGCCCCGGATCTTCTCGATGCCGGACTCATCGCCGACAAACGCCAGGTACGCCTCGTGCGCTTCACGCGTCCGTACCGCGTTCGTCGAATCGCCTTCCACGATGTGCGTGTTCGAGGCCCACTCCGCCAGCGACCAGTCGTAGTTCAATCGCTGATACTCCGACTCGTACTCGCGCAGGAACATCCCCACGGCTCCGCCTCCAGCAGCCGAATCCCGGTCCGCCGAACCCGAACACGCCGCCCCCGCCAGCACCGCCGCCACGATCACCCCGCTCGCTCGCATCATGACGCCCTCCATTGTCCGATTCCGGTTCCGAGCCAACATATGCGGCGCCCTCGGTCATGGAAAACGGGCGGCCGCGTCGTCCGTCGCTGCGTGGGCGCGTCCCGCCCGGTCGCGTGGTGCGTGTTGCGGCTATTGACTCGCGGTCCGGACCGGGGTATCGTGGGTCGAGTTGAGAATCATTCTCAAACACAGGACGGACCCATGACCGGGCGCTTGTGCCGTTGCTGGATCGCTGTCACCTGCCTCGCCGCCGCGTGCGCCGGACAGACCGGTGGCGACGCCGCCGCCGATACGGACGCCGCCGGAACTGCCGGCACGACGCCGGCGGTCTCGCCGGCGGATGATTCCGGGGCGGGTTCGCAAACGGACGCGGCGCCGGCCGAGCGGGTGGCCGGAACGCCGCCGGGCGGTTTGCTGGACTGGGTGGCGACGATCGCGGATGGGACGGACCGGATGCTTGGCGAGATGGGGACGGATGTGGCGGCGGCGCAGCGGAGGATTCTCGACCTGTACGTGACGCGGCAGGAGTTCATCGAGATGTACTGGGGTGTGGCAGGCCGGCTGCGGCCGGTGGGGGCGGACCGTCTGGCGCAGCTGGTGACGGATGCGGAGTCGTCGTTTCACGAGGCGTTGCAGAAGCTGGCGGTACAGCCGGTGGACAGTGCGGAGATCGCAGCGGTGGCGGACTCGATCAACGCGCGGCTGAATCGCGTGGTGGTGGAGGCGAAGCGCCTGAAGGTACCGCTGGTGCCACGGGCGGAAGCGCCTGAGTCAGGCGGAGGAGGCGAATGATGGCGGCCGGCACGAGCGCGGGATGTGTGACGGGCACGGATCGCGTGGACGGTGCGGGGTGTGGATGGACGGCGGTGAGGCGACCGGGCGTGGTCCGCTGCGGCGTGTGCGCGCTGTTGCTGGGGATCGCCGGCACGAGCGTAGCCGGGCAGACGCAGCGAGAGCCGAGCCTGGATGGATGGTTGGACTCGGCGGAGCAGGGTCTGACGGCGTTGAAGGGGATGACGGATGCCGGGCTGGAGGCGGGTGGCACGCAGGCGGTGCTGCGGATCTACCTGGACGATTTCGAGGCGCTCGAGCTGTGGTACGGTCCGGGTGCTCCGTACGGGAAGGAGCCACTGGCATCGGCAGTAACGCGTGGCGAGGCATTGTTCCACGACGCGATGCGGGCGCAGGGTGTGCCTGCGCTGCGTGAATTGGTGGATGACGTTCTGGCGCAGGTGCGTGCGATCCGGTCCGCGGCGGCGGACACGGACGTGCCGGCCGTTCCGCGGCAGGAGGACCTTGGAGCGCTGATGGTAGCCGGCCCGGCTGCGGTCGGGTTGCGGACGGTCGAGATGCGTGCGGTCGCGTCCCTGCTGGGGCAGGCCAGGTTGGCGTATGCGGCAGGGCGAGGCGAGGAGGCATTGCGGCTGGTCGAGGAGGCGTACCTCCAGGACTTCGAGCCGATCGAGGCTCGCCTGCCGGGTCCGCTGACGCGTGAGATCGAGTCGCTTATCCACATCAGGTTGCGGCCGATGCTCGCACGGAACGCCTCGGTGGACGACGTCGGTCCCGTGTTCGATGCGCTGGCGGCAGGCGTGACCCGGGCGGACGACGCGCTGGCCGAGGATTCCTCGTTCTGGTTCGGCACGGCGAACGCGTTCGCGATCATTGTACGCGAAGGTCTCGAGGCCGTGCTGCTGATCGCGGCCATACTCGCGTACCTGACGGGTGCAGGCGCGGCCCGACGGCATCGGCGTCGAATCTGGATCGGCGCGGGCGTGGGCGTGGCCGCGTCGTTCGGGACATGGGCGCTGGCGCGTACATTGCTGCCGGTGAGCGGCGCGAGCCGCGAGATGCTCGAAGGCGTGACCGCGGTGCTTGCGGTGGTCGTTCTGCTCTACGTGTCGCACTGGCTGTTCCAGAAGACGTACATCCACGACTGGAAGCAGTATCTGAAGGAGCGTGTCGGCATCGCGGTGACCACCGGCTCGGGTCTGGCAATGGCCAGCCTTGCCTTTGCCGCCGTCTACCGCGAAGGCTTCGAGACTGTGCTGTTCTACCAGGCGCTCATGTTCGATACCAGCTCCGGCGCCGTGCTGGCCGGGTTCGTGCCCGGACTGCTGGTCATCACGGGCGTCGGTGCAGGAATCCTGCGGCTCGGGATGAAGCTGCCCCTGAAGCAGCTGTTCACGGTGACGAACACGATCCTGCTTCTGCTGGCGTTCGTCTTCCTCGGCAAGGGGATCTACAACCTCCAGGAGGCCGGCCTCTTCGCTCCGCATCCGCTGGCGTGGGCGCCGGATCAGGACTGGCTGCGGCAGGTCCTCGGCATCTACCCTCTGGCGGAGACGCTGATTGCGCAGCTCGCACTGCTCGGCGCGCTGGCGTTCACCCTCGTGCTGTACCGGCGCAGGTCCGTGGTGGCGGCAAGGGCGGCGAACGTTGCTCGCGAGAGTGCCGCGTCAGGTCACGCGGCGCAGCGTCCGATCGAAGCTTCCTGAGGCGACGGCGCGGCGGCGGACCCCGCGGCTCGATCCGACGGCCGCGGTCGCGCATTCCGGGCACACCGCCGCTTGACCCGATTGCGAGCGCCGGACTAAGCTGCCGCGTCCGGTGCCGCTGGCCCGGGCGCGCCGCGTGTACATGGACTCACCCGCACGCAGGCGCGAGCACACGACCCGCGTGAGCGACAAACCACACATGATTCCTCGGCTGGCCGGCCCGCGAGCCGCCGCAGTCCTGGTCGCGATCCTCACAGGGCCGATGCTGTCGCGGCCGGTGAGAGCACAGAGTCTGCCCACGCCGGAAGCCGGCGATCTCGTGCTGCTCGGCGGCTGGATCTTCGATGCGACCGGCGATGACGTGCGTCGCAACCATGCCACCCTGATTCGTGCGGGCAAGCTGCTGGCCGTGGACGTCGAAGTCGGATCTGCCGACCTCGGCGCCGCGACCGTGCACCGTCTGGCCGACGACGAGTACATCCTGCCCGGCCTGTTCGATCTGCACGCTCATTATGCCGTTGACCTGTTCGGCGAAGGCCGGGTCGACGAGTACGAGGTCAATCCGGTCCTGTATCTCGCCAATGGAGTGACGTCGACGTTTCCTGCCGGCGAAGTCGATCCGAACGGCATGCGGCAGGCCAGGTTGCGGATCGAGGCCGGCGAGCAGGTCGGCCCGCGGATTCATAACTCGGGCCCGTATTTCGGCACGGCGAGACCCGGCTGGCGGATGCGCGAGATGACGCCGGACAGTGTGCGCGCCGAGGTCCGGTACTGGGCGGAGCGCGGAGTGCGCGGGTTCAAGGCGAAGGGCATTGCGCCGGAACAGCTCGCCACGCTGATCGCGGAGGCTCACCGCTACGGCCTGACCGTTACCGGCCACCTGGACTCGGGGTTCCGCACATCGGTCAATCCACGGGACGCGATCCTGATGGGGATCGACCGCGTCGAGCATTTCATGGGAGGCGATGCGATCGTGGCGGCGAAGCCAGCCTACTCGTCGCTCGAGTCGCTCGATGTCGGTCGGCCCGAAGTCCGCGTGATCTTCGATCTCTTTATCCGGCAGCACGTCTTCTACGATGCGACACTCACGGCGTACGGCTACTTCGGCATGCGAGAGCCGGCAGTGTACGATCGCTGGGCAGATGAGATGTCGTTCCTGACGCCGTACGCGCGGCAGGTCGTCGAGGGCAAACTGCCGCGCGCCGTGAACGAGCAGTTCGAGCGCATCTACCATGTCAAGCGCAAGGAGATCGCGGCCTTCTGGAAAGCGGGAGGCGCAGACCTGGTCACGCTCGGCACGGACCACCCGAGCTGGGGCGAGTTCTTCAACGGGTTCTCCGCGCATCGCGAGCTGCACGCCCTCGTTCTCGCGGGCATTCCACCGGCAGCCGCTCTGCGGATGGGCACGATCAACGGCGCTCGCGCCCTCGGCCTGAGCGACCGGCTGGGTACGCTCGAGACCGGCAAGCTGGCCGACCTCTTCGTCGTGCGAGGCAACCCGCTCGAGGACATCCGCAACACGCACAACGTCCGGCTGGTCGTGAAGGCCGGCCGGCTGTACGATCCGGCCGCGCTCCTCGCATCCGTCCGGGGCCGGCTCGGCCCGGCCAGCGCAGCCGGAGCGGATGCATGGAAGGGCAACGTGCGATACTCCAGCGCACACCGTTGACGCCCCGGCGATCCCGACCACGACCCACGTGTACATCGACCGGTTCCGTCCGGCCAGCCGGGGTTGCACCCGGTCCGCGGCGGTTCGATTCGCCCACGCCGAACCCCACGAGAGAGTCCGATGCTATCCCTGTTGATGCTCCAGATCGCAACCGCGGCGCAGGCCGCTCCGCAGGACACCGCGTACTTCGCGCAGGGTGTCGAATACACGATCGAGGCGAGCCTCGATGAATCGAATTCGGTGCTGTCCGGCCGCGCGGAGCTGCACTACACGAACAACTCGCCTCGCCGCATCGACACACTGTTCTTCCACCTGCACCTGAACGCGTTCCGTCCGAACAGCGCATGGGCACGCCGGGATGCGGAGATGGGCACGCCGCGCTTCAACGATCTCGGGCCCGATGAGTACGCGTTCGAGCGCTGGAAGAGCATCACCGTGGACGGGCGTGAGGTCACGCCGCTCTGGCCCGGCGCACCGGACTCGACCGTCGCGGCGGTGCCACTCCATTCACCGCTTGAGCCGGGTGCCGCGACGACCGTTCGGATCGACTGGGATGCGCGAGTCTCGACGCTGCCCCGCAGACAGGGCCGGCGCGGCCGTCACTACGACTTCGCGCAGTGGTATCCGAAAATCGCCACGTTCGACCGCGATGGCTGGGAGGTCCAGCCACTGATGCCGCAGGGCGAGTTCTACGGCGAGTTCGCCACCTTCGATGTCACAATCGATCTGGCGGACGACCAGGTGATCGGCGCGACTGGCGTGCCCGTGTCCGGCGATCCCGGCTGGAGCCGCGCGCGAGCCGCGGGAACGCCCGAACCCGTGCTGCAACGCGACTACTACGGTTCGCCGCCCGCGCGCCCGCTCGGACTGCTCGATGGCCTGCCGGCGGCCGGCCGCAAGCGCGTGCGCTGGTACGCGCGTGACGTCCACCACTTCGCATGGTCGACCAGCCCGGACTACACGTACGAGGGCGGCAACTACGAGGATGTAGCGATCCACGTGCTGTACCAGCCGGGCGACGATGAATGGGCCCATGGCGTCGCGGTGAACCGCGAAGCCAGCGCGCTCGCCTTCCTCGATACCGTATTCGGCGACTTCGCCTGGCCGCAGATCACGAACCTGCACCGCGTCGAAGGCGGCGGTACCGAGTTCCCGATGATGACCATGAACGGTTCCGCAGGACAGAGCCTCATCGTGCACGAGACGTCGCACAACTACACCATGGGGATCCTTGCCAACAACGAGTGGAAACAGGGCTGGCTCGACGAGGGCTTCGCTTCGTTCCTCGCCAGCTGGTACGCCGAACGGCACGGCGGTGACCCCGTCGAGATCTGGTCCCGATCGATGAGGACGATCCGCGAGATGGATGCGGCCGGCGAGTCCCAGCCGATCAGCCTTCCGTCCGCCGCGTTCCGCGATTTCGACACGTACAACCGCATGACGTACACCAAACCGTCACTGATCTACCGGATGCTGCGTGACCTGCTCGGTGAGGATGTGTTCCACGATGGTCTTCGACTGTACTACCGGCGCAACAGGCTGCGTCACGTTCGCGAGGAGGAATTCCGCGCGGCAATGGAAGCCGCATCAGGGCGCGACCTGCGCTGGTTCTTCCAGCAGTGGATCCATACGACGGCAACGCTCGACTACGCCGTGACGGCGGCCAGCGCGAAACAGCTTCCCGATGGCAAGTGGGAGACGACGGTCCAGATCACGCGATCCGGTGACGCGTGGATGCCCGTTCACGTCCGGATCGGCGATGAGATGCAGCTGCTCGAGAGCCGGGACCGATCGCAGACCGTGACTGTGCGCACGGCCACTCGCCCGGATCGCGTGGTCGTCGATCCCGATGACATCCTCATCGACACCGATCCAGTCAACAACAGCCGAGGCGTCCGTTGAACGACACGATGCTCTCGTGCCAGAAGGCCGAGTTCTCGCTGCCCGATGGGCTGCACTACCTGAACGGAGCCTACATGAGCCCGCTGCCGCGCAAGGTCGAGCACGCGGGCATTGCGGCGATTGCGCGGAAGCGCGCGCCGAGCGGGATCCTCACATCCGACTTCTTCGAGGACAGCGATCGCGTGCGCACCCTGTTCGCCCGTCTGATCGGTGCGCAGGACCCCGCCCGTGTAGCGCTCGTGCCCGCCGTGTCGTACGCAATGTCGCTCGTGGCGCGGAACACGAGGGCGGCCGCCGGCTCGACGATCGTCGTCGCGGCCGAGCAGTTCCCCAGCAACGTGTATCCGTGGCGGCGCCTCGCCATGGAACGCGGCCTCGATCTGAGAATGATCGGAGCGCCCGACTCGAGTCGTCGGGGTGAGGGTTGGAATAGCGCGATCCTCGATATCATCGACGACCGAACCGCACTCGTCGCCCTGCCCCAGGTCCACTGGACCGACGGCACGCGCTTCGACCTTGCCGCCATCGGGAAGGCATGCCGCGCATGCGGTGCGGCATTCGTCATCGACGCCACCCAGTCCGTCGGCGCGTTTCCCTTCGATCTCGCCACGATCCACGCCGATGCCGTCGCGTGCGCCGGCTACAAGTGGCTGCTCGGATCGTACGGTATCGGTGTCCTCTGGCTTGGCCCCCGCTACGATGATGCCGAACCGCTCGAGGAAACCTGGGCCGGTCGCGCCGGCAGTGAGGACTTCCGCGGACTCGTCAACTACCGCGACGAGTACCAGCCCGGCGCCGCACGCTTCGATGTCGGTGAGCGCAGCAGCTTCGTGCTCGTGCCCATGCTGGCCAGAGGCCTCGAAATGGTGCTCGGTTGGCGGCCTGACCGTATCCAGCACTACTGCCGCCGACTGGTCACGGACGCGATCGCCGAAGCCGGATCCCTTGGTTTCGGCGTCGAGCAGCAGGAATGGCGAGCAAGTCATCTGTTCGGATTGCGGGCACCCGCCGGAATCGATCTGGAAGGATTGCAACGCTCACTCTCGGACCGTGGCGTCAGTGTGTCGCTTCGCGGTACCGCCCTGCGCGTGTCTCCGAACATCTACAACGACGCATCCGACATCGATGCTCTCCTCGAGGTGATCCGGTCGGCGGCGGTCGCGAAGGTCTGAGCGACACGCTCGCAGCCAGCCGCTCCGTCGCCTGATCCCGGGACTCGGATACCCTTGCCCCGGTGTCCGGGCGACTGACGTCGCGCGTGCGGCCGCCAACCGGACGCCAGTCCGAAACCCCGGTTCCGACATTCCCGTATGGCTCCCCGTGTGGCTGGTCATCCGAACCGTGAGCCGGAGCTCGAACATGGAAGTCCTCATCCCGATCACCCTGTTCATCTGCGTGGCTGCGGTCGCCATTCTCCGGCCCATATCCACGAGGCTCGGCGGCCTGCTGGACGCGGTCAGACAGGAACGGACGGACTCCGCACGCGCGACCGCAGACCTCGACCTCAGTAATGTCCGAAATCTCCTCGAACATGTGTCAAGAAGAATGGACATCATGGAGGAACGGCTCGACTTCACCGAACGACTCCTGCACAGCCGCCAGGGCCCGCCCTCCCCCTCCGTAGGATCCGCCGGCGCCGGCTCCGCTCCCGATCCGCTGCACTCCAGGGATACGAGTCTGCTGCACTCCTGAGCGCTCCTCCGGCCGCGTCCTGCGGCCGGAACCCACAAACCCCTCGACGTGTAACGTCCAACGAGCTACTATGATTATCGGAGATGGCGGATCCGGGGCCGGATCGCCGCTCCGGACCCGGGTCCTCAACACGTGGGGCACGCGGGTTGCCGTACAATCAGGGCAAGGGTATCATCCGGGCTTCGACGGTGGACGGGGCGGGACCGAGGCGGCTCGGACAGAGACACCTTGACCCGCCGTTTTTCGGTATGGATTCGCGCAATGTACGTCCCGGCCGCGCATTGCAGACGCAACCTCGGGAGTGGAGACCCAGGCGATGATTCACGACACCCGGCGCTCGAGCAGCCTCCTCCTGTTGACCGTTCTCGCTGCGGCGAGCGGGGTCGCGATCGCGGCTCCGGTCCACGCACAGCAGGGCGAACGATACGGCGTTCTCGTGCCGATTTTCGCCAACAGCGCAGGCGGGAAGGGCAACTTCGGCAAGGACATCGCGAAGGAGTTCCGCAAGCTGCTCGAGGATTTCCCGACCCACAAGCCCGTGGCCGACAACGATGTCAGGGACAAGCTCAAGGAGTTCGGGCTGAAGGAGGAGGCGCTCAGCGATGCGGGCAACGACTGCGTGAACGCCCAGCAGTTGACCGCTCACGTGCATGCGCGCCTGGTGTTGTGCGGCCACTGGGAGGAAGTGGCGAAGGACATGTACAAGGTCTCGGCCAAGGTCGTCGCGCCCGGCGGCGAATCGTACACGATGACCGATTTCCAGACCGAGGATGCGAAGCAGGCGGCCCAGCAGCTGCTGTCCCAGTTCGATGTCTACATGGCGGGTCTGCGGGATGCGGTGTACTGCCAGGAGAAGGTCACGGCCGAAGTCTGGTCAGAGGCCGTCACCAAATGCACGGATGCCCTGAAGGCGAATCCGCAAAGCAAGAGCGCAGCCTACAATCTGGGCAGCGCCTACTGGCGCTCCGGCGATCGCGACAAGGCCGCCGAGATGTTCAAGAAAGTGCTCGATCTCGATCCCACTTACGACGACGCCATCAAGGCACTCGGCATCATCGCCGCCGAACAGGGGCGCACCGATGACGCAACGCGGTACTTCCACGAGTACCTGACATTCAACCCCGGCGATGTCGCCGTCCGACTCTCGATCGCCACGGAAGCAGCCCAGGCCGGTGGCTACGATGCCGCGCTCAAGATCGTCGAAGACGGCATGGACCAGACCGAGGGCGATGACCTCGTGGCACTCAAGGCCTTCGCCGGCGCCGTCTCAATGAACGCGGCGCTCAAGGCAATGAACGCCTCCGAAAACCCATCGGAGGTCGGCGATGCCAGGCCCGTCGTCGAGAAGGGCCTCGGATACCTCGAAGACGTCTATGCCGCCAAGGGCGCCGAAATGGACGTGACCAGCCTCAGGAACATGTTCACCGCCTACCGCCTCCTCGATCAGGATGCCAAGGCCGTCGAACTCGGACGCATGGCCGTCGAACATCACCCCGATGATGCGTCGATCTGGTCCAACTACGCCGATGCGCTCAACCACGCCGGCAGCACCGCCGAAGCCCTCGCCGCCCTCGACAAGGTGGCCGCCATCGACCCGCAGTACGCCAACCTGTACCTGCGAAAGGCGCTCTGGCAGCTCGCGACCAATAACTTCGAAGGCACCGTCGTCGCCGCCCAGGAGGGCCTCCAGAAGAACGCGATCGCCCCGGAGCAGGTCGACCAGATCGCTCAGCAGATCACAAATGCCGGGTACCAGAAGGCGCGCGCCGGCGACTACGCCGGCGCACTGCCCTACTACGACACTGCCGAGAAGGTCGCCCAGACGCCCGAGACCAAGGCGATGATCGCCTTCTTCCGCGGCTACTCCGTCTACCAGATTGCGGTCGATCGCGAAAAGCCCGAGAATGTCGCGACCGCAAGAGCCACCCTGCCTCAGTTCAAGCGTGCGATCGCCCTCATGGAGGCTGCGGCTGCCTACACGAAGGGGAAGCCGTTGGAGAAGAACCGGCAGGAGATCATTGACGGGGCGACCCAGCTGATCGAGATCCAGGAGCTCATCATCAAGAAAGGACGCTGAGTTCCGGGCCAATGCCGGCTCGTCATCAGGGGCCGGGAAGCCGCGAGCTTCCCGGCCCCTGGCGCGTCCAGCCTCATCGCGGCTGACACAGCAGCTGGTGCGGCCCGTCATCCGACGGCTCTGCCGCCAATCCGACATCGTCACCTCATACCGCCTTCCTTCCGCAATCCGGCCCAGTCGGGCAGCCCCCGTGCCACAACTGCTGGTGGTCCCGGACATCGGCTATCCCCGTAGTGGTGGGGCTCAATCCCATCGCCGGTATCACGTGGTCGCGTCCAGCCCCGTCGTAGGGGGAAACCCGGTGGGGTGGAGTGGGGAACAGCCCTATTGACGTCGAGTGGGGTGCGGCGTAGCTTGGTGGCGTGAAGTGGGGTGAGGTGGGGGATTGTGGTGATGACGCCCGGAACGGAGAGCGATGCAGGGGTCGGCCGGCCCATCACGAGGGGTCAAGTTCCTCGGCAGCTATCAGCACCAGCTGGACGACAAGGGCAGGGTGAGCCTGCCCGCCGCGTTCCGGCGTGAAGCGGCGGATCAGCGTTTCGTGCTGGTGCAGCCGTATCCGCCGGCGCTGGCGCTTTATCCGGAAGTCGAGTGGGGGGATGTGGAGCGGCGTCTGAGCGACCTGATGGCTCAGGGGCCGGCGGAGCGGCTGTACGTGTTGTCGATCATGTCGAACGCGGTGGAGGTCTCACCGGATGCACAGGGGCGGATTCTGATTCCGTCGCGGTTGCAGGAGGCGGCGGGATTGAAGGGCTCGGTATTGCTGGTCG
>Ga0055448_10000240_pt1 | contig 13370 bp, 12 predicted proteins | sample China_Galinas_PW_4_FD_57744 | JGI IMG/M metagenome (GOLD analysis project Ga0055448, IMG submission 57744) | Wetland microbial communities from San Francisco Bay, California, USA, that impact long-term carbon sequestration - China_Galinas_PWA_D2 | ecosystem: Environmental > Aquatic > Marine >... | reverse complement strand
GGGGAACGGCTCCCGCAGCCTGGATGGAACAGGATATGCCCGGTCAACCTCCCCGGCAACGACGCGGACGAGCCGGCGACCCGCCGGAACTACGGCGTCATCGGGCGCTCCGCCCGGCCATCGTCGTGCAGGATGCGGCCGAGTCCGACGAGTGCACACGGCAGCATCAGCGTGAGTGGTGCGAACTCGGCCCTGATCTCGACGAAATTCGTGGTTGCAGCCAGAATCCCGAGCACGCCCAGAGCGAACACGTACATCGATCGCTGTTCCCGCGATGCGCGCGAAAAGCCGAGCGCACCCAGTGTCACGGGCAACAGGAACCCGATCATCGGCGGGTAGGCGAACCACGTATCCCGGAACGCTGCGATGTTGTCGATCGCCTGCGCAACGAGATCCCTCGGCTCGGAAGCCGCGGGCCGCAGCCCCTGGAGAACGGCGAACGGCACGATCGACGCCACCCAGAGCGGAAGCGAGCGCAGCGCAAGCGCTCGCGGCTTCAGCCGCCGCATGTTCGCCAGCACGTAGAGGACCGGCAGCACGACCGCATCGAACTTCACGAGCACCGCAATAGCGACGACCACCGTGGCAGGCACCACTGCGTCCGCAAGAATCAGCATGGCGCCCGCAATCCAGAACGCGAGCGCCGGTTTGTCCCACGGCTGGAAGTAGTGGAGAAACGCGGACAGGGGCAGCACGGCCGCGAGGTAAAGACAGCCGAGGATCGCGTGCTCCTTCGGCAGCTCGCGCGCCAGCAACAGGAACAACAGCGCCAGCGTGCCCATTGTGGCAACGAACTCGATCAGCTGATAGGCGGCGCCAAGACTCACGCCCGTCGCCACGTGGATCCGCTCTGCCAGCCACGGCACGGCCAGCCGTAGTCCGACGGTATTGGCTCCGAGCTCATCCCAGCTTGCGGCACCGGCCGGAAGCTCGCCGGACAGCACCGCATGGTGCAGCACTTCGCGACGACCGGCATTGTCGGGGGAGTAGATCGTCGCCGCTTCGACCCAGAACACGTTGATCGCGGCAACCGCCCAGAGCATTGCGACGGCGATGGCAAGCCGCACGCCTCGCGCCGCCGCACCGCTCCACCGCTGCGATTCTCGTGGGTCCATGGCCATCGTCGCGTTGGGGCGCTGCTGCCACACGGCACGGTGTCGCGCCGGGGGCGGTCCTCGCCCTGGGAAGGAGTCAGCGGAATCGCGTCGCGAAACTGCGCAGCATCGAGGGCGCGGTCAAGTCGGCGACCGCCGATGCGTAAACGCCGCCGCCAATGCAGACTGGCGAGCGGCGGGATCTCACGCGTGCGGCGGGTCGGCCGGCATTACGAATCGCGATCCTCGAGTGTCTCCTGATGTCGCAGTTCGCGGACCCAGTCATTCGGCAGTCCCGCCTCGAGTGCGCCCATCAGCAACGAGCCCAGAAGCCGGTCGTCGGGCAACTGCTGCGGCGACGGTGTCGAGGCAACGTACATCCGGCAGCTCACCGGCGTCCCGTCCTCGGACGTCACGCTCGTTTCGACCGCTTCATAGACCGCGCGATCCTCGTGGTCATCGAGACCGGCCGCGTCCATTCGCGGCAGCCGCCACACCACGCCCCAGGTGCGAGCGGCCGGATCCTCGACCACCGTGGCGGTACCACCGCGCCGGCCGGAGCCGGTATGCGCGAAGACCAGTCTGTGGCCGTCCAGATATGCGCGGGTCTGCACGATCGCGCCCGGGCAACGACGAAGCAGACGGTCACGGATCATGTCCGGACCGTACGCGAAGTAGAGAACCTCGCCCGCGAGCTGTTCCTCGATCGCGTCTGGCTCGATCCGCTCCGCATCCGCGATCATTGCGTCGAACCTCGCCCTGAAATCCTGCGCCATCGAGATGTTGCCGTGAAAGAAGACCGCACCGCCGACCAGATTGCCCGACGAACCGTCCTCGGATGATGACGTGGCGAACAACAGTCCCGAGACGTTCCATTCCGCACTGTCGGGATTGATCAGGATGAGATCGGAACCATTGTGAAGGCCCCGGCGCAGCAGACGGTTCTGGAAGCTGGGCCCGGCTTTGCGCGCGAGGTCGGCCAGGCGTGCCGCATAGTCACGGTTCGTGCGACCGCCGGTGTGCACCCGGACGATCGTTGCGCCATTGTCCAGTGCGGTTTCGAGGCCCCGGATCAGCTTTTCCGCCTGCTCGGCCGCACCGGGCCGCGCCATGTCGAATCCCTCACCGGAGAACAGGCAGTGCTTCGTGCGCGAATCCGTCAACAGGCGGGCCAGGTAGTCGTACAACTCGGCATTGTAGCTGTGACTCAGCGGCCGGTTGATGAGACGAACGTCCGGAGGAAGCTCACGCTCCGACGCCTCCGCGAAATGAGTCCTGACCTGCGCTGCGAACATCGAGATCTCGTGGTCCGTCAACTCGGCGGACAGACCCGGCGCAAGAACGCCTCCGAGATCCGATGCGATCTCCACACCGCCGACCGGGACCACAAGGGCATGATCCGCACCGAGACTGCCGATCGCGAGGCCCAGCTCGAAGTAGATGTTCTCGCGCGGATTGTGATCGCCGTCCGATTCCGCTTCGTCATGTTCCGTCAGGAAGGCGATCACTCCATCGTGACGTGGAATGCGTTCGACCAGCTCACTGAAGATGGGCCGGGTCCGCTTCACGAAATTGCCGTACCATGGGATCAGCTCGACGGGACCATGTCCGGCGGCACTGCCATGGAAACCGCTGAGGATCCTGTCGACGAGACCCCGAGCCGCCTGCGAGCAGACGACGAGCACGCGCAGCTTCTTGTCGGAATCCGTCAATGCCGTTCCTTGCCAGGCATCACGCGATCGACTGATTCGCATGGATCAGGTAGAACGTGCCGGTCGAGTGCTTGTCCGCCCGTATCCGGCGAATCCCGTCAATGCTGTAGTGTACGGCCTGGCCGGGTCCCCGTTCGCCGCCCGGGATCGACATACCGCCTTCGAACCGGCGCCGGCCCCAGAGCCGACTGCCGAGCGACGGATCGAACCGCCCGTACGGGTCGTGACAGATGAACTCCGCTCCATCCGCAGGCGTCAAGGGCTCATATCCGATGACCAGGATGATGTGACCGGATGTCCGTGCGTGGTTCGTGCTGGCCAGGACGGGCGAGCCCGAGTCGATCGATGTCGCGACGATACGGCGCGCAACACGGCTGTCTGTTTCCGTGTCGACGGTGAACGCAATGCCCGGGAACTGCCGTTCCAGCCACCAGACCATGTTCACGTAGGCATTGCGTGCAGTCGACGGCCGGCCGGCATCGGTGTTGATCGTCTGCCATATGGACTGGATGTCCGGCGCGTCGTAGCGGAAGCCGAGTCGGTTCGCGAAATAGACGGCGGCCATGCGCAGACAGGTGGACTGACAGGTGATCGATGTGGGTTGAACGAAGTAGGGCACGTCGAGGACTGGCATCGTCGCCTCCTCCAATGCGGGCTCCGACACGGCCGGTGTTTCCGGCGGCTGGCGGCAGCGGTGACGGTCGTGTGCCAGCCGGAATATGCGTGACCAGGCCGGTCGGCGGCAACGACGCCGACCAGCGTCCGACCAGCGTCGCATCATGATCGCGCGTTGCGGTTGCCATCCGATCGCGCTCTGATACCCCGGATATGGAACGTTCCATGGACAATGCGACGATTGCGCGCGTGCTGCTCGAGATCGCTGACCTGCTCGAGATCGGGGGTGGGAACCCGTTCAGCGTGCGTGCCTGGCGTAGGGCCGCGCGGACCGTGCACGAACTGTCCCGTCCGCTCGCCGCCATGGTCGAGGCACGCGTCGACCTCACGACTCTGCCCGGCATCGGCCGCGAAATCGCGCGTCAGATCAGGGAGCTGGTGACGACCGGCGAGGCGCAGCGGCTGACCGAGCTGGAACGCGAGATGCCGGCTACCGTCGGCGACCTGATGCGGCTCGATGGCGTGGGTCCGAAGCGGGCACGCAAGTTGTACGATGCTCTGGGCATCCGCACCGTCACGGACCTTCGTTCCGCGATCCAGCGGGGTGCAGTCGAGCAGCTACCCGGCTTCGGCGCGAAGACCGTGGCCGCAATGCTGAGATCGCTCGACCGCCCTCGCTCGACTGTCCGGTTCCGGCTGGCCGATGCCGAACCGATCATCGATGAGCTGCTCGAATGGTTGCGCGGGTGCACCGTCATCGAGCGTGTCGAGGTCGCGGGCGGGTTCCGCCGGCGGGAGGAGACAGCAGGCGACATCACGATCCTCGCACTCTGCGATGACTCGAACGCCGCCATTCGCCGATTCACGTCCTTCGCGGGCGTGTTCCGCATTGCCGCGCGCGAAGACAATCGTGCGTCCGTGATCCTCGCATCCGGTCTGCATGCGACGCTCCACATCGTCACCCGCACTGTGTGGGGCACTGAGCTGCACCGGCTGACGGGCAATGAAGCACACGTCGCCGCGGTCAGCGCGCGGATCGGTACAGCGAGTGTGCACGCCGACACCGAGGCGGCCGTCTATCGCGCGGCCGGCATGGCTTTCGTGCCGCCCGAACTGCGGGAGGAACGGGGCGAGGTCGAGGCCGCCCGCCAGAACGCGCTGCCGCGCCTCATCGGGATTGCCGATATTCGCGGCGACCTGCACATGCACTCGAACTGGTCGGACGGACGGGACAGCATCGAGACGATGGTTCGCGGCTGTATCGGCCGCGGCTACCGGTACATGGCCATCACGGACCATTCGCCGGCTATTGCAGTCGCTCGCGGCCTGTCTCCCGAGCGACTCGAACGACAGTGGAACGAGATCGACCGCGTGAGGCGTGAACACCCCGCCATCCGCATCCTGCGTGGAATGGAAGTCGACATCCTGGGCGATGGCTCACTCGACATGCCCGATTCGCACCTCGATCGGCTCGACCTCGTCATTGTCTCGGTCCACTCAGGGATGCGCATGCCGAAGCGACGCATGACAGAGCGCATCCTGCGCGCACTCGAGCATCCGCGTGTCGACATCCTGGCGCACCCGACCGGGCGACTGATCAACGAGCGCGAGCCGTACGACATCGATCTCGAGGCGGTTCTGCGCGCAGCGGCGGAACGTGGCGTCGCGGTCGAGCTGAACGCGCGGCCGCATCGGCTCGACCTTCGCGATGTGCACGTTCGCCTTGCCCGCGACCTCGGCTGCCGCATTGTCATTGACACGGACGCCCACGGCGTCAACGGGCTGCGCTACATGAAGTACGGCATCGACCAGGCGAGACGCGGCTGGATCGAGCCGCGCGACGTGATCAATGCATCGTCGCCCGGAGAACTCGAACGATGGCTGCGCCGCCCCCGAACAGGACGGTCGTGACGGCCGGGGCGGATGGCCCGCCGATCCGCTCCACCGCGCTTCACCTGACGAATTCGGCGAGCTTTCGCAGCCGCAGAGACGGATCACTCGCAATGTCATGGCGCAGCCAGCCGAGATGCCCGGCGCCGAAGACCACGAGGATCCGTTCGTCCGGAGAATCGGCCAGGCCGACGATGTTGCTGTAGATGCGGATGTTGCGGCGGAACCAGTCGGCGAGCAGGTCGGCGCCGGCCCAGTCCCATGGTTCGCCGAAATGCGCCTGGCGGTAGTAGAACGCCATGTCGTCCGCCACCGTCGCATCGGCGTTCATGTCCAGCAGAGCCTCGAGTATCGTGTGGGACGCGAGGTACGCGTCGTCGGCCTTCACCTGTTCTCCCGTCCTGTCCATCAGCGCCTGGAATTCCTGCTCTCGACCATGCGCCTTCGCATAGTCGACCACGCGCGGGAACGGAAACTCGCCATCGACATCCACCGGATACACGGTCTTGTGGCCAAGTCGCTTCGCCAGGCGATAGCCGATCTGGTCGATCTCGTTCCGCGTGAGATCGAGCCTGCCTGCCAAGTATTCGGCATACTCCCGGCCAACGGCATTGCTGGAGGACGCCGCCTCGACGGCGATCTTCGTCGGCCGGAATCGCTCGAGCACGTCGATGAGTTCGGCGATCTCCGCCTGCCGGCGTGGCGCCAGTACGTCATCCGACTCCGACTCGAAGAGATGCGGTGCCGAACTGCCCATGTGATAGACGCCGAGCACCAGCACTTCGGCGCGTCCGGATCCGGTGGAATCTGCGGCACCCGATTGCATGGCGGCAGCCGCCAGCGACGGCACCATCGGGAAAGCGAGAACGGCGGCCATGGTCACACATCGCATCGAGGAACGCTCCTGTCTCGGGTCATGAAGAGACACCGGTCCCGTGACCAGCATGCTCGCTGAGACAGGCCCGGATGCGGAACGGTTGGAATCGAGCGAACGCGATGGATGGCTTCAGCTACGGCACACCTTCCTCACGGTCACATTCCTGCCCGACAGGTATCGTCCACGCTCGGTTCGTATGGTGTAGTGTGCCCGGGGCTCGGCTATCGGGATCTCGGTACGACCGGGCGACGCACGGGAGAAGAACCGCTCGAGCGCACCGGGGAGGTATTCATGGATCAGAACGTCGACCAGCACCTGCCTGACACCTGCTCATGGCCATTGCACGGAATGCACGGCGAATATCCGGAACGGCCCGGGCTCCGAATTGTTGAAGCGACCCGCCTCGAGCAATGTCTTCGCCTGGTCGAAGGATCGCAACAGACAATGTTCGTTCGTCTCGATCGCCGACGCCAGGGAGTTGCACGACAGTGGCGAACATTCAGGGCTCGTGTGCATCGAGAACGTGACTACATCGAAACACTCGAGCGTCGTCCCGATGCCTCTTCGGCGTGGAGTGATCGGCCCGTTATCGCCCGCGGGTCGTCGCTCACTCATCATCCGTTCAGCCCGACCGATTCAGTGCATACGAACGAGCGTGATCGACGCCGTCGTTGTCCGTCCACCGCCCAAGCGCATGGTTCCGGCCGATTTCCCAGGCGACGAAACCGGCGGGCACATCGAGCTGGCCGCGAACACCTCCGCCCGGCTCGACGGCAGTCCAGTGTGTCGGCGGGGCCATGGGCACAAAGGCCTCCGAGATCCAGAGCAGTCCGACATCATCGACGATCACCCGTCCGTAGGCTGGACGGGCATCGGGCAGCGGCAGCGCTCTGATTCGCTCGGCGATGCGTGCACTTGCCTCGACGTCCGCGCCTGCCCGGTCCGATTGGATCGAGATCAGACGATCGAGATCCGCATCCGTGATCCGGAGATCGCCGGCGGGCCAGCACAGCAACGCCGTCAGCGTCCCATCGGGTTCGTAGGTACGGATCTCGCCGGTTTCCTGTGTGCCGATCTCGATCCGGTTGCCGGCCAGCGCGAACGCGATCGACCGTCCCCACGGCGGGTACGTCGTTGCCGGCCGGCCGTTCATATCGAGAACGGCTTCCTCCCATCCCGGGAACCGACCCAGTGTGCCGAGCAGGGCGCCTTCGCGTGAGTAGTGCGCGAGTACCGCCGTGTTGCGCAGGGTCCGGCCGACGCCTGTGTCACCCGCGCGGATCCGCGTCCAGACATCGCCGGCATCGTTGAGCAGAACGAACGAGCCATCATCCAGCCGGACATCGCCGGCCCACATCCCACCGGTGTCCGGGATCGACCTGACCCACAGAAGGTCGCCCATCGTGTCGAATTGCCGTGAGTCGCCTGAGCTCCGAGTCGGTGACCAGAAGCGTATCCGGCGGAATCACCTGAATCCAGGCCATGCGCTGGAACTCGCCCGGCCCGGAGCCGTCGCGCCCCATCGAGCGGATGTACCGACCGGAGGAATCGAACAGCCTGACTTCTCCCGTACCCCCGTTCGCGACGGCGATGGTGCCGTCGGGCAGCGTGCGCGCCCCGGCCACGCGATCCAGCTCGTACGGTGCTTCGCCCATGGCGATGCCGATGTCGACGACAGGATCCTTTTCCAGGTTCCAGATCGCGCCGTCCTCGGACAGAGTGCTCGAGAGGGTAGTGATCCGGACGCCCGCACTGTCGTGCACCACGACGCGTTCACGGGCGGCCACCCCGCAGCCGGCCAGAAGCACGGCCATTCCAAGGCCCGTTCGGGTGGGTATCGTCATGCTTCAGTCACCTCGTCTGCGACGCAGGATCAGACGCGCTCGAGCGCTGCGGCGACCCGTTCCGCATCGAACCAGCAGTCGTGATTTCCGAGAACCGCGAACGTACCCAGTGGAGCCGAGATCCGCGCAAGCTCGGCCGTGATCGCTTCCGGCTCGACGAAGTGTCCGCCCAGCACACCGTGGATGACGAAATCGCCCGGCAGAAGAACCAGATCCGGCTTCGCCGCATTGACGAGTCGAACGATCTCGCGGAGCCTGTCCAGCCCGTTCCGTGGAGAACCCACGTGGAGATCCGCCACGGCAGCGATCCGGATTCCGTCGAAACGCGGGGGCCAGGTGTCCAGCTCGATTTCCTGCCTGTTCCATACCAGACGCCCGGGCTCGATGCACGTGGTCCAGCCAGCCATCGTCGCCATGAATCCGAGGGCGACCAATACGGCGATCCGCCGTTTCTTCACATGCCGTTCCCGCTGATGCACCGAGCCGCGTCATCCTGTTCCGGCCGTGCCGGCGTTCACGCGATCGCCCGAGCCGATTGAGAACGCGACACGCGGTGCGTCTGGCGGGGCGGAAGGTAGCCATTGCTGGCCGTACCGGCGACCGCGGCGGCGAGGCGTGTCGGCCGGCGGCCGTTCCGCCTTGCGACAGAGGATCGCAGGCAGAATCGAGTGCCTCGCTCAGATGAGGAACGGCAAGCGCGCGGTCGTGATGATGGCCCGTGTCCCGGCGTCGCGGCCGAGGAACGTCCGGCTGATGGCCATTGCGTCAGCATCTTCCTCGACGGCGGCACGTGTGAAGGCGGTGGCCGGGTCGCGCGACAGGACAACCCGTCGACTCACTTGCAGGTCAGGCTCATCGAGGCGCTCGACGAGCGTATCGGCATAGCCGGCCATGTCGCGGGCAGCGATCGCGGCGGCGGCAGGCATCGAGCCGTCGGGTGACACACAGATCAATGTCAGCCGTGCGGAATAGACGCGTGCGAAACGGGCAGCGAGCGGCACGACGCTTTCGGCGTCCGCGGTTCCATCGAGCGCGACAGCGATGTTGGGAACCAGCGTGCGGCCGGCGCGCGTCGCACCGGTGAAGGCAACGGGCACGGAATTCGCCGCAGGACCGCACAGCAGGATGGGTGCGCCCTGCCCCTCGATCATGGCGGCCGCGATGCGGCCGGCCCACCGACCTTCGCCGCCGGCACCACCCGAAGTCATGACGATCCACGTCGTGTGGCGAGCGGCGGCTTCGTGGACGAGCGTCCTGACGACATCGCCCTGCATGACATCGCCCCAGACCACGGACACGCGGCCGCGCGCGCGGTCGACCGCGGAGAGCACATGGTTCTCGGCGGCTTCCATGCTCGGGAACACGGACGCAGAGCCGCCGGTCGACGCGTGCACGTGGATCAGGCGAAGCGTCGTCCGCGCGCGTGCCGCGAGTGACACGGCGAACGGCAGTGCGCGTTCGGCGAGTTCCGATCCATCGAGCGGTACGAGCACCGTTCGACTCATGTGTGTCTCCAGCCGTCGGGCTTTGTGCGACGCAACGCGTCGATTCATGGTACGATGGAGATACACCCTGCCGCCACGCTTCACATCATGCCGGAGATACACCCGGGCCACTGGTCGGGGACCGATCGCACCACATCGGACCTCGACTTGAAGACGATTGTCGCGTCCGCCTGACGGCTCCACACGTTGGACGCGCTTGCCAACCCTGTCGTGACATCATGCCATGCGACATCTTGCCCCGAGGTTCTCGTGGATGTCACAAGGTGAACGATGCGCTCGAGCAACGGTCTTCCTGTCCTCCTGACAACGGTCGCCGCGATGGCGTGCGCATCACAGCGCGGCCCGGTGGACTCCGCGATGCCCCTTGCGCCGGGCGACCACGTGTTCTCGCTTCGACACGACGGCCGCAGCCGCGACTTCCTGGCGCACGTCCCGCCGGCGGCCGCGACCGGTACCGCAACCCCACTGCTGCTCGCGTTCCACGGCGGCGGCGGCGAAGCGCGGGGTTTCAGGAGCTATGCGAACCTCGATGCCGTCGCCGACCGCGAGGGCTTCATTGTCGTTTATCCGGAAGGCACGGGTCCGCTGCGGAACCGGTTGCTGACATGGAACGCGGGCGGATGCTGCGGGTGGGCAATGCAGCACGGAATCGATGACGTGGGCTTTGCCATTGCCCTGATCGACGATGTCGCCGCGCTCACGCCGATCGATCGCCGCCGCGTGTACGCGACCGGTCATTCGAACGGCGCGATGATGGCGTACCGGCTGGCCGCCGAGCGAGGGGACCGGATCGCCGCGATCGCGCCAGTCGCGGGCGCCATGTCGCTCGACACGTTCTCACTGTCGCGGCCCGTGTCCGTGCTGCACATCCACAGTGTCGACGATCCGCGCGCGCTCTACGGTGGCGGAACCGGTCCGCCGTTCCCGCTCACGAACAGTCGCGTCATGCACCGTCCGGTCCGGGAATCGCTCGACCGGTGGATCGAGGCGGATCAGTGCGTGAAGGACCCCGAGACCGTCGAGACGCGCCACGGCACTGTCGGCGAAACTGATGAATTCCACACCGCGACACTCCAGGTCTGGCGTCCGTGTGCCGGCGGCGCGGAAGTCGCGCACTGGAAGCTGACCGGCGCCGGCCACGGATGGCCCGGCGGTCCCGCCGGGCTGCCTCAGTCGATCGTCGGTCCCGAGACGCGCGTAATCGATGCGGCCACCGAGGTGTGGGCGTTCGTGTCGCGCTTCTCGATCCGCTGAGTCGCCGTATCCAGTGGCATGGACGACTGTCCCGAAGATGCAGCCGTGGAGCAGGACTCGTAGTGGCGGCCCGCATCAACCGCGGCCGAGGAACCACCAGCCGGCGATGACCGCGAGCGCGACCGAGATCACCAGGCCGACGACCGGCATGAGAGGAAAGCCGGGCGCGTCCACGCCGTTCAGGTCCTCGGCGGACGGCGTGCGCCGGACCCGGCCTTCGTGCACGTCGTAGATCCAGGCGAGTGAAAGGGCAGCCGGGAACCCGACGAACAGCAGCACGATCAGGACGCGCAGCATGGGAATGAGGCCCGGGAACGCGTTGCTCATCGGGTCGAGCATCCCGAGCACGACGGCCGTCACGGTGAGATAGGCGGCTGCCACGGAGTAGACCCGTCGTCGTTTGAGCTCACCGAGGAAGCGCGAGAATGGACTCTGGTCCGCCGGACCCGTGGCGAGCGAGCCGTCGCCGGACAGTGCGCGCGCAATGTCCGCGGCGCGCGGCCGGTGCTCGGGATTCCGGGCGAGGCATCGTTCGAGCACGTTCGAGAGGTCCGTATCGACATCGGCCCGCAGCTCGCGCAGCGGACGCGCTCGACCGTGCAGCTTCTGCGCGACCTCGTTCGCGCGTCCGCCCGGGTATGGCCCCTCGCCCGTCAACAGCGCGTAGCCGAGCACGCCCAGACTGTAGATGTCGGCCTGCACGGTAAGCTTGTCGCCGCCCAGCTGTTCCGGGCTCATGTAGCGCAGATCACCCAACCGATGCCCGATGGTCGTGAGCTGCGTCGAGGTCTCGCCACCCGTCTCGAGCAGAGCCGCGATTCCGAAGTCGGTGAGCACGACGCGGTCGGTCCGGTCCTCACGGATGATGTTGCCGGGCCGCACGTCGCGGTGGATGATGCCGGCGGCGTGCGCCTGGCCGAGCGCACTGGCGACGCCGAGCATGACGTGTCGCACTTCACCGACCGACAGGCGGCCGCTGGCCTTCATGGCGTCCGCCAGGTTCCGGCCGTCTATGTATTCCATGACTATGAACGGCACATTGCCGTCGAGCCGGCCGACGCGATAGATGTCGGTGACGTTGCGGTGATTCAGTCGGGCGGCAGCCTGTGCCTCGCGCTCGAAGCGACGACGCACTGTGTCATCCGTCGCGACGTCCGGCCGCAGCACTTTCACGGCGACGAGCCGCTTGAGTGCGGGCTCACGGGCCTGATAGACACTGGCGACGGAGCCGTGCCCGAGCACACGGACCACTTCGAGGTCCGGCGCGAGTACTTTCCGGAGTCGTTCCTCGAGTTCGTCGATCATTGCGCGGGTGGCCGCCGTGGCCGCATCACTCGTCGCCGGCGCGCCCTTCAAGCAGTGGCACGCAGTCCTCGAGACGAGGACCATTCGAGTCGCATACCGCATACCGTGATGGCCCGTACATCCCCACGCCCGCGTGCTCGCCGGCTTTGTTCACCATGTAGAAGTTGATTCCGAAGTTGGGCAGGCCACGATCGTTGAGCAGGCGCTTCTCGACCGTGTTCCGCTTGATGCGCTTCAACCCGTCGAGTCCGGCATCGAGAGGCGACATTCCTCGTCGCATGTTCTCGACGATCAGAAACGACGTCAGGTTGAACAGGTTCGCCTCACCGCGGCCGGTCGAACCGACGGCGCCGACATCGTTGTCGACATAGAGACCGGCGCCGAGGATCGGCGAGTCACCGACGCGGCCGGGTATCTTCCACGCGAGGCCGGCTGTCGTCGTGACACCGCAGACATCCCCGTTCGCGTTCACGCCATTGCAGTTGATGGTGCCCCAGAAGTGGTCGGGATCGATAAGCCCTTCGCGCACCATTTCGAGACCGACTCGCCTTCCTTCCTCCATGCGGCGGATCGGGTCGAGCCAGTGTTCGGGATCCAGACGTCGCTTCCATTCGAGCCAACGCGAACGTGACAGCTCGGTGTTCAGGTCATCCTCGATGGTGAAACCGACCCCGCGCGCGAACTCCTGCGCGCCCTTGCCGACCAGCAGATGATGATCGGTCAGTTCGGCAACGGCCTTCGCGACACGGGACGCCGTACGAACGCCCTCGAGCGCGGCCACACCACCCGCCCAGTGCTTCGGTCCGTGCATGCAGCACGAATCGAGCTGGATGACGCCGTCGGCATTGGGCAGACCGCCGTAGCCGACGCTCGTGTCCTCGGGATCCAGCTCGACGATGTTGACGCCGGCAATGACGGCGTCCAGCACATCATCCCCGCGGCTGATCCGCTCGAACGCGAGTTGGATACAGGTCTGGCCGTTCTCGTTTCGCGAGTGGTTGCCGTTGGCGGACGACACGACGATCGGCCGGGACCGCCGCGCGATGACAGCAGGCGAAGCCATGACGGCTGCGGGTGAGGCGAGGCCGGCCGCCGCAACGGCGCCGGCCTTGACGAACTCGCGACGATCGATCTGCCTCGACATTCTGCCTCCATCGATTCGGTCGTGGACCCGGCATTCGCGGCGCGACCCCGGCGCGGTGCCTGACGTCCTGAGATTCGCGAGCCGGAAGGTACCGCGCAACAGCAGGCCGGCCGGTCAGTTGGCGAGCGGC
>Ga0055448_10000236_pt1 | contig 13423 bp, 11 predicted proteins | sample China_Galinas_PW_4_FD_57744 | JGI IMG/M metagenome (GOLD analysis project Ga0055448, IMG submission 57744) | Wetland microbial communities from San Francisco Bay, California, USA, that impact long-term carbon sequestration - China_Galinas_PWA_D2 | ecosystem: Environmental > Aquatic > Marine >... | reverse complement strand
TGTTCCGGCATGGCGGCCGCCTTCATGGTGGCATCGCCCAGCGCGAAAACTTCCTTGCGGAACGCCGCGAGCGACCCGGCGGCAACTACGATCCTCCGTGCGCCCGGCTGGTCGCCCCGCCTCTCATCGATCTCACGCAGGTGGTCGAGCGCGAAGCCCACCCTCATCGACGCCATCACGATGCCATCGAGATCCACCGACCCGCGCATGAAGTGGAGCCCGGCCGAGACAACCGCTCGAACGTCGGATTCCGCACCGTCGAGGTCGCCGTCCAGTATCCTGCCGTGCGCCCTTGCCAGCGTCGCCCCCATTTCCTCGAGCGGCGCCCGGTACACGCCGAAGTACGTGGACGAGCCCGGCGCGGCAGCCGGGTCCAGGCCCGCGAGCCAGCCGGCAAGATCCATGTCGCTCATGTGAGCGGCCCGGACGAACTGCTCAATGCGTTCGCACCGTGCCGCCTGGCGCCGATCACCGAACTGCTCCCATGCCACGCCATCGAAATTGGCCGGCGTCACCCGGGCGCATGGCGACTTCTCCGCCGATACGCCATTCGGCCAGTAGAGCGGCACGGCATCGCCCTGAACGACGTTACGGACTCCGAAGTCCTCGATCGAATCGAGACCGGCAAAGCGTGCCAGGATCGAATTCCACTGCGCGCTCCGGATGTCCCGGCTCCAGATCTGCGTCCGGCCACGGTACTCACCCATCGCCCGACCGGCGAGGAACGCGCCGATGATCAGAGTGAAGCTCGCGCAGAGGACGACGAGGGCCGTTGTGATGCGAAGTATGCTGACTTTGCTTCGCGATTCAGTCATGACGCCTTCTCCCTGTGAATGAGGCCGTCCATGACCGTGCATGTGCGTCGCTTCGTGGCGACGGCCGCTCTTTCGATCTGGCCGGCGCGGGGGCGCCGATCGAGCATCGTCGAGTCCGGAGGCGGGCAACGCTCACGGGTGTCCGGTATGAGCCAGACCGGAGCGTTGTCGCATCCGCGTGCCTGCAATCAGGCGACGCGGAACTCCGAAACCAGTTCCTTGAGCTTCTCCGCGGCGTGCAGCAGCTCGACACTTGCGGCGCTCAGCTCTTCGGTCGCCGCCGACTGCTCCTCCGCCGCCGCGCTCACTTCTTCCGCGCTCGCCGCATGCGATTCGGCCGTCGTACCCACTGCCCTGATGTTCTCTTCGACTGTCTGGACTGCCTTTCGATTCTCGTCGGCCGCGCCATCCACTGCCGCCGCTGCCGCGAGGACGTGTTCGACGGCGCTGTTGATTTCCTCGAAGGCCGTCTCGGCGCCGCGCGAAACTTCCTCGACGCCGGCCACTTGCGTGACGCCGCGGTCCATGGTGGCGGCCACTGTCTCGATCTGACGACGGATGCCGCGCACGGCGACTTCGATTTCGTCAGCGGCCTGTGCGCTGCCATCGGCAAGCTTCCTGACTTCGTCCGCGACTACGGCGAACCCGCGACCGTGTTCACCCGCGCGAGCTGCTTCAATCGCCGCATTCAACGCAAGCAGGTTCGTCTGGCGCGCGATTCCCTGGATCGTCTCCACGAATGCCGTGATCTGAGCGGACGCCCGTTGAAGCTCGACGACTTCCTGGCCCGACGTGTGCACGACTTCGCGCACCTCTCGGAGCATGCCGGTCGCACGACTCACGTCGCGTCGTTTCGTACTTGCCAGCTCCGCGATCATGCCACTCAGTGTGCGCACGGAACTCGACGCATCGTCGATCTCCATCGCGCGCTGGCGCATCCGGTTCAGCGCCTCATCCATGCTGCGCAGCCCGAGCGCCTGTTCTTCGGCGCCGTTCGTGATGTCGATCATGGCGGTCGAAACCTCGCCGCTCGAGGCCGCCACCTCTTCCGACACGCTCGACAGGTCCGACGCCGATGCGGTGATCCGGTTCGCCGTCGATACGGTCTCACCAACAACCGTACGGAACCGATCCGCCATGCTCGTGAATGCGCCGGCCAGAACGCGGAACTCGTTCGGCATGCGGCCGTTGACCGATACCGTCAGGTCGCCGGAGCCGAACTGGTTCGCCGCACTTACGAGTCGGGCGAGCGGCCGCTCGATCGCGTGCAGTGTCCGGTACGCGAACGCAAACACGATCACCGTCGACACACTCAGGACGATCAGCAGGAGCCGTTGCCGGTCCGTGCCGACGGTCCGGAACGAGATCAGTGCCTGCTCGACGGCCCGGACCTGGCCGGCATTGATGGCACGTGTGAGCGCGCGCAGCTCGCGCAGGCTCGAGTCGAGGGCGGTCAACTGATCTGCCGTCGTGGTCGAATCGCCGCTGCGTCGCTCGCGGAACGCAGTCGTGAGCCGATCGTGCAGCAGGCCGACCCGTGACAGCTGATCGCGGGTCGTCGAGCTCAGGTCGTCGCGCTCCTGGAAGCGTTGCCGGATTTCGCGGACGCGCGTGGCCAGACTGTCGTGCTCAGCCAGTGCCGCAGCGCTGCCCGTCAGAAGGTAGCGCTGACCCACGCCGACCTGGTCGGCCAGCGCTGCTTCGAGGCTCGTGGCGAGGTCGATTCCCTGCTCCATCGCCTCGACGCGGACATTGACTTCGTCGGTGAATTCCGTGATCGATTGCGTCGCGATCAGGTACGTCACCACAGTACCCGCGAAGCCGATGCCTACCGCCCCGAGCACGCGGCCCTGGATGCGGTCGAAATAGCCGGTTACTCGGCTCATACAATCATGACGCGGCTGCCCCGGGTCATGGCGCTGACGTGGCGCCTTGCCTTGCGGCCGCCTCCCACGGGTTCGAGATTCCCAACCGTTTTCCTCACGGCGTGTACGAGGTCTCCATGGCGGACAAGCCTCCGGTTCCCGGGCCGACACTGGCCGAGAAACGGCAGAAGACCATCCAGCTGCTGATTGATAGTTTCGCCTCCGACCGCCTGTCGGTTGAGGATTTCGAGTCCCGCCTCGATCTCGCCCACCGTGCCGGCGACGTCAATGCCCTCGACGAGGTGACCCGGGATCTCGTCCGGCCGGCGCCGGCCACGGCACAGGCAGCGCCGCCGGCAACGCCTCCGCAGGCCCGGCTCGCACGCGTCCGGGAGAGCCAGTTCTTCGTGGCGATCATGGGTGGATTCGAACGGAAGGGCGCATGGACGCCGGCGCGCCGGACCCGGATCTTCGCCTTCATGGGCGGCGCCGTTCTCGATTTCCGAGAGGCCAACTTCGGGCCCGGTGTCACCGAGATCCAGCTGTTCACCATGATGGGTGGCGTCGAGATCATCGTGCCGCCCGGCATGGCGGTCGATTCGGGTGGCATCGCCATCATGGGATCCTTCGCGCATGAACCCGACAGCGCGCCCGGGACCGCAGCGGATCGGGCCGGAACCGGCCAATACAGCGGATCCGCTCGCGAGATGCCGACCATCCGCGTCGGGGGCCTGGCCGTAATGGGAGGCGTCGAGGTGCACGTCCGCCTGCCAGGCGAGTCCGCGCGCGACGCCAGACGGAGAGCCCGTGCAGAACGCAAGCGGCTCCGCCGTGGTGACCCGAACCCCTGACCGGCCGTGGCACCGCGCGTAGCGACTCACCACGAAGAGGAGGCCCTGGGCAAGGCATACGACGCCCGGCTCATGAGCCGGCTGCTCCGGTACCTTCGCCCCTACAGAGCCCGCGTCCTCTTTGCCATCGCGCTGCTGCTGACCGGCGCGCTTGTCGAGCTCGCGGGACCATGGATCACCCGGCTCGCACTCGATGATGCGATCCCGGCCTCCGACCGCCGGCTCCTGCTGATTCTCGTAGCCGCCTACTTCGCGTCGCTCATCGCCGCCTTCGTGCTCCAGTACGGCCAGACGCTCCTCACCACGTGGCTCGGGCAGAGCGTCATGTACGACTTGCGGCGCGAGATCTTCGGCAAGTTGCAACGCCTCGATATCGCGTTCTTCGATCGCAATCCGGTCGGCAGGCTGATGACGCGCGTCACAAGCGATGTCGAGGTTCTCAACGAACTCTTCAGCTCAGGTGTCGTCACCGTCTTCGGCGATGTGTTCACCCTGTGCATGATCGTCGTCGCAATGGCCGTCATGGATTGGCGACTCGCCCTCGTCACACTTGCGGTCATGCCGTTCGTGTTCATCGCCGCCATGGCGTTCCGCAGCAGGATCCGCAACGCGTACCGCGACATTCGCGTGAGACTCGCCCGCATCAACGCGTACCTTCAGGAGCACATCTCCGGAATGGCCGTCATTCAGCTGTTCCGGCGGGAACGGGACGCGTCCGAGCGGTTCCGACGTGTGGATCAGCACTACCTCGAGGCGCACCTCCGCTCGATCACGTACTATGCACTGTTCTTTCCCGTCATCGAGCTGCTCACCGCGATTTCGCTGGCCACGATCATCGTCTACGGCGGCAGCCGGATGCTCGATGGAGCCGTGACCGTCGGCATCATTGCGGCCTTCCTTCAGTATGCGCGTCGGTTCTTCAGACCGATCCAGGATCTGTCGGAGAAGTACAACATGCTCCAGGGTGCGATGGCATCCTCGGAGCGCATCTTCAAGCTGCTGGACACACCGGAGCCGGCCGTGCGTTCAGCGGCAAGGCCGTTCCCCGAGGGTGCACGCGGCCGCATTGAATTCCGGAACGTGTGGTTCGCCTATCGACGACTCGAGGACGACAGCGACTGGGACTGGATTCTCAGGGACATCAGCTTCACTGTCGAGCCCGGCCGCAGGATCGCCATCGTCGGCCACACCGGCGCCGGCAAGACCAGTCTGGTCAGTCTGTTGATGCGATTCTACGAGCCGCAACGAGGCCGAATTCTGTTCGATGGCGTACCCATCGATGAGTGCGACCCGCTCGAGTTGCGTGACCACATAGGTCTCGTGCTCCAGGATGTGTTCCTGTTCAGTCGCGACGTGAGGTACAACATCCGACTCGGTCGCGAGAGCATCGATCGGGACGCCGTGCGTCGTGCCGCCGAGCGCGTCGGCGCCGATGCCTTCATCGGCCACCTGCCCGACGGCTTCGACCAGGCGCTTGGCGAACGCGGAACCTCGATATCGACCGGCGAGCGACAGCTGCTGTCGTTCGCACGCGCACTGGCGTTCGACCCGCTCGTGCTGGTGCTCGATGAGGCGACGAGTTCCGTCGACTCGGCTCTCGAGGAACGAATCGAACACGCGCTCGATGCACTCATGCGCGGCCGCACGTCGATCGTGATCGCGCACCGGCTCTCGACCGTGCAGAACGCGGACAGCATTCTCGTTCTCCACCATGGCGAAGTCTGCGAGCACGGAACCCATGAACAGCTGCTCCGGCGGGAAGGTCTGTACGCGCGGCTGTACGAGCTGCAATTCGCCGGTGCGTCCGCCGCCGCGAGCATCGCCGGGCGCTGAGTCCCGCCGGGACCGAGCCGGATCACGACGCTGCCCGGTCCAGCCGGCGACAGTTGCGTCAGTACTGGCGAAGGTCGGGGTCTTCCGTGCGCGCCCAGGCGTTGATGCCGCCATTGAGGCTCCACACCCTCTCGAACCCGTCCAGGACCAGGTATTTCGCCACCAGATCGCTGCGTGAACCGGTACGGCAATAGACGACGATCGGCTCGTTGCGATCGAGTTCCTCGATGCGCGCCGGCAGGTCTCCCATCCTGATCAGCTTCGCGCCGTACCGGCCGAGGTTCGAGATCCGCCATTCGAACGGTTCTCGCACGTCCAGCAGCTGGATCGGCTCTCCCGCGGCCAGCAGCTGCCGAAGACCGGCGGGCGTAATCTGTGGGACCGTCTCAGTCATGTCGCATACTCATCTCTTCGGAGCCTGCCGGGGCCGCGCCATTGGTTCGCGATCTGCGGGAGGCAGGAAATCGAGGATGATCCTGGCATTGCGCTCGGCGCCACCCGCCTCCGCCAGAACGAACGCTCGCGCCGCTGCGCCCGGCGCCGCATCGGTCAGCCAGCGCCGGGCCATTTCGACGAGCCCATTCGCCGTCGTGACGACCCCGCCGCCGCCGGCGGCGACGAGACTCCCGGCTTCCCTCGCATTGCCGTGGTTCGGACCGGACATTACGGGAATCCCCACAGCCGCCGGCTCGACGACGGAGTGGACGCCGCGCGTGCCGAAACCGCCGCCGACCCAGGCCAGCCGGCCGACCGTGTAGACATCCGCAAGCACGCCGATGCGGTCGATCAGGATCGCGTCCGTCCGCGGAGCGGCGTCCGATTCTACTTCACCAAGCCGTGCGTGACTGGCACCCGCGTCATTCAGTACGCGCTCGAGTCGGTCCAGATGTGCATCGGTCGGTTCGTGTGGAGCAATGATCAGCCGGATACCGGCAGACCGTAGCGCCGGCCAGGCCGCTGCCAGGAGATCCTCATCCGCCGGCCACGTCGAGCCCGCGACCAGGACGGGCCGCGGGTCGACGGCCAGTCGCCGCAACAGGGGCGATTCCACATCCACCCGCGCGACACGTTCCAGGACCTGGTCGAAACGAGCATCCCCGGTGACCTGTATCCGGCCGCGCGGCACACCGAGTCGAACGAACCGCTCGACATCGTCGAGCGAGACCGCGCCGACCGCATCGAGTCGACTGTACGCCACGCGAAGCACAAGGCGGGCCGCCGGACGAAGCCGCGAAGATGATTCGGAAAGTGGTGCGTTGACCAGCACTGATCGCGCCCGGCGAGCTTTCGCTTCACGAACCAGCGTGGGCCAGATCTCCGTGCGCACGAACGCGACGACGCTCGGCTCGAGAATCGACAGCGCCTCCCTGATCTCTCCGCGAGTGTCCCACGGCAGGTACGCATGCACGTCCGCGCCGACGCTCCCGGCCAGCGATTCGGCGGAGGGCGAGAACATCGTGAACGCAACCTGTACAGGGCGATGTCGCCGGAGTACGGAGATGATCGCACTGGCCATCAGCGATTCGCCGGCTGATGGCGCATGCACCCAGACCAGCGGCAGCCGCCGGTCACGACCACGCTTCGCCCATTGCCGGAACAGGTCTATCGCTTCGCGCCGGCCCGCGAGCGCACGCATCGCCTTGTCGCCGCGCGCGCTGACCTCCACGATCGGCCTCGCCACACGCAGCGCCGCCTCATACACCAGTTCGAAAAGATGCACGACCGAAGGTATCCGTAGTGCGTCGGATCAGACAGACCGGTGGCCGGCAGCGCGCCGTGACAGCCCGCCAGCCCCCCTGCGGCGCACGGCAACTTGCCCGCCTCGAGGGCACCCGACCATTTTGCGCGCCGGGTCGTGTCCGGCCCGGACCGGTGCACTGCACACCTTCGACTGACAGACGATCGCGCTTGCCCCACAGATCCGGCATCGACCGCCTCGTAACCCGGCTTGCCGCCTGGGCCGTCGGCGTGTTCCAGCACGTCGAATGCAGGGGCGGTCCCGTGCCCGACGGGCCCGTCCTGATAACGGCGAATCACCCCAACAGTCTGCTCGATCCGCTCATCGTGTTCCGCGCATCGCAGCGGCCCGCCAGACCGCTCGCCAAGGCGCCGCTCTTCGAGCAGGCCATCCTCGGCACCGTGCTGCGCGCACTTGGAGGCCTGCCCGTGTACCGGCGTCAGGACGATCCGTCCATCATGCACAGGAATGACCGGACGTTCTCCGCCGCGGTGGATGCACTGCGCGCCGGCGATGCCGTCCAGATCTTCCCCGAAGGCCGAAGCCACTCCGAGCCTGCGATCGTCGAACTGCGCACCGGCGCGGCCCGCATCGCGATCGCCGCCGAAGTCGCCTCCGACTGGACACTCGGACTGAGAATCGTGCCCATCGGCATCACCTACCACCGAAAGTCGCTGTTCCGTGGCACCGCACTCGCCGTCATCGGCGAGCCCTTCACCATACTCGACTACCGGGACGCCAGTGATGCGGATCCGAGCGACTCGGTTCGCCGGCTCACCGCCGAGATCACCGAGCACATCCAGCAGGTCACACTGAACCTGGCCAGCCACGATGACGCAGAACTGATCGAGACCGCGGACCGGCTCTACACGCGGGGCAAGGGCCTGAGGCGATGGCGCGAACGCGAAGGCATGGCCGATCGACTGCCACGGCTTCAGCGTTTCGCCCAAGCCGTCGCCTGGCTCAGGCTCCATGAACCCGATCGGCACGACCGCCTTGCCCGGGCCGTCCGTCGCTACCGCCGCGCACTCGATGCGTTCGGCGCGGCTGAAGCCGATGTGCCGCCCGGCTACGACACGCACAACGTGTTGCGCTACATCACACGCCAGACCGTCGCGCTCACGCTCGGTCTGCCGCTCGCGGTCGTCGGATCGATCCTGTGGGCACCTGCATACCGTGTCCCCGGTCTCACCGTACGGATGATCCGACCGGAGTTCGAGGCCATCGCGACGTACAAGCTGGCCACCGGCTTCTTTGCCGTCCCGGTCACGATCGCGGTCATCACTGTTCTGGCAGGCTGGCTCGGTGGCCCCGTGGTCGGATTGCTCGCCGGCATCGCCACGATCCTCTGCGGCTTCGCCACGATCCGCTGGCGTGAACGGTGGAACCGCGTACGTGAAGACGCCCGCGTGTTCGTGCGCGTCCTCCGGAATCCTCGCGGAGTCGATCGGCTGGCCGCGCTCCGCACATCGCTGGTCGACCAGTTCGACGACGTGCTCGACGATATGGAACGCGATGATCCCGATTCCACGCCGCTCCCGACCCGTTCAACCGGCTGAGTACCGTCGCTCCCCCTCGTCCGGCTGTGGCCGGATCTCGACCAGCGTCGCGGCCCCGAGCACGGTCGCGTCGACGCGGTCGAGGACGGCACGCATTGCCTGTTCCATCGACGACGCATCGATGTCCTCGATGTGGTATCGCTCCTGTCCGTCCACGTACCTGACCGCAACCCGATATCGCACGGGATCCTCCTTCCGTATATACTGCCGCCCGGATCGTGGTGAGCCGGACTACGGCTCGATCCACTTTGCGCTCCACCGGGACTGCCAGCGGTACACGCACGGTCCCGGGCACAGAACCGAACGATCCCGGACCGCCGTGCGCTACATCGGCAACAAGACCAGGCTGCTGCGCTTCATCGCCCGGGTGATCGAGGATCGCGGTATCACGCCGGGATCCGCCGTCGATCCGTTCTGCGGCACCGCAAGCGTGGCGGCCGACCTCAAGCGTCGCGGATTCCGCGTCGTCGCCTCCGACATCATGGAGTATGCGTACGTTTTCGCGCGCGCCCGTGTCCAGACCGCCTCTACTCCCACCGTTGCGTTGCCGCGGGAGATCACGGAATCAGGCGACAATTCGATTCATGCCGCCCTGGACTGCCTCGATCGACTCGATGGTCGGCCCGGATTCATCCACGAACATTACTCGCCGGACGGGACGGAAGGCGAGCGTCACGGACGCATGTACTTCACGCCCGTGAACGCCGCCCGCATTGACGCGATCCGCACGACTCTGCACGAATGGCGGGGCGACGGCTTCCTCGATGATGATGCGTTTCACGTGCTCCTGGCTTCACTCCTCGAGGCGGCCGACCGCGTGGCCAACACGACCGGCGTCTACGCCGCGTGCGTCAAGACATGGCAGCCCAACGCGCTCAGACGACTCGAGCTGCGCATGCCGGCGCTCGTATCGGGCGACGGATGCCGCGCGGAACGCCGTGATGCCATCGACCTGGTCGACGATCTGCCGCCGTTCGACCTGCTCTACCTCGATCCGCCCTACAACACTCGCCAGTACATCGCCTATTATCACATTCCGGAGGTGATCGCGACCGGTTGGTTCGACGGCGGAATCGAGACGCGCGGAAAGACGGGGCTCATTCCGGACGAGGACAAGCGGAGCGAATGGAGCCGCCGCCGCCAGTGCGAGACGGCCTTCGAACGCCTCGTCTCGACCGCGCGCTGGAAGCATCTCGTGCTCTCCTACAATGCCGAGGGCATCATCCCGGAGAGCACGATCGGTCGGACCCTTCGCGATTGCGGTCGCGCCGCCACGTACCGCCGCCACGCCGTGACCTACAAGCGGTACCGTTCGGATTCGGATGGGGAGAACCGCCGCTACCGCGGCGACACGGTCCACGAATATCTCTACTGCGTCGACCGCTGAGGCCCTGTCGCATCACGGCTGTGAGCGCAGCACGGCCAGAGCCGCCACCAGCCAGCCGCACAGAAACGCCAGGCCGCCGAGTGGCGTGATCGCGCCGAACCAGCGCGGCGCGCCGAACGCCAGCGCGTAGAGACTGCCGGAGAACACCACGATGCCGGCCGCGAACAACCATGCCGCGGAGTGGATCAGCGTTCCCTGCCAGCGTGCTCCTGCGAGTGCAACCAGCATGATGGCGAAGGCATGGTACATCTGGTAGCGCGCGCCGGTCTCGAACGTCAGCAGGCGTTCGGCCGGTATTCGACCCTGAAGACCGTGGGCACCGAAAGCACCGGCGGCTACACCGACCAGCGCGAATATCGCGCCCATCGCGAAGAACGTGCGTTGCATGGAGTGCATCCGATGTGGGCGCCCCCGTCCGGACCGGCAACGGGGGCGTCCCGAATCGTTACCGGTGGACTGTCGGCCGGCCCTTCCACTTCTCGTAGAGCAGGAAATGCCGGTCGTCATGGGGAATGCGCTTGCCGTCGATGAACACTTCCAGCATGTGCGTCCGCACGTCGAGCGGATCGCCGTCCACAAGGAACAGGTTGGCCCGTTTCCCGACATCGATCGAGCCGAGCTGATCGCCGAGTCCGAAGATCTCGGCCGGCCACAGCGTCAGCGCACGCAGTGCGTCGTCCGGGTCGAGGTCGTACGCCACCGCCAGAGCCGCATGATACGGAACGTGCCGCGAGCTGCTCGCGTTGCCTGTCGAGAACGCGATCTTCACGCCGGCTCGACGCAACACACCCGGCTGCGCATAGATCGCGTCATACGGCGCGTCTTCGGCGGGCGTCGACTCGATCGAACCGAGCACCACCGGGATGTTCCGGCTCGCCAGTTCGTTGCGGACCTTCCATGCCTCGTCGCCACCCAGCACCACCACCTTCAGACCGAACGAGTCGGCCAGCATGATCGCGCCCCTGATCTGTTCCTCGCTGTTCGCGGAAACCAGGGCCAGAGTCTCACCACGCACGAGCGGCCGCATGGACTCGAGTTTCAGGTTGAACTCTCCGGCGTTACCCGCCCGCACCGCATCATACGCCTTCGCCGCGCGCAGCACTTCCTTCAGCTCGCCGATCTGGGCCGCGGCACGATCTGCACCGCCGCCGCGTCCGCCGAATCCGCCGAATCCGCCGCGGCCACCACGACCGCCCGTATTCGGGTAGTTGATGACGAATGCCACCGATGGGGAGACCGCCATGTCTTCCCACGTCCAGCCTTCCAGGTTGATCACCGCCGCCTGACCCGGCATGATGCCGCCGCTCGGCGCCGTCACCACATGCGTGACGCCGTTCGAGCGCGTGATCGGGATCATCTGCGACTCGACATTGATCGCGACGATCGCGCGATCGTTCGGATTGAAGTCGCCGAGCTCGCTCGTCAGGTTCATCGTCTGGACCGAGCCGATGTCCGCAAGTCCGATATCCGTGAATGCGTCCATCATGCCCGGATACAGGAACATGCCCGTCGCATCGATTTCCTTCACTCCGACCGTGGCCGACAGGTTGCTGCCGATCTCCGCGATCCGGCCATCCCGGATCAGCACATCCGTGTTCGGCAGGCGAGGACCGGAGACCGTCACGACGGTCGCTCCGCGGATCAGGAACGGACCCGCCTCGCCGTTGCCGGCCTGTGCGTGCACAGCCGCCGGCGCTCCGGCCACGAATATCGCCGTTGCCAGCGCCAGTCCGACTCTCGTTGACGCCCGCCTCATGATGCGTCCTCCGTCGTCGTCGTAACCACGCCACGGATCAGCTTGTCGAGCGTCATGGCACTGGCGCGGTCGAACATGATCCTGCCGTCGATGATCGTCTTTTCGACGCGTGACGCCGGTGCGAAGGGATGGCCGTTGAAGATCGCGATGTCGGCGTCCTTGCCGACCTCGAGCGAGCCGACCTGATCGTCGACGCCCAGCTGAATCGCGGGATTGAGCGTGACCATCCTCAGCGCTTCGATCTCGCTCATGTCACCGTACTTCATTCCCATGGCCGCTTCCTGGTAGAGCCGGCGCACGCGCTCGCCGGAATCGGAGTTCACCGACACGACCACGCCGTGCTCCGACATGAGCGCCATGTTGTAGGGAATGCCGTCGTTCGCTTCGACCTTGTAGCCCCACATTTCGGCGAACGTGGACGCGTACGCGCCATGCTTCGCCAGTTCGTCGGCCACCTTGTAGCCCTCGAGCACGTGCTGGAACGTGTTGATCCGGAACCCGAAGTCCTCCGCCACCCGCATGAGCATCAGGATCTCGTCCGCACGGTAGCTGTGCGCATGGACCTTGATCTTGCCGTTCATGATGTCGACGAGCGCCTGGAGCCGCAGGTCCTCACGCGGCGGAAGCCCGTTCGGATTGCGCTTTCGTTCCGTTTCGTAGGCCTTCCAGCTCGCTTCGTACTCCTTCGCCTTTGTGAACCACCAGCGCAGCAGTTGCTCGACGCCCATTCGCGATTTCGGGTAGCGCCGGTCCGCATCCGACTGGTTCGCGTTCGCTCTCGTCACGTTCTCGCCGAGCGCGAACTTCACAATCCGCTGAGCTCCCTCGAAGTAGATGCTGTCGAGCGACGCGCCCCACCGCATCTTGATCACCGCCGACTGGCCGCCGATCGTGTTCGCGCTGCCGTGCAGCAGATTCGCGGCGGTTACTCCGCCTGCGAGTGCGCGGTAGATCGTCGGGTCCGTCGGATTCGGCTGGATCCTGACCTCCGGTGTCACCGATTCGGAACCCTCGTTGATGCCGCCGTCGATCGCCATGTGCGAGTGCGCATCGATCAGACCCGGCATCACGTACATGCCCGCTCCGTCGATGACCTGAACGCCATCGGGAACCCGCACGTTCCGGCCGATCGCCGCGATCTTGCCATCACGAATCACGATCGTGCCGTTCTCGATCACGCCGTTCGTGATCGTCTGGATCGTCGCGTTCCGGATCGCCAGGTTCTGTGCCGCTCCGGCCGTCGGTCCAAGCAACACGGTGCCCGCAATGACGAGCGATGCGAGCCGGTTGATTCGCGCTTCGTGGTTCATCGAATCCCTCCATCCGCTGTCGCCCGTGGGCCTGTGAATGTGCCGACCCGGGTAGCCCGCACCGGCATTGTGCCCATCCCGACCACCTCGAGCGAGCCGTTCAGCCGATCGCCCTCGATGCGTGCTGTCAAGGTCACGGCGACCTGGGCATCCGGTGACTCGTACACGCCGCTCAGGCTCAGCGCGCCGTCCATCACCGAACCGCGCAGCGCCGTCGAGCCCATCTCCGTTTCAACGGTCGCGGACAACGCGTCGTTCTGTCCGGCGATCGTCATGCGGAACGCCACCGGGTTGTTCTCGATCTCGAAT
>Ga0055448_10000235_pt1 | contig 13439 bp, 13 predicted proteins | sample China_Galinas_PW_4_FD_57744 | JGI IMG/M metagenome (GOLD analysis project Ga0055448, IMG submission 57744) | Wetland microbial communities from San Francisco Bay, California, USA, that impact long-term carbon sequestration - China_Galinas_PWA_D2 | ecosystem: Environmental > Aquatic > Marine >... | reverse complement strand
CGAGCGAGATGGATTCGGCCATGGGCGATGCGGTGCCAGCGCTCACATGCAGGCGACTGCGGCTGCGTCAGTACCGCAACTTCGAAACGCTCGACCTCGAGCTGCCGGCTGCAGGTGTTGCCATCATCGGTGACAACGGGTCCGGCAAGACGAACCTCCTCGAGTCGATCTACTATCTCGAGATCTTCCGCTCGTTCCGCGGCTCGGCCGATGAGCAGCTGGTTCGTACCGGCGCCGAGGCATTTCACATTCGCGGCTGGTTCGAGGAAGACAATGGCGGTCGGGCCGTCGAGGTCACGGCCGGGTACGAGCCGGGCGGCCGCAGGAAGAGGGTGACCGTCGACGGCGTCGAGCCGGACCGGATCGGCGATGCGATCGGCCGGGTCCGCGCCGTGATCTTCTCGCCATCCGATCTGTCGCTCGTGACCGGGCCGCCCGCGGAACGGAGGAGGTTCCTCGACATCGTGCTTTCGGTCAACGTGCCCGCCTACCTCGGCACGTTGCAGACCTATCGTCAGGCGCTGCGCCAGCGGAACGCACTGCTCCGGGCGGGCGACATCGGTGTGATTGATGCCTTCGATCCCGTGTTCATCACGGCCGGTGCGAAGATCCTGTGTGAGCGCGCACGATGGATCGACGGGCACGCAGCCGGCTTCGCCAGACGCTACGCCGCGGTCGGCAGTGGCATGACGGCGAGCATGGTGTACCGACCGGGCCTGCGCATTGACACCGATGCGGCGGTCGACATGGAGCGGGCTCGGCTGGATTTCGAGGCCGAAGCCGTACGCGTCGCAGATCGCGAGCGCGAACGCGGCATGACGCTGGTCGGGCCGCACCGTGATGATGTCGCGATCCTCACGAACGTGGGCGGGAAGGACGTGGATCTGCGCGACTTCGGCTCGGGCGGCCAGCTGCGGACGGCAGCCGTGGCGCTCCGCCTGATCGAGGCCGAGTCGGCGCGTCAGTCACGAGGCAGTGCGCCGATCGTGCTGCTCGATGATGTGTTCGCCGAACTCGATCCGGGTCGCAGCATCCGCCTGATCGAGACACTCGAGGCGGAGGGCCACGGCCAGGTCATCCTGACCGCACCGAAGAAGTCTGACATCAGGCTCAGGGCCGTCGAGGGTGCAGGCACGATCACACGACTCGAGCGCATGGGCATTCAGGCGGGCAGAATCACGGAGTGGGTCGAATGAGCGGCAACGCGTTCACGAAGATCGGTGAGGCCGTGGCCGAGTACATTCAGGCGGCCGGCATGTCGGAGCGAATCGCGGAAGCGGCGGTCGTGCCGGAATGGGCGGACTGCGTCGGCCCCGTGATCGCCGCCGTGACCCGACCCGTGACGATGTCCCGCGGCACACTGGTCGTCGCCGTGCGCTCGAGCGCGTGGCTGATGGAGCTGCACATGATGGAGCGGCACATCCTGCGGAAGCTGAATGCGGATCGGGAAACGGGACGAGTGCGCGGGCTGCGATTCGTCATGGACGGCGGCGTCCGTGCCCGCACGCAGGCACCGCCAACCGAGCGGCGCCTCGCGGGTATCAGAAACGATTCCGGACGGGTCGACGGGGGGACGATGCACCACAGAGGCGGAGACTCATGACGAAGAAGAAGGAAAACAGGAATTACACGGCCGGTCAGATCCAGGTCCTCAAAGGGCTCGAGGCGGTACGCCGACGGCCCGGCATGTACATCGGATCGACCGGGCCGCGCGGTCTGCATCATCTGGTCTACGAGGTGGTCGACAACTCGGTCGACGAGGCCCTCGCGGGCTACTGCTCACACATCGAAGTCGTGATCCGGCCCGACAATTCGGTGATGGTGTCCGACGACGGCCGTGGCATACCGGTCGACATTCATCCGGGTGAGAAGAAGCCGGGCGTGGAAGTCGCCATGACAATGCTCCACGCGGGCGGCAAGTTCGACAAGCAGAGCTACAAGGTATCGGGCGGCCTGCACGGCGTGGGCGTGAGTGTCGTGAACGCACTGTCGGAATGGCTCGAAGTCGAGATCCACCTCAATGGATCGATCCACCGGCAGAGATACGCAAGAGGACTGAAGCAGACCGAGCTGGAAGTCACGGGTCGCACGAAGAAGACGGGCACCACAGTCACATTCCGCGCCGATCCCGAGATCTTTCCGGAAGTCCGTTACGACTTCGACATTCTGGCGAACCGGCTGCGCGAGCTTGCATTCCTGAACCGTGGTCTGGAAATCCAGATCAGGGACGACCGCGAAGGGGAGGGCGGCAGGGCCGAGGAATATCATTACGAGGGCGGCATCAAGGAGTTCGTCGAGTTCGTGCGCGGCAACCGCAAGCCGTTGCATCCGAAACCGATCTACATCGAGGCGACACGGGAAGAGGCTGACATCGAGATCGCATTGCAGTACGACGACGGCTTCACCGACAACACGTTCACTTTCGTGAACAACATCAATACCCACGAAGGCGGCACGCACCTCACGGGTTTCAAGTCGGCCCTGACACGTACGATCAATGACTACGGCCGGAAGAACAACCAGCTGAAGAAGGAAGAGGACACACTGTCGGGCGAAGACGTGCGCGAGGGCATGACGTGCATCCTGTCAGTGAAGGTCCGTGAGCCGCAGTTCGAGGGACAGACAAAGACGAAGCTGGGCAATTCGGAAGTTCGCGGCGCGGTCGAACAGGTCGTGAACGAGAAGCTGGCCGCGTTGCTCGAAGAGAACCCGTCCGTTGCGAAAGTCATTGTCGACAAGGCGCTCCAGGCGGCGCGGGCTCGCCTTGCCGCACGCAAGGCAAGAGAGCTGGTTCGACGCAAGAACGCACTCGAAGGCATGGTCCTGCCCGGCAAGCTGGCCGACTGCTCGATCACCGACCCTGCGCTCTGCGAGCTGTATCTGGTCGAGGGTGACAGCGCGGGCGGCAGCGCGAAGCAGGGGCGGGACCGCAATTTCCAGGCGATCCTGCCACTGCGCGGCAAGATCCTGAACGTCGAGAAGTCACGCATTGACAAGATCCTGTCGAACGAGGAGATCCGCACGATCATCGCCGCCATAGGCACGGGCATCGGCGAAGACGAGTTCAATGTGAAGAACGCGCGCTACGGCAAGGTCATCATCATGACGGATGCCGATGTCGACGGAGCGCACATCCGGACGCTGCTGCTGACGTTCTTCTATCGCCACATGCGCCAGCTGGTCGATGAGGGCATGGTGTTCATCGCGCAGCCACCACTGTACCGGGTGGCAAAGGGCAAGGAAGAGCACTACGCCTATTCGGAGGATGAACGGAACGCCCTGGTCGATCGTCTCGCGCCGAACGGCAGGGAAGGTGGCGGTCGGAGTGTCAACATCCAGCGCTACAAGGGTCTGGGCGAAATGAACCCGGACCAGCTCTGGAAGACCACAATGGATCCCGAGACGCGCACGATCCTGAAAGTGACCATGGAGGATGCCGTCGAGGCGGACATGGTGTTCTCGACACTGATGGGTGACGAGGTCGAGCCGCGTCGCAACTTCATCGAGAAGAACGCGAAGTTCGCCACACTGGACGTCTAGCCGAGCCGGCCGTGGAGCTCCTCTCGGCAGGTGGAAGGCCACTGACCCGGATGTCGACCACCGCCTGACGCGACGTCGCGGCACGTCCGACGCAGACAGGGTCTGCCGGCGAGTGAGCCGGTGACCCCTCTCGCCTGTGGCGGCCGCAATTGCCGGGCTCGGGCGCGCGGCCCCTGGTCCTTGCCGATCAGGTTGCGCTCGAGCAGGCAGGCTCGCCCGGGTCGAGCAGCAACATTCCGAGCAGCCCGGCTCAGCCGTCGATGAGATCCTCGTACTGCGGGTTGGTCACGAGTTCGCCTTGCGCGTCGACGACCTGACGGTCCCAGGGGAAAATGACGGTGGCGTCCGTCTCGAGGGCGTAGAAGTCGGGCCGGTATCCGCCCTGTTTCACGAGGCTCGTGGCCGTCATGAGGCTGGACGGACCGACCTGCCGCATGGCGTTGAGCGCGATCCGGAGTGTTTCACCCGATGTGCAGATCTCGTCCACCACGAGCACTCGCCGGCGGGCCGCTTCGACCGGTGCGGCGGAGAAGATCTTGGGCCGCGCTCGCACCCTGGATCCGCCAGAGTCGCGACTGATCTTGAGGCTGTAGAAGTCGCAGCGCAGAATCGACGCGACGACTGCGCCCGGAATCACGCCCGCTTTAGCGATCCCCACGACGATTTCCGGCTGGTATCCGCTGGCCGCAACCCTGACCGCGAGGACGCGACACAGTTCACCGAAGAACTCCCAGTCCATCTCGAGGATGTCCGTCTCGGGCATTCCGCGGGCGCGTTTGGCGAAGGTACTCTGGCGTGCCATGGGGCCTTCCGCGTTCTTCGTGAACCGGCGTGGGGGGATCGCCAATGTAGCGGACTCATCCCGTGGGGGGAAGCAAGCCGGGTTGACCCGGCGGAATAGCGGACCCATGATCGGGCCCCATGACGGACAACGGAGGGCAGGACCTGGATCGCCTGCTGGCGGCAGGCTTCGCCGAGCGCGGCTTCATCGACAGTCGCGACCGGTACCGCGCCCGGCTGCGTGAGTTGAAGGCGACGCAACCCGCGGCGTTCCGCGCGGCAGTCGACTACTTCGAGAACACGGTCCGCAAGCGCATCACGGCTGGTGACGACCCGATCGACACGTGGATCGAATACGGCGGCATGCTGGCGGGACTGACGGACGAGGGTACACTGCTGGCAATCGACGCGACCGGTCGTGCCGGCGACTACACGCGCCCGGCCCGCGGCGGCCAGCTCATCCTGTTCGTGCCCGAGACCGGTCGCAACGCGTTCATTGCTGCACAGCCGGATCTGACGTCACCCGCGCAGCAGGCGACGATCGACCTGCTGGTGGACGGCCGTCTCGCGCTGTCCTGATCCGGTCCGGCGCGTGATCCCGCGCAGCGTCCGGCTCAGCCCTTTGCCATGCTGTCGAGGAACTCCTTGTTCGCCTTCGTGCGCCGCATGCGGTCGAGCAGGAACTCGAGCGCTTCAGCCGGCGGCATGTCGGCCAGGAAGTTCCGCAGCAGGTAGACACGATTGAGCTCGATCTCGTCGAGCAGCAGCTCTTCCTTGCGGGTACCCGAGCGATTGATGTCTATGGCCGGGAAGACGCGCTTGTCAGCGATGTGACGGTCGAGCACGACCTCCATGTTGCCGGTGCCCTTGAACTCCTCGAAGATGACTTCGTCCATGCGGGACCCGGTCTCGATGAGCGCGGTCGCGATGATCGTCAGCGAGCCGCCATTGTCGATGTTGCGGGCCGCACCGAAGAACCGCTTCGGTTTGTGCAATGCGTGCGCGTCGACGCCACCCGACAGGATCTTGCCGGAGTGGGGCACCGTGACGTTGTAGGCGCGGGCGAGGCGAGTGATCGAGTCCAGCAGGATGACGACGTCGCGACCGTGTTCGACGAGGCGCTTGGCCTTCTCTATCACCATCTCGGCGACCTGCACATGGCGATCGGCAGGCTCATCGAACGTCGACGAAATGACCTCGGCGGCGACATGCTCTTCCATGTCAGTGACTTCTTCGGGTCGTTCGTCGATGAGCAGGACGATCAGGTGGACTTCGGGATGATTCTCGAGGATCGAGTTGGCGGTCTTCTGCATGAGGATCGTCTTGCCGGCCTTCGGCGGTGAGACGATCAGGCCGCGCTGGCCCTTGCCGATCGGGACGACCAGGTCCATGAGCCGCATGGAGAGATCACCGGTCGAGTTCTCGAGCTTGAGCCGGCTCTCGGGATAGCGAGGGCGCAGGTTGTCGAACGCGATGCGGTGTTTGGCGCGTTCGGGATCATCGCCATTGACCTGCTCGACCTTGAGCAGGGCGAGGTACCGTTCACCCTCCTTGGGCGGCCGGACCTGGCCGAGCACGGTGTCGCCCGTGCGCAGATCGAACCGCTTGATCTGCGATGGGCTGACGTAGATGTCGTCTGGGCCGTAGAGGTAGTTCCAGTCCTGCGACCGCAGGAATCCATATCCTTCCGGCAGGATCTCGAGTACGCCCTCGCCTCGGAGGACAACGTCCGAGTCCAGCAGGTTCTGTTCGATTCGGAAGATCAGGTCCTGTTTACGAAGTCCCGAGTAGTTGGCGATCTTGAGGTCCTCCGCCATCTCGTGGAGTTCCGCAATGGATTTACTCTTCAGTTCGGCAATGTCCACGGTTCCAGGCTCCGGGAGACATGAGTTGCGCGGGAAAGGCACATGGAAGGGTCAGCGCCGTGCGTTGAGATGCGCTTGACGCGAGTTGTTCCGGGTCAGAGACGATAAGGTCGTATTTCCGGGCTGACGCGCACTCCGCGCGCCTGACGTTCGGGGAAGATCACGTTGTCGTGGTGACGGGTTAGTGTAGCACGGGCGAGCGGTGTGGTCAAGAGTCTCGTGTGCGCCTGCGGAGGCTGTCGGCAGGTCGGCCGGAACGCGGGACATCGCGCGGCTTGACACTGGTCACGGGCGACGGGAGTTTGGCCCGACCGGGGAGCCCGGACGGGCAGTGCGCGACACACAGGCGGAGGCGGGATGGCACGTCACAACCGGCAGGGACGCGGTACCGATCAGGACGGGTCGGAATACGTGATCAGCTATCAGCCGGACTGGCTTCGCCATGTCAAGGTGACGCGCGAGCTGGAGAACGGGCGGCAGAGCACGAAGACGCTGTTCCGGAACCCCGAGTCGGGGGGGGGCGGGCCGGGGCGTCACGTTCGGACGCGGGTCGCGTCGAAGGCGGAGGATCTGGACTTCGAGATCGGGATCGACGATCCGGGCGGAGTCGTGACGCGGGTCGTGGTCGAGACGACGCGGCAGGACCGGACAGGTGAGACATCGACGATCCGGTTCACGCTGGTCGATGGGCGAGCGGCGAGGAAGGGTCGAGTGACGCGCAAGCGAGGCGGTGCTTCACGCAGGCGAAAGGGTTGAAGTGACGGTCGCTCGCATGGCTGAGACGGGCGCATGATCCGACTCGGCCACATCGACTACAGCAACTGCGTTCCGGTCCACTCGCGGCTGCTCGATCGCGATCGGCCCGAGGGGATCAGGCTGGTCATGGGCGTACCGGCCGAGCTGAACGAGGCGCTGCGCGCCGGCATGGTGGATGTCGCGCCGTGTTCGAGCATTGAATACGCAAGGAACGCGGCCGACTACCTCGTTCTGCCGGATCTCGTGATCGGTTCGCACGGGCCGGTCGGCAGCATTCTCCTCGAGTCGGCGGTCGCGCCGGAAGAGCTGGACGGCGGGATGGTGTGGCTGCCGACGGCGTCGGCGACTTCGGTTGCACTGCTGCGTATCCTGCTCGAGCTGCGGTGGGGCGTGAAGCCGCATTACGCGTGGTTCCACCAGACGGATGCGGGTGACCCGATCGGGATCCGGGCGACGGCCGTTCTGCGCATTGGAGACATTGCGCTGAGGCGGACGGCGCCGGCGGGCCGGACGGTGGTCGACCTCGGCGCGGCGTGGACGGAGTGGACGGGGCTGCCCTTCGCGTACGCCCTGTGGCAGGCCAGGCGCGATGGGCCGATCAGTGAAGTGCGCCGGCTGCATGCGTTCCTCCTCGAGTCGCGGACCTGGTTCGAAGCTCACGATGAGGCGATTGCGGAACGACACGCATCCCGTTTCGGCACAGGGACTGCGGCGCTGCTGGCGTACTGGCGGTCGCTTCGGTTCCGGCTGGATCCGGCAATGCGGGATGGGCTCCTGCGATTCTACGAGCTGGCCGCGCAGATCGGTGAGGCACCGGCGGTCGGTTCACTGGAATGGCTGACCGCGTCGTCGGATCAATGAGCGGGATCGGGTGGACACCCGGAACGGCGACGGCGTAAGTTCGAGCACATGAGATGGTCGTGGGAAGCTCCCGTCGCCGCGCTCGGACGGGGCGCGCTCGGGCTGACGGCAGGTTTCGGCCGGTTCGGCACGTTCGCCATGACTGCGGCTCGAGCACTCCCGGAAGTCGGCACGTGGGGGCGTCTGCTCGGGCTTCAGATGGCCCGCCTCGGCGTGGCGTCACTGCCGATCGCGCTGTTCATTGCCGGATTCACGGGCATTGTCCTGGCCCTTCAGGCATCCTACACGTTCACGGGCGCCGTGCCGCTGTACTTCGTGGGCGCGCTGGTGGGCAAGACGATGATCCTCGAGCTGGGTCCGGTACTGACGGGCCTGGCGCTCGCGGGTCGGGTCGGTGCCAATATTGCGGCCGAGATCGGCACAATGCGGGTGACCGAGCAGATCGACGCGCTCGAGACGCTGGCGTATGATCCGGTGGCGTACCTCGTAGTGCCGCGAGTGCTGGCGAGCATCGTGATGTTCCCGGCGGTGGTCGCATTCGCCGACGCGATAGGCGTGGTCGGCGGCTGGGTGACGTCACTGAACCTGCTCGACCTTTCGACGCCACAGTTCGTGCGCGGCCTGCGTCTCTTCTTCGTGCCGTTCGACATCCAGTACTCGCTGATCAAGGCGGCATCGTTCGGATTCGCGGTATCCTCGATCGGCTGTTACTTCGGGTTCACGACGAAGGGTGGTGCGGAGGCGGTGGGTCGGTCGACGACCCAGGCGGTCGTCGTGTCGAGCATGCTGATCCTCGTCCTCGATGCGTTCTGGGCGGTTACACTGCTATGAGCATAGTGATGGAGGGTGTCCGCAAGGCGTTCGGTCCGAAGGTCGTGCTGGATGGCATTGACCTCGAGGTCCGTGACCGGGAGACACTGGCGATCATAGGTGGGTCGGGCACGGGCAAGTCCGTCCTGCTGAAGACGATCGTCCGGCTGCTCGAGCCGGATGCCGGTCGGGTGATCGTGGACGACCGCGATGTCACCGAACTGCCACGGGACGAGCTGTATGCGTTGCGCCGGCACGTCGGCTACGTGTTCCAGTTCGCAGCGCTTTTCGACTCGATGACCGTGTTCGACAACGTGGCCATGGGGTTGCGCAGGTCGGGTGAGATGACGGAATCCGGGATACGGCAGCGGGTGACCGAGTCGCTGCGGCTGGTCGAAATGGACGGATACGAGAGCCGGTTGCCGGCCGAGATATCCGGCGGTCAGCGCAAGCGCGTCGGGCTGGCACGTGCAATCGCCACCCGGCCGAAGTATCTGCTGTATGACGAGCCGACATCGGGCCTCGATCCCGTGACCACGGCAGTGATCGACGAGCTTGTCCTGCGGATGGCGAGCGAACTGTCGGTGACGAGCGTCGTCGTGACGCACGACATGAACAGTGCGTACCGTGTGGCGAATCGGATTGCCATGCTGTACGACGGATTGATCCGGTATGCGGGCACGCCGGACGAGATACGCGGTACCAGTGACCCGGTGGTCAGGGGATTCATTGAAGGGCGGCCCGATCTGCTCCAGGGTGCGGCGGTATGAAAGCTCGGAACGAAGTGACGGTCGGAGCGGTCGTGATCCTGGCGATTGCGCTGGTGGTCGCGGCCACGATCTGGATGCAGGGCAGGGCCTTCGGCCGGGAGGAGATGGAGCTGCGTGCGCGGTTCCGCGAGGTCGGTCAGCTCCAGACCGGCAATTCCGTGAAGGTCCGGGGCGTCCTGATCGGGCGGGTCGAGGCGATAGACCTCGAGACGTCGGGCGCCGGCGTGCTGGTGACGATGAGCGTGCAGGCCGATGTCCGGTTGCCGGAGGACCCGGTCGTGCTGCTGGCGCCCGAGTCGATGTTCGGCGACTGGCAGGCGGAGATCTTTCCACGCACCTCCGTGCCCGAATACGACTATGCGGAAGCGCCGGACGCGACGGTCCTGCCGGGCGCGACCTTGCCGGACATCTCCCGACTGACCGCTGTCGCGGATCAGATCGCCCACAACATGGCTACATTGAGTGAGCGCTTCGAAGTTGCGTTCACACAGGAGACGGCGGACAACATCCGGCGTGCGATCGACAACATCCAGTCCGTGAGCGCACAGCTGACGCAGCTGGTGTCGAGGCAGCAGCGTGCGATCGACGGCGTGGCGGATGATCTTCAGGAGACGACCGAAGCGCTGGGTGAGGCGGTAGCGACGATCAATCGCACGTTCACGCAGGTCGAGACCGCAATCGCCGGTGACAAGCTCGTGAACATCGTGGCATCGGCGGAAGAGGCGTCCGTGCGGATCGATTCACTGAGTTCGGAGCTGTTGCGCACGAGCAGGACAATGGGCGCCGCGGCCGTGACGGCCGACACATTGATGCGTTCGATCGGCGAAATCGCGGGTGCGATTTCGAGAGGGGAAGGCACATTCGGCCTGATGATGCGGGACACGACACTGTACTGGCGGATCGTGGAGACGAACGCGGAGCTTCAGGCACTGCTGCGGGACCTGCGTCTGAATCCACGACGCTACATCAACGTTCGCATCTTCTGAACGGGGCGACACGAGGCGTGGGCGAAGCACGTGGCAGGCGACGTGCCGGCGGACGCCGGCGCCGACGTCGCGCGCGGGTCGAGCACAGTTCGGGCGGCGTCGTGTTCCGACGTGACGGCTCCAATGTCGCGTTCCTGCTGATCCGGGACCCGTACGACAACTGGGGACTGCCGAAGGGCCACATCGAAGGCGATGAATCGGCGGTCGATGCCGCGGTCCGCGAGGTGACGGAAGAGACCGGGCTGAGCGATGTCGCAGTGGTAGCGGAACTGCCGACGATCGACTGGTATTTCCGCGACAACGGCCGACTCGTCCACAAGATCTGTCATTTCTACCTGGTCGAATCAACAACGGGCGAGCCCGTGCCACAGCGCGAGGAAGGCATCACCGAGTGCATCTGGCGCACGTTCAGGAGAGCGATCGAGACTCTGACGTACGACAATGCGCGTGAAGTCCTGCGCGCTGCGGGCGAACGTCTGGGTGCGGACTGAGGCGCGTCGAAGGCGTGGCGACGGACCCCGCGGAGCCAGCCCGTGAGACGACCGGCGAATCGCACGCCGAGCTGTGGCGCGTCATCCACGCCGTATTCGTCCTCGCCATTGGCGGCCTGCTGGTCTGGTCGGTCCGTGGCGTTCTCTCGCCGCTGCTCCTGTACCTCATGCTGCTGGCGCTGCTTGTTCCGTACACCGGTCGGAGGGGACACGGCCTGATCGTACTGGTTGCCACAGTGCTCGTGTTGCTCTGGCTGCTGGCGACGCTGGGCGGCCTGCTGGCGCCGTTCGTGCTTGCGCTCGCTCTGGCATACATCCTGGATCCGGCTGTCGACTATCTCGAGCGCCGCGTGCCGCGGACTGTCGCGATCGCGATGCTCGGCATACCGGCACTCGCGCTGATCGCCGTACTGATCGTACTGGCGGTGCCAGCGGTCGCGGATCAGGTCGATACGCTCATTGATCAGACGCCTCAGGCATTGCGCCAGCTGAGCGCGTGGTTCGAGTCCGTACGGATGCGGCTCGCGGATCTGCGTATCCCGTTTCTGCCCGATTTCGATCCGATGCGGGACATCGCGTTCCTGAATCCGGACAGGCTCTCGGAAATGCTGCGCGAGCGACAGACTCGCATATTTGAAGGAGGAGCAACGGCGTTGCTCGGGATCGGCCGCGGCGTGGGCGCGATCTTCACGGTGCTCGGCTACGTCGTTCTCACGCCGGTCCTGCTGGTCTATGTGCTGCGCGACTTCGACAGGATCCGGCATGGGCTCGCGTCACTGATCCCGCCCGCGAAGCGAGGTGGTGTGCTGGCGTTCCTGCGCGAGTATGACCGACTGCTGTCGCGGTTTCTGCGCGGGCAACTGGTGGCTGCAGCGATCGTCGGCACATTGACGTGGCTCGGTCTGCTCCTGCTCGGATTCCCGAACTCCGGCCTCGTCGGCGCTGTCGCGGGAGTGTTCAACGTCGTGCCATACCTCGGTCTGATCGTGAGCATTGTGCCGGTAGTGATCATCTCGCTGCTGAGCGGAAGCGTGGGAGCGTCGCTGTTGAAGGCGGCGATCGTGTTCGCGATAGTACAGTTCATTGATGGGTCGGTGACCGGCCCCCGCATTGTCGGCGAGTCCGTCGGACTGCATCCCGTGTGGGTGATGCTGGCACTGGCCATGGGCGGCTTCTTTCTCGGCTTCGTCGGGTTGCTGCTGGCAATGCCGGGCGCGGTCCTGGTCAAGCTACTGCTGAAGGAAGGCGTCGAGCGGTACCGGTCGTCGCGGATGTTCCGCGGTTCGCCGGCGGACCGGGCATCGGGATGAGTGGCGTGGCAGAGACGGGCGACGTGACGGACATCACGATCATCGGCGGCGGACCGACCGGCCTGTTCGCCGCATTCTATGCCGGCATGCGCGGGCTGCAGTGCAGGATCATCGACTCACTGCCGGAGCTGGGCGGACAGCTCAGCGCACTGTATCCGGAGAAGTACATCTACGACGTTGGCGGGTTTCCGCGTATCCTCGCCCGAGACCTGAGCCGCAACCTGATCGAGCAGGGGACGTCATTTGGCGCGGCGGTACATCTCGAGGAGCAGGTCCACGAGCTGGTCCGTACAGATGACACGAGCTGGACGGTCGTGACGGACCGCGGTTCGTATTCGACGCGGACCGTGCTGATCGCGGCGGGCAAGGGCGCGTTCGCTCCGCGCTCACTCGACTGTCCCGGCTACGAGGCACTGCTCGGGCGCGGTGTCGCCTACCACGTTCGTGATCCGTCCCTCTATGCCGGCCGGCGCGTACTGATCGTGGGAGGTGGCGACTCGGCGGTCGACTGGGTCCTCAACCTGCACGCGACGACCCGACGCCTGATCCTGATCCACAGGCGGGAAGGGTTCCGTGCGCATGCGCACTCGATGCGGCAGCTGCACGCCGCGGTGGATGCGGGCACGGTCGAGTTGCTCACGCACCGCGAAATCCGCGAGATACGCGGCTCCGACACGGTCACGGGCGTGACGATCTTCGACAATCGCACGGGCGAGGAGACCTCGTACGACGTGGATGCGGTGCTCGCTCTGATCGGGTTCAAGCCGGACCTGGGTCCGCTCGCCGACTGGGGCTTCGAGCTCGAGAAGAACTCGATCAGGGTCAATCACCGGCTCGAGACGAATCTGCCCGGCGTCTATGCCGCGGGCGACATCGCGACCTATGAAGGCAAGCTCGAGCTGATCGTGACCGGCTTCAGCGAGGCCGCCATGGCGGTGAACCATGCGGCCCACCACATCAATCCGTCCGCGCGCTACAATCCCGGCCACTCGACGAATCTGAAGGTGTTCAAGGTACGCGAGCAGGAGGAGGATGAACGCGAGGAGGCGGAGCGAGCCGGACAGGAGCAGTGAAGTGCGGCGCATTGCACGGCCGGACAGACGTGAACAGCGAACCGCGGAGACCGAGCGTCATGGTTGAGCGCACGCGGATACTGCTTGTCGAAGACAATGACGACAACCTGAACGTCTACCGGACGATTCTCGAGTACGTCGGCTTCGATGTCGTGGAAGCCCGCGATGGCGAGGCCGGCATAACGGAGGCAAGGTCG
>Ga0055448_10000230_pt1 | contig 13563 bp, 14 predicted proteins | sample China_Galinas_PW_4_FD_57744 | JGI IMG/M metagenome (GOLD analysis project Ga0055448, IMG submission 57744) | Wetland microbial communities from San Francisco Bay, California, USA, that impact long-term carbon sequestration - China_Galinas_PWA_D2 | ecosystem: Environmental > Aquatic > Marine >... | reverse complement strand
GGCACAAAACTGGGAGTCAAAAAACTCGGCGTCATCGGGGGTTCTCTTGCAGACTTCAGCCTATCGGACATTATACTCGGCCTTCATAGAAGCAATAGGACCGGCGTGCTCCTAGTCGTAAAAACGCCTATCCGAAAAAGTATCTACATGGAAAAGGGAGAGATGGTGTTCGCATCTTCCAACGACCCCGCCGACAGGCTCGGCATACTCCTTCAGAAAGAAGGCAAGATAACAAAAGAGCAGTACTACCAGGCCGGCAAGATATCCGAGAAGACGGGTAAACGCATCGGCTCGGTGCTGGTGGAGCTGGGGTGGCTCGATGCAAAAGACCTCTTTAAATCGGTAGAGAGGTTTGTTGAAGAGATCATCGAGAGCCTGTTTTCGTTTGGTAGCGGGGAATTCATGTTCAAGGAAGGCCCGCTTCCAACGAAGGAGGTCATTAAGTTAAGCCTGTCGGTTGGTAACATTATTTACAAGGGGATTAACAACATAAAGGATGCCGCTTATCTGGATAAGTTAGCGCCGCCGGATAACGCGATAATCGGTTTCTCGCAGGACCCGCTTTACCTGTTCCAGGAGATCTATTTGGACGAGACTGGCAAGTCTCTGCTTAAGCTCATCAAGGGCAAAAAGACTGTTCGAGCCCTGGTGTCGGAATGCGGCTTGGACGAGTTCGAGGCCCGCAGGACTCTGGTGGCTTTGCTCAGCACTAAGATGGTCGAGGTATTAGACGCTGCCGAGGATGCGCCAGACGTCACAGTGGAGACCGTGGTCAAAGAGGAAGCGGCGAAGACAGAGGACGCAAAAGTCGATTACGGCGTTGTGGCCGCCAAGATCCAGAAGCTTTACGATGAACATAAGATCTTAGGCTACTATGGAATTCTTGGTGTGAAGGAGAGCGACAACAATACCACTATCAAGAGGGCGTTCTACAACAAGGCCAAGGAATTCCATCCGGACAAGCATTTCCACCTGCCAGATGACATGAAGGATAAGCTCAACACGGTCTTTACTTACATAACGACCGCATATACTACCCTCACCGACGGTGAGCTCAGACAGGAATACGACAAGGCGCCCAAGTACGACCCGAGCCGCGCCAGCGCCTCGAACGAGCAGTTGGCGGAACAGAAGTTCAGGGAAGGCATATACGAGCTCGACAAGGGCAATTATGCCGAGGCCGCGCAGTTGTTCGGGGCCGCGGCATACCTGAACGAATCCGTATCGAAATACCATTACTACTCAGGTGTTGCCTTGTCGAAAGATGGCAAGTTGAAGGATGCCGAGAGGGCCCTGAGCAGGGCGATAAGGCAGGAACCCTCGAAGGCGGCTTACCTCGCCGAGGCCGGCCACGTCTATATCGCTCTCGGGCTTCCAAAGCGAGCGAAGGGAAACTTCGAGAAGGCACTGAGCGCCGATCCCAATAACAAGCGGGCGCTTGAGGGCATGGATAAGCTTAACGTCGAAGCCTGATCAGCATTCCCCTAAAGCATGCCTGAAAGCCACAAGCCGCTGCCCTTTACATTAAAATACGATATGTTTCATAATCACATCTAAAGCACGTTATGCCGGATGGTCGGAGAGGTTTTGCTTGAATAAACGAGTAAACAATGAAATGAAGACGCTTGTCATGGGTATAGACCCGGGGAGCCGCTCGCTCGGATACGGCATAGTGGAGAGCCTGGGATACGGATTTAGATATGTGACTTCGGGCAGGCTCGTGCCCAACGAGAAGAGCCCGCTATATGCGAGGCTCAGAGACATCTTCCAGGGCCTGAACGAAGTGATAGAAGAATATGAGCCTACTGAAGCAGTGGTTGAGAAGGTATTCTTCGCCAAGAGCGCTCGCAGCGCCTTGAGCCTCGGGCAGGCTCGCGGCGTGGCTCTCCTGGCGGCGGCCAACGCCGGTCTCGATGTGCACGAGTATAGCGCGCTTGCGGTCAAGAAGGCGGTGACTGGGTATGGCCGGGCAGAGAAGGCTCAAGTACAGGAGATGGTAAAGAAGGTGCTCGGCATTAAGACCGCGCTTTCATCGGACGGCGCGGACGCTCTCGCAATTGCCTTATGCCATATTAATACCAAAGACTACGACAAGGCGGTTAAAGAGAAATGATAGGCAGCCTGAGAGGAAAACTTTTAGTTAAACGCCCCGACGACGTCATTGTCGAGGTAGGCGGAGTGGGCTATCAGGTTTCTATGGGCCTCAATACGCTCTCGGGACTTCCAGACGAAGGTCGAGAGGTCTTTCTCCACATCTATACGCACGTCAGGGAAGACATCATTCAGCTGTACGGGTTCTCTACGGAAGACGAAAAACGGGTCTTTACTACGCTTCTTGGCATATCCGGCATAGGGCCCAAGGTGGCGCTGAGCATCATATCCAGCATACCGCACGACGAATTCCTGAAGGCGGTTGAGTCAGAGGACATCGCCCTGATAACGAGAGTGCCCGGCCTCGGTAAGAAAACGGCCCACAGGCTCGTGCTTGAGCTCAGGGGAAAGCTGCCCAAGCTCGAACAGCCCAGGGACAGGGTTTTCGAGGACGCGCTATCGGCCCTCGTGAACCTCGGATACAAGAAGACCGACGCTCTGGGCGCGGTCGAAAAAGCTTATAATAAAGGGATTCAGGACCTTGAGAGGCTTGTTAAGGAGTCACTGAAACAACTGACCAACAGAGACGATGAAAAGGCTTGATGACAGGGATATAACGACTCCCGAAAAGAGTGAGGAGGACACAGGGTTTGAGTTTACGCTCAGGCCTCAGTCCTTCGACGAATTTATCGGGCAGGACAAGCTCAAGTCAAACCTGAAGGTCTTCATCCAGGCCGCCAGAAACAGGGAAGAGCCGCTGGATCACGTGCTGTTCTACGGCCCACCTGGGCTTGGAAAGACCACCCTGGCCCACATAATGTCCTCTGAGCTTGGCGTGGGCATTAAGGCCACTTCGGGGCCGGTGCTTGAGAGGGCGGGCGACCTCGCGGCAATACTTACTAACCTCGCCGATTTCGATATCCTGTTCATTGACGAGATACATAGGCTTCCGAAGGTCGTCGAAGAGGTTCTTTATCCGGCCATGGAAGACTATAAACTCGACCTCATTATCGGACAGGGCCCGAACGCCCGCACGCTGAAGATAAACCTGCCGCGATTCACGCTCGTAGGAGCCACGACTCGGACAGGCCTTTTGACCTCTCCGCTTAGGGAGCGATTCGGGGTGATTAACAGGCTCGAGTTCTATCCGCCGGAAGAACTTAAGAAAATAGTGGTTCGCTCGGCCGCGCTTCTTGGCACCGAGGTGGAAGAGGAGGCCGCGTTCGAGATAGCAGCCCGTTCGCGCGGCACTCCCCGTATTGTGAACAGGCTGCTTCGGCGGGTCAGGGACTTCGCCGAGGTAGAAGGCGAGGGGAAGATAGACATAGCCATCACAAGGAGGGCCTTAACGGCGCTCGAGGTGGACGCCCTCGGTCTTGACGATATGGACAGGCAGCTCCTGAGGATGATGATAGAGAAATTCAACGGTCGGGCCGTCGGCGTGGAGACCCTTGCCGCAGCGTTACGCGAGGACAAGGACACCATAGAGGACGTTTACGAGCCGTTCCTGCTGCGGATAGGCATGATAGAGCGCACCCAGAGGGGTAGGTTAGCCACGAAGGCCGCCTACGAACACCTGGGCTTCAAGGTGCCGAAAGCCCTGTTCTAAGCCGCGAGAGAATTCACTAGCGCGACTACCGCGCTGTTCCACCCCGCAGGCCCTATGCCGTCGGCCTTGATGAGTCCGGGCATCTCCAGCCGCTCGTCGTAAGAACCGTCATCCTTCTGCACGGCGATTGGGTGCTCGACCGAGCGCAGCATGGGTATGTCCGTGGGGCTGTCGCCAAGAGCCGCCGTAGCAATCTCCCCGAGATTGGCCCTGTATAGCTCCTTGAGGACCTCCACGGCCTTGCCCTTGTCGTTATCTCCTATGAGGTGGAACAGCCGCCCCTCCGTAAGATTCAGGCCTCTGGATGTAATGGAGTTGCGAAGGGCATCGAGGTCGCAGCCGTCGCATATGAAGGGCTCGTCAAAATACCTTTTCACGGATAACGCGGCCTCCTCGGGCGATAGTCCGGTGAGGGCGGATATGCCTCCGATAGACATGTCTCCGAAGCCCTTTGCGTTGAAGCCCTCGCTTTGTATCTCGGCGAAGGCCTGTCGGAGTTTTGCGTAAGGCGTGCCAAGCGTGATGATTTCATATCCATTATTGATAACAGGTTTGTGGCCCGGGTATTCTCTAAAGTATTCGACCGGGACGAATATGCCCCCTCCGTTTTCGGCAATAAACGGGTGGTGGTTATCGAGTTTGTGGCGATAGTGCTCTATCTCGGCCGCCGTCTTGCTTGAGACAATAACGAGCGGGATGTCCTTCTCCCTGAGGAGGTTCAGGGCAGGGCGGGCTTTCTCGAACGTATAGGTGTGACGCTCAAGGAGCGTCTCGTCAAGGTCGGTAAATATAATCAGCTTTTTCATGTGAGCAGTATGATATCAATATCCATTACGTTGGTGCCCGTGGGCCCGGTCTTCAAGAGCCCGCCCACCAGCTCGAAGAAAGTGTATGAGTCGTTGTTTTCGAGATAATCCGTTGGCTCGACACCCGACTCTCTCGCATTTGATACGGTTCCGCCGTCCACTATCGCGCCTGCCGCGTCAGTAGGGCCGTCGGTGCCGTCAGTGCCAGCGGCAAGAAGGGTGATGCCGTCCTGGCCTTCTATTTCCAGGGAGAACGCAAGGGCCAGTTCCGTATTTCTGCCGCCCTTGCCCTGTCCCGTCACTATCACGGTGGTCTCACCGCCGGCTATGAGACAACAGGGGCGGTCCTCCCGGGAGATTGCGTCCGAGGCAAGCCTCCGAGCCGCCTCACGTGCCTCTCCGCTAAGGGAGTCAGTAAGTATTTCCGTCTCAAAGTCAAGGGCCTGAGCCTCATTCCTCGCCGCCTGAAGGGCAAGACGGTTGCTGCTTATTATCAGGTTTTGAACCTTCTCGAATAGGGGGTCGCCGGGCTTGGGGTTGTCCGGTAGCTGTCCGGATGCGCCTTCCTCAATCAACCGAACGACGTTTTCGGGAGATGTGATGCCGAATTTCCTTATCACCGCCTGGGCATCCTGCCAGGTGGATGCGTCGGGCGAGGTTGGGCCGGAGGCGATTACGTCCAGAGGGTCGCCTATCACGTCGGATATTATCAGAGAGATCACAGTTGCGGGGTAGGCGGCACGGGCGAGCCTTCCGCCTTTTACCCTCGATATGTGCTTCCGTATAGAGTTCAGCTCGTTTATATCGGCTCCTGCCTTAAGCAGCGCGGAGGTTACGGCCTGCTTATCGGCAAGTGTTATGCCCTCGGCGGGCGCGGCAAGCAGGGCCGAGCCCCCGCCGGATATCAGGCACACGACAAGCGTATCCTCGGAAGCTCCTTCGAGAAGCTTTAATAGCTCTCCCGCCGCCTTCTCGCCACTTTCGTCGGGCACGGGGTGCGCGGCATCGAACGCCTTAATTCTGCCAAGCTTTCGTTCGCCAAGATGCCCATACTTGGTGATTATGACGCCGGCCTCTATGAGGTCTCCGAATGAGTCTTCAATGGCAAGCGCCATGGGATACGATGCCTTGCCGAGGCCTGCCACTATCATTCGCTTGAATCCGCCAGAATTGAATACCGACGACAGCCTATCTTTCTCTTCCATTACGGCCTTATAGGGGTCGACGGCCTTAAGTGCGGCCCCGAAGATGCGCTTAATGGTATCGTTCTGAGACGGAGTGTACATGGTTTAAAAGTATAACAGGGATGGGAAGCTTTGACTATGTGAGATAGATAATAAAAAAGAGGGACCCACTCAGGGTCCCTCTTTGGGATAATCCTACGATTGTGATGCGTTATAGAGCTGTGTTTGTCAGAGAGCCAATGCTGGTAACATTCGCTCCTACCAGACTTACGCTGAATGAGCAATCCCAGTAGGTGCCGGTAATGTGGTTGTCGGTGGCCGTAGCGTTATAGGCTATAGAGCTGCTCCCGTTGACTCGCATATCACCCGCGGTTCCGTTGATGTTGGCGTTAATCTGGGCGATAGTGGGCTCACCTTTCACCTCAGCAATGGTTATCCCATATGCCGAAGCCATGCTGCCGTAAATGCCCTTGCAGGCCGCCAGCTCCGCGTCAGACTGAAGGTCGACGTACTTGATAACCGCTGTGGCCGCCAGAATGCCGAGGATGACGATGATCATCACCAACTCGATGAGTGTGAAGCCTTTCTGATTCCTGACAATCTTCATGAACACCTCCTGTAAGTTCTTAATTGGTAGTTTCCCAAGTTATGTATAGCTTCCAGAAATTGCTATAACTGCAAGAATTATAACCAGAACTTTAAAATATTGCAAGTAAATTATTCAATTCAATAATTTATTTGCCGCCGCCAGTTGTGAGACCTCCGCGTCCCACCATGCCAGCACCATAAAAATGTCGGTGCCAAGAAAGGTTAGAGCGTAGGGGTTGCCGAAGCTCACGGCCGCCCGTACCCTTCCAGGAATATTTTTCAGCGCCTCCTCGATCCAGGGCGCCGTACCGCCCTTGAAGGCCCTTATCTTGGAGTAAATGGCGACTACCAGGTCTGCTCCGTCGGGGACGGCTGTTTGCACACCGGATGAACTCTCGGAAAGCGTCTGATGCCCTAAATCGGGGTAATGCTGTTTCAAGGCATTTATGAACGGAGCCCCGGCCTCATCGTCCTCCTCGTCGCAAAGAACGAGCACGAAGGGGTTACTGAGCTTTACCGGATTGCCCTCGACCACTATGGACGCGAGGGTGGCCTGACGAGACGTGTCATCGCACGCTGGCGGTTTAGACCCGGCGGTTGATGTGCGCCCGAGGGTTCTTCTGAGATCATCGACTCTTTTTGCGTCGAACTCTCGGCCGCAATTTTCAAGCGATAGGGCAAGCGAATCCGGGTCGGAAGGGTGCAGAAGGATGTCCACGCCCGCATCGAGTGACATGAGGGCGGCGTCTGTCTCGGAGTAAGAGCCCAGGCCGCCCATGTTCATGGCGTCGGTTATGACGATACCCTTGAACCCCAGCTCATTCTTCAGAAACGATATCACCGGTGCCGACACAGTGGCGGGAGCGTCGGTGGGGTCGAGAGCGGGCACCTTCAGGTGGCCCACCATAATCATGGGCACTCCGGCGGAGACAGCTGCTCTGAAGGGTTTGAGTTCGCAGGCCTCAAGCTCCGAGAGAGTCTTGTATATCTCGGGCAGGGCAAGGTGCGAATCCACGGTCGTATCGCCATGTCCCGGGAAGTGTTTCCCGCAGGGCACGATGCCGTTCTCCCTGAACGTCTCCATCATGATATTCGAAATCGAGGAGACCTCGTCGGGATCGCCTGAGAAGGCACGCGTCGATATTATTGGATTAGCTGGATTTGAGTTTACGTCGAGTACCGGAGCGAATATAGTATTGATGCCGACGTAGGCTGCCTCTTGAGCAATGCATTCAAATGCCTTGCGTGCGATGCCGGGCGATTTCCGTTCGGCAATGGCAATCGCAGTGGCCGGCGGAAAGACGGTGCCGCCTTTCACCTGCTGACCGAGGCCCTGTTCGAGGTCGGAGGAGATAACAAGCGGCAGTGAAGCCGCCTCTTGGAGCCGTATGATGCCGTCTCTGAGGCTATCGACCTCGCCCCCGAATATGATGAAACCGACAATGCCCTTTTTTACGAGCGAGAGATAGCGGTCGAAATCGGATTCTATAGTGTTGCCATCGAGGCGGGCTATGATGAACTGATAGAAGTTCATGGTGTATATTATAACGAATGGGTTTATTCGATAGATTAAAGGACGGGCTTTCCAAGACACGAAGCGGGCTTACCGAGAGGATAGATGCAGTGTTCGCCGGCGTTGAGGAACTTACCGAGGAGCATCTGGAGGAGCTTGAAGAGGTCCTGATAAGCTCAGACGTGGGCGTGGCAGCATCGCTTGAGGTCGTGGAACACCTGAGGGCCCGTAAGGGCGATATCAAGAAGAAAACCTCTGTTCATGATTTCATTAAACAGGAGATGGCAGTTATCCTCGGCAGGTCTCAGCCGCTCGTTACATTCGGAGAGCACCCGTTCGTCATCCTTGTGCTCGGCGTAAACGGTGTCGGCAAGACCACGACCATAGGCAAGCTCGCAAGCAGGTACGTCTCCGAAGGTTTGACCGTCATGCTCGCCGCTGCGGATACCTTCAGGGCCGCGGCAATCGAGCAGCTCACCATCTGGGCGGATAGGGCCGGGGCGGGGATAATAAAACACCAGAGCGGTTCGGACCCGGCGGCGGTAGCCTTCGACGCCGTGGAAGCGGCACGACACAGGGGAGTAGACGTCGTAATAGTGGATACCGCGGGAAGGCTTCACACCAAGAGTCCGCTCATGGAGGAGCTTAAGAAGGTCAAGCGAGTGATATCCAAGGCCATGCCCGACGCCCCACAGGAAGTCCTGCTCGTCCTCGACGCGACCACTGGCCAGAACGCCTTAAGCCAGGCCAAGATATTCAACGATGCCGTGGGAGTCACGGGCCTTGCGCTTACGAAGCTCGACGGCACGGCCAAAGGCGGTATAGTGTTCGCAATTAAGAAAGAGCTCGGCCTTCCCGTCAGGTTGATCGGAATAGGGGAGGGCATCGAAGACCTGAGGGATTTCGACACGGGCGAGTTCGTGGAGGCCCTTTTCAGTAAGTGAGCCTTACTTCTTTTCCTGCCTTAAGGATGTCTTTTCCCACCTGCCTGCTATGAAGGCTTCGGTCATCCTGTATGCCTCGTCGTCCGTATACTGGGCGGGCGGGTGTTTCATGAAGTACGCCGAAGGCGGATAGAGGATTCCTCCCTCCCCACGATCCAGTGCGAGCTTCGCGCAGCGTATGGCGTCTATAGCCACCCCCGCCGAGTTCGGCGAGTCCTCGACCGACAGGCGAAGCTCCAAGTTCATCGGGACGTCGCCGAACAGCTTTCCCTCCATTCGGATGAAGCAAACCTTGTTGTCTTTCTGCCATGGGACGTAGTCGCTCGGACCGATGTGGATGTTCTCGTCATCGAGGCGGCTCTGCGCGACCGACTGCACGGCCTCTGTCTTGGACTCCTTCTTGGAGGCGAGGCGGCTGCGGTTCAGCATGTTAAGAAAATCCGTGTTACCGCCGGTGTTGAGCTGGTATGTGCGTTCGAGCTTCACGCCGCGCTTTCTGAATAGGTCGGTCAGCATGCGGTGCGTGATAGTCGCCCCGAGCTGGGCCTTGATGTCGTCGCCGATGATGGGGATGTTGGCGTCTGCGAACCTCTTCGCCCATACGGGGTCGCTTGCGATAAAAACCGGCATGCAGTTGATGAGCGCCACCTTTGCCTTTAGAGCGCACTTGGCATAAAACCGGGTGGCGTCCTCGGAGCCAACGGGCAGGTAGTTCAGGACAACGTCGGCCCCCGAGTCTTCGAGCATTGACGCAACCTCGTTTTCTCCGAGTTCCTCTGCATCTGACGCAACGAAGGTATAACGCTCTTCGTAGCCCTTGAGGTGTTCTGAGAAGCCGTCCAGGATGCGGCCCATCGCCACTTTGACTCCGGTAGGGGGGATATCCTTCTGAAATACGGTGGTGTTGTTCGGCTCGGCGAAGATGGCCTCGGCCACGTCCCTGCCGACCTTGCGCTTGTCGATGTCGAATGCTGCGGCCACTTCTATGTCCGAAGGATTGTAGCCACCGAGATCCCAATGCATGAGGCCCACCGCGTCATTCTCGTCCCGTCCCGCGTAGTAGTGGATGCCCTGGACAAGCGAGCTCGCGCAGTTGCCGACACCAACGATAGCTATTCGTATCTTACCCATTGCTATGCCCCACAGCTCAGACTCAATTTTTGCGTGCAAAACCAACCCAAATCGCTGAATTAGGATATAAACCCAGCGATTTAGCATCATTATATGAGTACCATGAAGTTGTGTCAAGGTAATTGCTCTGAAATTGCATGCTCTGATATCGGGGGCGGCTTGACATAAATATGCTTACTCGTTATTATGATAATCTGCCCTAAGGGGGTTGTTTTTAATGAAAATTCAGGTATCAGATATCCCCGATGAGGGGATTGAGATAGAGGACGTGGAGAGCATCGAGTCTGAGACCGGAGGCGTCGCTTCCAAAGCGAGCCTGAAGCTCAGGGTCGAGAAGGTCGGAACGGAGGTCAGAATCAGGGGCACCATAGGCGCAAAGCTTGCGCTGAAGTGCAGCCGATGCCTCAGTGAGTTCGACGAAGACCTGACGGTCCCGGCGGATTTGGTGTTCGTACCGGCCGATGCGGAAGAGGACAAGGAGGGACACGAACTCGCCTCCGACGAGCTGAACACGGGGTTTTATAGAGACGGCGAGATCGACCTTGAAGAGATATCGGGAGAACAGGTTCTCCTGAATGTATCGATGAAACCCCTCTGCAGCGATTCGTGCAAGGGGATTTGCCCGCATTGCGGCAAAGATTTGAACGAAGGGCCCTGTCAGTGCGCACCCGAGAAGGGCGACGCGAGGATGCAGGACCTTAAGAAATATTTTGAGAAGAGAAAGGAGTAGAGATGCCCAACCCAACACACAGGCACACAAGGTCAAGGCGCGACAAGCGCAGGGCCAACTGGAAGGGCGAGAACCCTAACACCGGCTTATGCCCCTCGTGCAACGAGCCCAAGCTACCGCACAGGGTGTGCCAGAGCTGCGGTACATATAACGGACGTAAGGTTCTCGAGGTAGTAGAAAAAGAGAAATGAAAGTCGCACTCGATGCTATGGGGGGTGACAGAGCCCCCTCGGTTACAGTGCTCGGCGCAGTGAACTTCGTCAATGTCTGCAAGGACACCGATGTTATTCTCGTGGGCGACGAGGAAATCATTAACGACGAGCTGAAGAGCAAGAAGTATTCCAAGTCCAGGCTCACGGTAGTCCATGCGTCAGAAGTCATAGGCATGGACGAGTCACCCCTGAGCGCCATAAAGAAAAAGAAAGACTCTTCCCTGGCCAGGGCCGTCGAACTCTGCAAAAGCGGCGAGGCCGATGCTGTCGTCAGTGCTGGCAATTCAGGGGCCGCCATGGCCCTCGCGCTGCTCAGGTTCGGAAAGCTCCCGGGCGTTCAAAGACCAGCGATTGCCACGATTATGCCCGTCTTCAGGAAACCATTCGTCTTGCTCGACGCAGGGGCAAACGTGGATTGTGATCCCTCGAATCTTCTTCAGTTCGCTTATATGGGGAGCGCTTACTGCAATCTTATTCTCGACAGGAAAGATCCCAAGGTGGCTCTCCTGTCCATTGGCGAGGAGCCTGCCAAGGGTAACGAAGTGACCAAGGCGGCCTTCAAGCTTATCGACAACTCGACCCTGAATTTCATAGGAAACGTAGAGAGCAAGGATATCTTCTTCGGCAAGGCAGATGTCGTCGTATGCGACGGGTTTGCCGGGAACGTTGTGCTAAAGACAAGCGAGGGTGTCGCAGAGGGCACGATTCGCATGCTCAAAAGGGAGATAGTCAAGATAATCGCGGGAAGGCTCGGCTACGCGCTCCTGAAGCCGGCGTTCGTGAACTTCAAGCGCATGACGGATTACGCAGAGTACGGTGGTGCGCCTCTTCTTGGAATAAACGGCAACTGCATCATCTCTCACGGGCGTTCCTCCGACATCGCTATCAGGAATGCAATAAGAATTGCGGCAGATTTTGCCCAGTCGAAGGTACAGGAGGCGATTGCCAAAGAGATCAGCCTCCATGCCCGCGCGACGGAGAATACAGTTGTTGCAGGCTAAGATAGTCGCTACCGGGTCGTACCTGCCCGAGAAAGTTCTAACCAACCATGACCTCGAAAAGCTCGTAGATACAACCGACGAGTGGATTCTCGAAAGAACGGGCATCAAAGAGCGCCGGATAGCCGCGTCCAGCCAAGCGGCGTCGGACCTCGGGGTCGAGGCGGCAAAGGCCGCTCTCAAGGCGGCAGACCTTAAGGCCTCCAATATCGATCTAATCATCGTAGCCACCGTGACGCCCGACATGCCTTTCCCGTCCACGGCGTGCATACTCCAGGAGAAGTTAGGCGCGAAGAACGCCGCTGCGTTCGACATCAACGCGGTCTGCTCCGGCTTCGTCTATGGCTTGTCTGTTGCAGACGCTTACATTAAAAGCGGTATGGCCAAGAAGATTCTTCTCGTAGGCACCGAGGTGATGTCCAAGTTCATGGACTGGGAAGACCGCACCACCTGCGTGCTTTTTGGCGACGGAGCGGGCGCGGTGGTCATAGCCCCTACGCGAGGCAAAGCGGGGATACTTTCGACGGAGATATACTCCGATGGGAAAATGCAGGACCTCATTCAGCTCCCCGGTGGCGGTTCTCTCGAGCCCCCGTCCGAAAAGACACTTCAGAAGCGTCGCCATTTTATCAAGATGAAGGGCAACGAGACCTTCAAGGTGGCCGTGAAGACCCTCGAAAAGCTCGTGGTGGACACGCTGGCGAAAAATCACGTTAAGCCCAGCGACCTCTCTCTTCTAATACCTCACCAGGCCAATATCAGGATAATAAGTGCGACGGCAAAGCGACTCGGGCTCTCGATGGACAAGGTTTATACGAACCTCGAAAAATACGGCAACACCTCGGCGGCCTCCGTTCCCATAGCGTTCGACGAGGCCATCAAGGAGGGCAGGGTGCGCCACGGGGATTACGTTTTGTTCGAGGCATTCGGCGGGGGGCTCACGTGGGGCTCCGCGCTCATTAAGTGGTAGGCAGTATCCTTCCGTCTTTCATCTGAAGAACCCTGTGACAGCGTTTCGCGAGCGCCTCGTTGTGAGTGGCGATTATGAAAGTAGTGCCCCTTTCGCGGTTGATCCTCACCAGTAGGTCAAATAGGTCCTCTCCTGTTGAGGTGTCCAAATTGCCCGTGGGCTCGTCCGCGAGGACGGTGCCGGGGTTAAGCATCAGGGCCCGTGCAACGGCGACACGCTGCTGCTCGCCGCCCGATAGCTCTCCCGGTCGGTGCTCCACGCGGGGAGATAAGCCTAACTCCGATAGAAGGGCGATAGCGAGTTTTCTCGCCTCTTCGCCCTGGGGCCTTCCGGCTATGAGGGCGGGCATCATCACGTTTTCTATGGCCGTGAATTCCGGCAAAAGGTGGTGAAACTGGAAAATGAAGCCCACGGAGCTGTTCCTGAATGCGGTAAGCTCGCGGTCGCTCATGGCCGAGACCTCGACGCCATCGAAGAGGACCTGCCCGCTCGTCGGGCGGTCCAAAGTGCCGAGTATGTGCAAAAGCGTACTCTTTCCCACTCCGGAGGCCCCCATCAGGGCCACCATCTCACCAGGATTTACCGAAAGTTCCACGTCCTTCAGGACGCGCAGCTCTCCGGCCGGAGATTGGAATGTCTTATTTAGTGCCCGTGTTCTTATCACCTTTAGTCGCCACTTTCTTTTTGGGTTTCTCTGAGGGTTCGTCCATTGTGTCGGGTGCGACCTCCGATACGGCATTTTTAATCTCCCCGACCACCTCCTCCGTGGAGTTGGCTATGCCGGAGG
>Ga0055448_10000229_pt1 | contig 13577 bp, 11 predicted proteins | sample China_Galinas_PW_4_FD_57744 | JGI IMG/M metagenome (GOLD analysis project Ga0055448, IMG submission 57744) | Wetland microbial communities from San Francisco Bay, California, USA, that impact long-term carbon sequestration - China_Galinas_PWA_D2 | ecosystem: Environmental > Aquatic > Marine >... | reverse complement strand
CCTGAAACCCCTGCCGGACCACCTTGATGCCGATGGCGTTATTAAACGGCATGAGCCACTGCCACGTATGGAAGCTCGCTATCGCCAGTATCGCCATGCCCTTAATAACGTCGAGGAAGGCTATGTATTCGCCGCTCGAAGGTACGGCCGGCGAGAAATAATCGCGCACGCGCCTCCGCAGGCGGGGGCTCAGGACTACTGCGGCCAGGCACAGGTAGAAACAGGCGGCGCTCCAGAAGACAAACGGGAGAGCGGCCTCGAACGAGGCGATCTTTGAGAAGAGATCATTCATATAATTCGTTTACCGGGCCCCGGAATTGGGGGTAACGTGGTCATAATTTATAACATTTACTGCTAAAGTGCAATTGTCCGAACGGGGATGGGCCGCGCGACCTTACAGAAACGGCGCGAGGAGGCACGTGGCCCCGTCGCGCAGCTTGATGAGGAGCGGGCGCGTGTTGACCTCGCCGAGCGTCACCTCGCGGGCCCCGGCTATCTTTGCCTTGATGTGCCCGTCGATGGAGGCGGCCAGCGCGGGGTCGTAGCACTCCACGCTGAACTCGAAGTTGAGCCTGAAGCTACGCGCGTCCCAGTTGGCCGAGCCAAAGAGCGACCACTCGCCGTCCACGGCCATGAGCTTGCTGTGGTCGAAGGGTGGCGGAGTAAACCACACCCGGCAGCCGTGCTCAAGCATTTGGTGAAGAAGGTGCATGGAGGCCCACTTCATAAACGGCAGGTTGTTCTGCCCGGGCAGCACTATATCCACTTCCACGCCCCTCAGGGCCGCGAGATTCAGCGCCTTGATGAGCGCCATGTCGGGCGTAAAGTACGGAGTCATGATACGCACCGACGAGTGCGCGGCGCCGAGCGCGCCGTGCACCACCATCTGGAGCTTTCCGAAGTCCTCGTGCGGCGCGTCGGGAATGCCGCGCGCAAGCGAGGCGCCCGCGTCCTCAAGCTGCGGGAACCATTCGTCACCTTCGAGCTCCTCGCCCGTGCAGAACGCCCAGTCCTCGGCGAAGACCTCCTGGAGCTGTGTCACCATAGGGCCCTCCACCTTAAAGTGCGTATCCATGAAGGGACGCCGGGGGTTTTCGTTCAGGAGAAGACCCTCGCGGATGTTCATTCCCCCGGTGAAACCAAGGCGGCCGTCCACGACCATCACCTTGCGGTGGTTTCTCAGGTTCACGAATGGCAGCCTCAGCGGGCTCGCCGTGGGCAGGAACTTGGCAACCTTCGCGCCGGTCTTCCTAATGGTACGTGTTATGGGAGGGAAGGTGTACTGCGCGCCCACGTCGTCTATTATGACGCGCACCTCGACGCCGCGCTCCACGGCGCGCGCGAAGGCGTCCACGAACATGCTCCCGGCCATATCGTTATCGAAGATGTAAGTAGTGAAGTTCACCGTACGCTCGGCGCGGTCAATGGCATCTATCATCGCCGGGAAGGCGCCGTCGCCGTTTATAAGCGGGGTGATGCTGTTGCCGCCGACGAGCGGCCTCTGCACCACCGTCTCGGCAAGCTGCATGAAGGGATGGAACCGCTCGGGTATCCCGGCCACGGAGTCTCTTCTGGCGTGCTGAGCCGCATGCGGGCCGTTCAGAGGAGCGGGCCTGAGGGAGCGGGCCTTGCGCCTTATCATGTTGATGCCCAGGAGCGCGTAGAGAATTGCGCCGCCCACCGGGAAGAACCAGATGAGGCCCACCCATCCTATGGCGGCCTTTGTGTCGCGCTTGTGAAGTATGGCGTGTGCCGAGGCCACCACGGTTATGAAAAAGACCGCGGCACCGAGGATATGAGGCTCTATAGTCCTGAGATATCCGCCCATCGAGAGATAAATATACGCCGCAGACACACCGTCCACCGGAAAGAGTCTTCCAGCTCTGTCCCGGGACGCGCGCCGGCGGCTATAATTTTAGTATAGGCGTTTTGGGCCAAATACGCCATACTAATCTATGGTGGAATACTACCTGCATACATATGGTTATCTTGCGATCGTGGTGGGCACGTTTCTCGAGGGAGAGACGATACTCATAATCGCGGGCTTCCTCGCGCACCGCGGCTACCTCTCGCTCTCGCTCGTCATGCTATCGGCCTTCATCGGAAGCCTTGCCGGAGACCAGATGTTCTTTTTCATCGGGCGCTTCAGAGGCAAGCCCTTCCTCGAGCGGAGACCCTCGTGGCAGCCCCGCGCCAAGAGGGCGAACCGTTTGCTCATGCGCTACCAGAACGTGCTTATCGCGGGGTTCAGGTTCATCTACGGCATGCGCAGCGTAACGCCTTTCGTGCTGGGCATGAGCGACGTTAAGACGTCGAGGTTCGTGCTCCTCAACGTCCTGGGCGCCGCTGTGTGGGCCGTGGCCATAGCCACAGGGGGATATCTGTTCGGCGCGGCTCTTGAGGCGCTGATGGTGGACGTGAAGCGCTACGAGCTCGTCATCGTGGCTGCCGCCGTGGCTGTGGGAGCATCGCTATGGGCGTGGCAAATAATCCGAAGCAGAAGGGCTCTTAAGAAAAGATAGCGCCGCGGCTCAGTCTAAAACCACTTCTTGCGCCTGAAGAAAATTACAAGCGAGATGCCCACCGCGGCCATCAGGCCGAGGACCGCGAAGTACCCGTAATGCCACTGTAGCTCCGGCATGTACTTGAAGTTCATCCCGTAGAGGCCGGTGATGAAAGTCAGCGGTATGAAGATTGTCGCGAATATGGTGAGTATCTTCATCACCTCGTTCAGGCGGTTGCTGATGCTCGAGAGATAGATGTCCAGCATGCCGGAGACGAAGTCTCGCTGCGACTCCACGGTCTCTATCACCTGTATGGTGTGGTCGTAGAGGTCGCGGAGGTACACTCGCGTGGACTTCGCTATGAGCGGCGATTCCGCGCGCTCAAGGACGTTCAGGACCTCGCGCAGCGGCCATACCGAGCGCCGCAGGTCCACGAGGCACCGCCTTATGAAGTGAATGGCCCGCACCGTGCCGCCGTCCGGCCCGCTCACTATGTCGTCCTCGAGCTCTTCGGTGCTCTCGCCCAGGCCCTCGACTATGCCGAAGTAGCTGTCTACTATAACGTCCATGAGCGTGTATGCAAGGTAGTCCGAGCCCTGCGTGACGACCCGCCCGTGCTTGCTTATGCGCACGCGCACCGGGTCGAAGGAGTCGCCGGGCTTTTCCTGAAACGTCATGACGTAGTTCTTGCCGATGACGATGCTGATGTTCTCGATATCTAACTCGCCGACTTTAGCCGCGGCGGAGGATTCCTCGTCGTCATCGTCGTCCGAAACGGAGACGGGAATGAGGGCGTGCGTCTTCAGCGCCACGAAGATATAGTCGTCGAAGACCTCCACCTTCGGCCTCTGCCCGGTGTTGAGGATGTCCTCCACGATAAGCGGATGCAGGCCGAACGCCCTGCCCAGTTCGTCCACCTTCTCGGCGTCGTGGAGGCCCGTGACGTTTATCCACGTAACGGTGGGCGTGTCCTTGTAGGGCAGGCAGTCGCCTACCGCCGCGCCTTCCTTGTGCGAGACCTTCTCGGCGTCGTAGTCGATGATGTCGATGGTGAACTCGCAGGCCTTCTGCTCGCCCACGAAGACGGGCGCGCCGGGGGGCAGGCCCGCCTTCTGCGACCTCTTTCTCACGAGCCTCAGCATCGGCTCCACCACGTGTTCGAGCCTGGGCCCTATCGACGGCATGTCAGAGCGTCCTCCACCACAACATACTACCATCACTTAAGGGCGATTCCAAGCCCGAAGGGTGTTATTAAAAGAAAGAGGGCGGGCCCATTAATGGGCCCGCCCTCTTGTTATCGTGTCTATTTAAACCAGCGGTCAGTCCTTGGGGACCTCCATCTGCTCGGGCTCGCAGAGCAGTTCGGGCGACACCGAGACCTGGCTGCACTTCTTGCACTTAAAACGCAGCGTGTGAACCTTGTTATGGCAGAAGTCGGGCACATGCAGGGCCTTGATGCCGCACCAGTCGGCCTTCTGGACCCTTCCCGTAGGTTTGCAGAGCTTGTCTGCGTCCAGCGCGACGGCGCCGCAGTTGCCGCACATGTATGCCTTTGTCTCCTTTGGAACCGTTTGGTGGTGCTTCTTATGTCCCATGACGTGATGCTCCTTTCTCTATAAACTTATTTAATGATTTCCATAACCAATCATGTGGTTGCTATACAAGTTTATAATAACCCCCCCGAAAAGGGCAACACGAGGCGCGTAAACGGCGGGCAGAGAAAGCCCGCGCGCACTGAGGAAGCGCGCGCGGTAAAAAGTGGTGGTGTGCTGCTACCTGGCGTCGTTGAGGGACCAGTTGTAGTCGGTGCCCCTGAAACGCTTTTCCTGTGAAAGCTTATCGCGGAGCTCGGGCTTCGCGTACTTCTTGAGGTGCTCGAGGACGCCCGCGTAGTTGCCGCCGAAGTCGCTCATGAACCATTTATAGATGCTCGAGACCTTTAGCTTGTCGCCGTCGAACCAGACGCCGCGCGGGTTGTTGATGTATTCCCGGGCCCCCCTGTCGAGGAGCTCTTCGGTGTTGGCCGCCGTAAAGGCCTCGGGCTGGAGGTTCGGGCATCCGAGCGAGGCGCAGTTGACCGAGTAATGCGTGCGCGGGTCTTTCCATATGGGGCGGAGTATGCGGTGCTCGATGTCGTCGAGGCTCACCTCCACGCCGTCGACCTTCGCGATCTTCGCGCCCCAGGGGCCGTCTGAGAAAAGGCCCGGCGAGATGTCTATGTCGCGGATGCTCTCGACGGGGTAGTGATCGAGTATGGTCTTTACGGTGAGGGCGTTATAGAGGTTCGTCCAGAAGGCGCGCTGTTCGGCACGGTTTAGCTTGCCCACGGGAACGGCCTCGAGGCTCTTTACATATCCGTCGAGCGAGGCGCGGTCGGCGGCCGTGACCTTGCCGTAGGCCACGCGGTTAATGCCGTCTTGGTTTGGCACGACGTATTTTTTCAGGAACCCGTCCCATGCCGAGTGGTCGACGGTCATCGTGGACTGCGGGTCGTTGGGAGCCCAGACGTCCCATAGCTCCGCCTTGGGCGCGGCGTGCGCGAGGTTTATCATCGAAAATACGAGTAACAGCGCTAATGCGATCCTTTTCATGACTTCGCCCTCCATCGTACTGCTGCGTTCGTACTACGTAGATTAAACAAACCGCAGAGAAACGTCTGTAAGCATGATTACGCCATGATTATGCCGTGGTTGAGTCGAAGAAACAGCACCTGTCCTTCTGCGTAAGCGCGTCGATGCCGAGGCCGTGCGAGACCGCGAGGCATCCGCCGCATACCGGGCGAATGGGGCAGGGCTCGCACTCGGCGCAGCCGCGGCGATAGCGCTCGGCCGTAGGGGAATCGTATATCTCGGCGAGAGTGTTTTCGTAAAGGTTCCCGATGAGCGAAGGGAACTTGCGGCATGCGTGCACCTCGCCGTCGGGAAGCACGGTGACGAAGTTGAAGGCCGCGCCGCACCCGAAGCCCGTGCACCCGCCGTCGGGGGGCAACCCCTCTTGGCGTAGCAGGATGTTAAAAAGGTTGTCCTTGAGGCGCATGTGCGTGTGCTCGCGCGAGGTATCAAGATACTCTTTCAGGAATTCGCGCAGCCGCTCCTTGTCGGGCAGCCTCAGGCTCGCGCCCTCGCCGACCTGCGAGAGGCGGTTGAAGTTGAATGAGTCGGCGAGGCCCTCGAGCTTGAGCCCCAGGGGTATGACGTCGTCGACGTTATCAGCCGTTAGGGTGAGCATCACCATGTTTGAGATGCCCATATCCTTGAGCAGCTTGAGGAATTCCAGTGAGCGCTTGAAATGTCCCTTGCCGCGCACCGCGTCGTTTCGCTCCTCGAGCCCCTCGAGGCTTATCTGGTAGAACGAGGGCATCTCGATGTCTATCATCCGCTGGAGCATCGCGCGCGAGGTCGGGTTTCCCATGACGCCCACCTCGAAGCCAAGCTCCACGGCCCGCGCGTATACCTCGAAGAAGTGCGGGTACAGAAGCGGGTTTCCGCCCGAGAGCGAAACCTGCCCCTCCACCCTGCGGTCGGTGCAGAACTGGCGGAGCTGTGCGAGTATCTCGTAGGCCTTATCAAGCGGCAGCGGTTTTCGGTCGGAGCGGTCGTAGCAGTGCGCGCAGTGAAGGTCGCAGGCCTGCGTGAGGTGCCACTGAAGCGTGAAGGAGCCGGACTCGCGGAACCTCCCGGGCTCTATCTCTCCCTGCGGGAAGTCATCGGGCCGGCGTATCAAAGAGGGCGGCGTTATCACAAGCCCGCTGTCGGCGGCCCTGAATACCGCGCGCTCCACCGCGCCCACCGAGAGCTTGCCCGCAGAGGCGACATCGGCCGCCGGAATTCCCTCGGCAAGCATCTTAAGCACAAGCAGGTCCCGGCTTGAGGCCGCGCGCACATAGAGCCTGCCCGTGCGCGGCCCGCGCCACGCAAGCACCACCTCTGTGCCCGCTTCGGGCTCGGGGCCCTTGCCCTCGTTGACCCACTGCGGAAGGTGACGGTGAGAAACCTCGACCGCCTTTAGCGTCGGGTTGATGACTGCCTCGGTGATTCCTTCGGTTGTGGGACGGGGCGCCGTGGCGGCCTCGTACTTCGCGAGCTCCACGCGCGCGAGGTCCGCTGCGTATTGCGGAACGCCCACGGCCGTGGCAATCGTGTCGGGGACCTGCGTGTAATCTGCGGCTTCCTTAAAGAGCTCGGCCCACTTTTCCTTACCGAGCGCAGAGACGCATCGGGGATAGACGTCCTCGATGGATGGGCGGCTGTCTTCGTTCATGGTACCGATTGAGACCTCCGTGCCGTAGCGATGGCGCTGATGTATGAAGCCTTTAACGCGACTTCTGCTTGCGTGCCGACGGCACGCTTATTTACTGCCCACTCAGGAACCTCCGGGCACCTTGCCCCGGGGCTGCTCCTTCGGGGTCGGCCGGTCGTAGGCTTCACCCGTCTCAGTGTTCGTTATGGAACTTGCGGCGTTACTGGCAGGCAGTTCCGCGGGGGCCTGCTCGGTTCTAACCGCGCCTTTATTGTCACCCGGTGAGGAACTCTCCTTGCCCGCCCCGTCGCAGCCGGCGAGGGTCACCGCCGATGCGGTGAGGAGGCCGGCGATACTCATGCCGGCCAGAATTTTCTTGAGGTCGTTACCGTCCATGCTTACAGCTCCTTCTCAACTGCTGCTGCATCAGTACGATGCGAACCCCTCGGCGCGGCAGACCGCCGGGAAGGCCATCATCACGATGACCGTTAGGCTTACGAGGCGTCTTATGTTAGGGTTGAATTGCATGCGATTTAGTTATCTCATCGATTAAAATACAACTATATTTAAAAACATCACTTTAGCATTCTCATAAATTGTTCCCTATTATCTCTTCCTGTTATTATTTTCATTATGCTGCTTGCTGTCTCCTTCTCGTACAACAGTGCATCTTATTTTTTTTGAATAAACATGCATAACGATGACAAAAATAATGACATTGTATAAAACTATTATGAAAAAGTTTTCGATATGCAAAAAATCTACTATAAAAGTAATAATCAGGAATACTGCTACGGCTGTAAGCCATACCTTTGTATAGTTGCCGCACTTAATCAAAGAACCGCACTTGGGGCAGCTGAGCTCTTCCCTAACTTTTAATATCGAAATATTTTCCTCACATTTAGGGCAAGTCATCGTTTAAAGTGTTCCTTTTCAATTATTTATCCGCTTTATCCTCACACATTTCTGGTTCTCTTGGTGTAAGAATTGGTGGGCATATTTTCGCGCATGCGTAGGTCGTTGCTATATTGCATGGGAGCAATATGCTTGAGCCCACACCACCAGTTCCTAAGCCTGCACCGCCACTCAAACCAAAGCACATGAGTTTTGTTCCAAGACCGCAAACTGATGAACATATAATGCCATTTGGATTCGGATTCCAATTCCCAGGGTATAAAGGATACTCGCTTGGATCCGGTGGACTTACTGGTGCAGTTCCACCGTTACCTTCGGGATCACCTTCAGCTAAACCAAAGGCGTCCACAAAGTCCAACGGAGCGTTACCCACATAGGCGTACTGGTTAATCCCACCCGCAAGGCCTATCGGGTCTTCGCTTATGAAGCGGGCCATCTCGGGGCTGTAGTAGCGGGCGCGGTAGAAGTAGAGGCCCGTATCCCCGTCCCACTCGCGGCCCGTGTACCTGAAGGGCTGGCTCAGTCCCGTGGAGTCCGTGCCTATGACTTCGGTTTGCCCGAAGGGCGAATAGTTATACTGCGTGACCACCGTGGCGTTTTCGTCCATAAGCGCGATTATCGAACCCAGCGCGTCGGCGTGATAGTACCTTATCTCCCCGCTTGAGAGGTATATCCTCGCCAGCGGCTCGTCGATGTTCAGCATCCGCACGTAGAAGGCCGTGGGCGTACCCGAGCCGTTCATCTCCATCACGATGTCCGCCCCGTCGTAGAGGTACTTTGTGGTCGTGCCGTTAATGGTCTTCTCGATCCTGCGGCCCATGGAGTCGTACTTGAACGAGGCGCTGAGCGATGTACCGTTTATGGCGGTGAGGCGGTTGCGGGAGTCCCAGGTGAAGGTGGCGTCGCCCCACGAGGTCATGTTGCCATTGTCATCGTAGAGGACCGTATCGCCGTTAAACGACGTGAGCCTGTTGGCCGCATTGTACACGGGCGTATTGCTAAAGCCAGTGGGGAACTTCGTATCCAGGCCGTCGCGGGTCATGCTCTTTCGGTTGCCGCTCGTGTCGTAGGTGTATATCAACGACTCGAGAGTGCCCGTAGAATTGGATACGGCTATGGAATACACCGCCCCTGTGGGATAGTACTGGTATTCCGTGGTCACCCCGTTTGGGAACGAGACGGAATTCCTGAGCCCCAGGGTGTCATACGAAAGCGCGAAGTCCAGGTCGCCCGAGGTGGTGTTGGTCACCTCTATGTTCGTGAGGTTCAGGGCATCGTAGGTGTAGAAGACCTCTATGCTCTGCCCGGTTATCTGCATGCGTGTGCGCCTGCCCAGCTCGTCGTAGTCGTAAGAGATCGTATTCGTCAGCCCGCCGTAGTCGGTGGTGACTGTCTTCACCCTGTCCTCGAACTTGTCGCCGCTTGAGCCGTTCGTATAACCGATGCTTATGGAGTTGACGAGCGAGGAGTTGGCGTACTCGTCCACGTCGGTGAGGCGGCTCGCGGCGTCGTAGGCGTAGGTGGTGTGGTTGCCCGTGCCCGGCGAAACGGCGTTCACAATTCTGTCGAGGTAGTCGTACTCGAAGCTGAATGACTGCCCCTTGCGGTCGGTGAACGAGGTCATGTTGTCGCTCAGGTCGTAGGCGTAGCTCTCTGAGTCGCCGAGCTGGTCGGTCACGGCGTTTACGAGGCCGCTCTGGTTATAGCTGAAGGTGATGGTGTTGGTGCGCGCGTCCTTCACCTCGATGTCGTACATGCAGGCCCTCTCCATCTCCCTGTCGGAGAGCGCCTTGTAGAACTGAAGTATCGTCGCCATCGCAAGGAGCGCCGGCGATATCGCGGGCCTTCCATTGTCCGTGCAGTAGATGCCCTCGAAGTCTTTGTCGCTTATCAAGGGGGTAACGACTTCACGGAACTTGCGGTAGAAGCTGTCCTCGGGGATGAGCTGCTCGCAGATGAAATCCGCATCGTAAAAGCTCCCCTGCCGTTCACGGGTCCTCAGCATGGATGAATTTGCCTCCTTTCGCGAAGATAAATTCATTTATGTTACCTCGTGGACGGGAGGATGGCAAGATGTTTCTGCATGTCTTTTACTGCCCACCTTCCATGGAAAAACCTAAGTCGCCAGACTCATCGCCTGCCCATCTTAATCTACCTTCAAGTTGCCTATTTAATAGCAGAAGAAGAACAGGAATTCTCTTAAAAGCCAGGAGTAACGCTTGGGCTGAATCAATCCCGACAGCATATTCGACTGCTTCGCTCCCGACACCTTTTATCTGGAATGGACAGTAATAATCACTGGTGTCAAGATATGGCTTCGGCATGCCAATCAGTACCATTATTTCCTTTTTGTCATCACCTAGTATGGTTAATGTTCTTGATGCCACTACTGTACCAACATTATCTAGTTTCACGTTAATCCTCCTACCACGTAACTAATGGGGGTAAGGGTTTCTCCAAGTCACAAGCATTTTTCCTCTCCATGGCGCTAGCATAACACCGACTCCTAGCACCCGGGTCGCTTAAACTTCTGCAAATCTTTAAGTCATTCTCATATTGTAGCTCACAACCATAATTGGACTTTTCGGAACACAGCTCATAAATAAGAACACCTGTAGTTATAGCAGCCATAAGAATTTCACCAACAGGTGTTGGCTCTCCCAAAGCAATTCCCCATCCTGCAGCTAATACACCTGCTTGCAACCCAAGCGGATCTGTATATCTGATCGGATTGTTTAACGCATACGTATATAGATTCGTGTCAAACGGGGGTTTTCCGACACTATCCACGTAGGCGTACATGTTTATGCCGCCATTGCTGTTGCCGTCATATATTTTAGTTCCATTTCCCATCCCTAAAAACTCCCCCTGTCCAGAGTGCGGTACTGCACGGCCTCGCTCACGTGGTGGGCGGCGATGTCCACGGCGCCCTCCATGTCGGCTATCGTGCGCGAGAGTTTCAGTATCCGCGTGTACGCGCGGGCGGATAATCCGAGACGCTCTATCGCGGTCTCAAGCAGGTCTCGCGCCTCGGGCACGGGAACGCAGTACTTTTTTATCTGCCTTGTCTTCATCTGGCCGTTTGCATAGAGCTTGTCCTTCTTCAGCCGCTCAAGCTGAATGGAGCGGGCACCTATCACCCGCTCGCGAATGTACTGCGAGCGCTCGCCCGAGCTATCGTCCGAAAGCTCGCGGTAGGGAACGGACGGCACCTCGAGGTGGATGTCTATCCTGTCCACCAAGGGCCCCGAGAGCCGCGCCCTATAGCGGTGTATCTGCCCCGAGGTGCAGGAGCACTGATGGCGGGAGTCGCCCAGGTATCCGCAGGGGCAGGGGTTCATAGCGGCAACGAGCATGAAGCGCGCGGGGTAGGTGACGGACGCCACGGCGCGCGACACGGTGACCTCGCCGCTTTCAATGGGCTGCCTCAGGACCTCTATGACGTTTCGCTTGAACTCAGGGAGCTCGTCCAGAAACAGTACGCCGTTATGGGCGATGCTCACCTCGCCGGGCCGGGGCTGCTGTCCGCCGCCGATCAAGGCCACGTCGGATATCGTGTGGTGCGGGGCACGGAAGGGCCGCGTGGCCAACAGCGGGCGACCCTCGGCCAGAAGCCCCGCCACGCTGTGTATGCGTGTGGTCTCCATGGCCTCATCGAACGTCATGGGCGGCAGAATGGTCGGAAGCCGCTTCGAGAGCATCGTCTTGCCGGCGCCCGGGGGGCCTATCATGAGCACGTTGTGCCCTCCCGCCGCCGCGACCTCGAGCGCGCGCTTCGCGTGCTCCTGCCCCTTTACGTCCGAGAAGTCTTCGTCATACTCCGACGCCTCGGCCATGGCGCGCTCCACGTCCACGCGCACGGGCTCCAAGGCGCGCAGGCCCTTGAGAAACTCGATGACCTCGGGTAGGCTTTTAACGCCCCTTATCTCCACGCCATCGACCACCGCGGCCTCGGGCGCATTCTCTTCCGGAATGAGCACCTTGAGGCCGAGCGAGCGAGCGAGCATCGCAATAGAGAGAGCGCCGCGCACGGGCTTAATCTCTCCGTTAAGAGAGAGCTCGCCCGTGATGAGATATCCGCCCGCTGCCGACGTCTCTATGACGCCCTCGCAGGCCGCCAGGCCCACGGCAATGGGGAGGTCGAAGCTCGCGCCTTCCTTTTTCAGGTCCGCCGGGGCGAGGTTTACGGTGATGGGGCGAAGCGGGAAGTTGAAGCCGGAGTTTTTAAGCGCAGCCTTCACGCGGTCGCGCGATTCCTTCACTGCCGCGTCTGGAAGCCCCACCAGAGAGAAGTGAGGAAGGCCCCTCGAGGCGATGTCCACCTCGACGTCCACTGCCTGGGCCTCTATGCCCAGTAGCGCCGCGCTTGCTACCTTGGCGAGCATGCATGATTATATTTATCGCGCCCGCGAAATGTCCAGTCCTGCGAGTGCGCCGCACCCGGCTTCGGCGTAAAAGGTTGACATAAGAGTCCGGCCTTTATTATATTCGCAGTGGAGGGGGATTTAATCAAATGATAGCAACATGCCCGTCGTGCAACACAAGATATAAGGTCGCCGACGAGAAGGTCAGCCCGGGCGGCACGAAGTTCAAGTGCAAGAAGTGCAAGACCGCCTTCACCGTCTACCGCGACATGGGCGAGCAGAGGTCGAAAGAGCCCGAACGCCGCGCCCCCGCCATGAAGAGCTGCCCCCACTGCGGAAAGCCCATACCCGCGCAGGCGGTCAAGTGCCGCTGGTGCCGTGAGGACGTCACGGGACAAGCGCCTCAGGAGAGTGAAGGCGGTTTCGAGGAGCAGGGCGCATACGTTCCCGACTCCGAGCACCAGGACCCCTTCGCGCCGCAGGGTGGGGAAGGGCACGACGCCTTCGGCATGCCCGGTTCTCCGGGCCCGGAGCACCAGGACCCGTTCGCTCCACAGGGCGGCGGGGAGTTCACGAGCGACAACCCCTTTGCCGAGGAAGAGACTTTTGAGGGAATAGTCACGGGCGGCGGCCCTGCACCCGTTGCCGGGGCCGGCATGTCCTTCGGTGGGCCCATCACGGGCAAGAAGGTAAGCCCGCTTCTCTTTGCCCTGCCGTTCTGGTTTGGATTTATAGTGATGGTGGCCGGAGAGGTCATAACAAAAGGCGGCAACCGCGGGATGGGCAGCCTTATTACACTTACCGGTGAAATATTTCTTATCTACGCATCCATTTACTGGCTGATTGCTCTTTACAGGGCGTGGCATGTGATACCCGACGCCTACGCGAGGACCACGCCGGGCAAGGCCGTGGGTTTCCTGTTCATACCGCTCTTTAACATCTACTGGATATTCGTTGCCATCATGGGGCTTGCCGACGACGCGAGGGATTTCCTGAACAGGGCGGGCGTGATGGAGGAAAAGATCGGAACCGGGCTTTCCACGGCGTACCCCATAATGTTCATAGTCGCCCAAATGGGTTCTTTTGCAGGCATGATGGTGCTTATTTTCATTAACAAGATTGTTGGAGCGGCCGTGTACGGCACATCCGCGCTCGTCGGCTTGATAACACTGATAATGCAGACCGTGCTGATATTTCAGTGGGCGAAGTTCAACGCCTTTGTTCTGGACAACCCGGGGCAGTTCGCCCGCATCCACTCGGGCGCGTCGAGGACCACGAACAAGTCTCTCATGTTTATTATCATAGGAGTGCTTGTTGGCGGAGTGTTCGTGCTCGGCATACTCGCCGCCATACTCGTGCCGGTGCTGGTAGCCTCGCGGGGCATGTAAGCGCCTCTCTCGCTTGAATTAACCCTCACCGCTGTCTATAATCGTGCATGACCGACGAGCGCGCACGCAAGGCCGAGGCCGAACGCATAGAAGAGGTGAAAGGCATATTCTCCTCTATACCCGCCTGGTACGATTTCCTCAACCACTTCCTGAGCATGAGGCGCGAC
>Ga0055448_10000228_pt1 | contig 13627 bp, 13 predicted proteins | sample China_Galinas_PW_4_FD_57744 | JGI IMG/M metagenome (GOLD analysis project Ga0055448, IMG submission 57744) | Wetland microbial communities from San Francisco Bay, California, USA, that impact long-term carbon sequestration - China_Galinas_PWA_D2 | ecosystem: Environmental > Aquatic > Marine >... | reverse complement strand
GGAGATCCTTCAGCTGTGTCTCGACCATTCGCGACTCTCGTGAGGGGGTTGTTCTTCCGCCGCGTTCAACCGCTCCGGTCACCCTTGCGGGACCCCACCGGAGCGTCCAGCGACGTGCGTCGTTGTCCTTCTGCCGACATCCACGGGCGCGGCCGATCATGCGGCCCGCCCGCGCGTCAGCCAGCGATCAGCGCTTCGAGAACTGGAACCGCTTCCGCGCTCCCGGCCGGCCCGGCTTCTTCCGTTCGACCTGGCGAGGATCCCGCGTCAGCAGGCCGCGCTCGCGCAGCTTGCCGCGCAGCTCTTCATCATAGCCCACCAGCGCGCGCGCCAGAGCCAGCCGGACCGCGCCCGCCTGACCCGTGTTGCCACCGCCCGACACATTCACCTTCACGTCGAAGCGATCCTGCAACTCGGTCGCGATCACCGGCTCCTGCGCGTGCAACTGGAGCGAGTGGCGCGGGAAGTAGTCCTCGACCGACCGCCCGTTCACCTGCCAGGCACCGGACCCCGCTTTCATCCAGACGCGCGCCACGCTCGTCTTGCGCCTGCCGACTCCGTGGTACTGTGGCTCCATCTCAGATCTCCAGCTGCTGCGGCTGTTGCGCCTGATGCGGATGCTCCGCGCCCGCGTAGATCTTCAGCTTCTTCCGCATCAGCCGACCCAGGTTGTTCTTCGGCAGCATACCCTTCACCGCCAGCTCGATCACCCGGGTCGGGTGCCTCTCGATCAGGTCGCTGAACGGCGTGAGCTTCTCGCCGCCGATGTAGCCGCTGTGCGTGAAGTACAGCTTGTCCGTGTACTTCCGGCCCGTGACCCGCACCTTCTCGGCATTGACGACGATCACGTAGTCACCGGTATCCAGGTGCGGCGTGAACGCCGGCTTGTGCTTGCCGCGCAGCAGTTCGGCGATCCGGCTGGCAAGCCGGCCGAGTATCTGGCCGTCGGCGTCGACGACCCACCACCGGCGTTCGACCTCGCCGACTCTGGGAGTGTACGTCTTCATGCTCGGTTCCGTGCGTCAGTTACGAAGCGGAATAGCTGTAAATGATATTCGCGGATCGCCGGGCTGTCAATCCGGGCGCCGCCGCGCCACGCACACGACCCGCTGATCGCTGCGCCGGGCCGGCGTGCCGGGGTCGATCGGATGGAGACGGGCGCCGGCCCCGGGGTGGCCCGCGCGGACCATGGTGACTACAGGCACCGGATACCGGGTGGCGTGCGCGCCGGTCGGCACGAGGCGTACGCCGTCCGGGGGGGGGCAGCGATGCCGGCCCCGTGGTGACGCTTTCGCCGAATCGGCGCGCGTTCCCGCGTCACTGTCCGACGAAGCTCTCGAGGAAGCGGGCGCGTGAAGCGTGGCGCAGGCGGACGAGCGCCTTTTCCTTGATCTGGCGGACGCGTTCGCGGGTGATGCCGAGGAGTGCACCGATCTCCTCGAGGGTCATCGCGTCCTTGCCTTCCTCGAGGCCGTAGTAGAGGCGGAGCACCTTGGCCTCGCGTTCCTTGAGGGTAGCGAGCGCCTCCTGGATGGTGGAATGGAGGGCACGGTCGTAGGTCTCGTCATCGGGTCCGGCGGACACCTGGTCGGCCAGGTAGTCGAGCAGCCGGTTGTCTTCGCCGGGCGACAGCGGGGCATCGAGGGAAAGATGGGTCTGCGATATGGCGAGGGTTCGCTGGACCTCGTCGTGCGAGAGCTCGAGTTCGTCTGCGATCTCCTCGATGGTCGGCTCGCGGCCGAGCTCCTGAAGCAGCGTCGAGGAGCGTTTGCCGATGCGGTGCAGAGCGCCGGCGCGATTGAGCGGGACGCGCACGATGCGGCTCTGCTCGGCGAGTGCCTGGAGGATGGCCTGGCGGATCCACCAGACGGCGTAGGAGATGAACTTGATGCCCTTGGTCTCGTCGAATTTGTGAGCAGCGCGGATCAGTCCGAGGTTGCCCTCATTGATGAGGTCACCGAGAGCGACGCCCTGGTTCTGGTATTTCTTGGCGACCGACACGACGAACCGGAGATTCGAGCGGACGAGCCTGTCGAGGGATTCGTCATCGCCCTTCCGGATGTCCTTCGCGAGTGAGACTTCGTCCTCACGCGAGAGCAGCGGGTAGGCGCTGATCTCCTTGAGGTACTGATCGAGCGAACTCTGCTCGAAGGAACTCCTGTCCCGCGCGCTGAAACGCATGCGACGCTCCGATGAATCCACGTCACCCCACCGGTTCGAGAACCGTTCTGGCTTCTATCGGGCAGTGGCGCCTGATGGGCGGCAGCCCGGGGTCCACCTGGCGTTCAGTCCAGCGCATGTCCGATGCGCTCCCATCGGACGCGGTCCTGCCAGCCGGCGGGATCGCTCCTGTCGGGTTCGACCGAGAAGTAGACGAACAGCGGCCTGCCGCGGATCGCCTCGCGCGGTACGAATCCCCAGTAGCGGGAGTCATCGGAATCGTCGCGGTTGTCACCGAGTACGATGTATTGATCATCGGGTACGATCAGGGGACCCCATGTGTCCCGTGATGGGTCACAATGTCGGGCCTCGAGGACTGGCATGTGACCGCACTGCCAGAGGCTGCGTGGCAGGTGCATGTCGCCCCACCTCGATCGGCGAGCATACGGTTCGACGACGGGCCGACCGTTCACGCGCAACTCGCGGTTGCGCATCTCGATCGTGTCACCGGGCACGCCGATCAGACGTTTGACGTAGCTCCTTCCGCTGTCGTGTGGCGGTTCGAACACTACAATGTCACCCCGTTCGGGCTCGGCGAGCTCAGGCAGGTTCCAGTGGGTGAACGGTACGCGTGCGCCGTAGATCGCCTTGTTGACCAGCACGAAATCACCGGCGAGCAGGGTATTCTCCATGCTGCTCGACGGAATGTGGAACGCTTCCAGCAGGAACGCGCGGACGAGCATGAACAGGCCGATTCCGACGAGGACGGCCTGGAACCATTCCCACGCTCGCGGGCGAGTGATACCGGCGCGGCCGTGGGCGTCGGAGTCCGATGGTGTCTTTCTGTTGCCGGCACCTTCGGGATCCGGAACCCCGCCGGCCCGTCCTGGCGGCATCGTAGGTGTCATCGAGGCTGCATGTCAAACACGTGACAGCCGCCGGCAGGACTGGGGCGGCCCGCCATCCTAACGCTCAGGCGCTGCATGCGCCAGACAGGTCCGTATCGCGAGTCCACGACAGTAGCGGTGCCCGTCGGCCGGACCGGTGGCCGCATCAGGTCTCTTCCCGGACAAGGCTGTATTTCTCGATCTTCTTGTAGAGGTTCGATCGTGGCATCTCGACGGCCCGCGCAGTCTCACTGACGTTCCAGTCGTGCGCTCGCAGTTTGGCAAGGATGAACGCGCGTTCTGCGCCCTCCTTGAACGCGGAGAACGTAGGCGCATCGAGCAGCTCGCCGGAAAGCCCGCCGGCCGACTGCGCACCGCCCACGAGACGGGCGACATCCGCTTCATCGATCGTCTCATTCCGTGCCAGAATGAGCAGCCGCTCGACCGTATTGCGCAATTCCCGGACATTGCCCGGCCACTCGAGACGGACAAGCGATTCGATGGCGCCGTTGCCCATGTCGCGGCGAGGCAGTCCCTGCTCTTCGGCGACGCGTGCGGCGAAATGGCGAACCAGCATGGGCACGTCCTCTCGCCGCTCGCGCAACGGCGGAACGTGTATCGGCACGACGTTCAGGCGGAAATACAGATCCTCACGGAACCGTCCTTCCCGGATCTCGTGCTCGAGCTTCTTGTTGGTTGCGGCGACGACACGCACATCCACCTTGATCGATCTGTCGCCACCCACCCGCGTCACGTAACCATCCTGCAATGCGCGAAGCACCTTGGCCTGCGCGGCGAGGCTCATGTCCCCGACCTCGTCGAGGAACAGTGTTCCGCCGTCGGCCTGCTCGAACTTGCCGGCGCGATCCTCGTGCGCGCCGGTGAACGAGCCCTTTCGGTGTCCGAAGAGTTCGCTCTCGATCAGCTCTGACGGTATCGCGGCGCAGTTGACTTCGACGAACGGGCCCGCATTGCGGGCCGAAAGCCGGTGGATGGCGCGCGCGACGAGTTCCTTGCCGGTCCCGTTCTCGCCAGTGATGAGAACGCGTGCACCGGTCGGCGCGACCTTCTCGATCCGGTCGAGCAGGGCGCGGATCGCGAAGCTGGTGCCGACGATCTCGTAGTGACTCTCGACCTCGTCGCGCAGCCGCGCGTTCTCCTGCTCGAGGCCTCGCCGCTGGAGCGCATTGCGAATCGTGACCAGCAGGCGGTCCGTGTCGAGCGGTTTCTCGAGGAAATCGAAGGCGCCCCGCCGTGTCGCGTCGACCGCCGTTTCAATGGTGCCATGGCCACTGATCATGATGACGATGGCGGATGCGTCGATCGACCGGATGTCATCGAGCGCTTCCAGCCCATCCATCCGGGCCATCTTCACATCGAGCAGCGTGAGGTCCGGACGATCCTGTTCGAACAGGCTGAGCGCCTCACCGCCACTTCCCGCCGTGATGACCGAGTGACCTTCGTATTCGAGCAGCTGCCGCAGGACCTTGCGGATGCCTTCCTCGTCGTCGACAACCAGGATTCTCGCCATGGCGTCAGCGGGCGCCTGCGGCGAGGACGACGAGCGAATCGGAACGTACGTAGGCGGTGCGCATGCCGTCGGGCAGTGGCAGCCTGATGGCATCATCGGCCAGACCCGGTGCGTCCACGCGACCGAAAAGCTTCAGAGCCGGAGGCACCATGCGAGACGGCAGCGGAATGCGCTGTGCGGTCAGGGCATCGACGGTGAAGTCGATGTATCCGTCGCTGGACGGGACCACGACGCCGCGGATCTCGACGTCGGCGGTATCGGGCAGCAGGACCAGCATGCGGCCGAGGTCGGCGGTCGCGGGCAGCATCCTTGTTGGCAATCGGACGTGGATCGCCACGTGGTCCTGATCCAGCGCGATGTGTGGTGACTTCACGTATTCGGGGAGCAGCTGCTGGTACCGGTAGAGCAGCAGGCTCTGGAGTTCGTTGCCGGTGAGTGTCTCGCGCGACGAGCTTTCGCCCAGCCGTGCGAGCTTCCGTTCCGCTGCCATTGCCGTGCTCGGCGATACACTGCCCGCCGGTACCTGCGCAACGAGAGTGTCCTTGCGCAGGATGTCCCAGCGGTCACGTGCCGCCGAAATCACTGCGTCGGCCTGCGGTCTGAACAACACGTACAGGGCCGCCAGGACGGCGGCGACTGCAAGGACCCTGAAGATGCGCCCGATCATGATAGTGGTATCCAGCGTTACGTGATCAACGTCTGTGCACCGTGCAGCCGAACGCGTTCGGCGATTTCGTATCGCGCGCCGGAAGGCCCGGGGTGGCTACGCATCAGGTCGATCGATTCGACTCTGATGGTCGCCGTGAGATCGACGGCGAGTGCAGCCGCTTCGAGGCCGGCGAACTCGGCCGGCCGCGCGTTCGAGCGGGCGCGGGCGAGTGTCAGATGCGGACTCCACGCACGCGGTTCGACCCTGAATCCGAGGTCGGCCACAACGCTCTCGACATCCGCCTGCAACTCGTACACCACATCGCCGCCATCCGCACCGATCCAGAGGATGCGTGGCCTGCGCAGATTCGGGAATGCGCCGACGCCGCCGATTTCGAGTTCGGCTGGCACATGACGGCCGGCGACCGCGACGAGCGCTTCACGAATGCCGGCGGCGGCGGAATCGGCGACTTCGCCGAGGAACCGCAATGTCAGGTGCACTGATTCCGGTGGCACCCAGCGGAACGGAAACGGCCGCTCGCGCAGCGCGGCCGTTGCCATGAACAGGCGGTGCCGTTCCGCTTCGGGCAGATTGAGGGCGACGAACAGCCTCACGCGCGCGACCCGGTCTCGACGACTTCGGCGCCGGCAACGCCTCGCCGACCTGCGATCGCATCCACGGCCCGCAGTGCGTGATCGACCTCGTCGCTCGTCGTGGCCCACCCGATCGAGAAGCGGAGCGCCCCGGTCCTTTCCGTGCCGAGCAGCCGGTGCGTCTCGGGCGCGCAGTGCAGTCCCGATCGGACGAGGACGCCGTATTCGCGATCGAGACGCGAAGCCAGCGTGGCCGGATCGATCGCGTCCGCGGTGATCGTAACGATCGGCGCGCCGGCGGGCGCCGCCGGCGAATGCACGCGGATTCCGGTGATCGAGGTGAGACCCTGACGCAGTCGGTCCTTGAGCGCCGCCGCGTCCGCGCCCACGCGTGCCACGGTGCGGCGTCGGACCCAGTCGATGCCGGCCGACAGGCCCGCAATCCCGGGCGCGTTCACTGTGCCCGCCTGGATGTGGTCGGGCCATGCATCGGGCATCTCGCGCTGCATCGAGTCGCCACCGGTCCCGCCCACGAGCAGCGGCCGCACGGCGATGCCTTCCCGAACCCACAGCGCACCAACGCCCTGCGGCCCGAGCAGCGCCTTGTGGCCGGTGACGGCGACCATGTCGGCGCCGCACTCGCCGGCATTGAACGGGATCTCGCCGGCAACCTGCGCGGTGTCGACGAGGGTCAGTGCGCCCGCGTCATGCGCGACAGCACAGATTCGCGCAATGTCCGGCGACGTGCCGAGCACGTTGGACGCGCCATTGATCGTCATCAGCTTCGCACCGTCGAGACACCGGAGCAGTGCGTCCTCGTCGAGCGACCCATCGGAAGCGCCCGGAACCATGCGCACCTCGACCCCGCGCTCGCGCGCCAGCCTGTGCGCGCACCGCAGCACCGCATTGTGGTCGAACACGGTCACGACCAGCACATCGCCGGGGTCGAGGACGCCCGTCACGGCGGTGTTGATGCCGTGCGTCGCATTGAACGTGAACGCGACCCGGCCGGTGTCCCCGGTGAAGCCGAGCAAGGCAGCGAGCGACTGCGTGCACTCGAGCGCCACGCGGCCGGCTTCGACGGCCAGTCGGTGTCCACCGCGGCCCGGTGTTGCGCCAATGTTGCGCAGATATCGTGTGACCGCATCGATGACGCCGGTCGGCCGGATCGCCGAAGTCGCGGCCCAGTCGAGGTACGTGAAGTCAGGCATCGCGGGTGCCTCGGACAGCCTTGCCTTCGCCATCATCGTACTCGGCGCCGGCGGTTTCGAGATCGATGGTGACGTACCGGAACCCGAGCGCCTTTACGCGCTTTGCAATAGCCGCGAGCCGATCCGCGTCGATTGCGCGGGTACGAACGACCGCCACATCGCCGGCCGCGCCGGCAACGGCGACACCGTCGTAGAGCACACCTTCGTCATCGAGCAATGCCGCCATGGCTTCGAGACGCTGCCGGTCCGCGGGGCGTTGCATCAGCTGCCGGACACCGCGATCAGGGGCAGCGATTCGTTCAGCGCGCCGCGGCGGTACCCCTCGACATCGAGCAGCGCGTGGGCGAAGCCGATCGCCCGCAGACCGGCGGCCAGCGGCGCCGCCATGGACAGAGCCCGCGGCATGTCGGCGGGCTCGACTTCGAGACGCGCCACATCGCCGTGATGCCGGACGCGGAACTCGCGGAACCCGAGCCTGCGCACGAGCGTCTCGGCGTCCTCGATCTGACGCAGCCGTTCGTTCGTGACCGCAATTCCGTACGGCAGCCGACTCGCCAGACAGGGCGATGCGGGCCGGTCCCAGGTCGGCAGATCGAGTGCTTTCGACGCCAGCCTGATGTCGTGCTTCGTCAGACCGGCCTCCTGCAAGGGTGAGCGGACGGCGTATTCGCGGGCGGCTCGCGCGCCCGGCCGGTGCTCCACCCTGTCGTCTGCGTTCGTGCCGTCCACTACGACCGCAATGCCGCGGTCCCGCGCGACAACGGCGAGTCGACCCCACAGCTCGGCCTTGCAGAAGTAGCAGCGGTTCGTCGGATTCGACGCATAGCGCGGGTCGTTCAGTTCGTCCGTGCGGATCTCGATGTGCGGCACGCCGAACCGGGCCGCGACCTCGACGGCGGCGGCCCGCTGCACCGCGGGGTAGGATTCACTGAGCGCAGTGACTGCGAGCACGTTGTCCCGCCCGATCACCTTCACGGCGTGGACGGCCAGGAGCGCCGAGTCGACGCCACCCGAGTAGCCGATGCATACGGATCCCGCATCGGTCAGTATCGCGCTCAGTCGTGCCAGCCGCAGTCCGAGGTCGCCGCTCATGTCCATGTCGGGAAGCTAGGTCCGGCTTCGAAAGCCAACAAGCGGGCGCGCCGGCGCCAGGACCCGTCCCGCCACGCGGCCTGTCGGACGCCCGCCATGTCAGCGGCCGCCACCGTCGGCAACGATCCGCTTCGGCAAGTCGACCAGGCCCATCAGCGCATCGCTGCGCAGCGGATCGGGCAAAAGGACATGCGACGACATCACGAATGCAAGCGACGAACTCGTTCTCAGTGATCCGTGCGTCCCTCTCATACCCACGGCATGGTCGGCGGTAAGACTGCCGAAGTGGTAACCCGGATCGAGGCTGACAATGACGTCGGCCGGGTTTTCGACGGAGGTCAGGCCGCGCGCAATGCGGCGCAATGGATCGATCCAGGGCAGGTCCGTCGTCGCGCGCAGCCACGCCGTGTCGGGCGCAAAGCCCGCTTCGTCTGCACTGCCGGACCGCTTCAATCCATCGAGCACCGGCACCAGCCGGAGAGGATCGCCATCGACCGGACGGTAGCGCCGCGCCGCAGTGTCGCCTTCAATGAGCGCTTCCCCGCCGCTGCCGAGCACGTGGATCACGCCGGTGCTGTCGCGCCATGTCGCGAACTCGACACCTTTCGCCGATGCGACCACCCTCGCCACCCGCTCTCGTGACGAAGGATCCGTGTACAGGAACGCGCTGCCGACGAGGCCGAACTGCGGAATCGCGACATCGCCCGCACCGCGAATGCGACCCGTGATGTCGAAGCCGGCGGCCGCGAGCGCCCCCTCGAGACCGGCCCGCTCGGTCGGCACGCGGTCGTTCCCGTGATCCGAGAAGACCGTGATGTCGAGCTCAGGGCCCGCAGCGACTCGTACCTCTCCGAGCATGCGTTCGATGTCGAGCAGATACGTGACCAGGTCTTCCCTCGCCGCCATGTGTGCGAGCGCGTCCGTCGACACGATGTATGCGACGAGCGTCGTGTCCGTCGACAACCGCTCGCTGATCGCGCGCCGCACACCGGCCAGCTCCGTCCGTGCCGTCGTAAGCGGCACGATGTACGACAGGCCGGCCGTCACGCCGTTCGCCATCACGTCCACGTGACGGTGGAAGCTCGACGGCGCATCGCCGGCAAATACGTGGTCCAGCAGACCGCCCGCCAGCCGGCTGCGGTCCCGGTCGTAGTATCGATCCTCGTAGCCGGGCGTGAACGGCTCGTGCCAGATGTCGCGGAACGCGACGCCCGTGATGGATGGGAACGTGCTGACAAGTCGTGACGGCCGCCTGAACCCCGGGAAGTGGCCGGCGTTCCACAGTGAATCCATGAGCGGCCACGGCACGCCATCCAGCATCAGCACCAGCCTGCGCAGGACGACCGGTTCGGGCGATGGCCGGATCGTGCGGGACGGCGAACACGACGCCAGTGCGGTCAGCACAACCGGCCCGGCAACCTTCAGGGAACGGGTGACCCGGCCGGTTGCGAGTCTCCAGCGCACACGTCCGAGATCGCGATTCTCCATGCTGCTCCGCGTTCGATACTCCGCCGCGGACCCGTCCGCGGTGCTCCGCCGTTGTACGCCGTGCATGGTGGACGGGTTTCTTCAGAGAAGATCCATCTGCGTACCGGTCGACGGGTAGACGATACAGCCGTGCGCATCACGGCGGGCCGCTTCGTGCACCTCGTGTTCCGATGCCCTGCCCTGTCCGATGATGTGGACCACACGGACATCGCTGAGCACGAGCGCATCGGCCAGCAGATTGCGGTGACAGCGCCACGGGACGGCTTCCGCGCACATCACGGCGGTCGGCCGGTCCGTCGCGCCCTTCACCAGGCGGTCGAGCGCTTCCCGGAACGCGGGCGTGGCCATCCAGTCCGCGTAGCCACGGAATCCGGAGTTCCGCCATGCCGTATTGCGCGACCCGGGCTGAACGCTCCGGCGGCCGCCGAGGTCGGGTTCGTGCCGGTAGGCGATGCCCACCGCCCCGAGCGACGCTGCGAGCGATTCGCGATTGTACGACGGGTGCGTCCGGGAGCCGGGAAACCGCCGCACGTCGACGAGTGCGCTCACGCCGTTCTCGCTGAGCAATGCAATGAACTCGTCAATGGGCCGCGTCGAGTGGCCAATGGTCCGGATGGTCACCCCGGAACGGTGGCCGGACGAGACGCCGGGGACAAGGCCCCGGTCGCCCGGAGGATGGGCCCTGACCGCGCCACGGCACGGCTCAGCGTTCGCCGATCCTGCGCCGGTCCCACGACCGGTACTGGACCGCTTCCGCCAGATGCTTCACCTCGATGCGCTCGGCGAGGTCGAGGTCGGCGATCGTACGGGCCAGCCTCAGTACCCGGTGATACGCCCGTGCCGACAGGCCGAGCCTCCGGATCGCTCCACGCAGCAGTGCCTCGCCGGACCGGTCTATCGCGCAATGCCGTCGTATCGCCGAAGGCTCCATCTGCGCATTCGCGAACGTGGCCGGCGCATCACGGAATCGATGATGCTGCCGCTGCCTGGCTGCCAGCACCCGATCCCTTATCGTCACGCTCGGCTCCGACGGCCGCTCGTCGGTGAGCTGGTGCTCGCGCAGGGCCGGCACGTCCACGTGCAGGTCGATCCGATCGAGCAGCGGGCCCGAGATCCGCGACCGGTACCGCTGGACGGCACCCGCATGACAGATGCACTGTGCGCGATCCGCGCCGTAGTAGCCGCACGGACACGGATTCATTGCGGCAACGAACATGAAGCGCGCCGGATAGGTCAGTGACACCCTGGACCGGCCGATGTTCACGAAGCCATCCTCGAGGGGTTGGCGCAGCGATTCGAGGACGTGCCTGCGGAACTCCGGCAGCTCATCCACGAACAGCACGCCGTTGTGCGCGAGTGATGCCTCGCCCGGACGGGGCAACGTTCCACCGCCGACGAGACCTGCATCCGACACCGTGTGATGCGGGGCCCGGAACGGTCGTTCTACGATCAGACCGCCACCCGGACGCAGCCTTCCCGCCACCGAGTAGATCTTCGTGACCTGAATGGCTTCATCACGCGTCATTGGCGGCAGGATGCCCGGCAAACGGCGGGCGAGCATGGACTTCCCCGAGCCGGGTGGCCCGACGAGCAGAACGTTGTGCTGTCCGGCTGCGGCGATCTCGAGAGCGCGCTTCGCGTGGTTCTGACCCTTCACATCGGCATAGTCCGGACCCGGCGGCGCTTCCACGGAGACTCGCTGTGCCGTCTCGCGGAACGGCGCCACGGTTTCCCCGCGCAGGTATGCCACGACATCCGCCAACGTTCGCGCGGGCAGAACGCGAACACCTTCGACAATGGCGGCCTCACGGGCATTGCCAGCCGGTACCACGAGTGAGCGAATGCCCGTTTCGCGACAGCGCACCGCGACCGGTAGCACGCCTCGCACCATCCGGACCTCACCGTCGAGTCCCAGCTCACCGACGAAACAGAGGCCTTCCAGCCTGCCCGGCGGGACGACGCCGTCCGCGGTCAGTATCCCGATGGCCAGCGGCAGATCGAACGCACTGCCGACCTTGCGGACATCGGCCGGCGCGAGATTAACGGTGATCCGGCGCGGTGGTACGCGGAACCCGCAGTTGACGAGTGCTGCCGTCACGCGCTCGCGGCCCTCACGGACCGAGCTCTCCGGCAAACCCACGACCGTCATCGACGGCAGGCCCGCCGCTATGTCGACCTCGACCCTGACCGGGTATGCGTCGACACCTGCTACCGCGCCGCTCGTCACCTGTGCCAGCATTGTCCGCCGTCTTCGCGCGTTCTGCCTCGGTCCATCCGATGCACGTTGCAGACGATCGATGGACAGGCGGGGCGGGAAAATGTCGAGATGCGACGACTCGGAACCGGCCATGGTGCGAAGCGTGTTCGCCCGCGAGTTGTGATCGCTGGCGCCATCGAGACACGCCGCGGGTCAAGGAGCTGAACCAGCCCTGCTTCGCCCGATGCGGCTTGCGGTTCCACTGTTCAACTTCGCCAACCTGCCGAAACTCGAAGAAGCGACCGCCTCGTAGTGGGTGGATCCCGACGACGGCTGGTCCGGACGGCCGGGGTTCGCGAGACCGCGTTCTACTGCCTACCTTCCGGCGGTACGACCGGGCAGGACTACACGCCCGCAGGGGCCGCCTGGCCGGTGGACAACCGGACCTCGGGTGAACACCGGCTCACTGCCTGCGGACCGTGCAGGTCGGTGGCGCAACAGATCGTGACGTACAGGAGGATCATGGGGATGAGAGTCGGATTGCTGGTATTGCTGATGCTGACGGTCGGCGCATGCTCGAAGGACGCGCCGCCGCTCCCTGACCAGCGTCCACTCACGACCATTGAGGTCGAGCCGCGGTTCGTTCGCACTTCGCTTCCGATCGACACGACGACCGCGTTCGCACTCTCGTCGGCGTTCCGCGCCGCGGCGGCCCGCGCTCTGCCTGCGGTCGTCCGCATCAACGTGGTGATGCGGGTCGAGTCGCGCCGGGGCGAACGCCGTGGCGGGGATGAGGTCAGGCGTTCACGCGCGACCGGTTCCGGTTTCGTGATCGACACACTCGGTCACATTCTCACGAACCACCACGTGATCGCGAGTGCGGAGCGTGCATCGATCGTGCTGGCGGACGGCCGCGAGTACGAGGCCGAGATCGTCGCCTCGGATCCGAACACGGACGTCGGGGTGATCCGCGTCGATCCCGAACACATCGGTTCGCTCACACCTGCCAGGCTGGCCGACTCGGATTCGCTCAAGGTCGGCGACTGGGTGCTCGCGCTCGGCAATCCGCTCGGCCTCAACTTCACGGTGACGGCCGGCATTGTCAGCGCGAAGGGTCGCAACCTGAACATCCTCCAGACCGGCAACACGGCGCTCGAGGCGTTCCTCCAGACGGATGCGGCGATCAACCCGGGCAATTCCGGTGGACCGCTGGTCGATCTCTTCGGACGCGTCGTCGGTGTGAACAGCGCGATCGAGTCATCGACCGGCTTCTTCAGTGGTGCCGGCTTCGCGATCCCGATGAACCTCGCGGCCAAGGTTGCCAGCGACCTGATCCGCTACGGCGTGGTGCACCGGCCACGGCTCGGTGTTGCGATTCAGGACGTGAACGCGGCGGACGCGGAGGTCTATGGTCTTTCGGCGGTGTCCGGTGCGGAGATCTCATCCGTCACACCGGGCCTGCCCGCTGAACGCGCCGGCCTGCGCATGGGTGATGTCGTGATCGGGTTGAACTCGACGCCGATCCACAGCGTCACGGAACTTCAGGATCGCGTGGCGAGGCTTCAGCCTGGCGGGCGGGTAACACTGAACATCGTGCGTTACGGCAAGGCACTCGAGGTCGGAGTCGACCTGGCGGAATTCGAGCCGGCGGTGCAGGCAACCGTCGAATCGCCGAGGCCGGCTTCGGGCATGGACCTGCTCGGATTCACGACCCAGCAGCTGACGGCGCAGGAAGCGCTGACGCTGGGTCTGCCGGAAGCGCCGGTCGTGGTGATCAGCGATGTCGACCGGTTCGGTCCGGCTTTCGAGACCCGCCTCT
>Ga0055448_10000224_pt1 | contig 13730 bp, 9 predicted proteins | sample China_Galinas_PW_4_FD_57744 | JGI IMG/M metagenome (GOLD analysis project Ga0055448, IMG submission 57744) | Wetland microbial communities from San Francisco Bay, California, USA, that impact long-term carbon sequestration - China_Galinas_PWA_D2 | ecosystem: Environmental > Aquatic > Marine >... | reverse complement strand
AGCCGTGTTGCGGCCGTCACGTCCGCGACCGCGGGATCCCCGTTGGCTGCTGCCTGCCGGTCTGGCCGGCTCGGTGGCGCTCCACGTCCTGGCGTTCATGCTGTTCAGATTCACGACGCCGAGCTATTCCGAGGCGTTCGCGCGGGCGCGTGCGCAGCGGGCCGCCGCGCCGTCGAATGCCATCCGCGTCGTCCGGGTCGTGCCGATCCAGGACGATACCGGCGAACCAGTCGTTCCCGTTCCGGAACCGCCGCCCGAGTTGGTGCCGCAGGTCGAAACACCTCCGTCTGCCGCCGTGACGGAGCCCGTGCTGACGGCGCCGGCACCCGTGACGAGTGACCGACTTTCGCTCAGCGAGCGGACACGGCCGCGATCGACGGATCCGCGATTGTGGAACCTGCCCTCGCCCGTGGAGCCGGAGGTGGATGAGTTCACGGCCGCTCTGATACCGCTGTACGCGCGACTGAACGAGCTGGCCGACTCGATGATGGCGACCGGGCTCGCAGCCGAGAGGGCGCTCGACTGGACCGTGACGGACAGCAACGGCAACAAGTGGGGCTTCTCACCCGGCAGGATCCATCTCGGCAAGATCACACTGCCAATGCTGTTTCCTTTCGTGCCGCCTCCTGGCCGGCGTGGCGAGTACAATGGCCGGATCGATGGCTGGACCGCCATCCAGCGTCAGGCGGGACAGGCGGCTGTCCGCGCCGAAATCGAGGAGCGCGCCCGGGCGATGCGTGAACGCGCGAAAGCTGCCCGCGACACCACTCGCCGCGGTGGCGGCGGCTGACGACCGGAGAATGTCAGAACCGCTTGCGCCGCAGTTCGACCCCGGCTCGATCGAAGCGCCGCTTTTCCGCGAATGGGAGGAGCGCGGCTACTTCCATGCCGACGCCTCCCGCGTCGCCGCCGGCCGCGAGCCGTACGTCATCGTCATCCCGCCGCCCAACGTCACGGCGGTCCTGCACATGGGTCACGGCCTGAACAACACGTTGCAGGACGTGCTGATCCGGTGGCAGCGGATGCGCGGCCGCGAGGCACTGTATCTACCGGGCACGGATCACGCCGGTATCGCGACACAGAACGTCGTCGAACGGCTGCTCGCCGCGGAAGGCATCACCCGTCACGACCTCGGCCGCGAGAAGTTCGTCGAGCGCGTCTGGGCGTTCGTAGGTGAGACCGGCTCGACCATCCTCGACCAGCTCAAGGCGATCGGCTGTTCGTGCGACTGGAGCCGCACGCGGTTCACGCTCGAGCCTGCGCTCTCGAGGGCCGTCCGCGTCGTGTTCGTGAAGCTCTACGAGAAGGGCCTGGTCTATCGCGGCAACTACATCATCAACTGGTGTCCGCGCTGCCTGACCGCGCTCTCCGATGAAGAAGCGGAAGCGACGGAGACGAACGGGCACCTCTGGCACCTGCGGTATCCGCTGGCGGGCTTCGACGGCGACACGTCGCTCCCACGACTGGCCGACGGCCGGCCGTACATCACGGTCGCGACGACGCGTCCGGAGACCATGCTGGGCGACATGGCCGTCGCGGTGAATCCGTCCGACGAACGGTATGCGTCGCTCGTGGGCGCCGAAGTCGATCTGCCGCTGACCGGCCGTCGTGTGCCGGTCATCGCGGATTCGTACGTCGATCCGGAGTTTGGCAGTGGTGCCGTCAAGGTCACGCCGGCCCACGATCCGAACGACTTCGAAATGGCGCGGCGTGCGGGCATCCAGGGGCTCGATGTCATGAACCCGGACGCGAGCATGAACGAGAACACGCCGGAACCGTTCCGCGGGCTCGACCGATTCGAGGCAAGGAAACGGGTGGTCGCCGCGTTCGACGAGCTCGGCCTGCTCGAACGCATCGAGGACCACGTCCACTCCGTGCCGCACTGCTACCGGTGCCACACCGTGGTCGAGCCGCGCCTGTCCGAACAATGGTTCGTGAAGATGAAGCCGCTTGCCGAGCCGGCACTCGCCGCCTCGAAGGACGGACGCATCAGGTTCACACCCGAGCGGCACCGCAGGGTCTACGAGAACTGGCTCGAGAACATCCGCGACTGGTGCATATCACGCCAGCTCTGGTGGGGTCACCGGATTCCGGTCTGGTACTGTCAGGCGGATGGCTGCAACGAGACGACAGCCGCCGTCGATGAGCCGGACCGGTGCCCGAAGTGCGGAGGCGCCGACCTCGTCCAGGATCCCGACGTCCTCGACACCTGGTTCTCATCCTGGCTCTGGCCGTTCTCGACGCTCGGCTGGCCGGAGGAAACAGAGGATCTCGAGGCGTTCTATCCGACGAACACGCTGGTCACCGCGCCGGAAATACTGTTCTTCTGGGTCGCACGGATGATCATGGCCGGGATCGAGTTCATGGGTGAGGTGCCGTTCAGTGATGTGTACCTCACGGGTACCGTGCGGGATCTCCAGCATCGCAAGATGTCGAAGTCGCTCGGTAACGGCATCGATCCGCTCGAAGTGGTCGAGCGGTTCGGCGCCGATGCGTTGCGCCATACCGTAACCAGTGGTCAGGGTCTCGGTACGGACCTGTACATGGATCCGGACAACCTCGACGAGACGTTCGCGCCAGGACGCAACTTCGCCAACAAGATCTGGAACGTCGGCCGGTTCGCCCTGATGAACCTCGGTGATGCGGAAGCGTCGCCGCCGGGCGAACTGCGCGACTCGCTCGAGCTGGCCGACCGGTGGATCCTGTCGAGACTGGATGCCGCGGCGGCGGAAGTCACGCGTCAACTCGAGGCGTTCCGCTTCCACGAGGCCGCCGATGCGGCGTACCACTTCTTCTGGGGTGAGCTGGCCGACTGGTACGTCGAGCTGGTCAAGCCGAGATTGCACGATGCCGCAGACGCGGCGAGCCGGAATGCGGCGCGCGCCACGTTGATCGCCGCGCTCGACGGCGCGCTGCGTCTGCTGCACCCGATGATGCCGTTCATCACGGAGGCATTGTGGAAGCGGCTGCCGGTGGAAGGTCGCCCGGACGCATCGCTGATGGTGGCCGCCTGGCCGGCGGCTGGCCAGTGGATCGACGATGAGGCGGACGCGCAGATGGCCGCGCTCGCTGAATTGATCGGTGCCGTACGCACGCTCCGGAGCGAGTACAACGTGCCGGTCACCTCATCGGTCGAGATCCACCTGAACAACGTGGATGGCCCGCTCGCCGCTGCGCTCGACATCGAATCACGCGCGCTCGAGCGGCTCGCTCGCGTCTCCGCGGTACGCGGCCGTGCCAACGGCGGAGCCGGGGCCCACGCCGTGCTGCGGAGTGGCACCGAGCTGTTCGTGCCGCTCGCCGGTCTGATCGACATCGACCGCGAACGCGATCGCCTGGGCAGGGAGTTGGCCCGCCTCGAATCCCAGCTGAAGGCCGCATGGGCGCGGCTGGCCAACGAGTCGTTCACCGGGCGGGCGCCGGCGGACGTCGTGGAAAGGGAGCGGGAAAAGGCCGAGAACTTCAAGGACCAGCGAGACCGGCTTTCCGCAAAGCTGGCCGCGCTCGAGTGAGGCCGCTCCAGCTCGGGGCGCGCCTTGCGGGCGCAGCCGCCCTGCTGACCGCTTGTGCGCGGGCAATGCCGCCTCCCGGCGGTGTGCCGGATCAGTCGCCGCCCCGGATCGTGTCGACCTCGCCGGCGCCACTCAGCGTGGTCGAACCGTTCAATGGCGCAGTCGTCTTCCGTTTCGATGAAGGACTCAGCGAGCGCAATATCGAGAACTCGGTCGTCGTGTCACCGGCAACCGGCGATGTCGATGTGTCGAAGGATGGCGCTGAGCTGCGCGTCCGCATCTCGGGTGGCTGGCGGGCGGGCGTGATATATCGCGTGCTCCTCGCACCCGGAATTCGCGACCGGTTCAACAACGAGCAGCGCACACCGGTGGATCTGGTGTTCTCGACCGGTCCGCCGATCATGAACACCGCCTTCGGCGGACTGGTCAGCGATCGGATCACGGGACGGCCGGAGCCACAGGCCGTCGTCGAGGCGAAGCGCCGGGCCGATTCGTTGACCTATGTCGCGGCCGTTGATTCGCTCGGCTTCTTCGCCTACAGGAACCTCCCGCTCGGCTTCTATGACGTGGTCGCCTACACCGATCGCAATCGCAATCGGCGGAAGGACTCGGCCGAGCCGCGAAGCGGCACGCACGTCGTCCCGTTGAACAGCGAGCGCGACACGTTCGATCTCGACCTCGTCGTTCTGCCGAACGACACGACGCCGGCGCGGCTGGTACGGGCAGAAGGCAGGGATTCACTGCAGGTCCGGCTCTTCACGGACGACTATCTCGATCCGGAAGCGACCTTCGACCGGATCGAAGTAACGCTGATCGCATTGCCGGACAGCACAGCCGTCGAAGGACCCTTTACGCTCATGACCGTGGACACGTTCAATGCACGCTCGAGGGTGCGGGCTGACTCGTTGCGAGTACGGGCGGACTCGTTGCGCCGCGATTCCCTGCGTGTCGCGGCGGAGCAGGGCGATACCGCAGCGGCACGACTTCTCGATCTCCCTCGAGCCGGGCCCGCCCGGCCCTTGCCGCAAACGCCCAGACCGACGGGACCGGGCGGACCGGCGGCGCTGCCGTCCATCGGGCCGCCCCCGTTCCAGGAGTTCGTCGTTCTGCCGCCACAGCCACTGCCGCCCGGCAGGTACTCGATCAGCGTAAGCAACCTCCAGAACATCTCGCGACGTGTCGGTGGCGGAGGCAGCGCCAGCTTCGAGATCCGACCGCCACCGCCGCCAGACACGACGACCGCGAAGCGCGACACGTCCACCGTGCGTTCGATCCCTCGATGACCGACCCGCGGCGCGACATTCCGCCCGTCGACCGGCTGCTCTCGAGCGCGCCGTTCGAGCGGCTGCTGACCGAGCGGCCACGTGCACTCGTCGTGCAGGCCGTCCAGGACCTCCAGGCGGAACAGCGCGCCGAACTCGATTCGGATGGCACGCCGGCGGCCCGGACCGATCCGGCATGGTATGCGGAGCAATGCGAAGCGAAGCTGCGTTCGCTCTTCGAACCATCGCTTCGCCCCGTCATCAATGCGACCGGCGTCGTGCTTCACACCAACCTCGGCCGTGCACCCCTGGCGGATGCCGCGATCCGGGCCGTCGAGCGCATCGCACGCGGATACTCGAATCTCGAGTACGATCTCGGGCGCGGATCCCGCGGATCGCGCTACGCACACTGCGCGGCGCTTCTGACCCGATTGACCGGCGCGCAGGCGGCGCTGATCGTGAACAACAACGCGGCGGCCCTCGTCCTTGCACTCAACACGCTCGCGCGCGGCCTGGAAGTCGTCATCAGCCGGGGCGAGCTCGTCGAGATCGGCGGTTCATTCCGCGTGCCCGACATCCTCGAACGCAGCGGCGCGGTCCTGCGCGAGGTCGGATCCACCAATCGGACACACGAGCACGACTATGAGGCAGCCGTCGGGGAAACCACGGGTGCGATCCTCAAGGTCCACCCGTCGAATTTCCGCATCGCCGGATTCACCGCCGCCGTCAGTGCGAGGTCGATCGCGCGCATTGCCGGTGAGCGCGGCATTCCGCTCCTCCACGACCTCGGCTCCGGCCTGCTGATGGACAGTGGCACGCTCGGCCTGCCATACGAGCCGACCGCCCTGGACGCACTGCGGGAAGGCGCGGATATCGTGACCATGAGCGGCGACAAGCTGCTCGGCGGACCTCAGGCCGGGATCATCGCTGGCCGGGCGGATCTCGTCGACCGCATGCGGAGCAACCCGCTCTGCCGTGCACTGCGTGTCGATCGGATCACGCTGGCGGCGCTCGGGGCGACACTCGCGCTCTACCTGGATCCGGCGAGGGCAGTGCGGGAGATACCCGTGCTGCGAATGCTGACCGCCGGAGCCGGGGCCCTGGCCAGCCGGGCCGACCGGCTGGCCGGATCGATCCGCCGCGAAGGCATCGCCACCACCGTCATCGAAGGGGCTTCCGCGGTGGGCGGTGGTGCGTTCCCGACCGCCTCGCTACGTACCGCGCTCGTGCGGCTCGAACCCGCCGGTCTGGCGGCGGAACACATCGAACAGCGGCTGCGCCGGACCAAGCCTCCGATCATTGCCAGAATCGCCGATGGCTTCGTCGTGCTCGATCCCCGGACGCTGCTGGACGGTGAAGACGAGGTGCTGCCCGGTCTCATTGGCGCGGCTCTTGCCTGAGCCCGCAGCCATGAATGAGCCCGGAGCCCGACCTGCCGCGTTCCTCGACCGCGACGGCACACTCATCGAGGAGCGCGAATACCTGTCCGACCCCGATGCCGTCCAGTTGATACCCGGCGCCGCCGAAGCACTCAGACGCCTGCATGACGCAGGGTATGCCCTCGTCGTCGTCACCAACCAGTCCGGAATCGCCCGCGGCATGTTCACGCTCTCCGACCTGCTCGCCGTACAGGCCCGGCTGGATGAGATCCTGGCCAGCGAACATGTCCGCCTCGACGGCGTGTGGTACTGCCCGCACCATCCCGGCTTCACTGGTCCCTGTGATTGCCGGAAGCCCGGATTGCGGCTGTTCCGCGAAGCAGCCGAAACTCTGGATCTGGACATGAGTCGGTCGCTCTTCATCGGGGACCGCGTCCAGGACATTGTGCCGGCCCTGCGGCTCGGCGGTACACCCGTTCTGGTCCGGACCGGCCATGGTGCCGGAATCACAGGGGGGTTACCACCCGGCACGGTGCTGGCCGACGATGTGCTCGATGCGGCGGAACGTGTTCTGGCGCAGCAGGATATGGTTGACACTGAAGAAGGCTCCGGGTAGAATTCGGCGCGGCGCGAACCGCGTCCTGCACGGATGGTTCGCACGGGTGAACCCGCCCGGGTCGGCAGGTGTAGCTACACCGGCGGAAACGCTCGATTGGAGGACATCAATGACCATTACGGTCACGCAGACGGCGGCTGGCGAAGTTCAGCGGTTCATGGAAGAACAGGGCGCCATCAACGGTGCCGGGCTCCGCGTCGCCGTATTGCCCGGCGGCTGCTCGGGCTTCCAGTACGGTCTGAACATCGAGGATGAGGCGCAGGATGACGACGAGATCTTCGAGTCGAACGGAGTTCGTCTGTTCGTAGACCCGTTCAGTGGCCAGTACCTGGATGGCGTCGAGATCGACTACGTCACGACCATGATGGGTGCCGGTTTCACGTTCAAGAATCCGAATGCGACGGGCGGCTGCGGTTGCGGCAGCTCGTTCACGGCCTGAGGCAACCACTGATCGATGAACTGGAGGGCCCGCGGGGAGCGCCCTGCGGGCTTTCTGCATCATGCCGGCCCGATTCTCCATGGCAAACACGATGATTGCCGCTGGAACCGCTGAGCCCCTGGCGTCGCCCCTTCACTACGCGAGACTCGACGACGATGAACTCGTCGATCGAATCCTGCGGCGCAAGCGCGCGCTCAATGCCGTGATCCTCGGCCACAACTACCAGCGCGGCGACATTCAGGAGGTCAGTGACTTCGTAGGCGATTCGCTCGGCCTGTCACAGGAGGCAGCCGCGACCGATGCCGACGTGATCGTGTTCTGTGGCGTCCATTTCATGGCCGAGACGGCGAAGGTCCTGTCGCCCGGCAAGACCGTGCTGATGCCGGATCTGCGTGCCGGCTGCCCGATGGCGGACTTCGTGACCGCCACCTCGCTGCGGCGTGCGAAAGCCGCCATGCCGGACGCGTACGTCGTCTCGTACGTCAATTCGACTGCGGCCGTGAAGGCCGAATCGGACATCTGCTGCACCAGCTCGAACGCAGTGCGTGTGGTCGAATCGGTCGACCGGGACCGTCGCATCCTGTTCGTGCCCGACCGCAATCTCGCGCAATATGCGGCGGAACGGACGGGCCGCGCATTCCGCAGCCTGTCGAACGATCAGACCGAGACCGCCGATGCCGGTGAGATCGTGGCGTGGGACGGGTACTGCTACGTCCACGACGATCTCGTGCTCGAGGAGCTGGATGCCGCGCAGGCGAAGCACCCGAACGCGGTGGTCGTGATCCACCCGGAAGCGCGCCGTGACCTGCTCGAACGTGCCGACTTCGTCGTCTCGACCTCGGGCATGGCCGACCTCGCCGACCGGTACGACGAGCTGATCATCGGCACTGAGCGCGGCCTGATCGACCGACTCGTCGAGCGGCACCCGGGCAAGACGATCGTCCCGCTGTCACGCGCCGCGATCTGCGGCAACATGAAGGTCAACACTCTCGCGAAACTGGCGTGGTCCCTCGAGAACGGCCGCCACGCGATCGAGCTGGACGAAGATGTACGGTCACGCGCCGAGACCGCGCTGCGACGCATGCTCGATCTGTCAGGCGGCTGGACGGCGCCCACCGAGGAAGAGAACCGGCTCGAGGAAGCGGGCCTGCAAAGGAGCGGGTGCGGCTGCGCCTGATCCCGCCACCCGTCCAGCGAGCTTCGAATCATGCGACGACCCGTGCCCGCGGGTCGTCGTTGTTCCGGACAACTGTGGCCCGGCGGCTGCCGCGCCTGTACCTTCCGCCGCGATGAGCGGGATCGAGATCGCATCGTTCGAATCGCGCGACTTCGCCGAGAACGCGTACATCGTGCGGCGGGCCGGGTCGACGGAATCCGTGGCCGTGGATCCGGGCGGCGGCGCACCAGCAATGCTGAACGCCATCGAGTCCGGTGACCTGGACGTTCAGGCGATCGTCCTGACGCATGCCCACATGGACCACGTCGAAGGGTTGTCCGCGCTGGCAGCGGCTACGAATGCGCCTGTCTGGCTGCACCCCGCCGACCGGCCGCTCTACGACATGGCGCCGCAGCAGGCGGCCATGTTCGGTCGCCAGCTCTCGGCACTGCCGCCGGTCGATCACGAGCTGGCCGATGGTGAGCGCCTCGAGCTGGCCGGCCTGACGTTCGAGGTACGTCACGTGCCGGGCCACTCGCCCGGTCACGTCATCCTGTTCATCGAGGAAGCCGGGGCGGCGCTCGTCGGCGACGTGATCTTCCAGGGCTCGATCGGCCGGACCGACCTGTTCGGCGGCGACTTCAAGCAGCTGGTGACCGGCATACGCGAGAAGGTGTTCTCGTTGCCGCCGGAGACGGTGCTGTACTGCGGACACGGCCCGCCGACGACGGTCGGGCACGAACAGGCGACGAATCCGTTCCTCATCCCGCACTACGGCGGCGGCCTCGCCTGATGCAGCGGATCGCGGTCTTCGCCTCGGGTGGCGGCTCCAACCTCCAGGCCCTGATCGATCACTTCAATGCCGAACGGGAGGGACTGGCCCGAGTGGCCCTCGTGATCAGCGACCGCGAGAGTGCCGGCGCACTGGATCGCGCGCGGAACGCAGGCATCCCGACACGCGTGCTCATCGCCAGAGGCCGCAGTACCGAAGACGTCGCGGGTGACACGCTTCAGGCACTCGACGAAGGACGCATTGACATCGTCGCACTCGCTGGCTACCTGCGGCTGGTGCCTGAAGACGTGGTGCGACGGTTCCGCGGCCGCATCGTGAACATCCATCCCGCACTGCTGCCTGCATTCGGCGGGCCCGGCATGTACGGCATCAACGTGCACCGTGCCGTCATCCGTGCCGGCTGCTTCATCAGCGGTGTCACCGTGCACTACGTCGACGAACGGTACGATGAAGGTCGACCAATCGTGCAATGGCCCGTGCCGGTTCTGCGGGGCGATACGGCGGAATCACTGGCAGCCCGCGTCCTGCGCGTCGAACACGCGGTCTATCCGCTGGCGGTCGAGGCGCTGGCCCGGCGGTCGCGTTCGGCAGAACGGGTCGAAGTGGGTGGTGCTCCGATCCGCCCGGGCCGTGCCGTCGGCGTGAACGAACCAGGCTTCCGGGCGGAGGACCCGGCGGCCTTCGACTGGATGAACGGCGACGACATCGCGACCGCGGTGCGTCGCCTGCTCGACATCGAGGGGGACTGACGTGAAGCGACGTGCGTTGATCAGTGTGTCGGACAAGACCGGTGTCGTCGAGCTCGGACGTGGCCTCATCGAGCAGGGCTGGATGCTGCTCTCGACCGGCGGGACGGCGCGCGCACTGCGCGAGGCCGGGCTCGACGTCACGGATGTCAGTGAAATCACCGCGCACCCGGAGATGATGGACGGCCGAGTCAAGACGCTGCACCCCGCGATCCATGCCGGCCTGCTCGCGCGACGGCAGCGCGACGATGACATGGCCGCACTCGATGAACGCGGCTACATGCCGATCGACCTGGTCTGCGTCAATCTGTATCCGTTCCACCAGGCCGCCGCCCGCGGTGCGCCCCTCGATGAAGCCATGGAGCAGATCGACATCGGCGGACCGTCCATGCTCCGGTCCGCTGCCAAGAACCACACATCCGTGATCGTGCTCGTCGACCCGACGGACTACGGCCGCGTGCTCGATGCCGAACGTGCCGGCGGAGTGGATGCCGCAACGCGGCGTGAACTCGCCCGAAAGGTGTTCGCACACACCGCACTCTACGATGCCGCCATTGCCGCGTATCTCGAGAAGATCGCCGATGACGATGCGCCGTTCCCGGCCAGCCTCGTCCTCGGCCTGCGACGTGTGCAGCCGCTTCGCTACGGCGAGAATCCCGACCAGGCCGCCGCTTTCTACGCCGAGACCGCACCGCCGTCCGGATCGCTGCCCGGAATGCAGCAGCTGCATGGCAAGGAGCTGTCGTTCAACAACCTGCTCGATATGGAAGCCGTGGCCATGGCTGTGTCCGCATGGCACGGCGAAGACCGCGCCGCCTGTGTGATCGTGAAGCACACCACTCCATGCGGGATCGCACTTTCCGAGTCCGCTGTCGATGCGTATGAACGTGCACTCCGTTGTGACCCGGTCGCCGCGTTCGGAGGCATTGTCGGATTCAATCGACCGGTCGATGAAGCCAGCGCGGAGCGGCTGCGCGAGCATTTCCTCGAGATCATCGTGGCACCTTCCTTCGAACCGGCGGCAATCGAGATCCTGACTCGCAAGAAGAACATCAGGCTCATCACACTCGCTCTCTCCCGGGCCACGTCCGACGAACTCGACTTCAAGCGCGTGCGCGGCGGCTTCGTCGTGCAGAACCGCATGAGCATGGCGTTTCCCGAAACCGCGTGGCGAGTCGTGACGCGCAGGTCGCCGACTGACACCGAATGGGAGGACCTGCGTTTCGCATGGCGAGCCGCGGCAACCGTCAAGTCCAATGCGATCGTGCTCGCCCGTGATGCCTCCACCATCGGCATCGGTGCGGGCCAGATGAGTCGTGTCGATGCATCCCGCCTGGCCGTCATGAAGGCCGGCGACCAGGAACTCGACACGAACGGCGCCGTGCTCGCCTCCGACGCCTTCTTCCCCTTCCGCGATGGCGTCGATGCCGCTGCGGCAAGTGGCGTCAGCGTCGTCATCCAGCCCGGCGGGTCCGTCCGCGACGCAGAAGTCATTGCGGCGGCCGACGAGCACGGTATGGCGATGGTTCTTACGGGTCGCCGCCTCTTTCGTCACTAGTGATTCTTCACTCGACGGTGCGTTTCCGGAGTCTCTCGGCACTCTGAGACGGACAAGGGCGCTGTCCGGCCTTGGCTGTTTGCGCGCCGCGTGCGTGCCCTCAGCCGTGTCGGTCCAGGTGTATCCCATCCGAGTTGCAATCCACCCCGCATGGCGGGTATCTGTCACGAACCGACCCGGTTGATCGTTCTTCCGTAGTCTCTGTGTGGTCGCCGGTCGTGACTTGATTCGCCGGTGGCCGCCGGACAGCCAACCATTCGTATCTGACAACCAGGATCTGAAAGAGCGGCTGCGGTTGCCGGCGCCCTCGCGTCAGACGCGAGATTACGACGTGCAGGTGATACGCGACCCGCCGCATTTGCTGTGTTGAACGTAGCGGCCCCATCAAACGCGGAGGTGCAGTGCCCGTCGAGGCGCGGGTGCCAGTGGGAGGATCGCCGCTGGAACGGCGTGAACACATGGCGAAGTTGGACGAGTGGGTTGGACGTTCTCGGGTGAGTCCGTACCGGCCCATCCCAGTGACCCGGAGCAACTGATGAGTCTGTCTGGAAACAGGTGGTGTGTCGCAGTGAGCGCCGCGGCCCTGTTGCTGGTTCAGGGGTACGGTGGCGCGGCGGCACAGGAGCGGGCCGTGGGGACGATCCAGGGGAAGGTGGTGGAGGTGTCGAGCGGCAGACCGGTGGAAGCGGCACAGATCTCGGTGACGGGGACGCAGCGGGGCACGGTGACGGGGCAGGACGGGGTGTACCGGATCGAGAACCTACCGGTGGGCCAGTACGAGGTACGGGCGCAGTTTCTGGGCTACCAGTCGATGAACAAGACGGTGACGGTGGCGGTGGGGCAGGTGGCGGTGATGGATTTCGAGCTCCGGCAGACGGTTCTGGACCTCGAGGAGATCGTGGTGACGGGGGTAGCGGGGCAACAGGTGCGGGCGAAGCTGCCGTTCAGCGTGGAGCATCTGTCGACGGCATCGCTGCCGGTTCCGGCAGCGGACGCGGCGTCGATGATCACGGGGAAGGTCGCGGGCGCGCGGGTGGTATCGCCGTCGGGGCGGCCGGGCGCGGCGCCGTCGGTGCTGCTGCGAGGCCCGACGAGCATCAACGCGAGCGGTCGGAGCCAGGAGCCGCTGTACATCGTGGACGGCGTGATCCTGTCGTCGTCGGTGGTGGACATTGATGCGATGGACATCGAGTCGATCGAGATCGTGAAGGGAGCGGCGGCGGCGTCGCTGTACGGCTCGCGCGCGGCGAACGGTGTGATCCAGATCACGACGCAGCGGGGCCGTCAGGTGGCGGACGACCAGGTTCGCTACACGGTTCGCAACGAGTTCGGGGCGAGTGATCTGCCGGGTCGATTCAACCTGACGGATCACCACCAGTTCGCGCTGACGTCGGACGGGAGGTTCCTGGATCAGGGCGGGACGGCGTGCGAGTGGTTGCAGTGTTCGTCGGTGCAGCTGGCGGGGCAGATGGCGCTGCCGGGCGAAGCGGTGAGCGAGTGGAACACGATCCAGCAGGAGACGTGGCCGGGTCAGACGTACGACCAGGTGGAGCGGTTTTTCCGGGGCGGCCAGTACATGACGAACTCGATTTCGGTGGCAGGCCGGTCGGGCGGGACGAACTATCTGGTGTCGTACAATCGTCAGAACAACGAAGGGATCATGCCGTACCAGCGGGGCGACCTTCGGCACGGGTTCCGTCTGAACATCGACCAGGCGGTTCGTCAGGACATCACGGTGTCGGCGAGCGCGCTGTATTCGCGGTCACGGGCGAACTCGAATGATGGGAGCATGTTCCAGCTGACGCGGATGCCGGCGGGGGTGGACCTGCTGTCACCGGACCCGAAGGTGGACGGGGTGATCGTGATCAAGCCGGACCCGTTCAACGACAACGTGAATCCTCTGTACACGATGTCGACCTCGCAGAGCACGCAGGAGCGGGGCCGGTATCTGGGGAGCGTGACGGCGCGGTGGTCACCGATGTCGTGGCTGGATGTGGACGGGAACTTCTCGTTCGACCGGCTGGATGCGCGGAGCGAGAGTTTCCGGCCGAAGAACTACGTGGACATCCAGGGCACGCCTCAAGGGGGCAGCCTGTCGTACAGCAACACGCGGAACGAGGGGATCAACGGATCGGTGACGGGCCAGGTCCGGCGCCGGTTCGGAGACCTGAACACGACGACGCAGGTCCGCTATCTGATCGAGAAGGAGAACTCGACGAACAACAACGTGAACGGCTCGGAGTTCACGGCGGACGGAGTGTGGACGCTG
>Ga0055448_10000213_pt1 | contig 14003 bp, 6 predicted proteins | sample China_Galinas_PW_4_FD_57744 | JGI IMG/M metagenome (GOLD analysis project Ga0055448, IMG submission 57744) | Wetland microbial communities from San Francisco Bay, California, USA, that impact long-term carbon sequestration - China_Galinas_PWA_D2 | ecosystem: Environmental > Aquatic > Marine >... | reverse complement strand
GCCGAGTCCCGCCAGGCGATGATCCGCCGGGCCATGACGGCGCCGATCCCGGGCAGCCGTTCCAGCTCTGTCGCGCTCGCCCGGTTCAGGTCGAGCGGTTCCGCGCGTGGCTGCGAGCGCCCGGGGGGTTGCGGCGCGCGCCCGGCCTCGACACCTCTGCTCCGATCCACCGCCGCTGGCAGAGCCAGGTGCGGCCGCCACTTCTCGACGGTCGCAGTCCCGACGCCGCGTACTCGCGACAGCTCATCCGCCGTCCGGAACGGCGCTTTCGCGCGTTCCGCCGCGATCCGCTGTGCAATCGCGATCCCGGCGCCCGGCAGCCGCGCGAGCTGTTCGACGGGAGCCGTGTTCGGATCGAGCTTCTCGTCCGGTCCGAGCGGCGCCTGCATGTCGAGCGCGTGCCGGCTTCCGGCTTCGAGAGCCTCGATGTCGACCCGCGGTGCGTCGACCTCGATCGGCGCGGGCCGATCGAGCAGGCGAGCGCCCGCGGACACGGCCAGCAACAGCCCGACGAACGCGACCGCTCGCGACTCGTCCCTGGTCAGCTTCGGCGGCATCGGCATGGCGGGTCCTCGACCCGGCACCCCGATTCGCTGGAAGTATCGGCAGGGAGTGCCGCGTCCCTTTAAGGGCGCGCGAGCGCCCGGAGCGTGTTGGCCCGTTACGGGTGGGAGGAGCTGCTGGGATGGCCGGGCGCCCCGGTCGGGACGGCCCGGTCGTGCGCCGGTCGGGCGGGCTCAGCCGCCGCGGAAGATCAGGGCCGCCAGAACGCGGCCCGCCGCTTCCAGACCTTTCGGCGATGTGTGCTCGAGCCGGTCCTGTGTCGTGTGCCAGTACGCGTTGCCCGGACCGAAATCGAAATCGATGATGTCGATCGTGTGGATGCCCGCCCGGTTGAGCGGCACGTGGTCATCATCGATATACAGCCCCTGCTGCCGGCTGAACACGGCGCTCAGCCCGAGGTCCTCGGCGACTCGCCAGACCCGGTCGACGACTTCGGGCGCGTACTGCCTCGAGTTCTGCTCCATCCTGAACACGGGATTCTCGTCCCCGATCATGTCGAGCAGGATCCCGTAGAGCGGCCGGTACCCGGGCGGCAGGTTCGCGGCGAAGTATTCGGACCCGACCAGCAGGTCCATCCCGCTCCAGTCCTCTCCGTCGATGAAGAGTAGGTCGACACCGATCGGCGGCGAATGGCGGGACAGGACATCGGCCAGTTCGAGCAGGACAGCGGTACCGCTGGCACCGTCATTGGCGCCATCGATGGGTTCGTCGACGAGGTCCGGGTCCCGCTCGTTGTCCGCCTTCGGCCGCGTATCCCAGTGGGCGAGGAGGAGGATGCGCGTACCCTCATCGGGCCTGAACCGGGCGAACAGATTGGTGAGCGCCAGCGTCTCACCCTCGACGGTCTGGTGTGTGAACGGCTGGAGGATGAGCGTGTCCGTGCGTGCGCGCAGGTACTCCTGCATCCACTCGAGCTGGGCCGCGTGACCGGGCGATCCCGGGTACCGGGGTCCGAACTCGACCTGTTTGCGCACCAGCGCCCAGGCGCTGTCACCCGAGAAGGCGGGCGCCTGCACCCCGGTCGCGCCGCCGTCTTCGATTGGCCGGCCGGCGTCCTGGCCGGAGCAGGCCATCACCATCGGCAGGGCGAGCGCGGCAATGATCATGGCACCTCGCTGGATCGGCATAGGCAGGAGTCTACCTCGACGTGACGGGTTGCGTTCCCGGCTGTGCCGGTGTCGGTGGTCGCCAACCGGCGGGGTCCGGTCGGCATTGCCCGCATTCGCACCGGCGGCTGATCGTGAGCACCACCCGCTCAGCGGCCGCTCGTGAAGTTGAACCGACCGAACAGCTTGGCCTGGAACTGACTCGAACCCGTGGTCGAGCCGACCCGACTGAGTCGGCTCGTATAGCTGAACTGGAGCCCGACCGTAAGCTCGGACAGGATCGTGTCGAGCGTGAAGTTGACCGTCCGGTTCGTTGTGTCGAGGAATGCGACGCAGTCCGCCGCCTCGCTGGCGGCCGTACGGTACCGGCACCGGCGCTGTTCATCGTCCGTGAGCGTGAACATCGCGTTGATCGGACGGGTGAACTTCTCACCCAGGAAGCCGGGCGAGTCGAGGATGCCGCTCACCTGAAGCGAGTGGTTCGCGCCATCCTGCCGGCCGTCGCCGGTCGGGTCCTGCGTGCGACCACGCGTGAGCGTGCCCGTGTACGAGGCGCGGATGCCGAGCGGGAACGTCAGACTCAGGCCGACCGGGTACCGCTTCTCGTCACTACCGCGTTCCTGCGGGTTCTGGACGCCGTACGCGTTCGTCCGTTCAGCGCGCTCGTAGCCGCCCTGGATCGATGCCGCCAGGATCACGTCGCGGATGCCTTCCGGCACAGGTATCGTCTGCCACGTCAGCCGGATCGACGGCCATGTGGTCGACGTCTGCCTGCGCTGGCCGCCGCGAATGTCGATGCTGTTGCTGCCGGCATTCGAGTAGGTCAGGCTGAACAGCATCCCGAGCGGCAGGTTCGCAGCGGAACCGACACGCACGTCGTTCCGCTCGGTGACGGTGATCGCCGTGTCGCCTTCGATCGCGCGGAACGAAGTCAGATCACCCGCCCCCAGCCGATAACCGAATCCGGGCTCGAACGTGGTCCGATCGAACTGCGATCCCAGAGCGCTGTTCCAGGTTACGTTCACGTTCTGAACCGATCCGACCGCGCGCTTCATCAGGCTGCCGAAACCGCCGCTCGAATCCCGGCCAAGCGTGCGCATCAGGGTTGCCGGCTGGACGTCGATGCGGCGACTGATCTGCCGATCGCTCCCGAACCGGCGCTGGAGCAGCGCCACGGAGTCGTCGCCGGCGTTCTCGACTTCGAAGTACGACGGATCCCGCGTCGTCCGGTACTGCGCGGCCCACGAATACGATGGCCGGAGCCAGTTCGCGACCGCCGGACGGAACGCGAAGGACGTCGTCATGGACCGGCTCGTCTCCCAGCCGATGTCCTTGCCTGCGACCGTGCCGCGCGCATCGCGCAATGCCTGCCTCGCCAGCGGCTGCTGCGTTGCACGTTCCGGGGCGAGCAGGTCACGACCACTGCGAATCGACAGATCCGCGGTCAGGTCACTGAACGGAGAGAACCCGATCTGTGCGCGGTTCTCGAGCAGCTCGCGGGGCGATTCGACCGGCGTGATCGCAGCATCCGCCGGACCCAGGAGAATCGACGTGTAGCGGAACGCCTTCGCGTTCGATTCATCGTAGTTCGTGCCGAACCCGATCCGTTGTGGCGTCCAGCGCAGGCGGCCGCTGACCAGCCGGCGGAAGAAATCGCTGTCCTCGATCGACCCGGGCGCCAGTGCACGGAGCGCACTCTCGACGAAGCCGGGCATGATGTCGACGGTGTGAGGCGCAATGTCGCGGGTCCAGTCGATGCCGGCGCGAACTCCCGAGCTCTCGTTGCGTGAAGTGATCGCGTCCGTATGGGCCGCGGCGTAACCGAACGTGAGCGTCGTCGGATCGACCAGCAGGCCGAGGATGCGGCTTGCGCTCGGCGTCCGCTTGCTCAGACGAACGCCGACACTGGTACGACCCGCGCCCGTGTCACGCAGCCCATCCAGGTTCTGCGCCCGCACATCACTGCGCTCGAGGAAGCTGGGCGTCTGCGCCGACCGCGAATGCGTGACGTCGACCGGCAGGTCGATGCCCCACCCGGCGGGCAGCATGCGGTCCATGTGCACGCGGCTGCTCACGGTCAGGTCGCCCGTCGACACGTAGCTTGCATCCGAGTTCAGCTGCCTGAACACGGCACCCTGTGTGGCGTAGCTGACGGAACCGGTCATGACGTCGCTCGCGATGTCGAGCGTGAAGTTCGCGGCGCCACCCGGATCCCGCACGGCGCGGTCCAGCCTGATGTCATCGATCCACACCTCGCCGTCGATCGGCTCACCCTCGCCGTTGTACACGGCGATCGAGACCTCGCGGACGGCCGCGAGGTTGGGTGCGCGGGCGCGGTCCTCGAGCACGACCGCGTACGTGCTGTCCGCGCTCCACACGGTGTCGACCGGTGAGGCAAGGCCACGGGCCTGCCGCTGTTCGGCCTCGACGCGCAACTCGAACCAGCGCTCGAAGTCGATCAGGATTTCGGGATTCCAGTCGCCCGCGCTCGCCGGGCGGTCGCCGACCGCAGCCGGCAGCGTGGTCCGGTAGAGATAGTAGTTGCGAGGATCCGTGCCGACCTTCAGCAGCAGGCGCTCGCCGCCGACCACGCCCCACGTGCCTCGCTTCGCGAGTGCCCACACGCGCAGCCGGCGGTACTCCATGAAGCTCCTGGCCTGCTGCGGATACCGGAAGTAGATCTCGGCGCGATCGTCCGGCGCGAGCGCGGAATAGCGGATGCGCTGCGACTTCTCGTTGACCTCGACGCCGGCGGCGCCGAACTGCGCGCTCGGGTCCTGGAGCTGGTCGCTGATGCCGGGAGGCGGCACGTACTCACTCCCATCGGTCACCCGGCTCACCGGTCCGACCGCAAGCTCGGCGCCGCCCGCATTCGCACTCGGATCAGCGCCGATCAGGCCGCTGATGATGCCGGACACATCCCGCTTCGTCCAGCTCGATCCGATGATGCGCATGCGCGCGATCGCGATCCGGCGCACGCCCGATTCACCCACCGCCGCCGGCTCGCCAGTGACCGTGAGACGCAGATGCCGGATGAAGCGGAACGTGCCCTGGACCGCGCCGTTGACCGGCGTGCCGTTGCGCAGCGGTATGCGGTAGAGCCGATAGCCGGTGCCGGTCTGCGCCGTGTCCCGCACCAGGTATGGCGACAGTCCGTCGAGCTGGACGACGTAGCGGAACAGCGGACCGTCGTCCTGGTCGAGAACGCCGTTGTTGTCGAGGTCTTCGGTGTCGGCGACGCCATTGCCGCGCGTGCAGTTCGAGCGCGCATCGCCCAGCGGGTACGGCTGGAGTGGTCGTGCCTCGCAGGCCTGGTCCCAGAGTCCGCGGGCATCGGCGGTCGCGCCCCACACTTCCCGCTCGGCGAGTCTCGCCTCCTCATCGAGCACGCCCTGCCCCCACGTCCGGCCATCCGGGTACGTGCCGGATGTGTTGCCGAGCGAATCGACGTAGAGCGCGTCTTCGCCGACAGTCCCGAAATCGAGGATCAACGCGATCGGCCGTTCGCGGCCCGCGGCGACGTATAGCTCGAGGTACTCGTCGCGCGTCATGTCGCGGCCGGTCGTTGACAGCACCGTCGTCATCGAGCGCCACACGCGCTCGTCCGGCTGCACGGTCGAGTCACCGAACGTCAGCCACATCACCGGCTCGGGCAGCTGATTGCCGATGATGTTGATCTGCCTGTCAATGTCACGCTGCGGGACGACGCTGCCACCCACGCCGCCATCCGGCGTCGTGAAGTCGTGCTGCCAGACCAGGTCCGTGGCGTTGCTCGCGTCCGGTACCGCCGGCAGCCGTCCGTCATCGCCGGTCGTGCTGCCGGGACGCGACCCGAGCTTCCAGACCTGCCGTCTCGGGTCGATGCTGATCTCGTTCGTTGCCTCGAAGTCCTCGAAGAAACCCTCGCCGCTGCGGTTCGGGTCCTGCGCCGACAATGCGACTTCGCCGGTCAGGTGAACCGCCGCACCGCCTTCAGTGCGCAGACCCGGCACGCTCCGGAACATGCGGTCCAGCATGTTGCCTCCGAGATCGACATCTGCCGTGATCCCGCCGATGAATGCCGCCGCCGGCTCGGTTCCCAGCTCGGGCCTTGCGTACAACGTCTTCTGCGACTGATACAGACCAACGAAGTTGAGTGCGCCGCGTGAGCCGAGCCGCCATGTTGCATCGGCGCCGAACATGCTCGTCGGCGCAATGTCGAACAGTGACCGCTGCTCCCACTGTGCGCGGATCTCGGCGTCCGGATTCGCACCGAACAGGGTCTGTGGGTTCGCGAGCGTGACCTGACCGATCTCGTAGTCGATCGAGTAGTCGACATCGCGCGCGAGCAGTCTGTCGCCGATCGTGATCCGCTCACTGCCTTCCCGAATCCCGAACTGCCCCAGATTGAACGAGTCGACGAGCCCGTCGACCGTCACGCGATAGTCAATGTTGAGCCGGAACCGGCCCGCGTTCTCGCGGATGACCGGATCCGTGTTCTCGTAGATCGTCGCGTTCGCATCATCGCCGAGCAGCGCCTTCGCCGCCGCTCCGTCGAGGTTCGCGCTCGGTACCGGCGGCGGATCGAGGAACGGCCGGAGTGTCGGAAAGATGATATACGTGCCCGAGATGCGCGCGCCGGTCGGAGATCCCGGAGTCAGCGCATCCGGATGGAACACCTGCGCCGCGTCGACGCGGTCCGCGGGCGCGTCCTCATCGAGTCCGAACAGCCGGAGAAACGTGACCTGGCCCGCCGCGGACGTGCGGAACGTCTGGCCGCCGACAATGTCGCCCAGTGATACCGCGAGGGACAGTGCGGACAGGTCGAGACCGCTCGAGCCGACGACTCGATAGACCTGGTGCATCTCGAGGTCCCACGTCGGCGACCCCGGCTGGTGCGTCGCCGCCGGACTGCGCAGCAGCCGGAGTTCGGGCACTGTGCCGGGTGGCGACTGTTCCGCGTTCAGTGTGCCGATCGTGTGACCGGACTCCGTGACGTATGCGATCGCGAGCGCTTCATCCTGGCGCAACGGCGAGCGCAGCATGATCCACAGCCCGCTCTGGTGCACGATGTAGTCCTGATCCGGCTCGAGCCGCCGGAACTGGCCACTGTGCCGCACCGAGCCGTCAGCCGACAGTGCATCGGCAAGGAACAGGCTCGTCTGCTGCTGATTCGACTGTGGCGGAATGTGTTCATCACGGAACACCTCGATCACTCCGCCGGGCAGCGGTCGGACCGATGGCGGCGCATCGGCCGCCTGGAGGAACAGCGCATCCACGTGTGGATAGCCCGCGAGGCTCGACGGATCCGCAAGGAAGAAGAACTGGCCCTTCACGTAGTCTGCATCATCGAGAACGATGTGGTCATCCTGCACGAGACCTTCGGTATTGCCGCCCGCGAGCCGGAACTCGCGTGTCGTGAGATCGCCGCGCTGCTGTGCCCACACGGTCTGGAGATCGACAGGCCCGAGCTGGCCACTCGCCGTGAACCCGAAGTTGCCCGCCGGTACACCCTGCGTCAGAAAGCGTGAACGCGGCAGCCTGAACTGTACATCGCCCACCTCGACGTGCTGGAGCACCTCGTTCGGCATTCCCTGATAGAATACCTGGATCCGGTTCGAGTTGAACGTCTCCTCGCGCGTCTGGTCGTAGTCGACGTTCACGTGGATGCGGTCCGTGATCGTGCCGCCGACCTGCACGTTGAACTGGACATCCGGCTTGATCCGTGGAAACAGACCCGGATTGCAGTTGAGGTGGGCACTCGGATCACACGGCTTGAACCGCTGCCATGACCCGCCCAGCTCGCCATACCCGCCCACGTTCATCGTCAGGTCCGCATACTGGCCGATCGAGCCGGGCAGCAGATCGTCGCGTACCGTGTCACGTACCGGCGCCCGCGGCGGTGGCAGGAACAGCGCCCTCCGGTCGGCCGCAGGCGCCTGCTCGACCGCCTTCGCGCCGGGCAACCCCGTCAGCCGCCATTCCGGCGGCGGCAGCGAGTACCGGCTGACGTAGTCGATGAACCGAACGCGAGTGAGGAGCAGGTCGTCCACGTTCGGCAATTCAGAGTCGAACGAGGGTAGTGGCAGCCTGGCAAGTCCGAGCCGGAGCGGCCGCTCGGTGCTGTCCCGCGCGTCCGGCAGCACCAGGTGCACGCGTGACGCAGGCCGGCCCACCACCTGCGCGGACGCCGCCGAGGTGTTCACGATCACGAGCAGAAGAAACGGACAGACGTGCTTCATGCGGCGGATCGCGCCAACTCCGATTCCAGCATGTGTCAGCCTTTGCGGGTCGGGTCGCGCGGGCTTGTGACTGCTCGAAACCCCGAATATACTCGGCACTTACATGGTTCTCAACGCGACGCAGGCAGTGGCTCCGTCGATCACGGTGCGGACACCCCGCGGGACTGCCCGCACCGGGTGGCCACTGCGCGTGACACCGGGTCGGCCTCCCGGTGGGACGGCCGTTCCGTCCGATCCGCTTGCAGAACCCGCGGAGCCGGTCACGTTCGCCTGCGTCCGCGCGCACCGCCGCTGCCGGCAGAACCCGGCGGCGGCGCTGGAGTAAGAGTTGCGTCCGGACGCCAGCCGTGCGCGCCGCCGGCGCGCACGCGTCCCGTCGACATCGAGGCCATGCGCATTCTGACCCGTTACCTCCTGCGATCGCACGTGGCGCCGTTCCTGTTCGCGCTGAGCGTGCTCACGGGCCTGCTGTTCATCAACACGGTGGCGCGCCGGTTCGCGAGCCTTGCGGGCAAGGGCCTGGGCGTTCGCGTGATCCTCGAGGTCTTCGGTCTCTCGCTGCCGCACATCATCGCGCTCACGCTGCCCATGGCCGTCCTCGTGGCCGTGCTCTACACGTTCAGCCAGCTCACGGCGGACAACGAGATCACCGCGCTCAAGGCCAGCGGCACCAATCTGCTCAGCATCCTGTTCCCGCTCATTGTCGCGAGCATCGTGCTGGCCGGTGTGATGGTGTGGTTCAATGACGCGATTCTGCCCGAAACGAATCACAGACTCAAGAACCTGCTGTCCGATATCGGTCGCAAGAACCCGACGCTCACGCTGAAGGAGCAGGTAATCAACGCGATCCGGCCGACCCGTGATCTTCGATCGCACTACTACCTCCAGGCCGCGAGCATCGATCCGGTCGACAACAGGCTGAAGGACGTGGTCATCTACGACATGAGCACGGGCCGCGGCGTGCGCACGATCTACGCCGACAGTGGCCGCATGGCGTGGAACGTCGAGCAGACGAATCTCCTGATGACGCTGTTCGACGGGTTCGTACTCGAAACCGACGTCAACGATCCGGCCGACTTCCAGCGCATCACGTTCAGCCGGCATCTCCAGGTGCTCGAGGGTGTCGGCGATGAGCTGACACGCGTCGATGAGTCGTACCGCAGTGACCGCGAGATGTCGATCGGAATGATGGCCAGCCGGATCGATACCGCACGCGTGCAGCGGGATTCGCTGGCCGGTGAGGCCGCCGAGCGGTCCGTCGAAGCCGTGCGCCAGGCGCTGGCCGGACCGGTCCGGGTTTCGCCGGACGAGCTCAGGCGCCTCGCGCCCAGCGCGGGCGGCATCAACAGTGCCCAGCTCTATGGTGAGGTTGCTCGCCGCAGTGAATGGGATGCCCGCGATGCCGTCACGCGCCGGAGCGCGCTCGAGTTGAGCGTGCTCCGCAACCAGATGGATGCGCGCCAGCTCGAGATCAACCGGCTGACTGTCGAGTACCACAAGAAATTCGCGATCCCGATCGCCTGCATCGTATTCGTGCTCGTCGGCGCTCCCATCGCTGTACGATTCCCGCGTGGCGGGGCCGGCATGGTCATCGCCATCTCGCTGTTCGTGTTCGGCATCTACTACATGTCGCTCATCGGTGGCGAGTCGCTCGGCGATCGCGGCCGCATTGTGCCGTGGTCCGGTCCGTGGGCGCCGAACGTGGTGTTCACCATCCTGGCGCTGCTCGGCCTGGCGCGCATCGGGCACGAGACTGCATCTGCGCGTGGCGGCGGCTGGGATGACCTGTGGATCTCGATCCGCACGTTCCTGGCACGGCCGTTCCGGCACGGTCGCGCCGCGACACCCGCCAGCGACTGATGCGCGGACCTGTGCCAACGGGCATCGGGAACGGTCCATGATCCGACTCCTCGACCGCTACATCACCCGTGAGTTCTGCCGGCTCTTCGCGCTGTTCGCACTCGCGGCGCCGCTGCTGTTCGTCCTGGGTGACTGGACCGACAACATCGACACATGGACCGAGCGGCAGCTGCCACTCGGCGATGTCGCACTCGGCTACCTCTACAAGCTGCCGCAGTTCATCATGTTCTCGCTGCCGATCGCGGGACTGATCGCCACCGTGTTCACCGTCAGCTCCATGACGCGGCACTCCGAGCTCGCCGCCGCCAAGGCCGGCGGCATCAGCTTCCACCGCGCCACGCGGATGCTGCCCGTGCTGGGCCTTCTCCTCACGGTCGCGGGCCTGGCACTGGCCGAGATCGTGCCCGTCGCACTCGGCCGCTCCGCGGAGCTGTTCGGCAACAGGAACGAGTTCCGCGGATCGCGAAGCGATTTCGTGTACCGCTCCGAAGATGGCACCGTGTACGGGATCCGCAGGCTGGACCTGAACGCCAAGCGCGTGTACGGCATGTCGATTCAGCGGGAAGGCGATGGTGAAGTCCGGCCCACTGTCAGCGCCTGGGCCCGGAACGCGGCCTGGGATTCGACGACCGGCTGGACGCTCTCTGATGGCTACTACCGCACCGTCGAGCCGGACCAGCACGAGATGACGCTGAAGTTCGGGAAGTTGCAGCTGTTGCGCCTGGACGAGAGCCCTGTCGAGCTGCTGGCCGACCCAAAGGAGCCGGACGAGATGCGGTACGCCGAGATGGGCCGCTTCATAGACGCGCTCCAGCGCTCCGGCGGACAGCCCTACAAGCTCATGTTCAGCCAGGCCGAGAAAATCGCGATCCCGGTCGCGACCTTCATCATCATCCTGTTCGGCGCGCCGCTTGCCAATTCCGGCGCCCGCAGCGGCCCCGCCTACGGCATTGGCGTGTCGCTCGGCATCACGATCATCTACCTGATGCTCTTCCGTGTCATGTCCGCCGTCGGTGAGTCCGGCATCATGAATCCGTACCTCGCCGCCTGGGTCCCGAACGCATTGTTCATTGTGGCCGCGCTGTTCCTGACGATCCGGGTCAGGACCTAGCGCGGCGCCTGCGCCGATCGACTGAGCGACGGCGGTTCGGCTCCGAAGCCTGGCCGACGACCGCCTTCCATCCGCCGGCTACAGCCTGCCCCAGGCGTCGACCAGTGATTGAGGGACGCGTGCGCTGAAGACAGAGCGTGCGGGCCCGCGCAGCCGGATCGCGTATGCGTCGCCTACTTCCACATCGGCAATGCCGCCGCGCATGCGGACCTCGATCCGACCGGCAGGCAGGAACCCCCGCCGGACCGCCGCCGCCGCCGCCGCGCACGCGCTCGAACCGGACGCCAGTGTCTCACCGACACCGCGCTCCCAGATCCAGATCTCGAGCGCAGCGGGTTCATACGTCGTCACGAACTGGACGTTGGTGCCGTTCGCGAACGCTTCGTGTGTACAGAGCCGGGGCGCGCGCGCCCGGAAATCATCGCTGTCCAGCCGGTCGACGAACACGACACAGTGCGGATTCGCCATCGACACGGTCGTGATCCCGGCCTCCATCCCGCCCTCGAGCGCGACGGTCCGGCCGATGATCTCACCGGTGCCCGCGAATCCGACGTCGGCGGCCGCGAACGAGGCACGGCCCATCTCGACGCGAATATCGAGTGAACCGTCCGGCCGTTCCGCCTCGACCCGCATGCGCACGCTGTCGCGCAACAGGCGCACCGTGAACCAGTCGTTGCGGACAAGACCTCGGTCGTACAGCCACGCCGCGAGAATGCGAAGGCCGTTGCCGCTCTTCTCGGCTTCGCCGCCATCGGGATTGTAGATCCGCAGTGAGAACTGGCGCCCGGGGTCGATCACGAGGATGCCGTCCGATCCGACCCCGGTGTGCCGGTCACAGATCGCGCCACAGCGTTCCGGCGTGAGCGGCCATGGCAGGTCCGCCGCATCGATCACCAGATAGTCGTTGCCGAGCGCGACACCCTTGTGGATCAGCATTGACCTCCGGTCTGTTCAGTCGCCGGTCGGACCGGGCGCGCGAGTCGCCGCCGACTGAGCGTCCGGTGTTTCGAACGGCCGCTTCGCTTCCATGCGCTGCTTCGCTGGTGGAACGAAACCGAGCGACTCACCGTCTTCCACCGGTGGCTCCTCAACCGACGGGTCGATGCCCGGCATGCCCTCGAACACCCTGAGCGCGAACGCCACCTTGCCGAACGGCGCACTGACCTGGATGCCCTGGACACTGTCGCGCACACGATCGAGCATCTCGCGCGCGATCGCAATGCCGGTGTCGAGGCCGGCCTCCCGGCTGGCCGAGCTCGCCGCCTGCATCCGGGCGACGATATCGGGTGGCACCACCACGCCCGGCACCTCGTTCGCCATGAATTCTGCGTTCCGGCCGGAAACGAGCGGCCAGATGCCGGCAACGATCGGAATGCGAATGCCGCGCCTGTCGAGTTCCTCGAGGAAATGCAGCAGCTGATCGGGATCGAACACGGGCTGGGTGATGGCGTATTCCGCGCCCGCACCGACTTTCCAGTAGAATCGGTTCAACTCGTACTCGATGTCCGGCGCGCCCGGGTTGACGCCGACACCGATCGTGAACGAGGTCGGTTCGCCGATCGCGTTGCCGCCGGGATCGAGACCGTGATTCAGGCCGTTCACGAGGTTGGTCAGGCCGATCGAGTCGATGTCGAACACGGCCGTCGCCTCCGGGTACGGCCCCATCTTGGGCGGGTCGCCCGTGATCAGCAGCATGTTCCGCAGGCCGAGCGCGTGCGCGCCGAGCAGGTCCGACAGCATGCCGAGCAGATTGCGGTCGCGACAGCAGTAGTGCACGATCGTCTCGATGCCGGCGACCTGCTCGATCAGTGTCGCGGTCGGCAGCACCCCCATCCGCATCTGCGCGCGTGGCCCGTCCGGCACGTTCACGCCATCCACACCAGCCGCCTTCAGCAGCTTCACTCCCGCCAGCATCTTCGCGGGTCCGATCCCGCGCGGCGGCACGATCTCGACAGTCGTGACCAGCTGACCGGCCGCGAGCTTGCGGCCCCAGTTCGACCGCTCCGCCAGCGGTGTGACCTCGACATCCCGAGCCGTCTCGGGAGCCGCTTCGACGTGAACCGCCACGCGGCGGGGCGCGAGTGCGTGTGCGGCGTCCGCGATCGCGCGAATGTGTTCCGGCGTCGTACCGCAGCAGCCGCCCACGAACTTGACGCCCGCCTGGATCAGCCGCTTCGCGTACTTCGCCATGTAGTCCGGCGAGGCCATGTACATCTTCCGGCCCTGGATCTCGCGAGGCAGTCCTGCGTTCGGCTGGGCGGACAGCTTCTTCTCCGTGGCGGCGACGATCTGCTCGATCGCGCCGAGCACGCCCGCCGGTCCGACCGAACAGTTCAGACCGATCGTGTCCGTGCCCCACTCGTCCAGCCGGACCGCCAGCGTCTCCGCGGAAGTGCCGAACGTCGTGTTGCCATCTTCCTGGATCGTCATCTGACACATGACGGGCACGTCCGACACTTCGCGCACCGCACGCATTGCCTGCCGGATCTCGGCCAGGTCGGCAAACGTCTCGAGCAGAATGAAGTCCGCCCCGCCTTCGAGCAGCCCTTCGACCTGCTCGCGGAAGAACGCCCGGGCTTCCTCGAGGGAGGTCGGACCGTACGGCTCGATGCGAATGCCCAGTGGCCCGACCGCTCCGGCGACCAGCGCTCGCTCTCCCGCGACTTCCCGCGCCAGCTGCGCCGCCCGCGCATTGATCTCGGTCACATGGCCGTCCAGCCCGTGCTCCGCCAACTTGACGCGGTTCGCACCGAAGCTGTTCGTCTCCAGCAGTTCCGCCCCCGCCCGCAGATACCGCCGGTGCACGTCGCGGATCAGGTCCGGATCCTTCAGGTTCAGCTCGTCATAGCACCTGTTGATGAAGACGCCGCGAGAGTACAGCATTGTGCCCATCGCGCCATCGAAGACGTGTGGACGGGGGTCGTCCAGCAGGTCGTGGAGGTTCATCGCTCAGCCGCCCGCATTGCCCGGCTCGGCCCGGACACTGAAGTATTTCGCCTCCGGATGATGCACCACCAGCGCCGCCGTCGACAGTTCCGGCACCAGCGCCCCCGCCTCCGTGACTTCCATGCCGAGCGCGTCGCGGGCGGGCAGCAGGCGGAACACGATCGAGTGCTGCGTGTGGTCCGGACAGGCCGGATA